>Ga0210392_10001824_pt1 | contig 11038 bp, 8 predicted proteins | sample IncBWC30OmetaG_FD_161057 | JGI IMG/M metagenome (GOLD analysis project Ga0210392, IMG submission 161057) | Forest soil microbial communities from Barre Woods Harvard Forest LTER site, Petersham, Massachusetts, United States - Inc-BW-C-30-O ...
GATCTCGCTCGCAGGCTCCAGCAAAGAAGCGGCGCGTGCCGTGGCCGAGCAATGGAAGATTCCGCATTGGACCGGAGATCTCGCCGAGAGCTTGGCGCAGCCCGGCTTGGAGGCGGTAATTTTGAGCACGCCCACTCAGTTGCATGCGGCGCAGGGCGCACAATGCATGCGCGCGGGCAAGCACGTCATGATCGAAATACCCATGGCCGATTCACTGGCGGACTCGCAATCGTTGTTGCGCGTGCAGCAGGAGACGGGTGTCATCGCCATGGCCGGACACACCCGCCGTTTCAACCCCAGCCATCAGTGGATTCACAAACGGATTCTTGCCGGTGAGCTGAAAGTCCTGCAGATGGACGTACAGACTTACTTCTTTCGCCGCACCAACACCAATGCGCTGGGAAAGCCGCGCAGCTGGACCGATCATCTTCTGTGGCACCATGCCTGTCACACCGTTGATTTGTTCGCCTATCAAACGGGCGAGAACGCCGCGCAAGCCTATGCGCTCCAAGGTCCGAAGCATCCTATCCTGGGCATAGCAATGGACATGAGCATTGGAATCAAGGTCCGGTCCGGAGCCTTGTGTACACTGTCGCTGTCCTTCAACAACGACGGCCCCCTCGGCACCTTCTTCCGTTACATTTGCGATAACGGAACGTATATCGCACGCTACGATGAGCTGCTGAACGGCAAGAACGAACCGATCGATGTGTCCCAAGTCGATGTTTCGATGAATGGCATAGAACTGCAAGACCGCGAATTCTTCTCCGCCATTCGTGATGGCCGGGAACCGAACGCCAGTTTGCGGCAATGCCTGCCTGCGATGCAGACGTTGGATCGCCTCGAGAGACAGCTGGATGCGTCCGCTCATGGAGCGATTCAGGCCGGCGATTCGAAGGGAAGCCCGACGTAGTTTTCAGCCAGACTGGTCAGCGCGGCTCTCGAGCCGCTCAAGTAATCCAGTTCCGCCAGCTGCAGCCGGTGACTGAACGGATCGTCCGAAAATTTATGCGTGATCGACGTGAACCACCAGGAGAAGCGCACCGCCTTCCAGGCACGCAGCAAAGCGGTTTCGGAATAGCGATCGAGCAACGTTGTGGCCGAGGTCCGGTAGAATTCCACGAGCGCTTGATACAGTACGCGCACATCCGCCGCCGCGAGATTCAAGCCTTTCGCCCCCGTGGGCGGCACGATGTGCGCGGCATCGCCCACCAGAAATAATCTGCCGAATCTCAATGGCTCCACCACGAAGCTGCGCAGCGGTGCGATGCTTTTTTCAATGGATGGGCCGATGACAACGCTCTGGGCGATATTCTCGGGCAGTCGGAGGCGCAGTTCGTCCCAGAATCTCGCGTCCGGCCACGCGTCCGGCCTATCGTCCAGTCCGCACTGCACGTAGTAACGGCTGCGCGTCGATGAGCGCATGCTGCAAAGCGCGAAGCCCCGGGCGTGATTCGAATAGATCAACTCGTGACTTGCCGGCGGCACGTCGGCCAATATTCCAAGCCAACCAAAAGGATAAATGCGCTCGAAGGTCTGCAATGCCGCTTGCGGCACGCTCTTGAAGCACACGCCGTGCGACCCGTCGCAGCCGGCGATGAAATCGCACTGCAGTTCATGTCTTTGCCCGGCATGTTGGTAGCGCACGATCGGGTGCGCGCGATCGAAATCCTCGACGCTGACGTCGGCCGCGTCAAACAACAACCTGGCATCGGCCGCGATTCGCGAGTCGATCAGATCCTTGGTGACTTCCGTTTGTCCGTAAACCGATACCGTGCTGCCCGTCAGTTTCTTCAAATCGACGCGCACGCTGCGACCGGCGAACCCCAGCGCGACACCGTCATGAACGAGCCGCTCCTTCAGCATCCTGCCGCCCACTTTGGCCTCGAGCAGCAAATCGACCGTGCCCTGCTCGAGTACACCGGCGCGGATGCGCCCGGCGACATGTTCGCGGCTTTGCCGTTCTACGACGACATTGTCGATGCCATTCAAATACAGGAGTTGCGAAAGCAGAAGGCCCGACGGACCTGCGCCGATGATTGCTACTTGAGTGCGAGCCATGCGGCGCTTCCAATACTATTGGGGCAGCGTAGCAGCGGCGGCGCCCCCGCTATTGCACGATCAGGATGCGCTCCGGTACTTATCCGCCAGCGTGCCGGCGGCGAAATCCCTTCGGAGATATGCCGCTGTGGCGGCGGAAAAAGCGGCAAAAATAAGCCGAGTCCTTGAATCCCAATTCGCTCGCGATGCCGTGCACGGAACTGGGCAGGTACATGAGCCGGCGCCGCGCCTCCAATGCCAGGCGTTGCTGGACCAAATCGAAGCCGGTGCTTCCCGTCAATCGCCGGCACAGCCGATTCAAACTGGTCTCCGATAAACCGAGTTGATGGGCGTAGCGCTGCACCGGCCAATGATCCGCGTAGTGCGACTCCATGAGCGCTCGAAATTGCCGCAGCCGCTCAAGGTCAGGACCGCTGTGCGTTTCAGGCAGGGCCGCCGCGGAACCAAGGGCGACAGTCCAGAGTACGCAACAGGCCAACCAACAGCGGATTGGCTCCATCCCCATTTCCGGTTGTCTGAATTCATGCAGCAGGCATTCGAGCTGCTGCGACGCGCGCGCCGCCAACGATGACTTGAGCTCCAGATCGATGGCCCGCGGAACCTCGAACAGCGCCTCAATCGGCGCCTGGAACGCTCCGGACGCAATGCTCAACAGCCGCTGAAGATTGACCGTCAGCACAAACCCTTGGGTTTCCGGCCGAAAGCGAAAACTGTGAATGGTTCCGGCAGGTATGATCATGACCGCCGGGCCGTTGAAACTAGACTGGGACTCCTCGAGCACTACTGTCACCGGTCCGGCGGTCACCAGGACGCATTGGCAAAGGACCGTGTGCCGATGAGTCCCGATCCTCCACAGGTACTTTCGGCTGCGCGACTGAATATCCTCGATGTGCAAGGAATCGGTCTCTGCGACGGGAACCGCTTGTTCGCCGTACAAAGAGAAGCTCGGGACCTTGCTACCCATGGATTGCAAAACGCACCTCGCCGTGAGCCTAAGCATTTTGATCCGAGTCGGCGGGTTGCGCAATTTGGAATAACTGTCGAAGATACGGCGTGAATCTCGATGCACAGAATCATTCTGTTGGGCGCAGCACCATTCTTTTCTGCGTTTGCGTCGCTTTATGCGAGGGCATCGATTTGCAAGCCGCAGGGGTCGCGGCAGCGGGCATTGGCGCGCAATTCAGGCCGACGCCGGACCAGTTCGGCACGTTCTTCAGTGCGAGCACGGTCGGCTTGTTTCTCGGTGCGCTCATCGGCGGGCGTCTGGCAGACGGCATCGGTCGAAAAAAAGTGCTGGTGGCGTCGGTCGGCGTATTCGGGTTCTTCTCCCTATCGACGGCGCTGGCCTGGGACGTGCAGTCGTTGGTCTGGGCGCGCCTTTTCACAGGCGTTGGTTTGGGAGGCGCTCTGCCCATCCTGATTGCGCTCGTATCCGAGAGCAGCAGCGTCAAGAATCAAAGTGCCAGCGTCGCGATGGTGTACGCAGCCACCCCGTTCGGCGGCGCCATCGCGAGTCTCATCAGTTTGTTGATCGGCGCGCCCCAGTGGCGCGTGATATTCATCGTCGGCGGCGTGTTGCCGTTGTTGGTCGCGCCGCTGATGGCCTATGGAATGCGCGAGTCGCCCGCCTTTCAACGGCGAGGCGACGATACGAACCTAAGGCCAGGCAGTTTCGCCGCGATATTCGCGCAAGGCCGGGCGCTGCGAACCGTACTGCTGTGGCTGAGTTTTTTCTTAGGTCTGTTGTTGCTCTACTTGCTCCTCAATTGGCTGCCGAGTTTATTGGTGAGCGACGGATTGACGCGAATGCAAGCCGCGGGCGCTCAAATTGGATTCAATGTCGGCGGCGCACTGGCCGCGCTGCTCATCGGCTACCTGCTGGGTGGTCGGCTTCGCAACACAGGCATTGTCATCACCTTTGTTGTCCTGCCGGTTCTATTGGTGACACTGGCCAAGGCGCCCGCCGACGTGGGATACATTTTGGCAGTCGTGTTCTTGCTGGGCTGCGCGGTCATGGCCGCGCAGGCATTCCTCTACGCCATGGCGCCAATCGCCTATCCGACCAGCATTCGAGGAGTCGGCGTGGGGACGGCCGTTGCCGCCGGCCGGATTGGATCCATCGTGGGACCGAAATTGGGCGGCTATTTGAAATCGGCGGGTCATGGTCCGGCGCAATTGTTGATGGATTTGCTGCCTTTGGTGATCATCGGCAGCATCTGCGCTCTGCTGCTGGCGTGGAGCACGGCTCGCTCTAAATAGCGTACTTGCGAGCGTACTTGCGAGCCGCGCTTTACAAATCTTTACAGCGCACTCAAAAACCACTAACAGTCGGCGCGCAGACTGTCATCGTGTTCTTCACCGACAAGGTAATTCACCATGACTACTTCCCCGGAACCGAAAGGCCCACGGCCATCAGGTCACCCGTTGTTTAGCCGCATGACTTTGGCCGCCATTGTCGCCGCCGCCACCCTGGTCGGCGGCGTTACCGCGCTCGCCCACGGAACGGGTGCATGCGGCTGGCATCACGGCATGATGAGCGGCCAAAGCCCGGCGGACGTCTCCGCTCACGTCGACCAGATGCTCAAGCACTTGTATGTGGAAATCGACGCCACCGACGCACAGAAAGCGCAAATCACACCCCTGGTAAAGCAGGCGGTGAACGATCTGTTGCCTTTGCATACCCAGTTGCAAGCTGCGCATACGCAGGCTCTTCAAGGTCTGACCACGAGCCCGGTCGACCGCACCGCGCTGGAAGCGGCGCGGGTGGCGCACCTGCAGCTCGCCGATCAGGCCTCCAAGCGTCTTGTGCAACTCATCGCCGATGTCAGCGACGTGCTGACGCCGGCGCAACGCGACGCACTCGCGGCCCACCTGAAGCAAATGCACGGTAAGGCCGGATCTTAAGACGGCTGGCTTTGGCGGCTCGCTGTCTCTAGAGTCGCCCATTGGATGGTCGAGCGCATCTTATTGGTTGAAGATGATCCCCGGCTGGCTGAGATGCTCTTGGAGTATCTCGGCCAGGCGGGTTTTGGCGTCACCGTGGCAAACTTCGGCGCCGCTGCTCTTGAACGGTTGAACGAGGCGCAGTACGACGCGGTCGTCCTTGATTTGATGCTGCCCGACATGGATGGACTGGAAGTGTGCCGGCGCCTGCGTGCCCAATACGACACACCGGTGCTGATGTTGACCGCTCGCGGCGATGCCATCGACCGGATTGTCGGCCTGGAACTGGGTGCCGATGATTATCTGCCGAAGCCCTTTGAGCCGCGTGAATTGCTGGCACGCTTGCGCGCCATTGTGCGTCGGCGCGTGCGCGGCGCCGCCAGTGAAAAGGCGCTGCACTTCGGTCGTTTGGAACTCGACACCGCCGCGAGGGCCGTGCGAGTGGATGGTAAGCCTTGCGAACTGACGGGCTATCAATTCGACCTGCTCGTTGCGCTGGCGAAGAATGCCGGTCGGGTCATGTCGCGTGAATCCCTGATGGACCTGTTGAAAGGCGAGAGTTTCGAGTCCTTCGATCGTTCCATCGACGTGCATGTCTCGCGCATCCGCGCATGCATCGAGGACAACCCGAAGAAGCCGCGGCGGGTCATTACCGTGCGCTCGGCCGGCTACGTCTTCGCCAAGGCGCAGGACTGATGCTGCGTCTTTATCTTCGCTTCTATCTGGCGCTGCTGGCGAGCCTCGCGCTTCTCGGTGTGGCCGCCGCGCTGCTGTGGCATGTGGCCGGTGGGCCCATGGAGCAGGTCGGCATCACGCTGGGAAGGGTCGTGCAAAACGCCCTGCCGACAGCCGACTCTCCACCCGCAGCACAGCAGGAGGCCCTGCGGCGCCTGGCGTCGGGGCTCAATGCGGACGTGACCTTATTTGCGAAGGATGGAACGGTCATTGCGGCCATCGGCCGTCCATTACCACCGCCCAGCGCGATGCGCCATCGCCTGGTCATGGGGCACTGGCAAGAGGGTGCTGTTTCAGGCCTGCACCTGGGAGACGGGCGACTGCTCGTCGCCAGCGTGCCGATGGCCGCGGGCAACGCACGCCTGATTTTTCATGGCCTGTTGTTGCTCGTGGCGCTGGCAATCGGTGTCGCCGCCTTTCCCCTCGTTCGGCAACTGACCCGGCGTCTTGAACGCCTGCAACGTGGCGTCGAGTCGCTCGGTGCGGGCGATCTTGCGGCACGTGTGGCCGTGGAGGGCAACGATGAAGTGGCTCGCCTCGCCGGGAGTTTCAACCGTGCCGCAAGCCAGATCGAGCAGCTGGTCCGCGCTCACCAATCCCTTCTCGCCAACGCATCGCACGAGTTGCGCACGTCCTTGACACGAATCCGGCTGGCGTTGGAAATGTTAAAGAGCGCCGCCGACCCCAAAAGCAAGGCGGGCTTGGAGAAGGACATTGCGGAGTTGGACGGACTGGTGGATGAAATACTGCTGGCCAGCAGACTCAACGCCATAGAGCAGCCGCAGATCAGGGAGGAAATCGATCTGCTGGCGTTGGCTGCCGAGGAGTGCTCGCGCTATGACGACGTTCACCTCGAAGGCGCGCCGATCGGACTGCGCGGCGATGCGCGATTGCTGCGGCGGCTGCTGCGAAACTTGCTGGAAAATGCCAAGTGCCATGGCGCACCGCCCACGCAAGTCCGACTCGAGCGCGAAGGCGCCACGGTCGTTCTGAAGGTATGGGACAGCGGCCCTGGTCCGGCGCCGGCGGAATTCGAGCAGGTATTCACTCCCTTTTACCGCCGCCGCGACGCCGGCAACACCACCGGAAATGGATTGGGCCTATCTCTGGTGCGCCAGATTGCGCGCCGCCATGGTGGGGATGCGCGTTGCGTGGCGCTCGAGGATGGTCGCGGCTGCTTCGTGATCACGTTGGCCGGGGCGATTGCGTAGGACGCGGGAATCGCCTACAGCAACTCGACAGAAACCCATCTAGGCTGCAGGTCCCGTCAGCCTGGAGTCTGCCCATGAGAAATAATCATCCGAAAAGCGAGGGACCTGCGATGAAGGAGCATGCCGCCATGGATAAAGATCTGGTGGCGAGACAGAAAACCACGGCAGCAGAGAAGGCGGCGCATGCCAGCCATACGGAGCGTGCCAGAACGGAAGCAAAGGCGAAATCGGAGCCTGCAAAGTAGCGGTCACGCCTCAAAGACGCTGTCTTATTCAAGCTACAGGTGGCAGAACCCCTTCGGAGCCCATTGACTCATTTGCAAAGTCGATGGTGCGACCACGCGGAAGGATTTAACTCGTGGTCCTAGGGCCGGCACAAGCGCCATACGCGGCCAGATCTTGATATACCACCGAGACCTGGAAAAAAACCATTGCAGCAACAACCCGACTCTCAATATCGGCTGCCTGAGGTGATACGGACGCCCGACGACATTGGCTTTAGGAACATGGAGTTGCGAACGAAAAAGAGCCCTCATCACTCACGAGGCTCGCGACCCTTCGCCTTGAGACAAGACGCACTCGCATGGAGCGGCAGCGGCTCGGCGATGAATCAAAATGAGGCGCTCGACGATTGTGGCGAGCTGCATTCGCGCCTCGGCGTCCAGCGGCGAAGGCAATGTTAAGGAATTAACTGTTCTTGGCACCGCCTGGTGGCTTGGCAACCATCTGGTGGCGTGTTGTAATCGATTCACAACTGCACTGGCTGCGCTGGGATGAATTTGCGCGGCACGGTGTTTGCATTGGGATCGTTTTAAAACTCATGGGAGAAAATTAATGGGGAATACCAAACTGCAGTACGCCGTGCGTGCTGTGCTGGCCGCCGCTGCCGCATCGGCGGCTGGCGCACCGGCATATGCACAAACTGCTCCAGCCGTCGCCAATGACACCGCTTTACAAGAAGTGGTCGTCACCGGATCGCGCCTCGCGATTTCACCGAACGATGTGTCGATCAGCCCGGTCACCAGCTTAAGTGCGCTCGACATTCAGCAAACCGGCTTGGTGCGCACCGAGGACCTGCTCAACAATTTGCCGCAGGTCGTCGCCGAGCAAAGCAGCGGCACGTCCATCAGCTCCAACGGTACCTCGACCGTGAGTCTGCGCGGCCTGGGCTCGCAGCGCACCTTGGTGCTGGTCAACGGTACACGCTTGGCGCCGGGCGCGTCCCTCGGCGCGACTCCGAGCACATCGAGCAGCGCGGACTTGAACCAGATCCCCGCGGAACTGATCGATAGAATCGACGTACTGACCGGCGGTGCATCGGCCGTGTACGGTGCCGACGCCGTCGCCGGCGTGGTCAATTTCGTCCTCAATACGCACTTCGAGGGTGTGAAATTAGACGCGAACTATGCTTTCGGCCGCTATGAGAACAATCACCAGGATCTTCTCGGCTACCTGGCTGCGGCCGGCGACCCCGCGCCTGCCAGCACGGTGGATGCCGGCTTCAACAAGGATGTGTCCTTCGTGGCCGGTTCGAACTTTGCCGACGGCAAGGGCAATGTCACGGTTTACGGGACGTACTTCAAAAACTCTCCCGCGGTCGGCTATCAATACGATTTCGCGGGTTGCAGCCTGAATACCCCCAGCACGCTGCCCGGACCGGGCGGCCTGAAGTGCGGCGGCTCAGGCACGCCTGCTACCGGACGTTTCGCATTGTTCGGCGTCAACGCCGGCACCGGCAAGTTCGGCCAGTTGACAGGCACGTACGCGGTACAGCCCAGCGGCGCTTTCGCGCCATACACTTCGGCCGACAGCTACAACTACGGCGCCTTGAGCTTTCTGCAGCGCGCCCAAGACCGCTACACCGCAGGCTCATTCCTCAACTACGACCTCAACGACAAGACGAATGTGTATTCGAGCTTCATGTACGCGCGCAACTCATCCACCGCCGACTATGGACCCAGCGGTCTGTTCAGCTACACGGCAGCGCAGATTCCCTGCGCGAGTCCGCTGTTGACCGCCCAACAGACCGGGATTTTTTGTACGCCGGCGCTGATTGCCGAAAATCACGCTGGGTTTCCCAACACGCCGGCCGGCGACATTACCTTGTACGTCGGTCGTCGCGCCGTGGAAAACGGTCCCCGTCAGGACAACTACGTGTCCAATTCCTTCCGCGAGACGCTGGGCCTCAAAGGCAGTTTCATCGATGGCCTGACCTACGATGTGTATGGTCAAGTCGGCCTCAACATGCAGCGGGACTCCCAAGGCGGCTACGTTCTGACGACCAACGCCCTGAACGCGCTGGATGTGGTCACAGATCCCAAGACGGGACTTCCCGCGTGCGCAGCGGCACTCGCCGGCACCGCACCGACTTGCGTCCCTTGGAACATCTTTCAAAAGGGCGGCGTGACGCCAGCAGCGGCGAATTACATCAGCACACCGGCAACCTACGACGTCACCGTGAAGGAGTACATTGTCGATGGTTCCGTCACGGCGGATTTCGGCAAGCTTGGCTTCAAGCTGCCGACCGCCGCGGAAGGGCCGAGCATGAACTTGGGCGCCGAATATCGATCGGAAGACTACAACTTCAATCCGGATTACATTTTTGAGAACGGGTTGAACTCCGGCGGCAACGGTGCGCAGGCTCCCATCGACGGCGGTTTCCACGTCGCGGAAGTATTCACAGAAGCGCGCCTGCCGCTCTTGAACAATCTGCCCGCCGCGTATGACCTGTCTTTGGAAGCAGGCTACCGCTATTCGAGCTACACCTCCGGTTTCAACACCAATACCTACAAGTTTGGTGTCGAGTACGCACCGATTCAGGATGTGAAATTGCGAGCCGGATATAACCGGGCCGTACGCGCACCCAGCGTCGGTGACTTGTTCGCTCCGGGAGTCATCAGTGCCGGCGGCAGCGCGGATCCGTGCTGGGGCGCGGTGGTCGGCGGCACCGGCGGGACGACCGGCACCATCAACGGCCATGACTTTGCGTTTTGTTCACGCACGGGTGTTACAGCGGCCGAGTGGGGCACCATCACGCCCAACCCAGCCGCACAGATCAATACCTCGGTGGGCGGTAATTCGGCGCTCAAGCCCGAAACGGCGGACACGTTCACTTACGGATTTGTATTCCAGCCCACGTTCGTTCCCGGCTTGGTCGCCTCGCTGGACTTCTACTACATCAAGATCAGCGAAACGATCGAGTCTCTGTCGTCGAATACCATCGTCAACAATTGCGGCCTCACCGGCAACGCCGCGCTCTGCGGGCTGATCCATCGAGGGCCGGGCACGGGATCGTTGTGGTTCAACAACAACGATTTCGTCACGGCGACCGAGGAAAATATCGGTACGGTCTCGACCAAGGGCATCGACCTGGCGTCGCGCTACACCATCGATGTGGGCTCCATGGGCAAGGTCGCCCTGGCGCTTTCCGGCACACGGGTTTTGAATTTCTTCACCGAACCCCTGACCAATGGTCCCGCATACAATTGCGCCGGCTACTTCGGGACCACCTGCGGATCCCCGACCCCGCACTGGCGCCATGTGCTGAACACGGATTGGCGGACCCCGTGGCTCGGAGCGGATCTCGCCCTGCGCTGGCGGTATATCGGACCTACGCAATCCGACCGCGTGAGCCAGGATCCGCAACTCTCGCAGACCTACTTTCCGGGCACCGCGCGGATCGGCGGCTACTCCTACCTAGATCTGTCGTTTGCCATGCCGGTCGCCTCGACCGGCATCGACTTGCGGGTGGGCGTCAACAATCTGACCGACAAGGCGCCGCCGATCGTGGCCAACGGCAACTATTCGGACTGCCCCACTCTGACGTGCAACGACAACACGTGGGTCGGAACGTATGACACGCTGGGCCGCTACCTGTACGCGCACGTCAGCGTGAAATTCTGATCCAAACATAAACTTCAGCGGCAAAATTGCGGCGGACTCTTCAGTCCGCCGTTTTTTTCGCGCCGCTGAACTATTGGAAGCGTGGGTAGTTTTCGACCAGATCCCCGAGCGCGGCTCTCAAGGGACCAAGCCACGTTTCAAAATGCCGCCACTGATCCAGCCCTTCGGAATAAATCGGCCGGCGC
>Ga0210392_10001825_pt1 | contig 11034 bp, 7 predicted proteins | sample IncBWC30OmetaG_FD_161057 | JGI IMG/M metagenome (GOLD analysis project Ga0210392, IMG submission 161057) | Forest soil microbial communities from Barre Woods Harvard Forest LTER site, Petersham, Massachusetts, United States - Inc-BW-C-30-O ...
CCGGCCGCGATCAATACGCTACGGTACGGTACCAAGTGGTTCAACGACGGATTGGCGCAGGCCTCTTCATGCCTTGCGCGAACGCTGCACGCCGCTCAATTCTGCCGGGCGCTCAATTCCGATACGTGATCGTCAGTCCAATGGTGCGCGGCCTGAACGTGTACTGCCGCTCCAGCGACGGGGCGTCGCCCGGGTAGATGCTGAAATTGTAATTGGTCACCGTGTGCGTGTCGGTGAGGTTGTCGACGAATAGAGCCGCCTGCCAGCCGCCAAAAGTCATCCCGGCGCGAGCCGAAGCCAGATTGGTCGAGGACAGCGTGTAAAACGAGGGGTTGAATTGCTGCGTGGTGGGATCTTGAGCCGCAGGCGGCCACTTATTCCGGCTCTCGAATTGATCGTCGATCCGCACGAACGAGGGCAGATTGAACAGGTTGAATTTGTATTCCAATCCCAGCGTGAAGGTGAAGGGCGCGCCCGGTTGCCCGGGCGGTTCGCCGCTTTGGCCGACGATGGCATCCCCCTTGGAGACGATGGACTGGGTTTCGACATCGGAGAATTTTGAATCCTGCGTGTAGCGCGCGCTGGTGTAGCCCGCCGCGATTTCGGCCGTGAAATTATCGGTCAAGGCGATTTCAGCTTGGATGTCTCCGCCTTTCGCGACCGCGGTGCCCAAATTCGCGATAAAGGTGATTTGACAGACCGGCGGCAGCACGCTTTGCTGAATGTTCTTCCAGCGAATGTAGTAAATGCTGCTGGCGATTTTCACGCGGTTGTCGATATTGTTCTTGGCCCCCACTTCGAAACTGTTGACGGTGTCGGAACGAAAGGTCGGCGGCGACTCCGTAATGCCAAAATTTTGGAAATCCGTGGCGCACGCCGCCTGCGGCACGGGATTGTTGGCGCCGCCCGGACGGAACCCTTTCGCATAGGTGGCGTAGAACAAATTCCGCGGATCGTATTGGAAGGAGAAGCTTGCCTTGGGCGTGAACGAATTCTCCGTTTGCGAGACATCCACCGTCTGCGGCGGCAGGAATAATTGCGGGCCGCCGGTCAGCGAATCATTGGTGAATTTGATCCTCGAGTAGCGCGCGCCCAGCGTCAGCTTGTACTGATCGGTAAAGCTGTAGGTCCCTTCTGCGAACAGGGCATACTGCTTGTCGGTCGCCTTGGTTTGCAAAAAATAGGAATCATTGGGGAAACGCGGATCGTAAGTAACCGGCAAGCCGGTATTCGGATCCACAAACCAATCGGTGTAGGGCGCTCCGGTGGCGGCGAGCGACAATTCATTCAGCAGCGGATCGTGAATCTGTTCGAGATAGGTCTGCCGGTTGGTGCTGAAGAAAGCACCCGCGGTCCAGAACAGCGGCGAGGTCGCATCCGCCGATTGCAGGCGGATTTCCTGGGTGATGTTTTGCTGCCCATTGTCGATGGAGTTCGGCGAACGATAGTCGGTGGCACCGGCGGGAAGATGCAGTCCCAGATTGTCCAGCAACGGATACGGCGTGGAAGCGGACGATCCGTCCGCGTTGAGAAACACGCCGTGCTGATAAAACCCGAGGTTATACAGCGTGCCCTCGTAGCCGGTTTGTTCCTTGCGATGGAAGTACGAGGTATTGGAGATGAGCTTGGCAAAGCCTAGGTTCCCCTCGATCTTCACGGACGCCAGATAGAACCGATCCGGATCGGAGCGCTGATCCGGATCGGCGCTGACCAGATCGTTGCGGCTGGGATTTGAATACAGCGGCCAATAGTCCTCAACCTGGTTACGGTAGCGGTCCTGGTAGTAGATGCCCGGCGTGATCGTCCACTGTTCCGAGGGCGCATAGATGAATGCCAGCCGATACAGCACGGTCTGATCGAAGTTGGCATTTTTTTGCACGGTCGCGAGCGACACAGGATCAATGAGATCGATGTAGCCGCCGTCGCGGCGGTACCAAACGGTCAGGCGCGCTCCCAGCGTGTTGTCGATCAAGGGTCCGCCCGCCGCGATGCCCCCTTCATAGTTGATGGATCCTCCCTCTGTATAGGAGATCTCTTCGCGGCTGTAAAAGCTGTTTTTGGTGAGGCTGGGCTGCGTCGTGATGTAGCGCACGGTGCCGCCCTCGGAACCCGCGCCGAATAACGTGCCTTGCGGCCCGCGCAGGACCTCGACCCGGTCGATATCGAATGCCTTTGGCAGGGCATCGTCGGGGTTGAAGGCGGTCCCGCGGATTTGGATCGGGGTGTCGTCGATGTAGATGCCCGTGGTGCCGGCGCCCCCGGTCGAGGCAATGCCGCGGATGGCAATGTTGTTGGTGCCTGAATTGTCGACATTCACGCCGGGTGTGAAGCGCACGATGTCCTGGAAGTCCTTGATGCCGCGAAGATCCATGGCGTCCTGGGTCAGCGCCGTGACGCTGATCGGCACCTTGCTCAGGCTTTCCTCGCGGCGTGTCGCCGTGACGGTGATTTCCTGCAAGGGTCCGCTGGTATCCCCGGGCGCCGTGGTATCGGCGGCGTATGCAGGGGCACCGCAAAGCGCCGCTATCGCTCCGGCTATCGGGCCAACGATCGCGCCAATCTGCCGCGACCGGACTTGGCGCCCATGCGATCGGCGAGGTACTCGGTATTCGAACATATGCATCCCCAGCTTATTCGGAGCGCCGATGCGCGTTCATTACAGGCACATTGCAACATATCGGCTTGCCGGTTGAAAGGCTAGGGTAGATTCGGTTGCAGGCACGCAACGCGGAGTTATGGGATCATCGCGGGATGAGCACGCCCGAAGAGCGGCCCCGCGCCAAATCCCTGAATCCACTGTTGGCGTTGTCGCCTTTTCTGCGCCCCTATCGGCCCATGATGATCGGCGCATTTTTCGCACTGCTGATTGCGGCCGGCGCGCAGCTGGCATTGCCGGTGGCGCTGCGGCAGCTCATCGATCATGTCTTTGCGGAAAAGGACTTGGGAACCGTCAACAAATGGTTCCTCGGTTTTCTCGCGGCCGCGGTGATTTTCGGCGCGTTTGCTGCCCTGCGTTTCTATATGGTGACCTGGGTCGGGGAGCGGGTCGTCGCGGATTTGCGCAGCGCCATCTACCGGCGCGTGGTGCGCATGGACCCGATGTTCTACGAGACCACGCGGGTCGGAGAGGTGCTGTCGCGGTTGACCGCCGACACCACCTTGGTGCAGGCCATTGCGGGCGTCAACTTGTCCATCGTGCTGCGATCCACCTTGAGCCTGATCGGTGCGCTGGTGCTGATGGGCCTCACCAGCGCGCGCCTGATGGGCGTGATTCTTTTGTTGATTCCCGTCGTCATCGTGCCGTTGATTTTGACGGGCAGGCGCGTTCGCGGCCTGTCGCGCGCATCCCAGGATCGAATCGCCGACACCAGCAGCCTCGCGGACGAGACCTTGAACGCGATTCAGACCGTGCAAGCCTTCACGATGGAGGAGCTGCAAAGCGAGCGTTATGCCAAGGCCGTGGAGGACAGCTTTGCGACGGCGGTGCGCCGCACGAAGGTGCGCGCCGCGCTGACGGCGATCGGCGTGATGCTGGTATTCGGCGGCATCACTTTCGTGTTGTGGCTGGGCGCGCGCCAAGTGCTCTCCGGCACCATGTCGGGCGGGCAGCTCGCGCAGTTTTTGCTCTATGCCGCGTTCGTCGGCACCTCGGCCGCGGCCCTCACCGAGATGTGGGGCGAGATACAGCGCGCCGCCGGCGCCATGGAACGCTTGAGCGAATTACTCCAGGCTCGGCCCGTGATCCGCGCCCCGGAACGGCCGCTGCAGCTGCCGGCGCGGGTGCAGGGCAACATTCGCTTCGACAATGTCACCTTTCACTATCCCTCGCGGCCGCAACACGCGGCGCTCGACAATTTCAGCCTCGAGGTGGCCTCGGGCGAAACCATTGCCTTCGTTGGGCCTTCGGGCGCCGGCAAGAGTACGACGTTTCAGCTGCTGCTGCGCTTCTATGATCCGGACTCAGGAAGGGTTCTGATCGACGACCGGCGGCTTGCGGATCTGCGGCCGGAGGACATACGCGCGCAGATTGGTTTGGTGCCGCAGGACACCGTGCTGTTCGGCGCCAGCGCGCGCGAGAACATTCGTTACGGCCGCCCCGCGGCCAGCGATGCCGAGATCGAGGCGGCGGCGGTGGCCGCGGCCGCGGATGAGTTTCTACGCAAATTGCCGCAGGGTTATGACACGTTCCTCGGCGAGCGCGGCACGCGTCTATCGGGCGGTCAACGCCAGCGGATCGCCCTGGCGCGCGCGATCCTCAAGGATCCGCCCATTCTGTTGCTAGACGAAGCGACCAGCTCGTTGGATGCGGAATCGGAACGCTTGGTGCAGCAGGCGCTGGAAAAGCTGATGCAGGGCCGCACCACGATCATCATCGCGCATCGGCTCGCGACCGTGCTCAAGGCCGACCGCATCGTGGTGATGGACCACGGCCATAAAATTGCCGTCGGCACGCACGCCGAGCTGCTGTTGCACAGCCCGCTGTATGCGCGCCTCGCGGCGCTGCAATTCGCCGCAGCCTCCCCGGAGGCGCTGGAGGCTGCATTGACTTGAGGGCTTACTTGACCAGCCCTTCGGCCCTCATCGCCTCCTGAACCTTCGGCCGATGTCCGATACGGGATTTGTACTCGGCCAGCACCGGCCATTTGCCCAGGTCGATTTTCAAGAATCCGGTCCAGTTGAGCACGGTGAACAGATAGGCATCGGCCGCCGTGAAGGCATTTCCCAATAGATAAGTCTTGTTGCTCAAGAATCCGGACAGCCAATCGAATTTCTTGGCCAAATTCGCCATGAAAATTTCCTTCATCTCCGCGGTATTGGCCGGGTTGAACAACGGCGAAAACGACTTGTGAACCTCGGAGGTGATGTAATTCAGCATCTCCATCAGCTGGTAGCGTTCGAATGTTCCGGCGCGCGGCGCCAGGCCCGATTCGGGTTTCAGATCGGCCAGGTATTGAACGATGGCCGGCCCTTCGGTCAGCACCCGGCCGTCATCCAATTGCAGCGCGGGCACCGCGCCCTTGGAATTCACCGCCAGATAGTCGGCGCCGCTCTCGGTCTTCTTGGTCTTGGAGTCGATCTTGACCATCGTTACGGGCACGCCGGCCTCGAGTGCCACGATGTGCGGCGACAGCGCGCAGGCACCGGTGAAATAATAAAGCTTCATTGAGACGTCCTTAGTGGGGGGTGGAAACGGATACTACGCGCCTCGCCGCGATGAAGCCGTTCGCGTAGGGCTGCGCAAGCAGCGAGTCGACCCGTACGCGGCCGCCTCTCGAGGGCGCGTGAACAAATAACTGACGATCGAGCGCAATGGCAACATGCAGTTCCTTGCCGGAAAGGTGCATGAAAACAAGATCGCCGGGCTGCAGTTCCGCGCGCCCTACCTTGAGGCCGAATTCCAGCTGCTCGGCGGCGGTGCGCGGCACGCGAACCCCGGCGTTTGCGGCGGCATAGAAGACCAGGCCGCTGCAGTCGAATCCACCGGGCTCGTAACCCCCGAACCGATAGGGTTGGCCGATCATGGAGGTGGCGCTGTCGATCATGATTTGGGCCTGCGAGGGTTTCTGCTCCGCCGCGGCTTCAGCCGGAGGCGGGATTTCCGCAGGGTGCGCGGCCTCGCGCGAAGCCCGCTGCGAGGTTGCCGCGCAGGCGGCCAGCATGAGCGAGAGGCCGGCGAGAGCCGCCTTGTTCAGGACCGCGTTGCGGATGCTGTGGTAGCCAGCGCCGCTCCCACGATGCCGGCTTCCGCGCGCAAGGTTCCGACGCATAGACGCGCCTCGCAATGCAATTTGTCCATGAACTTTTCGGGCTCCTCGGTGATGCCTCCGCACAGAACGATGAGATCGGGCCACAACAAGGAATGATATTCATTGAGAACTAAATTCAATTCGCCCGCCCAAGCGTCCCAGCTCAATTGCCCCTCGACCTTGGCGCGCCCGGAGGCGCGCTTTTCCGCTTCACGTCCGCCGACCTGCAGGTGGCCGAACTCGGTGTTCGGTACCAGGCGGCCATCGACAAACAGCGCGCTGCCGATACCGGTGCCCAGGGTGAGCAGCAGGACCGTGCCGGGCACGCCGCGCGCCGCACCGTAGCGCAATTCCGCCAGCCCCGCGGCATCGGCGTCGTTGATGGCGATAACCGGCCGCTTGAGATGCCGGCCGGCGAGTTCCGCCAGCGGTTGACCGATCCAAGCCTTGTTCAGATTCGCCGCGGTGCGCACGACTCCGCTGCGGATGACGCTGGGAAACGCCAGGCCCACGGCGTGATTGCCGGGAATATTCGAAACCACCGCAGCGAGCGCGCCGAGCAGAGCCTCAGTGGAATCCTGCGCCGGTGTCGGCGTGCTGAATCGCTCGCCCGCGAATGCCCCGGTGTCCAAATCGATTAACGCACATTTAATGGAGGAACCGCCGACGTCGACGCCGACGGCCAAGGATGGCGTGCTCAATCCGAGTGCCGCATTGTGAGGTTTGCCCCGCCTGGCTGATAACGACCCTATAATAAACCCTAATATGGATTCAATTGACACCCAATTTGCCACCCGGCGAAACGTTGCTCTGCAGCCCGGCACGTTGCACGCCGCGCTGCTGGACCGCCTCACCCGAACCCTGGGCAAGAACGTCGAGTCCGCGACGCCGCGCGATATCTACGATGCGCTGTCGCTGGCGGTTCGCGAGGAACTGACGCTGCGCTGGTTGGCCACGCAACGCCGCGTGGCGAACGCGCACGTCAAACGGGTGTGCTACTTTTCGGTCGAATATCTGCCGGGCCGCTCGCTTATCAACGCGCTGTCCAGCTTGGACGGGGATCTGGTGCATGAAGCGCGCACCGTTTTGCGCAGCATGGGTTATGAGCTCGAGGACATCGGAGCCCAGGAAGTGGATCCGGGTTTGGGCAACGGCGGCCTGGGCCGGCTGGCAGCCTGTTTTTTGGATTCGCTGGCAACGCTGCATTACCCGGCGGTCGGGTACGGCATCCGCTATGATTACGGAATCTTCACGCAGGTCATCGGCGCCGACGGCGGCCAGCGTGAGGCCGCCAGCAGTTGGCTGCGGCTGCGCAATGTCTGGGAGACGCCGCGCGGCAACGCAGGCTACACGGTGCGTTTCGGCGGGCGCAGCGTGGCGCCGGACAACGCCGCGGTGGGCGAGGCGCACACCTGGGTCGATACCAATGACATCTACGCCGTGGGGTTCGATCAACTGATTCCCGGCAACGGCGGCCCCACCGTCAATCACCTGAGACTCTGGTCCGGCCGCGCGATTACGCCGTTCAAGCTCGAGGCTTTCAATGCCGGAGACTATGCCGCCGCGGTTCAAGATCAACTCGAGGCGAAGAATCTGTCGCGCGTGCTGTACCCGGACGACTCGACGCCGCAGGGCAAGGAACTGCGGCTCAAGCAACAGTACTTCTTCGTGAGCGCGAGCCTGCAGGACATATTGGTGACGCATTTGAGCGAGGGCCGCTCGCTTGCTTCCCTCCCGGACTCGATCGCCATTCAATTGAACGACACGCACCCCGCGGTGGCGATCCCCGAATTGATGCGGCTGCTCGTCGATGAGCATGCTCAGTCCTGGCAGGATAGCTGGGAGATTACCCAAGGCGTATTTTCGTACACCAATCACACGTTGCTGCCGGAAGCGCTGGAGTCCTGGCCGGTGGCGATGTTCGAGCGTTTGTTGCCGCGGCATTTGGAGATCATTTACCTGATCAACCGGGATTTTCTGCAAACCGTGGCGGCGACTTATCCTGACGACCATCAACGTCTGCGCCAGCTGTCCATCATCGATGACGGGGGCGGCCGGCGCGTGCGCATGTCGCATCTCGCCATCGTCGGCAGCCACAAGGTCAACGGCGTCGCGCAGTTGCACTCCGACATCATGCGCAAGTACGTGTTCCGGGATTTCGCGCAGATGTATCCCGACCGGTTCATCAATGTGACCAACGGAATCGCGGTGCGGCGCTGGCTCAAGCAGTCGAACCCCGGGCTCTCGGCACTGCTCACGCAACACCTGGGCCGGGCGTGGGAGAACGACCTCGAGGAGCTGGGCCGGCTGGCCGGCGCGGCGGATGATCCGGAGTTTCGCCGCCAATTCCGCGGCATCAAGCGTACGAACAAGCAACGGCTGGCCGACGAGGTGAAGCGCCGCAGCGGCTTGGAAATCAGCGTCGATACATTGTTCGACGTTCAAGTAAAAAGAATCCATGAGTACAAGCGGCAACTGTTGAATCTCTTGTATGTCGTGACCCGCTATCAAAGAATCCGCCAAAATCCGCGCGCCGAGATAGTGCCGCGCACGGTGATTTTCGCCGGCAAGGCGGCGCCCGGCTACGCAATGGCGAAATCCATCATCAAGCTCATCAACAACGTGGCGCGTACGATCGACGCGGACCCTCTCGCGCGCGGCAAGCTGAAGGTCGCATTCCTGTCCGACTACGATGTTTCCCTGGCGCAAAAAATCATGCCCGCGGCGGATTTGTCGCAGCAGATCTCGACCGCCGGGATGGAAGCCTCGGGGACCGGCAATATGAAGCTGGCGCTCAACGGGGCCCTGACCATCGGTACGCTGGACGGCGCCAACATCGAGATCCGCGATCACGTGGGCGCTGAAAACATGTTCATCTTCGGGCTCACCGCCGACGAGGTGGCGGCGCGGCGCGTTGCCGGCTATGAGCCCACCCAAGTGGTCGAGGGAAACCCGGAACTGAGAAGCACGCTGGATCTCATCGGATCGGGTTTTTTCTCCGCGGGTCGTCCGGACGATGCGAGGCCCGTGATCGACAGGTTGTTGAGCCACGGTGAACCCTTCTTGGTGCTGGCGGATTACGCCGCGTACACCAAGGCGCAGGATCAGGTCGATGCGCTGTATGCGCTGGAAGACCAGTGGAGCCACAAGGCGGTGATCAATTGCTTGAACATGGGTTACTTTTCGAGCGATCGCAGCGTTCGCGAGTACGCGGACCGGATTTGGGCGGTGAGGCCGGCGATTTGAAGGCCCCGCGGAATTGACCATCAACACGGGTGCACCCAGGCCGCTCGGCGCGCACTGGACCAAGCAGGGCGTCAACGTCGCCCTGTTCTCGAGCCACGCGACGCGCGTTGAAGTCTGCCTTTTCGACCCCGAAAGCGGGGCGGAAATCGTACGCTACGATCTGCCCGGCCGCACCGGGGACGTGTGGCACGGCCTGGTCTCGCCCCGGCACGGCAGCGTGGGGATGCACTATGCGTTTTGCGTCCATGGGCCGGATGATCCCAATAGCGGCCTGCGCTTCGATTCGAGCATGCCGTTGATCGACCCTTTCGCGCGCGCGCTTTCGAGCCGGCTGCCCCTGCGCGGGCGCGTCATTGACCCTGCATTTCACTGGGATGGCGACCGGCCGCCGACGATTCCGTGGCGCGATACCGTCATCTACGAATTGCACGTCAAGGGATTTACGCGGCTGCATCCGGCGGTACCGGAGAAATGGCGCGGCACTTACCTCGGACTCTCCGTGGCGCCGGTGATCGAACACTTGAAATCTCTCGGCGTGACGGCGGTGGAATTGCTGCCCTGTCAGGCCTTCATCAGCGAGCCGTTTTTGCTCGACCGCAAGCTCAGCAACTACTGGGGCTACAACCCCATCGCCTGGTTCGCCCCCGCGAACAACTATGCCGTTGATGATGCCGTGCTCGAATTCAAAACCATGGTCAGGGCGCTGCACGCCGCGGGGATCGAAGTCATATTGGATGTGGTTTTCAACCACACGGGCGAGGGCGGCGCGGCCGGGCCGCTCCTCTCCTTGCGGGGCATCGACAATCCGGTGTACTACCGTCTCAATCCTGTGGATTTGCGCTCTTACGAAAACTTGAGCGGCTGCGGCAACACCGTCAATTGCGAACACCCGCGCGTGCGCGCTCTCATCATCGACTGCCTCAAGTACTGGGTGGAGGAGATGCATGTCGATGGTTTTCGCTTTGATCTGGCCACGGTGTTGGGGCGTGAGGCGGGCGGCGGGTTCAACGCCCATGCCGCCATTTTCAAGGCGCTGCGTGCCGAGCCCGCGCTTGCCTATGTCAAGTTCATTGCGGAGCCCTGGGACTTAGGGATGGGCGGCTACCAACTCGGGCACTTCCCGCCTGGCTGGTCCGAGTGGAACGACCGCTACCGCGATACCACGCGCGCATTCTGGCGCGGCGACGTCGGGAAACTCGGCGAGTTTGCCGAGAGATTCGCCGGATCCAGCGATTTGTTCCGGCACAACGGACGCAAGCCGACCGCCGGCGTCAATTTTGTCACGGCGCATGACGGCATGACGCTGAGCGATCTCGTGTCCTACAACGCACGGCACAATGAGGCGAATCTCGAGAACAATGGCGACGGCCATGGCAACGATTTGAGCTGGAATTGCGGCGCCGAGGGAGCCACCGACGATCGCGCCATAGTCAATCTGCGCAAGAGGCAGATGCGCAATTTCCTCGCGACGTTGTTCCTGTCCCAGGGAGTGCCCATGCTGCAGGCGGGCGACGAATTCGGGCGCACCCAGCGCGGCAACAACAACGCCTACTGCCAGGACAACGAAATCTCGTGGGTCGATTGGCGATTGCGCAGTACGAATCACGACTTGCTCGAATTCGTGCGGCTTCTCGCGCAGCTGCGCCGGCTGCATGCGGAATTTCGCCGCGAAACGTTCCTGAAGGGCGCGGCGTCGCGCACGGGCGTCAAGGACGTGACGTGGCTGAACGTTCGCGGGACCGAGATGACGCAAGGTGAGTGGCAGGATGCGAATCAGCGCACCTTGGGCATCTGGTTTGGGGAGCGCACCGGCTCGCTCGAACACCTGCTGCTCTTGGTGAACGCGTCGGATTCCGAGCAATCGTTCGCCCTGCCCGCGGCGCCGGCGGACGGGCCGTGGATTTGCCTGTTCGATACGGCGGCGGAGAGCCTGGCGCCCAACAGTCTCGGCGGGGCCCGAAGTTATGCGCTCAAATCCCGCAGCGTCGCGCTTCTGGAGTGCTGAATCGTGGATCAGGCATTGATCGAGAAATTGGCCCAG
>Ga0210392_10001826_pt1 | contig 11030 bp, 10 predicted proteins | sample IncBWC30OmetaG_FD_161057 | JGI IMG/M metagenome (GOLD analysis project Ga0210392, IMG submission 161057) | Forest soil microbial communities from Barre Woods Harvard Forest LTER site, Petersham, Massachusetts, United States - Inc-BW-C-30-O ...
AAGTCAGCCCCCATGTCAATGATCAGTTTGCCGATCTTCGAGTTGCCTTTCCCCGCGGCGAGCATAAGAATAGTCCACCCATACTTGTTGTCTAAGTTAGGATCTAATCCGTTCTTGAACGCCGCCCGAAGCGCTTCAATGTCACCGCGCTTGATCGTTCTATGGACTTCTTCAATGGTCATGGCACCTTAGTCTAACGGTTCCTCCCCAAATACGGCGTTTTCGGCAACTTGGCCCGAAGTTGCCGAAGGGCCAATTTTGCGGGAAATCCCTGGCTATTAACTTCCCACTGGTGAATCTATTCAGGGTTAGCGCGAATCGAGGCTCGCCTCCGATGCCCTTAACCGGTGGCCCAGCACGAAGAATTTTCTATGGCCCTGTGGGGATTTGGCCCAGCACGTCATGAACTGCGGCGGGAGAGATTCTGAATGCCCCGGTAAACGGTGAGTTCATCGACAGGATGATGAAGATCGCGATGGAAACAGCCATCGCGCAAATCCCAAAAGTTAAGAACACATTCTGGATGCGCGGAGCGAAGACGCCAAAGCTGAAGAAAATGACCACCAGCCACAAGGTCACGGCCCATAAAACGGGAACCGTTATCGAAGTTTGTTCTGACTGGAGATACAGAAACCAGTAAGTCTTTCTCAGGTTCAGAATCGCCGCGAGGAGCTGGGCTTTCACAGCAGCCTGTTCCGCATTCCTGGGCACAAGCAGTTCCACGTGCTCGTAAAAATCGGCGCCTTTGCTCGTCGGTTTGAGTTGAAACGACTGGGCACTATCTTTTGGCCAAATCCGATCAACGATCTCTTCCACACTATCGTGGGCTTCGACACGGAGCTGTACTGTTTCAGGGCCGTAGGCTTTGAGCAAATCACTGAGGAAGATGACTTCCGACGACATTTCAGCGACCTGGCTCTTTTCCGAATCGTAGAAAGTCTTTCCCGAAGACACGAGCATCCCGAGCACCAGCCCGGTCATGGTAACCACGAGGCCAATGGCAAGCCTTATCGAATCCTTTGCTTCTGGTACGAAACGTTCGTCTGGCTTAACTCGCCGAACGGCCATCCCGGCGAGTGCTCCTCCGAAGACAAGTGCGAATACGAGAGAACTCATGGCCAGCACGCTCATAGACCTTCGACCCTCCCCTTACGCGGCTCCATGTTCGCAGAATGATCAACCTCCCCGGCGCAGTAAACAACTGTCAGAACTGCCAGATGTGGCCTTGTAAGGCTTCAAGGAACGACGGGCCGCCCTGGCAGGAACGCCTATCCACCTCAGGTTTCTCCGGCCACGAGGTGATGGAGATTTCCTTGGCAATCGCAACTCAACGGCAGCGTTGCGCGCACTCCGGAGGGGTCTCTCCACTGTGAAGGATGGTGATGCCATCCTGCTTGGGTCGAGATGACGGCCGATTGGGGCGGAGGGAATGAGAGCGGTTGCTTGCTACCGCAAGCGATGCCCACCTTAGGCGCGATGGAGCCGCGCCGAAGATGGGGCACCGGGTTTGGTGGTGGCTAGCTGGCGCGGTTGATGCTGGCGCGGCCGAGATAGCGGGCGGTTTGGCCTAGCTCTTCTTCGATGCGCAGGAGCTGGTTGTATTTGGCGATGCGGTCGGTGCGGGAGGCGGAGCCGGTCTTGATCTGGCCGGCGCCGGTGGCTACGGCGAGGTCGGCGATGAAGGTGTCTTCGGTCTCGCCGGAGCGGTGCGAGATGATGCTGGTGTAGCCGTTGCGGCGGGCCAGCTCGATGGCGTCGAGGGTCTCGGAGATGGTGCCGATCTGGTTGAGCTTGATGAGGATGGAGTTGGCGATGCCTTCGCGGATTCCACGCTCGAGGATGGCGGTGTTGGTGACGAAGAGGTCGTCGCCTACCAGCTGGAGCTTGTCGCCGAGTTTGTTGGTGAGGTACTTCCAGCCGTCCCAGTCGTTTTCGTCGAGGCCGTCTTCGAGAGAGACGATGGGGTATTGGCGGACCCAGTCGGCCCAGAAGTCGGCCATCTGCTCGGAGGTTTTTTCGGACTTGTCGGACTTCTTGAAGACGTACTTCTTGGATTGCTTGTTGAAGAATTCGCTGGAGGCGGGGTCGAGGGCGATGGCGATGTCTTCGCCGGGTTTATACCCTGCCAGCGTAATGGCTTCCAAGATGACGTCGATGGCTTCGACGTTGGATTTGAGGGAGGGAGCGAAGCCGCCTTCGTCGCCTACGGCGGTGTTGTAGCCCTTCTTCTTGAGCACGCCTTTGAGGGTGTGGAAGACTTCAGCGCCCCAGCGGAGGGCGTCGGCGAAGGTTTCGGCGCCGACGGGCATGACCATGAACTCCTGGAAGTCGACGTTGTTGTCGGCGTGGGCGCCACCGTTGAGGATGTTCATCATGGGGGTGGGGAGGATGCAGGCGTTGACGCCGCCGAGATAGCGGTAGAGCGGGAGGCCGAGGGCTTCGGCGGAGGCGCGGGCGCAGGCCATGGAGACGGCGAGGATGGCGTTGGCGCCGAGGTTGCCCTTGTTGTCGGTGCCGTCGATGGCCATCATGGTGGCGTCGATGAGTTTCTGATTGCTGGCGTCCATGCCGGTGAGCTCGGGGGCGATGGCGGACTCGATGTTGTCGACGGCCTTGAGGACGCCCTTGCCGAGGTAGTGGCTCTTGTCGTCATCGCGGAGCTCGACGGCTTCGTGCTCGCCGGTGGAGGCGCCGGAGGGGACGGCCGCGCGGCCGCGGATGCCGTCGGATAGGATGACGTCGGCTTCTACGGTGGGGTTCCCTCGGCTGTCGAGAATTTCACGGGCATGGATGGAGACGATTTCGGTCATTGCTTTCCTCGTTGTTGATTGCTTGGTGCGTTTGGTTGAGCGGGAGATGCGGTGTTGGAGGCGGTCGTTGAGGGCGGGGCGGCGGTCGACGGCGATGGGGTTGCCGGAGGCGCTCGAAATTGTGTGGATTACTTCAGTCATTGCGTCGTCCCACCGGCCTCATTTTAGCAAAGCGCTGGCGTTGGACTTCCACGGCGTTGAGCGATTGGCGCACAGTTTCGGCGAGCATGGTGAGGAGTTCGTCGCCTTCTTCGCGGGTGGCGAGGGGCATGCGGAGGGAGACGCGGGTGCCGCGGCCGGGGCGGCTGATGATCTCGACGTTGGCCTCTCCGCCGTAGAGGACCTGGATGCGTTCGCGGACGTTGCGCATGCCGATGCCGGAGCCTTCGCGGACGAGGCCGGAGTCGGGGGCGGTGGTGGGGCCGCCGGGCTCGATGCCAACGCCATCGTCTTCGATCTCGAGGAGCAGGCGGCCGTTGTCGACGCGGGAGCGGAGGGTGACGGTGCCGCCGGAGATGCGGGGTTCGAGGCCGTGCTTGATGCTGTTCTCGATGAGGGGCTGGAGGAGCATGGAGGGGACGATGATGTCGAGGGTGTCGGGGGAGATTTCTTTGACGACACGAAGTTTTTCGCCGAAGCGGACGCACTCGATGTCGAGGTAGTCGTCGGTGAAGTCAAGTTCTTCGCTCAAGGGGACGAAGGCGTCGCGATCGCGCAGCAGGACGCGGAGGATGTGGGAGAGCTTGACGATCATCTCGCGGGCGAGGTCGGGCTTGGAGCGGATGAGCGAGGCGATGGAATTGAGGGTGTTGAAGAGGAAGTGGGGGTTGATCTGGCGCTGCAGGGCGTCGAGGCGGGCTTCGAGCAGGAGGCGGGACTGCTCTTCGAGTTTGTGCTCGATGCGGACGGCGTTCCAGATTTTTAGCGGGATACCGACGACTACGGGGGCGCTGGCGCAGATGGCTAGCTCCATGAACCAGGAGCTGGAGTAGAGCTCGAAGTAGCGGTGCGGATAGAAGTGCGACAGGACGCTGGTGGCGTACTGGGTGGCCATGATGAGGACGAGCAGAAACATCTGGCGGTCGAGGTAAGGCCAGGTGACGGTGCGGCGGATCCAGCGGTAGAGGCTGAGGTCGATGAGGGGGGAGAAGGTCCAGATATTTTCTTCGCCGGCGACGCGGCGGTAGGCTCCGAAGACGGCGGCGACGAGGAGGTTGACGGGGAGGGCGAACCATTCGTGGTGGCCGATGGCGGGGAGAGCGAGGGCGGCGCCGCCGAGCATGGCGGGCCAGGGGCCGAGCAGGAGGCCAAGGATAGCGACGGCTTCGAAGGAGAGGTCGGCGGCGAGGAAGTTGGGGACGCGCACGCGGACGAGCACGCCGAGCATGAGGGGGACGCAGATCCAGGCGAGCAGATGGAGGGTCTCGCGGGTGTTGCGATGCTTAAGCAGGAGCAGGCGTTTGAAGGCGGTGGAACGGGCGAGCGAGCTGGCGACGGCGGCGGCGACGCCTAGCTCGACGAGGAGCGTGATCCAGATGAGTTTGGGGTCGCTTGCGTGCACACGTTTAGATTACTCGTTTGAGAGCATATGGCGACCCACGCTGCTCAGAGCAGCCTTACATTCCGTTCGGCTGTCTTGATGACGTCGTCCATCTTTCCGCTCCATACCTGCTTGGCGAGGCTGAGGGTGAAGCCTTTTGCTGTGTGGAACGGAACATGCGAGGGCAGAGACATGGCAAAGGGATCGACGACGGCGTCGATGACGACGGGGCCGCTCTTGTGGGCAAGGGCCTCGGCGAGGCCGTCGCGAACATCGGCAGGATCTTCGAGGCGAATTCCCTTCGCGCCCATGGCGTCGGCGACCTTGGCGAAGTTGGGATTTTTGAAGTCGGTGCCGAAGGGAACGAAGCCGGCCTCCTGCTGCTCAAGATTGACGAAGTCGAGGAGCTCATTATTGAGGATGATCTGAACGACCGGAGACTTGCGCTGCACCTGGGTCAAGAGGTCGCCGAGGCCGAGCATGGTGAAGCCTCCGTCGCCGCACAGGGCGATGGTTTGGCGGCCGGGGTAAGCCAGTTGCGCGCCAAACGCGTTGGGTGCGGCGTTGGCCATGGATGCCCATGAAAATGAGCCGAAGAGCCTGCGATCTCTGCCGCCTTTGATGTGCCGCGCGAGCCACATGCAGGCCGTGCCGGTGTCGGCGAAGAACATCGCGTCGGCGGAGGCGAGGTCGTTCAAGGTTGCGGCCAGGAACTCGGGACGGAGTGGTTTGAGACTTGGCCCTTTCACGACGTAGTGCTGTAAGAGCTCGTCGAACGATTTCGTTTCGGCGAGGTGCTTATTGAGAAAGCTGTCGCTGGTCTTGTCGCGGACGCTGCCAAGCAGGGCGGCGACGGTGGTCTTGATGTCGCCAACCAGCCCGAGGTCGACGTGGGTGCGGCGGCCGATGTGTTTAGGATTTTTGTCGATCTGGACTTTTTTTACACTGTCGCCAGGGAGGAATTCCGAGAAGGGAAAGTCGGTGCCGAGCAGCAGCAGGAGCTCGGCCTGGTGGATGGCCTCATAGGCTCCGCCGTAACCGAGCAGGCCGGTCATGCCGACGGCGAAGGGATTATCGTGTTCCAGCCATGGCTTGCCGCGGAACGAATAGCCAACCGGCGCCTTGAGTTTTTCTGCCAGTTGGACAACCTCGTCGTGGGCATATCTGCAGCCATCGCCGCCGAAGATCGCAACGGTCTTCGCGGCGTCGATCATCTGGACGAGTTGCTGGAGGTCGGGATCGGAGGGACGCAAAAGGGGTGCGGCAGGAATTTTGATTTCGGTCGAGGATTTCGGCGCGTCAGCGGAGGCGACGTCTCCCGGAAGCGAAATGACGGTGGGTCCCTTTTCGAGGATGGCGGTGAGGATCGCCGTATTGAAGATGGGCCGCGCCTGCTCAGGGTTGACGACCCGCCCGGTGTAGAGAGACGCGGTGTCGAAGAATTTGTAGGGATTGAGTTCTTCGAGTGCGGCGGTGTCGATCACGCTGGTCTCGACGTCGCCCGCGATGGCGATGATCGAAGCTCCCTCCTTGCGCGCATCCATGAGGCCGTTGAAGAGATGGACGACGCCGGGTCCAGCAGTTCCGCAGACCGCGACGGGATCGCCAGTGAGGTAGGACTCCGCGACGGCGGCGAAGACACCATACTCTTCATGGCGGACGTGAATGAACTCGATCTTGCCGTTTCGGCGCAGCGCATCGATGACTGGGTTGAGAGCGTCTCCAACGATGCCGTAGCAGCGTTTTACACCGGCATTCGCAAGCATCTCCCACAAGACGTCTGCAACTTTTTCAGACATAGAGTGACCTCCGTCCAAGCTAGGATTCCGGTTTTGAGGCCTCCGGAAGTTTGAAATTATAGGCGCAGGCTTGCGGCGGTGTCGCGAACATACCGGACCCTTCACGTTCAATTAACACCAACGGGCCACAGCGCTCAGTTAGAGGAGGTAGGGCACCAGGGCAGCGGTGTGTTGCGCGTAGGTGGCGTAGACCTCGCCGAACTGGGAACGCATGAACTGCTCTTCCCTGCGGAGCTTGAGCCAGAAGGTGAGGAAGAAGAGGGCGAGCGTGAAGAACCCGCGCACCTGGGAGATGGCAATCGCCATGCCGAGGAAGCCGATGAGGATGCCGGTGTAGATGGGGTGACGAACCACGGAATAGGGGCCGGTGGTGATGAGCTCGTGGCCCTGCTTGATGGTGACGGAGCTGCTCCAGTTGCGGCCGAGGTACTCGCGCGCGGAGACGGCGAAGAGCAGGCCGGCGATGGTGATGGCGGCTCCGAGCCAGAAGGGCCAGAGGCCGACCGGCCAGAGCTGGCGGTAAAGCCAGGGCAACGGGATGCGCGTTGTGAGGAGGGGGACGATCGCGATGAGGCAAATGACGGTGCGCAGGGCGCGCGAGGAAAGCGGCTCGATGCGCTGGGTGGTCTTGGTGTGGGCGGCTCTGATGCGCCAGTAGAGGAAGAAGATAATCCAGACCACGGGAAAGAAGGATTGGTAGAACCAGAGCATACGGGACCTCGGGGTTCGGTCTTAGTGGAGTCCATCGAGAAACTTCTTCCTTGCGTCGCAATCAACGCACCCAATATGTCACAGCTCATAAGGATTGCGAAAGGCGCGTGGTGGCGGAGGTTGCCGGCGAAGGTGGCGATGAATCGTGGGGCGGGGGTTTGGAATCTATAATCAGGTATGCCGTATAACAGCGTTCGCAAGGTTGCCGGTGCAGACTTCCCTACGCGGTGGGGACATTTTCGCATTCTTGGGTTTGAGGGTGTGGCGGAGCCGGGCTCGGCGTCGTTGAAGCGCGTGGATAATGCGGTTGCGCTGACGATGGGGGATCTGTCGGCCGCGCCGCCGCTGGTGAGGATTCACTCGATGTGCTTGACGGGGGATGTGTTTCACTCGCTGCGCTGCGATTGCCATGACCAGCTGCATCTGGCGCTGGGGATGATTGCCAAAGAGGGTGCGGGGATCCTGTTGTACGAGGAGCAGGAGGGCCGCGGGATTGGGCTGATGGCCAAGCTGCGCGCGTATGAGTTGCAGGACAAGGGGCGCGACACCATTGAGGCGAACCTGGAGCTGGGGTTTCGCGCGGACTATCGGGAGTTTGAGCTGCCGGCGGAGATTCTGAAGGCGCTGAATATTCCGGCGGTGCGGCTGATCACGAACAATCCGGAGAAGGTGGCGGCGATGGAGGCGGCGGGGATTCGGGTGGTGGAGCGGGTGCCGGCTACGATCCCGTCGGAGCCTACGTTTGAGCGGTATCTCGAGACCAAGCGAGACAAGATGGGGCATTTGGCCGGGTAATAGATTCGAGAAAGTCCTCGCGGTTTTGTGGTGCCCCACATCTCAGAAGCGAGATGTGGGGCACCCGGCAGGTTGCTGCAACCTCAGGGGTGAAGGCGCATCCAACGGGGAGGAGAGACTATGCCAATTGATTTGGATGAAGTGAAGGCGGGGCCTGCGGAGTCTGGGGTTCTGGATATTATTTTGAAGCGCTGGAGCCCGCGGTCGTATGCCGACAAGCCGGTGCCGAGTGCGGACCTGACCAAGATTTTTACGGCGGCGGCGTGGGCTGCGTCGAGCTACAACGAACAGCCTTGGCGTTTCCTGGTGGGCAAGAAGGGCGATGAAACGTACGCGAAGATTCTGGCGTCGCTGGTGGAGTTTAACCAGGCGTGGGCGGCGACGGCCCCGGTGCTGATTCTGTCGGCCGGCAAGAAGATTTTTACGCAGAATGCGTTTCCGAATCCCTACGGGTTGCACGATACGGGGGCTGCGTCGGCGAATATGAGTTTGCAGGCGACGGCGCTGGGGCTGCATACGCATGGCATGGGCGGCGTGGATAAGGAGAAGGCGCGCAAGCTGTTCGATATTCCTGAGGAGTTTGAGGTGGGTGCGGCGTGGGCGCTGGGGTATCTCGGGGACCCGGATGCGCTGCCGGAGGCGTATCGGGAGATGGAGAAGGCGGCGCGAACGCGGAAGGGGTTGGAGGAGTTTGTGTTCGCGGGCTGGGAGAAGCCGGCGGAACTCTGAGCACGGCGGTCAGAGCTGCTCGCAATACAAAGGATCCTTCACTCCGTTCAGGATGACAATTCCTGGACGGGGTGAAGGTTTTTTATTTGGTGGACGCTGTGAGGACTTTGGCAGTGGTGACGAATTGGCCGGTGTGGCGCTGGGTGTGGTCGGCGCAGTGGACTAGGAGGGCGCCTACGGTGGTGGGGAGTTGTTTGCGGCCTACGCCTACCGGGTCGGCGAAACGGTCGGGGGAGATCGCGCGGATGCGGGTGGCGGCGGTGGCTAAGGCGGCGCGGAATTCGGCGCGGGCTTCGGCGGCGGTGCCTTCGGTGAGCTCGGACTTGAGGGCGGCTAGCTGAGCGGGGTTGAGCTGGTTCCCTTCTGCGTAGGTGAGCAGGCGGTCGAGCGAGCGGGCGATGTGGCGGAGGTGGAAGGCGATGGGGGCGAGGTTGGAGGGGCGGTCGAGGAGCTGGGCGTCGGTGAGCGGGTCGAGCCAGCGGGCGGCGTCTTCGGCGGAGAGCTCGAGGGCGTGGAGGACCTGGCGGCGAATGGGGTCGATGTCGGTGAGGGTGCCGCGGAGCCAGGGTTCGGGGGCGGTGGGGGGCGGTGTGGTTTCTTGCATGAGGGCCTCTTGTTCATGATGCACTGCATGGGGCGATGCGCAAAGTGCGACTGCAGGTCTCTCCCCTGCGCGTGATGAAGCCATCAGGCTTCGGTCGAGAGGACAGGGTTTGGGATGGGGCGAAGAACGGGCGGGCTGCGCGCGAGAAGCGGGTTCCTCGCGCAGCTCGGAATGACAGACAGAAAGGCAAGGGCAAAGGAAGAAGCAGATCCCTGCGGGATGACAGACAGAAAGGCAAGGGCAGAGGCAAGAGCAACGACAACGGCAAACAGCAGGTCCTTCCCCTGCGGGTCAGGATGACAATTTCTGGTAGCGACGGGTTAGAGGTTGTGGTGGGAGCGGAAGTCTCGGACTACGTCGGCGGGGTCGCGGTGTTGGGCGTCGACTTCGAGGTTCATGGCGCGCATGTCGTCGGCGGTGATTTTGCCGGCGAGGCGGTTGAGGGCGGTGGTGATCTGGGGCCAGCGGCGGAGGCTGTCTTCGCGGACCAGGGGGACGGCCTGGTAGGGGGGAAAGTAGTGGAGGTTGTCGTCGAGCGCGGTGAAGTGGAGGGCGCGGATGACGCCGTCGGTGGAGTTGCCGGCGACGATGTCGACCTGGTGGTTGGAGAGGGAGCGGTAGAGGAGGCCTAGCTCCATGGTCCGTGGGGCGTCTGCAAAGTGGAGGTGGTAGGCGGAGTCGAGGCCGCGGAGGCCGTCGGGGCGCTCGGCGAACTCGTAGCCTACGCCGAGACGCCAGATGGGGGCGAGGGGGGTGATATCGGAGAGGTTGTGGAGGTTGAAGGTGCGGGCGTCGGCGCCGCGGATGACCATGGCGAAGGTGTCCTCAAAGCCGAGGCTGGGAAAGACGCGGACGTGGTAGAGCTGGCCGTAGAGGGCGGTGATGGTGGCGTTGACCAGCGTGGGATCGCGCATGACGGGCTGCTTGAGGATGGCGGTGAGGGCGGTGCCGGTGTATTCGACGTAGGCGTCGATGCGGTTGGAGAGCAGGGCCTGCTGGCAGATGTAGGAGCCGGCGAGCCAGAAGCGGCGCTCGACGGGGCCGCCACCGGAGGCTTCGATCTCCTGGGCGAGGAGCTCGCCGAGGATGACTTGCTCGGTGAAGTTCTTGGCGCCGATGACGATGTGGGAGGAGCGCGGCGGGGCGCAGGCGGTGAGGAGAAGCAGAGATGCGAGAGAGACGAGATGCGAGAGGCGGGATGCGAGGGCGGTTCCCTGCTTGCTGCGCGGCGCGGGCGGCGAAATGCAGGGATCTCTCCACTGCGCGCTGCGCGCTTCGGTCGAGAGGACGGCATCTCTGTTCGCGCGCTTCATTGCTGGCGGACCTGGAGGCGTTTTTCGATGAGGCCGAGGAGGCCGTCGGCGGCGAGGGCTAAGAGGGCGGCGGGGATGGCTCCGGCTAAGACGAGGGAGTTGTCGACCGAGGCTACGCCGCGGAAGATGAGCTCGCCGAGGCCGCCGGCGCCGATGGCGGCGGCGATGGTTGCCACGCCTACGCAGGTTACGGTGGCGGTGCGGAGGCCGGCGAGGATGACGCTGGCGGACATGGGGAGCTCGAGCTTGGTGAGGCGCTGGCTGGAGGTCATGCCGAGGGCGCGGGCTACGTCGATCAGCGCGGGGTCGACCGAGCGGATGCCCGCGTAGGTGTTGCGCAGGATGGGGAGCAGCGCGTAGCCGGTGAGGGCGACGATGGCCAGGCGGGCGGCGCGGTCGCCGAGGAACGGCACCGGGAGAAGCAGACCGAAGAGGGCCAGGCTGGGGATGGTTTGGAGAACGTTCGCTATGCCGAGGATGGGGCGGGCATAGTCTTCGTGGCGGGTGAGGATGATGCCGAGCGGGAGGGCGATGGCGGTCGCGAAGAACATGGCGCTGGCAGTGAGCCAGATGTGCTCGAAGGTGAGGCGGAGGATTTGCGCGCCGTATTGGTGGAAGAAGTTCATGGAAGCTCCCACCAATTCTGTTTTTTGGTCGCGGTCGGTGGGGTTTCGGAGAGGGCGGGCGGGTCCTCTGGTGCGGAGGTGGCGGCGAGCTCGTCGGCTGGAT
>Ga0210392_10001827_pt1 | contig 11030 bp, 10 predicted proteins | sample IncBWC30OmetaG_FD_161057 | JGI IMG/M metagenome (GOLD analysis project Ga0210392, IMG submission 161057) | Forest soil microbial communities from Barre Woods Harvard Forest LTER site, Petersham, Massachusetts, United States - Inc-BW-C-30-O ...
CGTCAATCGCGTCGCGACCATGGGGCAGCTTTCCGCCTCGATCGCCCATGAGGTGAACCAGCCGGTCGCCGCCGTTCTCATCAATGCGGATGTAGCTCTGCACTGGCTCTCCGGGCCGACGCCGGACCTGGACCAGACGCGCCAGGCTCTCGGCCGAATCGTCAAGAACGGACAGCGGGCCGGCGAGATCATCGGCCGGATACGCGCACTCATCAAGAAAGTGGCGCCGCAGAAGGATCGGTTGGACGTCAACGAGGCCATTCTCGAGGTCATCGCCTTGACCCGCAGCGAATTGGTCAGGAGTGGCGTCTCGCTCAAGGCCCAGCTTGCAAACGACCTGCCGCCCGTTGAGGGAGACCGCATTCAACTGCAGCAGGTCCTCCTCAATCTGATCGTCAATGCCGTCGAAGCAATGAGAAGCGTCAGCGAAGGCGCGCGAGAGTTGTGGATCGACACGGGGAGAGATGCGTCGGGCGGCGTAGTCGTTGCGGTCCGGGACACGGGCCCGGGGGTGGACGCCCAGACCCTGGACCATCTCTTCGATGCCTTCTATACGACGAAGCCCAGCGGCATGGGCATGGGGCTGTCGATCTGCCGCTCAATCATTGAGGCGCATGGCGGACGAATCTGGGCGACGCCGAACCTGCCCCAGGGTGCCATCTTTCAATTCGCCTTGCCGGCCTGCTCGGAGACATCTGCATGATCGGGGGTCCGATGAGGCTAAGATTAGAGCCTGATGCAGGTCTCACGCGACTTCGGCTTGAGACCCTCAGGCTTCCGTTCCCAAGGGATCTCCCTATGCTCGGCGGAGCTTTCCTTCCACCGTGGCGAAGGCCTTCTGATAGACGTTCTGTTCGGTTCGCGGGATCAGCACAAGATCATCCTGCGGGCTGGCATCCCAGTCGCCGGTCCAGACGCCAAAGGTCGTGTTGTTGGCGGTGACGGGCCAGAGCCGGGCCCCCGAGACATAGTTGATCCAGGGAATCTCGCATTTGGTGATGCGGTAGGAGAAGGATCGGCTGCGGTCGCAGAGGTGCAGAAGCTCCTCGTTCAAATGGCCTTCGCCGAAGTAGAAGTCGCGGATGCCCGATACCTTGTCGGAGCGCACGCCGCCCAGCATGTGCATCTTCGTGATGTCCTCATGCCAGGCGCCCATGCCGGCAAAGTCGCGCATGACGCCCCATACCTTGTCGACCGGCGCGCGGATGACTCGCGATGTCCAGACCTTGTTGGGCTGAAAGCCCTTCCAGCGCGCAGCACCGTCCGGCTTCTCCGGCTTCTTGGCGGTGATGATCTTCGCCAGATTGGCCCAGTTTGCGGCAAAGACCTCGCGCGAGATCATGCCTTCGTATTTGCCTTCATCGCCCGCCGCTTCGTCGAAGGTGGCCTCCCATTCGGCAAAGGTTCCGTCCGTGCGGGTTACCGGATAGAGCCGCACCGTGGCGATGTAGTTATTGACCGGGAAAGCCGGCTTCTCGAAATTGTAGGCGAAGCTATGGCTGGCATCGTCGAGCGTGAGCAGCCGCTCGCGGACATGGGCCCCGTCCCTTGTGTAGAGGGAGCGCACGCAGCCCACTACATCGGAATCGAGTCCCCCCTCGATCTCGGATCTTGCAACCGCCGGCGCCCAGCTGGGCATACCGTTGAAATCGCGCACCAGGCTCCATACGGTTTCCACCGGTTCCTTCAGGACGATTGAAGCATAGGCCCGGGCCATGATCGTTTCCGTGCCTGGCCCTAGCCCTTTGCGGGTAACAGCTGCTTCACCATGGCTTTGACCAGGCGCGGCAGGTCATAGGGGAAACGGGCAGTGATCAGGTTCCCGTCGACGACACAGGGTTCGTCCAGCACGGTGGCGCCGGCATTCTCGAGGTCGATCTGGATGTTCCACACGGCCGTGGCCCGCTTGCCTCTCAGAATCCTGGCGCTCACCATCACCCACTGGCCATGGCAGATGGCGCAGGTGGGCTTGCCGGCTTCATGCATGGCGCGGACGAAGGCGAGCACATGCTTGTCCATGCGTAGAGCATCGGGATTCCAGCAACCGCCCGGCAGGAGGATCGCATCGTAGTCCTCCACCTTTGCCTCGTCCGTGTAGCGGTCGATCTTCAGCCAACCTGCATTCTCCATCAGACGAATGGCCAGCACGTGGGTGGCGCATTGCGGCGGGAAGCGCAGGCCCAGAGTGGGATTGAATTCACCGATGCGCGGCGAGACCACATGCACCGTGGCCCCGTGCTCCGTCAGCCAGCGATGGGCGCCCAGAATCTCCACTTCCTCCACGCCATTGGTGCAACAGATACCGATCCGCTTGCCCTTGAGCAGAGCCGGATCCGACGGCGGGTCGAACAGGAAGCTGTTGAGCTCCCGGTTCAATTCACCGTCAGCCGTGGTTAGGAGTTCCGTCGAAATGGATGGGACAGGCGACGAGGACATCAGCTGCTGCATTCGGTTGAAGGCAGCGGCCTGCAGGGGTTTGTTCATTCTTCCATGCTCCCGACAGAGGTTGATCGATTAGAAGGTCATCATTCGGACAAATCAGTCCTTGCGGCGGTTCTGCAGCGTGACGAGGCCAGCCAGAACGGCGGCGATGGCGGCAATGGTCCATGTGAAGTGGTGCATGTACCAGGGCGTTGCATTGAGCTGGATCCTGCCCGTCACGGTGTTGGGATTTGGCGGCTTGAGGAAGAGGACGCCGTAGAGATGGGCCGCGAAGATGGCCACCAGCAGGACGATGCAGAAGATCATGGCGACGACCATGGCTGCCGTCATCACCGAGCGCGCCGGCACGCCCGGTTGGGCCAGGGGCAAGAGGTTGTTGGTCAGCCCCGCCAGAATGACAAGGATGCAGCCAATCGCGAAAAGCGAGATGTCGAACGGCTGGAAAATCAGCAAGAGCGCCAATACGCCAAGGCCGATGATCATGTACTCCAGCTTTCGCGCCGCCGCCGGCGACATTCCGCCGCCGCCTTGATCGTCATTGCTCATGCGCGCACCGCCTCTCCGTCCCCGGCGAAGACATGGGTCTGCGCGGGATCGGGCACGAGATGGAGCGCCTCACCGGTCTTCACCTTCTTGTCGCGCGCGACGACGACCCGGATGTCATTGCCTGTCGGCGTGCGGGCGTGGACGAGCGTTTCCGCGCCCATCGGCTCGATGAGTTCCGCAACGGCGTCGATCGTGTCCACGGTGTCCTCGGAGACGACGGTGAAGGCACGCGGGCGTATGCCGAGCGTGACCTTTCCGGGCTTCAGCTTTGCGACCGCCGGATTGACGCCGAGATCGACATCCTCCCGGTCGAAGGTCACCTTTGCCTTGCCGTTGCCGTAGCTCTTGAATTGCGCGTCGATAAGATTCATCTGCGGCGTGCCGATGAAGCTGGCGACGAAGACGTTTGCAGGCCTTGCGAAGACCTCATGCGGGCTTCCCACCTGTTCGATGACCCCGTCGCACATGATGGCGATGCGGTCCGCCATGGTCAGGGCCTCGAGCTGGTCGTGGGTGACGATGACGGTGGCTTTGGAGAGATTTGACAGCACGGCCTTGATCTGGCCACGCATGGATTGGCGCAGCTCCACGTCGAGTCGCGAGAGGGGTTCGTCGAACAGAAAGCAGTTGGGATCCCGCACAATGGCGCGGGCAACGGCAACACGCTGCTTTTCTCCCTCCGAGACCTGTCCCGGCAAGCGGTCCAGAACTTCGCGAAGATGCAAGATGTCGGCCACTTTGCTGACGCGGGCAGCGACGTCGGCGCGCCCGAGGCCTTCATAGTGCAGCGGCATTGCAATGTTCTGGCCGACGGTCAGCGCCGGATAGAGCGCGTAGAACTGGAAGACCATGGCGATATTCCGCTTCGCCGGCGGCAGGTCATTCATGCGCCGCCCGGCAATCACGATGTCCCCCGCGGTAGCACGCTCAAGACCGGCAATCATGCGGAGCGTCGTCGTCTTGCCGCAGCCGGATGGGCCAAGCAGGCAGACGACCTCGCCTGCCGCCACGGAAAGATCGGCGTCCCGGACGGCGACGAACGTGCCGAACTTCTTGGTGGCCTTGCGGATTTCAATGGTCGACATGGCTACTTCTTCACGGTGCCGAATGTGACGCCCCGCAGCAGATGATTCTGCAGGAAGAACGTGACGACGAAAACAGGAACAAGGAACAAGGTTTCGATGGCGGCCAGCAGGGTCCAATCCGTTCCGCGGCCGCCGGACGACACGGCCTGGTTCATGGCCACGGGCACAGTGCGCGTATCGGGGCCTGTCAGCAGGAGCGCAAAGAGAAACTCGTTCCAGGTGAGGATGAGACCGAAGACGAAAGTCGCGGCAAGACCCGCGACGACCTGCGGCAGGCAGATCTTGAAGAAGACCTTGGTCTCGGATGACCCGTCGATACGGGCCGCATCCTCGACGTCCGTCGAAAGCTCATCAAAGAAGCTTTTCATCATCCAGATGGTGAATGCGAGATTGAAAGCAGTATAGAGCATGATGATGCCGGTATAGGAGCCGGAAAGGCCGACGGCACGGAACATCAAGATCACCGGAATGACGACGACGATCGCGGGCAGCATGCGGGTGGTCAGGATGATGAAGAGATAGGTGTCGTTGCCCTTGAGCGGATAGCGCGAGAAGCCATAGGACGCCAGCGTGCCGATCGCAAGCGCAAGCAGGACGGAGGCGGACGCAATCACGATCGAGTTGAAGAAGAAGAGGTCGAAGCCGGTGGACTCCGGTTGGCTGCCCGTGGTCATGACGCGGGAAAAGACCGAGCCGAAATTCTCGAGTGTCGGGGTGAAAACGAACTGGTCGGGGATGAGGCCGAAGAATGAGGTGGGAGCAAATGTGGGCGGCACGGAAAGCGCCAGCTCCTGCGGCTTGATTGCCGTGAAGATGATGAAGAGGACCGGCAGGAAATAGATGATGCTGACAAGTGCCACGACAAGCGTGCGGCCCCAACCTGCTTCCGCGACCCCGCCGGCCCTGCGCAAGCCGATCCGTTCCCAGAAGGAGATGCTGTCTGGCATGGCTCAGGCTCCCCGAGTCCTGCGATTGGCGAGATAGAGATAGAGGTTGGTCAGCACGACCACCATGAAGAGCATGACGTAGGAAATGGCGGCACCCTCGCTCGTCTTGTTCTGCTCGTTGGCGATGCGGATCAGGTGGTAGGAGATCGTCATGGTGTCGTTGCCGCCCTTCGTCAGAAGGATCACGAGGTCCGCCAGCTTGAAGGCTTCGATGGTCCGGAACAGAAGTGCCAGCATCAGGAGCCCGCGGATATAGGGAAAGGTGATGCTCCAAAAGCGCCGCCAGGCGGAGACCCGGTCGATGGCTGCGGCCTCGTAGAGATATTTCGGCACGGATACGAGGCCCGCGAGCGCCAGCAGCATGACGAAGGGCGACCACATCCAGGCGTCGGCGAAAACGATGCCCGCGACCGCGCCTGCCTTGCTGTCCATGAGAATGAACTGGCCGCCCGTGAAGCTGTTCACCACGTAGCTCAGGATGCCGAAGGTGGGATCGTAGTAGTAGGTGAAGAAGACCCCCGAGGCCACGACCGATAGCATCATCGGCGTGAGAACCAGGATCAGGAGATACCTCCGCAGCGGAAACTGCTTGGCGAAAAGCATCGCGAGCAGGAACCCGACGATCATCTGGGCCGAAACCGTGAGCACCACGAACATGGCCGTGTTCGCAAGAGCGTGCCAGTTGTCCGGTGCGGCGATCTCGTTGGTCAGGACCTTGACGTAGTTGTTGAGGCCGACGAAGCGGATGGACTGCTGGTTCGACTGGTAGGCGAAGAATGAAAGCCCCAGCGACCACAGCAGCGGGAAGATGTTCATCACGAAGAGAACCGCGATGGCCGGCGCGACGAGAAGCCCGCCATAGTAGCGGCGCCGATAGGCATTCACGACGAAGGCCGCGGCAACCAGGCTTGCCATGGCGCCGACGATCCAGAACGAGGCGGATGCCGGCAGGGCCGCGGCGGCAAGCACGGAAACGACAAGGCCTATGAGAATAGCAAGCCGCCAATTGTCGGCAGAGACATCGAGAAGAGTTGATGCAATGCGGGCAGATTGTGTGGCTGACATGGCGCGCAGGATGCTTTGATATGTTGAGTTACAGGGCGCCCGGGCGCTGCCGGGTAGAGGAACTGGCGGCGTCACTCGACCGGGGGAGAATGGGGACACCCCAACCCCTCCCCCGGCCCGTGTTTTGGTCCACCGCCGCGGCTCCAGGCATGGAACCGCGGCAGTGATCGGCTGTCACGTCACTTTATCAGTCCCGCCTGCGTGAGCAGGTCCTGCTGGAACTTGGCGACATTGTCCAAGGTCGTCTTGGCATCCTGCTTGCCGGTGATGGCAAGGTCGAACTGGTCCTGCTGCTCGGTCAGGAGCTCGAAGAACTGCGGCACGTGCCACACGTCCTTCTGCCAGTCGAGAGACGGAGCCCAGGCCCTGTTCCACGGCCGGTAGGTCACGTATTTGGGATCCGTGTAGACGGCCTTGATGGCGGATTGGCCGCCGGCTGCCACAAACTGGTTCTGGATGTCCGGCGACAGCCACCACTTCACGAACTCCACGGCCTCCTTGGTCTGGACGGGGGTCGTCCAGGTGGTCAGCACGAAGGGCTGGCCGCCGATGTTGGACCAGCGGATCATCTTGCCGTCGGGGCCCATGGTTCCCGGCATCTGGCCGAACACCAGCTTGTCCGCGACCTTCGAGGCCTTCGGATCCAGCGAAGATTCCGCGAGACCGATCCAGTCGATGTTCATGGCCACCTTGCCCTCGCGGAACAGTTCGTCCGATTTGAAGATGTCCATGGTGCCGGTCCTGGCCACAGGCGGCATGTATTCGATCATGCCGAGATACTTCTCCAGCGCCTTCACGGCCGTGGGCGAGTTCACGACTCCTTCCGCCTGGCCGTCGGGCACCTTGGTCTCGTCCCAAATGTCGCCGCCCATCTGCCAGATGAGGCCGTTGATTTGCATGGACGAGAAGTCGTAGCCCTTGCCGGCCTGAAAGGCGATGCCGTAGAAATCATCGTCGGCCGGCTTGCCGGCCAGCATCTCGCCCTTCTTGCGGCGGAAGAACTCGCCGACGTTCTTGAAGTCGTCCCAGGTCATGGCGTCGAGCTCTTCGCCCGTGCAGGGAAGCTTCTTGCTGTACTTCGCCATGAAGTTCTTCTGCTCGGTTTCGTCGCAGAGGATGTCCTTGCGTGCGTAGTTCACGAGCACGTCCGGGAACTGCGGGAAGCCGTAGTAGTTGTCCGACTTGTAGGGATAGGTGGCGTAGGCGTTCAGGACGGCCGGATGGAGATCCTTGAACGTCTTCATGAACTCGGGATCGGCATCGAGAAGGTCGTTGATCTTGCGGAAATAGCCACCCTCCACGAAGGCACCCAGCCACTGCGAATCCGACACGATGAAGTTGTATTTCTTCTCGCCCGAGGTGAGCGACGCATTCACGCGGGTATAGAAGTCGGGCCACGGAATGAAGTCCACGTCGAGCTTCACCGTGTTGCCGGATTTCGGCTTGTACTGCTCGTCGAAGAACTTCTTCATGATGCGCGTGGGCGGCCAATCCGGCACGGCCATCGTCAGCGTCACGTCTTCGGCGAAAGCAAGCCTCGCATCGGCCACCACCAGCGAAGCGGCAAATCCCGCCGCCATGAGTGCGCCTTTGATCGTCGATCTCGCATTCATTTTCAGGTTTCCTCCCTCGTTCTGTTTGCCGTCTTCAGCCCCCGGCCGCCTTGCGTCAGGTCATTGCCTGCCCGCTCGAAGACCGAAAGATGTGAAACTTGCTTTGATCGAGAATGATTGACGCCTGCTGGGCGGGCCGCAAGCCGGCTGCGGCAGACTCCGGCAGCACCATGCGAAGCGTTTCGCCGCCCGTCTCCACCGACACGACCGTGACGTCGCCCAGCGGCTCGAGCATGGCGATGTTGGCCTTGAAGCCTGCTTCGCCGTTTGCCGCAAAGCGGATGTCGCTCGGCCGGATCCCGACCACTGCCGCTTCGCCCGCTTCCGCCGATTCCAGTTTCTTCGCGAAAGGCAGCGACCCGATTGCGGATTCGAGGGCAGACCCGTCGGTAGCCAGTTTGCCATCGATCATGTTCATCTGGGGCGAGCCGATTTTGCCGGCCACATAGAGATCGCGCGGTGTTTCGTAGAGCTCATCCGGCGTTCCGATCTGCACCACGCCGCCATTGCGCATCACGGCGATTTCCTCACCCATGGACAGAGCTTCAAGCTCATCGGGCGTTGCGTAAACGATGGTAAGCCCAAACTGGCGGTGAAGGCGCTTCAATTCCGCACGCATGTCATGGCGAAGCTTTGCGTCGAGATTCGTCAGGGGTTCGTCGAGCAACAGAATCTTGGGCCGGCGGATCAAGGAACGGCCCAAGGCGACGCGCTGCTGCTCGCCACCTGAAAGCGTGCTGGGCTTGCGGTCGAGCTTACTGTCCAGCCTGAGCATCGCCGCCGTCTCCTTCACGCGGCGGTCGATCTCCTCGCGTGCGAGCCCGGCTTCGACCAGCGGATAAGCGAAGTTCTTGTAGACGGTCAGATGCGGATAGAGCGCGAAGGACTGAAACACCATCGAGACGCCCCGGCCAGCAATTGGTTCTTGGGTCCAATCCTTGCCGAAGATTTCGACGCGCCCCCGTTCCGGCGTGACGAGGCCGGCGATGGTGCGCAGAGTCGTCGTTTTTCCAACGGAGCTCGGCCCGAACAGCACGAAGAAGCGTCCTTCCGCGACGCTGAGGGACAGGTTTTCAAGAGCCCGCACGCGGCCGTAAGACTTGCTTACATTTTTCAAGCGCAGCGCGGAATTCTCAACCTGCTCCATTGCAACCCCTCAATCGCTGCGGCGCCAAGCGATCCCTACCCGCCGCCACCGGACACTCCCCCGAAATCAAGCCCGAAGGCGTCCGAAGGATCGAACATCAGGCAAAAGCCTCCAGAAGGCGGTGGCGCGAGCGCTCGATATGGTTACGCATGGCGCGTTCCGCCCCGACTTCATCCCTCCCCGAAAGCGCCGCCAGAAGCGACTCATGTTCGCTCAGCGCCTCTTCCGTTACCCGGGCATGATACATCAGGCGAAAGATGTGGAAATGAGTATGAAGATGCGCCAGCGTATCGCGGATCAATTCATTGCCCGCGATCTCCATGATCTGGTCGTGATAATCGGCATCGAGCCGCGCGAATCCCGAATAGCTCAGCCGCTCCCTGCTGTTGCTCAGCTTCCCCATCAGTCCAGCGGTGTCTCTCAGCCTGTTCAAGCGCTCTTCACTTACTCTAAGAGCAGCACGGCGGGCGCCCTCTGGCTCCAGCAACAGGCGAAGCTCATACAGCTCGTCAAAGCGCCGGCGGGTGATTTGCGGCGCCGCGCTGTAGCCGACGAGATGCGTCTTGACCACGAGCCCCTCGCCCTCCAAGCGCCCCAGCGCCTCCCGAATAGGCGTATGGGAGACTCCCAGTTCTCGCACCAAACCATCGACAGTGATGCGTGCACCCGGTGCAATCTCCAGAGACATGAGCTTGTTGAAGATCGCTTCATAGACATCATCGGCCAAGCCCTTGTGTCTCTGAATTGCCATGATAGGCCTGTCCAACCGACTGACTGATAGTTGTGCCCGCCGCTGGACCACACGAGTGTCGCACCTTGACGGCGGGCGACAACACGGAAATGCAGTCTCCCCCGAAAGCTGTATCGTATAGGATATCATATACGATCCCCCAAGTGAAGGCTTTGAAAGTGTGCTCGTGTCATTGACGACCGGACCCCATCCCGCATCCGCTCGGGGCAAAGCGCTCCGAACGCCTACCACATGCCGCCGAGAGCCACGGTGATCGCCTCACCGTTCACGCCCCCGGCAGCTTCGCTGCACAGGAACGCGATCACCTGCGCGACCTCGCGCGGGTCCAGCACCCGGTTCTGCGGGTAGATGGCAGCACGTTCGCGCCACACCTGCTCGACGCTGATACCGCGCCGGTCGGCCTCCGCCTTCGCCGAGCGCTCGGCCATTGCGGTTCGCACCCAGCCGGGCAGGACGGCGTTGGAGGTGACTCCGAACGGCCCAGCGTCCTGGGCGACCGCGCGGGCCAGTCCGATAACCCCATGCTTGGAGGCCGTGTATGCGCTGCCGGAGCGTTCCGCCTTCTCCCCGGCCGTCGAACTCGTGAATACGAGCCGCCCGAAGCCGCGCTTGCACATGCCGCCGACGGTCAGCCGGGCGAGTTCGAACGGGCCGTCGAGGTTGATGCGCATCGTCTCGCGCCAGACCTCGGGATCCTGCTCCCACACGAGCCGCTCGTGGGCCGAGCCGATGCCGTGGTTCACGACGAGCACGTCGATCGGCCCCAGCCGGCGCTCGGTCTCGGCGACGGCCTGAGCGCAGCCCCCGGCGGTACCGAGGTCAGCCGTGACGTAGTCGAGGCCGACTTCCGCCAGTTCTGCCGCGCTGCGCGACACGATCATCACGCGCGCCCCCGCCGCGGACAGCAGTAGCGCCGCCTCCCGCCCGATCCCCCGGCCGCCGCCCGTGACCAGCGCCACACGCCCATTCATGCATCAGCTCCCCACATTCGCGCGTTCGCGGAATCGTCCCACACCAGGCTGCAGCGCACAATCGTCCGAACGCAATCTCGATCTCCTTTCGATCTGGATCCTGCGTCGAGGCGCGTAGGGGCGTCGCGGGACCTGTCGCCATCATCGATGACGGGAGGTTTAACGCCGTTTAGCGCCGGCCGACGGACAACCCGCGGGCCGCCGCTCACCTTGGCGCGCCCGCGCGACATCGAGCCCGGGCTTCCTATCCCTAGGTAGGGATCGGCTACACCATGATCCACGCCGAAGCGACCTTAGTTGGATGGAAGCACGCCCGCCGTGGACCACTTTACATTTGGGCGGGCCAACCTGTCGCCCGCGACCGTGGGAAACACAGCTCAAGGGAGGAAGCCATGAGGTGGGCCCAAGGGTTGCTGAGTGCCGCAGCGGCAAGCGCAGCCATGGTGCTTGTGGCGGTGAGTGG
>Ga0210392_10001831_pt1 | contig 11021 bp, 10 predicted proteins | sample IncBWC30OmetaG_FD_161057 | JGI IMG/M metagenome (GOLD analysis project Ga0210392, IMG submission 161057) | Forest soil microbial communities from Barre Woods Harvard Forest LTER site, Petersham, Massachusetts, United States - Inc-BW-C-30-O ...
CAGTGCTGTTCATTCCGGCTCGCGGCTTCATCCATATCCTGGTCAGCGTCACGGCAACTAACCTGGTCACCATCTGACGCGAGCCGTATGAGGAGACGGGAAAATGACAGCGTTCGTCAATCAAGGCGTCCTGAACCGCCTAAGCGCCCAGGTGGTTTTTGCGACAATCCAGTCGAATGGGCAACCGCTCACGATCACGTCTTCTTATCTGGGCACTGAGGGCATCAGGCTAGCGCTCGACAGCAACGCCACTGACCTGCTGCCCACGATGACCGGGATGGTGAGCTCGCCCGCCCCGTATCAGAGTTGCACCCTGACAATGGCTATCGTCAAGTCGGCTGCGGCGCTAGCCAACCAACTCATGCAGCTGATGCAGAAAGGGTCGACGATCATCGGTAACGTCACTGTCTACCCGGACGTGACGCCCGACGTCTTGCAGCCGTTCAATCTGATGAACATGGCGCTGGAGACAGTGCGCGAGATGAACTTCGCCGGCACCGAGCCAGTGATCGTGTTCACCATGCGCGGGTACATGCAGGTCAACCAAGGGTTCTTTGGAGACCCGTAGGAGGTAAGAAAAGGGAGGTACTATGGCTGAAGTTATCAAGCTGAACCGAAAGCTCAATGTTGTCTTGCCGCCATTCATGACTGACAAGGGCTTGGTTCACGTTTACTCATCTCCGATTTCGCTGCCCGTGTTCCGCGAGCACTATCGGATGCTCGGCCGCACATTCACTGAGATCCAACGGCTGGGTTATGGGCCGATCACGGGTCCTTCGCTAGCGGGCTACGTGTTCCGCGACGAAGCCAAGAGTTTCGGCGACGAAGCCCATAGCGAGATGCTGGTCAACGAGGTCAAGCGGCTGTCGTTTGTCGTCTATCCCGGAGACACCGGCTGGGCCAACATGCCCTTCGTCGAGTCGGTCAAGCGCGGGATCCTAACTGAGGAGCAAGGAGACGAAGCGGAGAACTTCTTGTTATATTTTACCTGCGCCTCCTGGATCAAACTTCCCAGCGAGGCAATAGCGATGGACAGCCTCCGCACACTCTGGCAAGCGCAAATTACATCCTCGACTGTTATGGAGTTTATGAATTCCTTGCCGACCTCGACGCCGGAAGAGAATACTGGCGCGACAGCTGCGACCCCGTCACCGGAGAAGCAACGGTTGTCGGTTCCTGCCTGAGCTGGGTCACTGAGGTCGCTTTCAAAGAGTTCATGGGCCAGTTTATGGCCCCAGACAGCAGCTTAGGATTTACAACCGCTGCGGAATGGCGGAATAGGTATTTTCTGCAACTGTTGAAGGCGACCAATGGCTGACACGGCTGTCCTGAGGGTCGATGTCGCGTCTACCGACTTCGACAAGTTCCAGACCTCATTTAATCAATACGCCAAGACACTCCAGGACACACTGGCGACTTGGTCAAAGATCACGACTGAGGTCAAGGCGGCCTCAGCCGTGATGACCAACATGGCAGCGCCCGTTGCGCGCTCCACCGCCTCCCTCCAAAAATTCACCCAGCAGTTCGCCGAGACGTCGAAGCATTCGACGGCGATCCGGACCAATGTAGAGTCCATCACCAAAGGCCTGGTTAGCTGGAAGACCGCCGTGGGTTCGACCCTGGCCCTGCTGGGGCTGGGCGGAGGTGGTTTGTGGGGTTTGACATCGCTCGTCAACAGCGTCGTTGGCGACCGCGCCAAAGCCCTCGGGGCAGGTGTGGGGTACGGCCAGTTCCGCGGCATGAACGCCGGGTCATTCCCGGGCGCTGGCGCGGCGATCTCCGGGTGGGGCACGGCGCGGTGGGACCCGACCTCGGGCGCATTCCGCGGCGCGCAAACACTGTTCGGCCAGGACACCAATCGCCAGCTGTCGCGCACTGACCCGCTGGCGATGGCGGATGCGCTCGAGAAGGCGACGAAATATCTTGGCCAGTTCGACGAGAAAATCCGCGGCACTATCGCGGCCACGAGCGGCCTCAACGACCTGCTCGGCCCCGAGGCCATCCGCACTTGGATGGCGCTCGACAAGGAAGAAATCGAAGTCAGGCGCAAGGCCATCAAAGCAGCCGGCGACGCAGCGATCGCGGCGGAAGAGGCCAACAAGAAGTGGGCTACCTTCCAGATCACGCTGGAGTCGTCCAAGTCAGTCATCCAGGATGTTCTAATCAACCGGCTAGCGCCGCTCGCTAGGCCGCTGACGGATCTGAGCACGGCGCTGACCAAAGCCTTCACGGCGTTCATGGAGACTGAAGGCGTCAGGAACACTATCAAGCATTTTGGCGATGAGATCCAGAAGTGGGCCGACTGGCTTCAAACTACGGAGGGTCAGGAGAGCTTCAATCGGTTCATGGAAAAGCTCGGCAAGGCCGCGGAAATTCTCGCCACCTTTGTCGACACCATTGCGCGTATCATCGGCTTAGTGGCCCGTAGTCCGATTGGCAAAGGTGTGGGAGCCGTATTGGGCGCGGTGCCCGGCGCTGTCCAGGGTCTGGAGAAAGAGGGTATCGGCTCCACTCATTTCGGCCCGATGACCCAGGACGACAAAGACCGCAATCTTCGACTGGGCTACGACAGGTACGGGGCCAAGATCAACCCCGATGGGTCGAGCGCCAATTTCCCCAACCCCGGCGAAGCAGTACAGGCAACTACCGATCCCAAGATCCAATCAGTGCCTTGGTGGAAGCAGAAGAATTTCGGCTTCAGTTTCTCGAGCAAGGATGCAGCGAGCGGCACCGGGGACAAGCCGCAGCAGGAACTGATGGGTGCGAGCGGTATGCTCGGCGGCGGTCAGTACATGGAGTGGTTCAAGGGTTGGTTCGTCCAGGAGCAGCAGTCGACCAAAGCCGCAGCGCGAGCGGCGGCGGATCGCGACGAAAGCACCCAGCGCTTGATGGGCAACCTCGACAACTATTTCATGACCGAGGCCGAGAAGCAGGACAAACTCAACCGAACTCTCGAGGACTTCAACGCCTGGCTCAACAAGATGGGTGTGGGCGGTGGCGGCGGCACCGGACCCGGAGGGGCAGCCCTTGGCCCTGGGACGGGCGGTGGAGCCGGTGGACCGCAGGGCGCGGGCGGTTCTGGCCCGCACAGCCGAACGTCGTCAGCGGGCGGCCCAGGGGGCGGCGGCAGCGGGTCATTCCTCGACGCCGTGTCCAACATCGAGAGCAGCAACCGCAACATCGTGCAGGGCATCCACGATGTGAACACCGACAAGGGCACCCCAGCGAGCGGCTACTTCCAGATCATCGACCCGACTTGGCGGAAGTATGCCGCGAAGGCCGGCGTCGACTTGACCAAGTATCCCACACCGATGAGCGCCCCTCGCGACGTGCAGGCGCAAGTCGCTGCTCAAATCCCGGCCAACCAATTCGGCGGTCGCACCCAGCGGATGCTGCACGCGCAGTTCGGCGCGTTCGACACTCACAAGACACTGGGCGAACTCAACGAGCAGTTCGGCGGTCAAGGTGGTGGCGCTGCGGGCGCTATGGCCAACGCGACGCCCAACAGCACCAGCGAGATCAGAGGGCCCGGAGGCGGCAACGCCGCCGACGCCAACGCCCTCTTGGCCGAGGTCAAGAAGACTCACCCGCATCTGTCCAACGAGCAGTGTGTCACCCTGGTGCGCGAGTTCACCGGAATGGGCGGCACCGTCCGGGACTGGCGCAAGGGTCAGAATGTGCTCAGCGGCAACATGAAGGTGGGCACGCCGATCGCTACTTTCATGAGCTCGAGCGGACAACAGAGCGAGCGATACGACGCGGGCGGCATTGGCACCCCGGGCGCGGGCACCAGCCATGCGGCGCTGTTCGGCGGGTACACGCGCGATCAGAGTGGCAAGATCACCGGCATCAACGTGGTCGAGCAGTACAAGTACAGCGGCCGTCGAGGCCAGGTCCAAGGCCCACACATCCAGCACTATGGGATCGGCGGGTTCGGCGAGCATGGAGCCGAGAACTACTTCGGCATCGCCGGAGCGGGCGGCAAGAAGCAGGGAGGGACCAACGGTCTCGACAACGACAATTGGCAACAGAAGCCTATCCACAACGTGAATATCCACAATCGAACCGGCAGCGACGTGAACATCGCAGCCTCAACTGTGATGGCTAGCTCGTGAGATATTACGCCATCAAGATTGATGGGGCGCCCTCGGTGTTCCCGCCGGTGCCCGGCGCTCCCGTCGCTGGCGCGCAGTTCAGCAGTGTGGCTGATGTCGGCTATGGGCTGCAGAACGATCCCGGCGCGCTGCGCTGTATGCTCCGGATTGAGATGGTCAGTCTGGCGACAGTCAATCCCAACTCATTCGTGCGCCTCTATGGTGTAGACATCGAGATGCTCAAGCAGGCCTCAAATCTCAACGGCCTGAATATCGAAGTCTACGCCGGGTTCTGGCCCGGGCTGCCGCTGGCCACCGAGGAAGCGCCTTACGCGGGCGCGATCTACTGCGGCAAGATTTGGCAGGCCTTCGGCAATTGGCAAGATGAGGATATGACCCTCGACATGCTGCTGAGCGCTGGCAATGACGCCAAAGGCGGAGCAGACGGCACCGGCAGCAGCGCACCGGCGAGTTCCGACAGTTCGTTCTCTCCCTCGCCGATGCGCCTGCGAAACCGGCAGCGCGGGGTCGGATATCTGCGACCCACTCCGGGCCGGCGACGCGTCGCCACGACGCCGCTCGACGGCGATGGCGGTGGTGTGGGCGGCATCTTGGGAAGTATCGCCGGAGGCGACATCGGCAGCGCGATCTCCGCCATTGCTTCGTCGTTCGCGACCGGCACTGGGTGGGGTTCCACACCTGCCAACATTATCCATAATTGGCAGCCGGGCGACATGCTCAGCAACGCGCTGCGACAGACCCTGACCAAAGCTTTCCCGTGGTGCACTATCGACATCGGCATCGCCGACTTGCTGAAGAACCCGGGAGCCAAGGACAGTGGCTTCTACAACTCGCTCGAGCAGTTCGCTGCTTTCGCCAAGCAGACTAGTCTGTCGCTGATGAGCGGCACGCAGGGCGCGGCCGGCACTATGTCGTCGCTCGTCGGCGCAATGGCTCAGGGGTCCGGGAACTCGACCCTGCAGTCCTTAGCCGGCGCTCTCGGCGCTGCAGGTAAGAACTCGCCCGGGTCCGACACGTATCAGGGCATTCAAACCTTCGTCCGATGTCAACGCATCATCGTCACTGATGGCAATCCGATCAATGGAATTCATCAGGGCCCGACATTGAAGTTCGAGGAGTTGATTGGTCAGCCAACTTGGCTCCAGACCAACACCATCACATTTCGCACGCCGATGCGCGCCGACATCTACCCGCCCCTGACGGTGACGCTGCCGCCCGACACGCTAGAGACTGTGGCTCCGTCGCTGGAGATCGCTCCGGGGATGGTCAAGTCATTGAATGTCAACTTCGCCAACCAGCCGGTGACTCTCAACCAGGTGACTATAATCGGAGACAGTCGTCACCCGGACGGATCGTCTTGGTCGCTGCAATGCACCGGCTTGGTGACGAATTCGGCCATGCTGGCGAACAGCATAGTCAGTCTGCCCAATCCATTGACTGGAGCTCCTGGCGCATCGCCGCCGCCCACTGGCGAGTTTCCGCCGTCGCCGATACTCCGCCGCCCAGTGCGGAGGTACGCGGTATGAGTTCGATCGAGCAATGGAAACTGAGTTATCAGGTTTCCCCGATCTTCTTGACCGGACCGCCAGTCGCCAATGTCCCCAACGGGATGTTGCCATTCTTGTCCATCGTCAATCCTGGAGCCTTCCCGGCCACTTCCAACACCCCGGGTATGGCCTCGCAATCCTTCGACCTCAACACACTGTCGATGGATGCTGCTACGCTGGATAATGCTTTCGGCGCGTTCAATGTGCTGGCGGGCGGGTCGCTGATCCAGCAGACTGTGGCCAAGTACCCGTTCGCCAACCAGAGCTACGCCGCCAACGCCATCTTGAGAGATCCGCTGCACGTGTCGCTGATCTGGGACACGCCGATGCGCGGCGCGAATGCTTGGGGCACCAAGCTGACAGTCATGCAGTCTGTCAAGCAGCGGCTGGAGGTCCACAACAACAACGGCGGCACTTACATCGTCGTTACTCCAGCTTACGTGTATGACAACATGGTGATGTTGGCGTTGACTGACGCTTCGCGCGGCTCGAGCAATCTCCCGCAGAACGCGTGGCGGTTCGACTTCGAACGCCCGCTCATCGTGCTCCAGGAGTTGCGCCGTGCCCAGAGCGCTTTGATGTCCAAGCTAACGAACGGCGTCATCACGGATGGAGCCTGGTCGGGTCCAGCAGCCGGTCTCGGGTCGATTACTTCGATACCGAATATGAGCAGCGGCCCCAGCGCTCCGATACCTTCTTTGACTGCATCGGGAGTGCCCGCCGGCACACCGAGCGGACCCTCTACCCAAGGCAGCGCGTCGGGCGGCGGCATTGGCTCGGTTGGCTTCATCGGAGGTGTGTGAGTGACCACCTACGTTCCCTTCCGGCCATCGAATACTCGAGCGCCGCGCCTCACGGTTACGCTCGACTATCAAGACACTACAATGGTCATCACTTGGAACGTGGCGTCGCAGCGGTACTTCATCAACCTGTACACTCTCGACGGCATCTGGATTTGCACTGTTCCATTGGTCGAGACATCTCAGGGTCAATCTATGGTATCGATGGTCTATGACCCGAGCCAAGGTGTGCTGATTGGTAAGATGCAATCGCCGATGTATCGGTCTCCGGGCCAGGTCGTCAATTACACGCTCGAGGGTTTCTCCCCGGCGTCCATCAACGGCCTCCATGAATGCTTGACGCTATTCGACCAGCGGTTCACATTCCCGAGCCCCGATCCCGGGGTCATCACTGTGCTGGGCCATGCATCCCGATACAACAACTTGGTCGAGGGTTACTTCCAATACTCGACCTTGATCTTCCGCGATGGGCAGTTTGAGACGAACCCATGACTGACAACGCTCTCAAGACTCCGTTTAATCTCTCGCTGATTACGGCCGCTGACCGGCGATCTGACAACTTCCGCCAGGCTCAGGCGAAGGCGATCCCGGTCAAGGTCACGAAGGTCAACAAGGACTTCGTCACCGTCAGCTTTGAGCCGCAGAACGGCATCCAAACATTACCCCAGCAGCAGATCCCACAATCATTCTCGCGCTACGGCCGCGAGCCGACCCAAGTGGGCGACCTGGGCTGGGCCGTCCCGAGCGAGTATAACACGCAGACCTTGACTGGGCTGGGCGGCAGCTACACCAACTTCTACCCCAAAGGGAACCTGACCCCGCTCTCCTTCCAGGCGTTCAGCCTGACCCAGAACGAAACTCGTGACTACGATCAGTACACGATGACCGGCGGGCCGAATGGCGTCAAGATCATTCAGAACTCGCAGCAAGCCAAAACGCAGCCACCGCCAGGAACACAGCCACCAGCGGGCGGATCAGCGCAGGCTCGCCAAAGACGCCTGCTGGGCATGAGTTCTCGCGCACGGGCGCAATGGCTCAGGCGAGCGCCCCGACCGGCCCTACAGGCCACCCAGAGCACGCCAAAGGCCTTTATGCAAATCGACAGCAAAGGCGTGATTACCCACCAGAGCCCGGACGGCAAGCACCAGGTCATTGTCGACCAGGACAGCAACAAGATCGCGCTCAATGTGCCCCTCAGCGACATCGCGTATCTCGGCGGCGATGGGAAAGAGGGAACCTACGCTCCCGTAGTGACGATAGCGGGGCCGAGTAAGAACGTTCAGGCGAGGATCGGATGAGACTCACAGCTTGCCCACACACGGGACTGGCGGCGCAGAAATCTATGCGAGCGACAACGCATCCGCCTTTCGTGCGGTATGTCGAGAACATCCGTCCATCCCAGCGGAAGCAGCGGGTAGTGGAGACAGTGAAGGGACACGGCACCTATGCGCACTTACGGACGAACCCAGGACGTCCTTACGGGCAAAAAGACGTGGGTCACAGTGACGACCGACCCAAACGGGTTCCAAGACATGGTCATGCTGACAACGCTGGCCCAGTGCTTAAAGTTGAACCTTGGGGAGTCGCCTTTCTGGGCTGACTGGGGTATTCCGGCCTACACGTCGATCGTCACTCAGATCCACCCAGATCTCTACATGGCGCTGATGCAGCAACGGTTCGCGCCGTACTTCATGACACTGATGCTGCAAAAGATGGATGATGTTACGGATGAAGCCGGGCGGCCCGCGCCATACTACGCGATAACCATCATCACCAATTACGGCTCGACCCTAGAAACTGTGGTTCCGATCTGATGGCTGTGCTCCCTCTCATCATGACCGCCCAGGGCTTGCAGCCGCAGGCCCCGGCCAACTTGCGGTCTCAGTTGGTGGCGGCAGTCGCAGCCACTAACCAAGACTACACTGACAACTTGCCGGGCTCCTTGGTCGAGGATGTTGCTTCGACCGATGTGGCTGCCTGCGTGCAAAGCGACTCTTTCTTGGTCGACCTGGTCAACTCCGTGTCGCCCAACGGAGCCAATGCTTTCATCCTCCAGCAACAGGGCATTCTCTACGGCCTCCGGCCCCAAGTCGCTACCAACGTCACTGTCTACGTGGTTTTCTACGGACCGCCCGGATTGGTGATTGTCGAGGGGTTCTTGGTTGGCGACGGCTCCTATCAGTACGTCGTCCAAGACGGCGGCATCATCGGAACCAACGGCCAGTCGTTGCCCATCTATTGTGTGGCTGTCGTGCCCGGCACTTGGGCGGTCCCCGCCGGCTCCGTCACTCTGCTGGCGTCGTCGCTTCCCGCCAGTGTGATCGACCTCGTCACTGTCACCAACCCGACCGACGGCATTCCGGCGACGTCGGGTGAAGCGATCAGTGACTACCGCGATCGCGTGTTCACCGCTGGGCTGGCGTCATCGACCGGCATGTCGAGGTACATGAAGACGTTGCTGGCGAACGTGCCCGGCGTCCAGGCCCGGTTGGTCAGCGCCCGGCAGGATTTGGTCAGCGGCCGGTACATCGCCATCTGTGGAGGCGGAGACCCCTACCAAGTCGCTTATGCGATCTGGAAGGCGTTGTTCTGGACTGGCGGATTGCTGCCGGCTCCGATTGACATCACCAACATCTCTTCAGGCAACCCGGCCGTAGTGACGACGGCGCAGAACCACAATCTCGTCACTGGGATGGTCGAGACGCTCTACGACATCCACGGTACTGGCGTGTTTCCGACGCTCAACGGCAAGTCGTTCCCCGTCACAGTTCCGACGATCGGCGGTCAGCCGTCCCTCAACCAATTCACTATTCCGTTCAACACTGCTATCGCCGGGTCGACCTACACTTCAGGCGGCCATGTGACGCCCAACCCGATCGTCGAGGAAGTCTCGATTGTCGACTGGCCCGACACCTACATCATCCCTTATGTCCTGCCGCCGATGGAGGCGGTGTTCATCGAAGTGGTGTGGCAAACAGACTCGCCCAATTACGTGTCGCCCAGCGCAATCGCGGCGCTAGCGGGACCGGCCCTGCGAGATTACATCAATTCCCTGGCCGTGGGAACGGCTCCGATCAACATCTACGACATGACTTCGATCTTCCTTCAGGCGACCGCGAGCACTGTCGCTTCCGAGGCCATCACGGTGTTGGATTTCCAGGTCAGCATCGACGGGATGCCCGTCTCGCCATCAACCGGCACTGGCGTCATCTATGGAGACCCGAACAGTTACTTCTTGACTGACTTGTCTCAGATCGTGTTCAGCGAGGGCGGCTTCTGATGCCGCTTTACCCGAACTATCAAGTTGTCGGCGGGTTAACCGACACCATCATTCATCCTGGGTTCGCTACCCAGCTGATGCCCGTCGGCTTGCCCAATTTCGGCGGCGTCGTCACCAACCCATTCGAGGCGAGTGACCAAGGGCTCCCGGAGCCCGAACCGCTCTTCATCAGCATCGTCCAACCGCCGTCGCAGACGGAGGATGGCCACACTACCAAGCTGGAGCCGGGTCAACGGTTCATAGTCCCTCCCGGCGTCCATGTGTGGGTCGACGCGCCCAGCAAAGGCCACCAGTTCGCTTCTTACTTCTATTCATCGTCTATCGCCGTCAAGGGTAGCGCCACCCCGGTGCCGGGGAACTTCCCGCCATCCGGCGTCACTGGTCTGACCAAAGTCATTCCGTCATATCTCTACCAGGAGTATTCAGACGACGATGATTTGCAGGCGTTTGTCGATAGTCAGAACGCCATGCAGCAGAACTATGTTGACACCTTCAATGCGCTCAATCTGCCCATCTACACCAACCCGCTGATCGCCGGGCCGCTGCTCGACTGGGTGGCTCAAGGGATCTACGGCTACAAGAGACCATGGGTCTACGCCGAGCGCGGGTTCGTACTTGGAGCCCTCAACACTTGGGGACCCAATCAACTTGTTCCCATCGACCGCCTGGTCAAGCAGCAGCCGAAAGGAGTTGTCATCGCCGACGACGATTTCTACAAGCGCTGCCTGACATGGCATTACATGAAGGGCGACGGCAAGTATTTCAACGTTCGCTGGCTCAAGCGTCGGATAAAAAGATTTCTGATCGGGGTTAATGGATCATCTCCTCCCATCGACACGACTGAAGACATCTCGATCACCTTTGGGCCGAGGTATGGATGCACGATCAGGTTTCCGCTCATCAATCGCAAGGCGATCGGCGGCGCGCTCCCCAACCGGTTCGGCCCCAATGGAACGATCGGCGGCTCGCCCGACGGAGCGTCGAGGTGGTCTCGCGGTCAACCGCCGACACTCAATTATATCTACACGAGCTTCGTGACTTACGAGCGTCCCGACTACATCAACCAGTTCTCTGAGGCGATCGCCGCTGGGGTGTTGGAGTTGCCATTCCAGTTCAACTTCAACGTCGTCATAGGATAAACCATCATGACCGTCCTTTTCTCCAACAACGCCTCGACCACTGTCGTCGGCTCCATCGGCCCGACAGATACCCAAGTCAATGTGGCGGCGGGCACCGGGCTGGAGTTCCCGTTTCCCAATCAGACCGGGGATTATTACTG
>Ga0210392_10001833_pt1 | contig 11013 bp, 6 predicted proteins | sample IncBWC30OmetaG_FD_161057 | JGI IMG/M metagenome (GOLD analysis project Ga0210392, IMG submission 161057) | Forest soil microbial communities from Barre Woods Harvard Forest LTER site, Petersham, Massachusetts, United States - Inc-BW-C-30-O ...
GTCCGTCGCCGTCTGGCTTGGGAACTTGATGGGCTGGCCCGGGTTCCCGGTCGGGAAGGGGGTGATGTCGACGGGGTCTATCCGCGGGCCTCCCGCGACGGTGAAGGACCTGCCCTGGGCCTCGATGGTGGTGCCGTGCGGGATGGAGGCCATGCGCACGAGGGTGGCACTCTCCGGGGGCACGGTGGTGGCGGGGACGCTCAGCCAGACGCCCGGCTCGAAATGGATGCCGACGGGGCTGGCGGGAACGCTGACGTCGTTGATTTTCTGCACGTAGGGAATCCCGTTGAGGAAGGCGTCGCCCTGGACCATGCCGCGGTTAGGGATCGACCCGAGGGCCGCCGAGAACGCCAGCGTCTCCTCGGTGAGGTTGATCTCGAGGATGTTGTCGTTAGGACCAGTGGCCGGCTTGGGTAGCGGCGTCGGGGTGACGGCGAAGTCCTGGGGCCGGAAGATCGTGTTCAGGCCGTTGCCCCTAAATGTCCCGACGAAATCCGCGATGCCGCCCAGATCAGGCCCGGCTGGCGCGGCCTCTTCGACCAGCCGCCGCTCTCGCGTGGGCGGCACCTCACCCCATCGGAACCCGCTCGTCAGATCGAGGTCCTGCCCGGTTGGAACGCTATCGGTCATGATTCCTCCCCATTCATACGGGCCGCGTACGGCGGAAGGCCCCGTGAGCGTGATCACGACATGCACGGGTACCGTCAACGGGACAGAGCCGCAGTCCGGGCGATCTGATACAGGCGGGCAAGCATCTCCTTCTGCGCACTGGCCCCTATCGGTGCGGTAGACAACGCTGCGGTTCAGGGAACTGCGCGAGCGCGAGCTGATCACCAGCGTCGTCGGCAGGGGCACCTTCGTCACGTCGAAGGCGAGGTAGCTAGACCGACTGGGGCCAACCGCCCCGAATCGGCGGCATGCTGGTCAGGTGGCTGATGTGTATCCTCGCCGGACGCTGACCTGGTTCGCCCGGCCCGACGCCCGGGCCTGGACATGCGCGCTGATGTCGGGTGGGGCGCGGGACTTTCACCGGTCGCTGCCGGGGTATGCGCCTACGCCGCTGGCTGAGATCCCGGCGCTGGCCGCTGAGCTCGGGGTGGGCCGGGTGTTGGTCAAGGACGAGTCGTCGCGGCTGGGGTTGCCCGCGTTCAAGGTGCTGGGCGCTTCCTGGGCGGTGCACCGGGCGCTGGCTGCCCGTGCGGCTGGCCCGGAGGTTGGTCCCGTCACCCTGGTCACCGCCACCGACGGTAACCATGGGCGGGCGGTGGCCCGGGTGGGTCGGCTGCTCGGCCAGCGCGCCCACGTCCTCGTGCCGGATGGCGTTCATCCCGGCGCCATAGCGGCCATCGCCGCCGAAGGGGCGGAGGTCACCGAGGTCAGCGGGTCCTATGACGAGGCGGTGCGACAGGCCGCCGCGGTGGCCGCCGGGCCCGACGCGCTGCTGATCCAGGACACCGCTTGGCCGGGATACGAGCAGATCCCGGGCTGGATCGTCGAGGGCTACGCGACGTTGTGCGCCGAGGTCGACGAGCAGCTGTTGGCGGCCGGCGCCGGGCCGCCTGATCTCGTCGCGATCCCGGTGGGGGTGGGCTCGCTGGCCCAGGCCGTGGTCACCCACTACCGCAGCCGCCCGGCCGGGGCGGCTCCGGCGCTGCTGGCGGTGGAACCTGAGGCCGCCTGCTGGGTGGTGGCCAGCCTTATCCAGGGCGAGCCGGTCAGCGTGACCACCCGTCAGACCATCATGGCCGGCCTGAACTGCGGCACAGCGTCCAGCCTGGCCTGGCCCTACTTGCAGAACGGGCTGGACGCCGCGGTCGCCATCACCGACGCCGAGAGTGCCCGCGCAGTGGCAGACCTGGCTGCGGCCGGCGTCTCGGCTGGCCCGTGCGGCGCCGCCCCGTTGGCTGGCCTGCGCGCTGCACTCACCGGCGACGGCGCCGACCAGCGCCGCGCCGAACTGGGCCTGGGTCCTGCTGCAACCCTGGTGCTGCTCAGTACCGAGGGCCGCGCCGCCAATCCGCACGGCTGAGCACATCAGCTAGCCGTAGGTCTCCAGTCGGGACAGGTCGGCCGGGAGGTCTGGGTCACAGGCCGGCTAGCAGCGCAGCGATCTGGTCGTCCAACGGGAGGGCCGCGGTCAGCCGGTTGTCGATCTCGGTGTGCGGCGCGGCTGGCCTCGCGTCGAGCCGCATCCGGGCGGTGAACTGGTCGAAGCCGGCCAGCTTGCCGGAATCGCGGGCCGACTCGCGCGCGGTCAGCCGGTGCCGCAGGGTGGCCGCGTCCGACCGCACCCAGACCAGCCGCACCGTCCCGCCGCCCAGTTCGGCCGCCCAGGCGGACCAGCGACCGGCATCGTGGATCTGCTGGGTAAACGGGGCAGACAGCAGGACTGGGCAGCCGTATGAGCGGATCTCCCGGGCGGTGGCGGTCATCCCGGCGTACTCGTGCACCTTGATGTGCTCGTCGTACCACGGGCCCTCGCGCTGGCCGGCTGGGCGGCCCGCCGCGGCCAGCGTCGCAGCCACGAACGAGCCGAACATGGTGTCCTTGTCGAGCAGGGCCGGGGTCGGCGTCAGCCCGGCCAGCAGCCGCCGCGCCACCGTGCTCTTCCCGGACCCCGGCGGCCCGGCCACCACCCAGGCCGCTGCGCAGGCATCCATGCGCTTGAGGATAGAGAAACGGCCCCGCTCACCGAGGCGGGTGGCGGCCAGCCGGCCGCTGGGGTAACGGCGCAGGCCGCACGCGATATGAAGAGCCCCGGGCTCTCATCTGGCGATAGTTTGGGCGAGTCCCACGAGGCGCTATGCTCACGCCATGGCCAATTGCACCGCGTTGGCCCCAGCAACCTGATCGGTCCGCCAGTTCACGCTAGACGCACCAAGACACGTTGGCGCGGTCCTGGATACCGGGCAGCAGGCCCACTAGCCTGTCAGATAGTCTTCGAGTGCAGTGGTCCCAAGAGCGGTTCTGACAAGTTTCATATCGCCATAAGCCCAGGTCAGAGACCAGATGACGCTCAATCGTCCGGGTTCGGGAGCTACTCCATCACCCTGCCTTGGCCAGCAGGGTTTACGAGTGATTGACCGAAGTACTGTCCCGTGAGCGGATCGTGACGCAGAATAGTCCCGGACGGGATTGGAAAGCGGCGCACTCTTTGCTGCGCGTGCGCAGGAGCGAGCGGAGGTGCGATGGTTCGCCGGTCAACCGCTGAACGCAGTCCGCATTCGGTCGAGCACGACCTGGGCTACGAAGCGGGGACCGAGTACTCACAACCTGACGCAATCGGTCGCAGCCGTCCTACCCGAACCTGGGGAGGCGCTGGCGGCCGCTGGCTGATCTGGCTGTTTCGCGGCATCGCCTGGGCCGCCTTGCTGATAATCGGCTATCGCGGGGTGCTGGCCATCGTCACCGGGGAAACGCAATCGGGGAGCCCAGCAGCGCCGGCTACTACAGGCACCGTATCTTCCTCGTTCCCCGTTACTCAGGCCGATGCGTACGCCTTGCAGTTTGGTCAGGTGTACTTGAATTACAGCCCGCATGATGCGGCCCAGAGAGCTAGTTCACTAAGTACCTTTCTGCCCTCCGGTTCCGATCCGCAACTAGGCTGGAATGGAACTGGTACGTCGCAATTGCAGTCCGCAGTGGTGGCGAGCACGGATGTGCGGGATGCCCACCACGCGGTAGTGACACTGCTGGCCCGGGTCAACGGGCAGCTGATGCAGCTGGGCGTGCCGATCTACGCGTCCTCCGGTCAGCTAGCCGTCTCCGGCTCGCCCGCCTGGCTGCCCGCTCCGGTCCGGGCCAGCCTGCCCACGGCGACGCCGCCCAGCAGCGACTCGGCGCTGCAGGCCACCCTTTCCAAACAGCTTCCGGCGTTCTTCCAGGCATACGCGAGCGGTAATCAGGTGACGCTGAGCAGGTTCCTGGCCAGCGGCAGTTCGGTCACGGGGCTGAACGGAGCGGTAGTTTTCCACTCCATCACCAGCCTCACCGTGCCCACCGGGGGCAACACCCGCCATATCATTGCCACGGTCACCTGGAGTGTTCCGGCCCGGGACGCAAACGGTCAGGTCACCAACGCCGCTCCCGCGCAGTTGCAGATGAGCTACGCGATGACGGTCGTGGAGAGCAACGGCACCTGGTACGTGAGTGACATCAGCACGTCCACCTCGCCGCCGGAGTCGCCATGACCCGACTCCGAAGGCCACACGCCTCCGCCCGGCCAGGCGTGATCCCCCACACCCCGGAGTAGATCGATGTCGTACCACTCACTTATCCTCGCGGCCTCCTCGTCGCTGAGCACCTCGGGTCTGGTCAGCTATTTGCAGGGGCTATTCGGGCCGTTGTTCCTCGGCATCGTCGGCATCGTGGCCCTGTTCTTCTTGTTCACCAGGGAAATCATCCGCTTCGTGCAGTTCCTCGTGCTCGCCGTCGCGATTGCGGTGGTCTTCTACACGCCGAGCATCGTGCAGACCCTGGCCCAGGGCATCTCCAACGCGCTCGGCGTCCACTGATCTCCGCCCCGGCCGGAAGGAGAGCACCTGGTGGATCTGCCCACCTATACCAGCATCTGGCGGATCGAGAAACGGCTGTACAAGCTGTACGATTTCAGGTTGCCTATGCCGGTACCGGTCGGCCAGATCGCTGTATTCGCCGCGATCACTGTGCCCTACGTGATCATCCTCACGGTGCTCGGCCTCCCGTTCAGCCACACGCTGTTCTGGCTCTATGTGCTGCCGCCGGGGGTGCTCACCTGGCTGGCCACCCGGCCCGTGCTGGAGAGCAAACGGCTGCCTGAGCTGATCATTTCCCAGGTGCGGTATCTGGGCGAGCCTGCTACCTGGTGCCGGATGAGCCCACTGGAGGAGAAGGACGAGATCGTCGTCGTCGGCCGGGTATGGCGCCGGGCGGCGGAGGAGAAGCCAGCCGAGGTGCCCGCGCCCGCCCCGGCCAGGCGGCCCGTGCCCGCTCGTGCCCGGCCCGCGCACGTCGCCGCGCCGGCGCGGGCCGCAGCCCCGGCCCGCGCCGCCACTGCGCAGGCGACCGCCCGGGCTAGCGCCCCGGCGCCGCCGATGGCCCTGCCTGGCCAGGCCGGGCGGCCGAGGCCAGCCCGGCCCGCCGTCCCGTCACGGGCACCCGGCCCGTCGCGGCCACCAGTTCCAGGCCAGCAGGTACCGGCGCGGGTGCCTGTTCCGCCGCCCGCTCCGCTGTCCCGGCCGGTCGCATTCGGGCAGCCGGCCGCGGATGGCCCGGTCGCGCCGGGACATGCGACCGGTGTTCCGGCCGTCCCACCGGCCCCGGTGGCACCACCTGTCTCGCTGGCCCAGCCGTTGTCGGTGGCCGAGCCCACACCGTCCGCTCAGCACGGGCCGGGCAACAGGACCAGCCCACCAGGCCACGCTGGCCCGTCTCACCGGCCACGCTGGCCGGGCACGGCCGATCAGCCTGGCCTGCCGCCGGTCGTGCCCGCGGCCCGGCCCGCGCCGTCTGAGCGGACCACGCTGCCTGAGCCGTCCGGGTCGGCCGAGCCAGCCCGGCCGTTGGGGCTGGCCGATCCGCCTGGTCCGGCCGCGCCCGGCCAGCCTGGTCCGGCCGCGCCCGGCCAGCCTGGTCTGGCCACGCCTGGCTTTCTGGTCGGCCAGCCTGGCCCGGCCGCGCCGGACTTCCCGGCCGGCTCGCCTGCCCCCGCCGGGCCGGAGTCCCAGCGTGCACCGTGGGCCCCACTCGCCTCGGCTGGATCCACCGGGCCGGCGGCTCAACCCGCGCCGGTGGGCCAGCCAGGGCAGACAGCTCAGCCCGCGCCGGTGGGACAGCCGGAGCCGGCCGCTCAGCCCGGGTCGGCCGGACCTGAGGCCCCGGCGGCGGATGCGCCGCTGTCCGGGCTGCCGGAGATCGCGCATGACGACCGGCATGGGCCGCCTCGACGCGACGTTGCGCCTGGCACGCCGGATCCGGCGGCCAGCCAGGGCCCAGTCAGTCTGGCGCCAGAGGAGACGACCCAGCCCAGCTGGCCGCCTGCCCAGCCGACCGCGGCCCAGCCGACCCCGGCTCAGCCCGAGACGGGCCGAGCCGTGGGCGCCACGGCGGCTGCACGGGCCCAGGCGGCGCCGGCGGAGGATTCGGCCACGCTGAGCCCACAGGCTCCAGATGAGGTGGCCCCGCAGGCCCCAGTTGCGGCCGTCCCGCAGGCTCCGGCCGAGGTGATACCACAGGCTCCAGCCGAGGCGATACCAGAGGCTCCAGGCGAGGCGATCCCGCAGGCTCTGGCCGAGGCAGCCGTGCAGACCCGGGCCGGCGAGACCGCGCAGGCCACCGCGTTCAGCACGCCCGAGGCTTCGATAGCAGCGCCGGAAGCACCGGCCGTGGAGGCACTGGACGCGGAGGCACCGGACGCCGAACCAGCCCCGCCGGTTCCGCCGGTCGTGGTGGTCCGGGGCGGCAGCGCCGCCCGGCCGACGGCCGTTGAACGAGCTGTCGGCGCGCCCGGGCAGCACCGGGGCGGGATCAGTTGGCGGGAGCACGTCCGGGTGGTGCCGGGCGGCCATGGGCCAGGCCGGCCGGACATGGAGCGCCGGGACCGGGCCCGGGTGCTGCTGCCCATCCGCGGGTCCCGGCTCATCGTGGTGCTCGGCTGCACGGTCGGCGCTGGCCAGTCGGTGACCACGCTGATGCTGGCTGACGTGCTGGCCAGTCTGCGCACCGAAGCAGTGGCTGCGCTGGACCTCAACGCCGGCCAGACCTCGCTGACCGAGCTGGCCGACAGCACCCCGGCCGCCACCGCACGCGGCCTGCTGGGCGGCCAGCAGGCCACCGGCCCGCATAGGCCGGGCCAGCTGGACCTGATCACGCACGACTCGGTGGCCGACGGACGGCCGGACCTGACCGACGCGGAGTACGCCCGGCTGATCCGGATCCTGGCCAGCCGCTACCCGCTGACCCTGGCTGACCCCGGCGCCACCGCGGTGGCCCGGGTGCTGGCCGCCGCCGACCAGCTCGTCCTGGTCACCCCGGCCAGCGCCGACGCGGCCCAGGCGGTGACGATGACGATGGAGTGGCTGGACGGGCATGGCTACGGCGACCTGGTCACCAGCTCGGTCGCGGTGATCAATGGGGTGAGCAAGCGCAGCATGACTCATGTCGAGCAGGCCGAACTCGTCGTCCGGGGCCGGTGCCGGGCCATCGTCCGGGTGCCCTGGGACGATCATCTCGGCGCGCCGCCAGACGAGCAGGACGTCGGCGACAGCGAGGTGGCCTCCCGGTTCGGGCAGCTGCGGCCGCCGGTGCAGCACGCCTACACCGCGCTGGCCGGGGTGCTCGTCTCGGCCCTCGCGGTGGACCCGGCCCGGCAGCACGGGGCGGCCACATGAGTTCCCGGACCCGCGGCCAGTCGCGGCTCGGCCTGCGCTACTTCGACGACCGGATCCTGCTGACCGAGACGCACGCCTGGGCCTACTACCGGCTGCCCACCCAGCCGTATGAGTTCACCACCCCGCAGGACCGGGAAGCGCTGGCCACCAACATCACCGTTGCGCTGTCCGCGATCCGGATGCCGGACGCCGAGGTGCACCTGCGCATCTGTCACCGGTCCTACCCGGCGGCGGAATGGGCCGCGCAGCTCGATGCCACGTCGGACGGCGGTCCCGGCTGGCGGGACTATCTGGATGAGATGTACCGGCATGTCTGGGCCAAGGACTTCTGGACCAAGGAGGTCTACCTGGGCGTCCGGCTCGGCCAGCGGAGTATGGGCGCGCAGTTCTCCGGCGGTGTGTTCGCTCAGTTCCTGAACACCTACCGGGCCGGCGAGCGGGCGATGGGCCTGGACGACGAGGCGCTGTCCAACACCGAGATCAACCGGTGGACCGACCACGCCGAGCGGCTCGGCCGGGCGCTGGGCGCCAGCGCGCTGGCCGCCCGGCACGCGGCCAGCGACGAGATCGCCTGGCTGGTCCGGCACACGCTGATGGGCACGGCGGGCGACCCGCGGCCGTCCGCGGTGCGCCGCCGCCGCTGGGGGCCGGGCGAGATCGAGGCGCTGTATGAGGGTCAGGTGCACAACGGCCGGTCGATCCTCGGCCTGGAGCACCCCGACGGGGAGGCCTTCGCGGCGTTCCTGTCGTTCTCCCGGTTCCCGGACGTGATGTCCTTCCCGGACGGCGAGCCGTGGCTGCACTTCGCCGATTCGCTGCCGTTCCCGGTCGAGATCAGCTCCCGGATGCGGCTGATCCCGCCAGCCAAGGCGAGCAAGGATGTCGGGCGCAGGCTGGCGCACGCCCGGGACATGGACGCACACATCCGGGAAGCGGGAGTGGACGCGCCGCTGGCGCTGGCCGAGCAGATCACCGCGGCCCGGATGCTGGAGCACGGCATCACCAAGGAGCGGCTGCCGTTCGTCTACGGATGGCACCGGGTGATGGTCACCGCGCCGACCCGGGAGCTGTGCCAGCGCCGGGTGGAGGCGGTCGTCGAGCACTACCGGGACATGGGCATCGACGTGGTGAACTCCACCGGAGACCAGTTCTCGCTGCTCCGCGAGTCGCTGCCGGGGGACCGGGTCCGGCTGAGCTCCTACGTGCAGCGGCAGCCGCTGTACACGATCGCGGGTGGGGTGCCGACGGCCACCGTGGGCCTGGGTGACCGGCCCAGGGACGAGCAGGGCTGGGTAGGCCCGTACATCGGCGAGACGCTGGGCCGGGCGCGGGCGGTGGTGCACTTCGACCCGCTGCTGGCCGCGGCGCTGAACCGGCCGACCGCGATCGCCATCACCGGCGAGCCGGGCGGCGGCAAGACCACCCTGGCCCTGCTGCTCATCCTGCAGTGCGCACTGCGCGGCGTGACGGTGGCCGTGATCGACCCCAAGGGGGACGCGGAACCGCTGGTCGACCTGCTGGCCAAGCGCGGCCGGAAGGCGCGGGTGCTGCCGCTCGGCGCGGCCGCGCCCGGGCTGCTCGACCCGTTCTCGTTCGGTGACGACCTGGCCGAGAAGCGGACCATGGCCACCGAGACGCTGCGCCTGCTGCTGCCCCGGATGAGCGAGGAGCGGGAGAGCGCGATGATCCAGGCGGTGGCCAGCGTGGCCGGCCGGGAGCGGCCCAGCCTGGGCAAGGTGATCCGGCATCTGGAGGAGTCGCCCGACCCGGCGTCGAAGAACCTGGGCGCGGTGCTCCGGTCTATGTCCGAGATGCGGCTGGCCCGGCTCTGCTTCGCGCCGTCCGGCGGCCAGCAGATCGACACGGCCGGCTGGACCACCGTGTTCACCCTGGCCGGCCTGACGCTGCCGGACACCGCGGCGGGCCGGGAAGACTACTCCTACGAGCAGCGGCTGTCCGTAGCCCTGCTCTACCTGGTCTCCCAGTTCGCCCGCAGATTGCTGAACGCCCTGGACCGGCGGCTGCCGAAGGCTATCTTCCTGGACGAAGCGTGGGCCATCACGGCCACGCCGCAGGGCGCCAAGCTGGTCCCCGAGGTGTCCCGGATGGGCCGGTCGCGGAACACCGCGCTGATCCTGGTCTCGCAGAACGCCGGTGACCTGCTCAGCGAGCAGGTGACCAACTGCCTGTCCAGCGTGTTCGCGTTCCGGTCCTCGGAACGCGTCGAGGTGACCAACGTGATGGCCCTGCTGGGCGTCGAGGCGTCGGAGGAACACAAGGCCGTGCTGCGGGGACTCGGCAACGGCGAGTGTATTTTCCGTGACCTGGAGGGCAGGGCGGGCCGGATCGGCATCGACCTGGTCTCCAATGAAGTACGGCAATGGCTGGACACCAACCCCACGCGTGCCCGGCCTGCCGAGAAACAGACGGCGCCCCCGGACAGCGACCCTGACACCGGGCTGTTAGGCGCCGTCCCGCCAATCGAGCCGGCTCAATAGCCGGTGGTCAGCACGATGCCTGTCCCAGCCTTTGCCCCCCAGGCTTCAGGAGCTCATGATGGCCAGACTCTTCCGACGGGCAGCCCCGCGTGCCCGCAGAGCCCTGACCGTGCCCGGCGTCATCATCGCCGTGGTCGTCGCAGGCGTGCTCGGGTCGCCGGCCATCGCCCAGGCCGCGGTAGGCGCGGCGGGGTCATCGACTAGCACCGCCCAGCACGCCAGCCCGGCCCAGCAGGCCGGCACGAGCCAGCGCGCCAGCCCGGCCCAGCAGGCCAGCACGAGCCAGCAGGCCAGCCCAGCCAAGCCAGCCGCGGTAACCCAGCCGGCCGCCCCCGGCGGGATCTGTGGCGTCCCCGGCATCGGCGACATCGGCGGGCTGCTCGGCTTCTGCAACGCCGGCTCCAGCGGTCTCATCGGCGACCTGAACAACATCTGCCAGCCGTCGGTGCCCGCCCCGGAACCAGCCAACGGCGGGATCGACTCGCTGATCAAACCGCCCGCCACCGGCGGCAAGGCGGCGCCCACGCTGTACGAGAGCTACGGCATGGCCGGCCAGTCCTGGGCCGCCTACGACATGCAGTGCTCGGACATGACGTCGCTGATCGGGAACAGCGTCGCCGGGATGGTGTTCGACGCGTCCAAGGCCCTGGACCGGGTCACCATCACCGTCTACCAGTCGGCGGCGGGCGAGGGCATCCTGTCCTGGCTGACCAACGCGGTGGACCAGCTGATCACCAGCCTGGGCAACGCGATCTACTTCCCGTACCTGGCCCCGGTGGTCATCCTGGGCGCGATCTGGCTGGCCTGGCAGGGCCTGATCCGCAAACGGGCCACCCGGACCATCGAGGGCACTATCTGGATGGTCATCGCGTGCGCGGCCGCCATCTGGCTGATCGGCCGCCCAGCTGACTTCACCGGGATGGGCAAGACCGTGTCCGACGGCATCACCCAGACGCTCAACGTCGCGTTCGCCGGGCTGCCCGCCCCGGCGCAGACCAACTGCGTGCCGGTGGGCGGCACCGACCCTCAGGTGAAGACGGCCAGCTTCAGCTACACCGGAGGCTCGTCGATCGTGGACCAGAACGCCAACGAGCTGTGGACCGTGCTGGTCTGCAAGCCGTGGCTGGACGGCGAGTTCGGCACCACCG
>Ga0210392_10001834_pt1 | contig 11010 bp, 12 predicted proteins | sample IncBWC30OmetaG_FD_161057 | JGI IMG/M metagenome (GOLD analysis project Ga0210392, IMG submission 161057) | Forest soil microbial communities from Barre Woods Harvard Forest LTER site, Petersham, Massachusetts, United States - Inc-BW-C-30-O ...
CTGGCTGCCCATCCTGCTCGGCTTCCTCACCGCGGTCGGGCCGTCCACCACGGACATGTACCTGCCCGCCTTCCCCGCCATCGAGGCGTCGTTCCACGCGCCGCCCGGCTCCGCACAGCTCACCCTGGCCGCGTGGTTCGCCGGCCTGGCGGTGGGACAGTTCAGCCAGGGCACGCTCTCCGACCGGTTCGGCCGCAAGCGCCCGCTGATCGTCGCCACCGCGATCTACACGCTGGCCTGCCTGGGCTGTGCGCTGGCCCCCACCATCGGCTGGCTGGCGGCGTTCCGCGCGCTGTCGGCAATCGGCGCGTCGGCCGGCATGGTGATCCCGCGCGCCGTGGTGCGCGACCTGGCCGAAGGCCATGCCGCGGCGGTGCTGATGTCGCGGCTGTCACTTGTGATGGGCGCCGCGCCGATCCTGGCACCCACCGTCGGCAGCGCCGTGCTGGCGTTCGCCGACTGGCGCGGCATCTTCTGGATCCTCACCGCCTATGGCGCAGTGTGTTGCCTGCTTGTGGCATTCCTGTTGCCCGACACGCTGGCGCGCGACCGGCGGATCCGGCTCAACCTCGGCGACCAACTGCGCCGCTACCGCAACATCCTGAGCGAGCGCGGCTTCATCACCCACGCCACGATGGGCGGCTTCGCGACCTTCGCGTTCTTCGGCTACCTGGCCGGTTCGTCGCCGGTGTTCATCCAGGGCTTCGGCCTCACCCCGGCGCAATACGCCATGATCTTCGGCGGCAACTCGTTCGGCCTGATCTGCTGCGCCCAGCTCAACCCGCATCTGCTGCGCCGCTTCGGGCATGACCGCGTGCTGCGCTGGGTGAGCCGCGTGCATCTCTGCGCCACCGCGACGCTGCTGGCGATCGCCTTTGCCGGCCTGCACATCCTGCCGCTGGTGATCGCGCCGATCTTCGTGGCGATCAGCTGCATGGGCATGCTGAACCCCAACACCATCGTCGGCGCACTGGCGCGGCATCAGCAGCACGCCGGCAGCGCATCCTCGGTGATGGGCACCGGCCAGTACCTGCTGGGCGCGATCAGCGGGCTGATGGTGGGTCTGCTCACCGACGGCACGCCGCGAGGCATGGCGGCACTGATGCTGGCGGGATCGATCGGCATGGTCGTGGTGGATCGCTGGCGGCCACGGACGTAGGCGTCACCAACCCATCCCTCCAACCGGCTCGGTCCCGTCCGATGTCGTCACCCGCCGCATGTCGCGCGGGAAGCGTTCGTCGAACGGAGCCCGCGATGCATCGTCCGCCGGTTGTCCCACAGCACCAGGTCGCCGACCCGCCATTCGTGACGGTACGTCGTGCCGGCGCGCGTCGCCGGTTCGATCAGCTCCATCAGCAGCAGGCGGCCATCCGCCACACCCATCCCCACCACATGCGACGCGACGTAGATCGATCTACGCCCCGTGCGCGGATGCGTGTTGACCAGCGGCTGCAGCACCGGCGGCAGCGCCGCGTGCTCCTCGGGCGCGAAATCGGTGAAGCCCAGCAGCGCGCGCAGATGCATCAGGCCGTGTTCGGCAAGCATGTGCTCCAGCATCGCCTGCCGCTCCGGGTGCAGCGCCTCATACGCGGCGCAGGTATCTGCGAACTCTGTCTCGCCGGCGCCGAGCGGCCCGGCCGGCGGCGGCGTCGAGATTGGACACGTCCACCATCTCCGGCCGTCCCAGCCGCAGTGCCGCATTGCGGCGATACGACAGCACATAGCGCTCCGGCTGGCCGAAATTCTCGGCGAAGGCGATCTGCTGGGCGTCGCTCAGCGTCTGGCCGCGGAACACCAGGACCGCGTGCGCGTCGCTGGCCTGCCACAGCGTCGCCATGTTCGCCGATGTCACCGGACCGGCGAGGTCGACTCCGCCGACCGCCGCCAAGAACCCGCTGCGCATGGTTGCCACGCGCGGCGCCATCTTCGCCTCCTGTGCCGCCTGCGATATGTTGCCGTCCCTTGTACCCGACACCAGATTGTGGCTGTTAGGCACAGCATCGCAAGGAGATCCGCCCCGCATGCACCCGATCGTTGGCATCCCGGCCTGCGCCAGGCTTGTGGTCAAGGAACAACTCCGACACGACACGCCGGCGCGCTATGCCGCCGCAGTACTGGGCGGCGCCGGCGCGGTGCCGATCATGATCCCGCCGATCGGCGAGGCCGCGCTCGCGGTGCTGGACCGCTTGGACGGATTGCTGCTGCCCGGCAGCCCGAGCAACGTCCACCCGTCGCATTATGACGGCGGCGAGAGCCAGACGCCGGACAGCCATGACATGGAGCGCGACGCCACCACCCTGCGGCTGATCCCCGAGGCGATCGCCCGCGGCATCCCGCTGCTGGCGATCTGCCGCGGTATCCAGGAGCTGAACGTCGCCCTCGGCGGCACGCTGCACCAGCAGGTGCACGCGGTGGCAGAGCGCATGGACCATCGCCCCGGCCCCGGCACCATCGAGGAGGCCTACGCGCCGCGGCACCTGGTGTTCCTGTCCGGCCAGCTCGCGCGCATCATCGGCAGCACGAAGATCCTGGTGAACTCGCTGCACGGCCAGGCGATCGACACGCTGGCGCCCGGCCTCGTGGTCGAGGCGCTGGCGCCCGACAACACGATCGAGGCGGTGCGGGTGGAACGCGCGCCCGGCTTTGCGCTCGGCGTGCAGTGGCATCCGGAATGGGGCTACGCCGACGACAGCGCCAGCCTGGCGCTGTTCCGCGCGTTCGGCGAGGCCTGCACGACGTATCGCACCGGTCTGCGCCGCGCGGCCTGAACGTCCCCCTGTCATTGTGAGGAACGCAGCGGCGCGGCAATCTCGGTCCAGTGGTGCGCGCCAACTGCACCGGAGATTGCCGCGTCGCTGCGCTGCTCGCCATGACAAGGGCTCGGCCAACAACTGGGGGAAGTCACGCGATGGATCTGCAACTTGCGGGCAAGAAGGCCCTGATCACCGGCGGCTCGAAGGGCATCGGCCGCGCCGCCGCCGAAGTGCTGGCCGACGAGGGCTGCGACATCACCCTGGTGGCACGCGAGCAGGCGACGCTGGATGATGCCGCCGCGGCGATCCGGGCGCGCCGGCAGGTCAACGTGCGCACCATTTCGGCGGACCTGTCGTCAGACGCCGCCGTCCGTCGCGTCGCCGCGGAGGCCGGCGAACTCGACATCCTGGTGAACAACGCCGGCGCAATTCCGCCGGGCGACCTGCTGTCGATCGACGATGAGAAATGGCGCCATGCATGGAACCTGAAGGTGTTCGGCTACATCTCGTTCTGCCGCGTCGTGTACGGCCAGATGAAGGCGCGCCGCTCCGGTGTGATCATCAACGTCATCGGCGCGGCGGGTGAGAGCTTCCCCACCAACTACATCGCCGGCGCCGCGGGCAATGCGTCGCTGATGGCGTTCACCCGTGCCCTCGGCAAGGGCGCGCCGGCGGATGGCCTGCGGGTGGTGGCGATCAATCCCGGCCCGGTGGAGACCGACCGCCTGGTGATGCTGCGCCGCGCCGAGGCACAGCAGAAGTTCGGCGACGCGGAGCGCTGGCGGGAACTCACCGCCGGCATGCCGTTCGGTCGCGCGGCCTCGCCGAAGGAGATCGCCAACGCCGTGGCGTTTCTCGCCAGCCCGCTGTCCGGCTACACCACCGGCACGGTGCTGACCATCAACGGCGGCGGATGACGCCAGCCGCCATCAGCGACCGCGCGCATACGCGAGTGATTACGGTTCCTTAAGCTCTCTGCCGCATGAAGTACGACGACCGTCCATCCACCGGCACCGACAGTGTCCGAGCCTGGAGAGAGAATTGTCGTACCCGCTCCCGCAACTCAGCATTCGCAGCAAGATTGTCGCCGGCTTCGCCGCCGTCATGGTCTGCACCATCGGGCTCGGCCTGTTCTCGATCCAGCGGCTTGATGCGGTGAACGCCAACGCCCAGGACATCAAGGACGACTATCTGCCCAGTACCCGCGTCCTCGGCCGCCTGGCCCAGATCACCGAGCGGATGCGGCAGAACCGCGCCTCGGTGCTGCTGGCAACCAACGACGAGCAGCGTGCACGCGCTGCCGCGACCATGCAGGACCAGCGGCAACTTTACGCCCGCGAACGCGAGGCCTATCAGCATCTGATCGCAAGCGGCGACGAGCAACGCCGGGTCAACGCATTCGACGCGGCATGGCAGCACTACCTCGAGATCGACGATATCGTCACCGGGTTGATGGCGCAGGGCCGGCACCAGGAAGCGGTCGGCGTCTTCAGGGGTGACGCGACCAAAGCGATGGCCGCGTTCCGCGATGCATTGCAGGCCGACATCGATCTCAATGTCCGACATGGCACGGAGGCTGCCGACACCGGGGCGGAGCTCGGCCAATCGGCACATCGCTGGATCCTGGCGGTGGTGGTGTTCGCGGCATTGCTGTGCGCGGCCGTCGGCTGGGCAGTGGTGCGCGGCATCTCCGCGCCGATTGGCGCAATGACCGCGGCGATGCGCCGTCTGGCCGAGGGCGACACGACCGTGCAGATCGTCGGCGCCGGCCGTGGCGACGAGATTGGCGCGATGGCGAAGGCCGTCGAGGTGTTCAGGCAGAGCGCCATCGATCGCCTCCGGCTGGAAAGCGAGCAACAGGAACAGGCGGACCGCGCAACGCGGGAGAAGCAACTCGCGCTGGTCGCAATGGCGGAGAACATCGAAGCGGAGACGCGCACGGCGCTCGAGGGAATCGGGTCACGCAGCGAGACCATGGCGGCGACGGCGGAGGCAATGCGCGCCTCGGCCACGCGCACCGGCGCGGCCGCCGAGAGCGCAGCGGTGGCTGCCGCGCAGGCGCTGGCCAACGCACAGACCGTGGCAAGCGCCGCCGAGCAGCTCACCGCCTCGATCCGCGAGATCGGCGGACAGGTGAACCAGTCCAACGAAGTAGTGGGACGCGCGGTCAGCGCCGGCGGCGAGACCCGGGCGAAGATGGAGACGCTGAACGAGCAGGTGGGACGCATCGGCGCGGTCGCCGACATGATCGGGGAGATTGCCGCGAAGACCAACCTGCTGGCGCTCAACGCCACCATCGAGGCGGCGCGCGCCGGCGATGCCGGCAAGGGCTTCGCCGTGGTCGCCAGCGAGGTGAAGCAACTCGCCACGCAGACCGCGCGCTCGACCGAGGAGATCACCCGGCACATCAGCGAGGTACGCGCCGCCACCGGTGAGTCGGTCGCGTCGGTGCGGCAGATCGAGCAGAGGATCGGCGAGATCAACGCGATCGCCGGTTCGATTGCCGCGGCAGTGGAACAACAGGGCGCGGCCACCGCCGAGATCGCCCGCAATGTCGCCGAAACCGCCACCGCGGCCGATACGATGACCGCCCGCACCAACGAGGTGTCCGCCGAAGCGACGCAGACCGGACGGCGCGCCGGTGACGTGCTCAGCGATACCACCGCGCTGAATGCTTCGGTGGAGACGCTGCAGCGCGTGGTGATCCATGTCGTCCGCACCTCCAGTGCGGCAGTCGATCGCCGCGAAAATCGTCGCCGTCCGTGCCTGGCGGATGCCGTGCTCGCCTGCCAGGGTCAGTCGGAACAGGCCGTATTGCGCGACATTTCCGAGGCTGGCTGCATGGCGGAGACGGCCTTGCACTGTCAGGCCGGACAGTCGGTCGAACTGACGCTGAACCGCTCCGGCACATCATGGCGCGGCACCGTGGCGCATGCCTCCTCAGGCCGCGCCCGCATCGCCTTCACGGGTGACGGTATATCGGCCAGCGAGGCGGACCGTATCAGCCTGGAGACCATCCCCGACCTGGTGCGATTGACCAAGGCCGACCATGTCGAATTCGTCCGCAAGGTGCTCGATGCCGTGGAATCGCGTGCCGCTCCCAACGAAAGCAACCTGGCGACGGCGCATCACTGCCGGCTCGGCCGCTGGTACGATGGCGTCGGCGATGCTGCCACGCGGAGGCTGGCCTCATTCGAGGCGATCGAAGAGCCGCACCACGCGGTGCACGATGCCGGCCGCAAGGCGATCGCTGCGCTGATGGCCAGCGAATTCGCAGTGGCGCAACGCGAGGCCGCGGTGATGCGCGAGGCATCGGTTCGCACGCTGCAGGCGCTCGACGCATTCGGCGTGGAGTATCCCGGCACTCTCGGTGGTCGCCAGCAGACGCTGCACGATACGCAGGGCGCCAGAGTCGCGGCATGACCGGCTGCAGCGGCGCCTCGGCCGCCGCGTTCAAGCCCGGTAGCGACGCGGGATCATCCGGTTGGCCAGCGCAGTGAGCACCAGCGTGGTGGCCATCAGGATAAACGCGATCGCCGCCGCGAACGGCCAGTTGTTGTCACTGCTGAACGCCCAGTAGAGCAGCGGCGCCATCATCTGGAAGCGCGGTCCGCCAAGCAGCACCGGCGTGGCGAAAGCGTTCATGCACAGGATGAAGCATAGCACCGCGGCGATCACGATGCCGGGCAGCGCCAGCGGAAACACCACGCGCCAGAACGCGCGCGACGGCGCGGCGCCCATCGAGGCGGCAGCTTCCTCCAACCGCGGATCGATGCCCTCGAACACGCTTTGCAGCGTCAGCACCGTGAACGGCAGGTTGATCGCGATAATGCCGATGACGACAGCCGGTTCCGCATACATCAGTTGGAGGCCGCTCAGCATGTCCAGCATGCCCCCGCGCGCGAACAGGATCATCCAGCCCGCGGTGCGCGTGGTGGAACCGACGAACAGCGGCAGCACCATCAGCACGACCAGTGCCGACTTCCAGCGGCTTTCGGTGCGCGCGAGGCGCCACGCCATCGGCAGCCCGAGCAGCAGGCAGACCGCCGTCACGATGACCGAGACGCGGATCGTGGTGACCAGCACGTTCCAGTAGAACGGATCGGCGAAGAACCGCAGGTAGTTCTCCGGCGTGACCGCTTCGATCATCAGTTCGGTGGCGTCGAAGCGGTTCAGGCTGTCGCGCAGCAGCAGCAACAGCGGCGTGACCAGCGTCAGCAGCATGAGCAGGCTGGCAGGTCCCAGCAGGGTCAGTGCGGCGCCGGCCTCGCGGCGTCGCGCCGCACGTTCGATGGCGGTCACCGGTTCGTCCTCCTGCGTCCGCCACCGTCATTCCCGGGTCGCGTCGTCATTCTCGCGCACGCCCCTTCGTCACTCTCGCGCAGGCGAGAATCCAGGGGGCCGCCGCAAGGCGCAGCTACGCCTGGATCCTCGCCTGCGCGAGGATGACCGTGAAGCAATTGCTGCAGTGCTCACCCGCGCTGGATGTTCTTCAACCACCAATCGTTTAGATCGGAGAACGCCTTCGACAGCACCGGGTAGTCCGGCGTCACCAGCTTCGGCTTCGGCTCCGGCAGCGCCAGTTGCTCGCCGACGCTGCCGGACAGCGGCGCGTTGTCCACTGTCGGCAGATAACCCATATGAGCCGCGAACCCCTGCTGCGCCGACGGCTCCAGCAACGCGTTCATGTATTTGTAGGCGGCTTCCTTGTCCGGCGCGTTCTTCGGCATCACCATGCCGGAGACGTAGAGAATGGCGCCTTCCTTCGGAAAATTGCCCTTCACCGGGAAGCCGCCGTTCTGCCACATGACGGTGCGCGCCAGCCAGATCATGCCGACGTCGATCTCGCCCGACTTGAAGGCCGGCGCCAGGTTATCGGTCTCGGGATACAGCCGCAGTCCGTTGGCCGCGAGCTTCGTCATGAACGCCTTGGCCTTGTCGAAATCGGTCGTCGTGCCGCTTTCCAGCAAGCTTGCCGCCTGCATCACCCATGGGCCGACCGTGGCGACCATGCCGACCTTGCCCTTCCATTTCGGATCGAGCAGGTCGCTCATGGTCTGTGGCGGCTCCTTCACCGTGTTCGGGTTGTACACCAGCACCTGCGCGCTATAGATGTGCGGCACGAACGCCGGCATGCGCAGGTTCTCCGGCACGTGCTTCAGGTTGGGCACCTTCTTGTCGTCGAGTTCCTCGACCAGTTCGGCCTCTGTCACGCGGAAGCCGTTCAGCGCGCCGACGCAGGCGATGTCCACCGCGCCGCGCGGCAGCTTCTTCTGTGCATACAGCTTCGACACGCGCGGATTCTCGTCCCCGACATCCTGCACGATCTCGACGCCGGCCGGTTTCATCAGCGGATCGTCGATGTTCTCGCGCAGCAGCCGCGCATAATCGCCGCCCCAGGTGCCGACGACGCACTGCTCGGCCGCACGCGCGGATCGGATGATGGCAGGTGCGGCGAGCAGCGCCCCGCCGCCAAGCACGAGCCGACGCGACACGGTGAGGTCACGCATGATTGGTCTCCCTGATGATGGCCTGTTCCGCATTCATCGCGCGGCCGCCTGCATCGAACAGCCGTTCGTCATTCGCCTCCCAGCGCAGCGCGACGCGCGTTCCGGCACTGTGGCGGCGCGTGGCATCCGCGCCAAGGCCCGGCCCGCGCGCGAGGATCGTGACATCGGGGCTGACCCGCACCGCGTGCTCCACCACCGAACCGAGCCAGGTGCACAGTTCCACCTCGCCTTCGATGCACGCACCGGGGCCGGGCTGCGCCAGACGGACGCTGTCGGGGCGGATTGCCAGCGTGGCGTCGCCGCTGCCCACGTAGCGGCCGGCCAGCGCGATCGCCGCGCCACTGGGCAGCACCAGGCGACTTTCGCCATCCAGTCGGCCAACGACGATGTTGCTGCCGCCGATGAAGCGCGCGACGAACGGATTGGCCGGATTGCCGTGCACCTGCTCCGGCGTGCCGATCTGCTGCACGCGGCCTTCGTGCATCACCACCAGGCGGTCAGCCATCGCCAGCGCCTCGGTCTGGTCATGCGTCACCATGATTGTGGTGATGCCGCCATGCTGCTGCAAAATGCGGATCTCGCGTGCCATCTCCTGGCGCAGGCCGGCATCCAGATTCGACAACGGTTCGTCGAGCAGCAGCACGCGCGGATGGATCGCCAGCGCGCGGGCCAGTGCGACGCGCTGCTGCTGACCGCCGGAAAGCTGCCGCGGCTGGCGCGCGGCGAATTCCTCGAGCTTCACCAGGCGCAGCATCTCGGCGACGCGCGTCTCGATCGCGGCGTTGCCCATGCGCCGCATCTCCAGCCCGAACGCGACGTTGCGCGCCACGGTCAGGTGCGGAAACAGCGCGTAGCTCTGGAACACGATCCCCATTTCGCGGCGATGCGGCGGCAGCGACGTGATGCTGGCGCCGTCCAGCCGGATGTCGCCGGCGGAGGCGGCACGAAGCCGGCGATCATACGCAGCGTCGTGGTCTTGCCGCAGCCGGACGGACCGAGCAGCACGATCAACTCGCCGGCGGTCACCGCAAGGCTGACGCTGTCCACCGCGGTCTGGTTGCCGAACTGCTTGCTCAGGCGATCGAGCGTCAGCGCCTCGGTCATTGCACGACCTTGCCGAGGCGGACAAAGCGGTCGAGCAGCAGCAGCACCGCGGCCACCGCGACAATTTGTGCCACCGCCACGGCGGAGACCAGCGGGTCGATGTGGTACTCGAGGTATTGCAGCACCGCGACCGGCAGAGTGGTGACGCCGGGACTGGTCAGGAACAGCGCCAGCTCCAGGTTCTCGAACGAGATCACGAAGGCGAACAGTGCGGCGGCGACGATGCCGGCGCGCATCGCCGGCAAGGTCACGCGCCAGATCACGGTGAGTGGTCCGGCGCCCAGGCTGGCAGCGGCTTCCTCGGCCGCGCGGTCGTGGTTGGCCAGGCTGGCAAGGCACAGCCGCACCACCCAGGGCGTGGTGATCATCACATGCGCCAGCACGAGGCCGGCGATCGAGCCGGTCACTGCCGAACCAAGCTGCTCGTCGATCGCCACCAGCGCGACGTAGACGGCGAGCCCGAGCGCGATGCCCGGCATGGTCAGCGGTGCGAGCAGCAGCGTGGCGATTGCGCCACGGCCGCGGAAGCGGTGCCGCGCCAGGCCGATGCCGGCGGGAACGCCGAGCAGCAGGCTGCCCACGACGGCTGCCGTGCCGAGTTTCAGGCTGGTGAGGATGGCCTTGCCGAAGTTGGGCAGGATGGCGGGATACCAGGACAGCGTGTAGCCGCGCGGCGGGAACAGGATCAGCTTCTCGTCGAACACGCTGAGGTAGAGGGTCAGCAGCAGCGGCACCACGATCAGCGTGGCGCCGGCCGTGACCAGGGCGAGCACCAAGGCGCGTTCGGCCGCACGGGCCACGCTGTCGGGGCGGTTGCGCGTCAACGGCATGGCGGTGCTGCTGGCTGTCATGCCCCCAAGTCGGATCGATATTGCGGTGTGCAAGCGTGGCTGGCGGGGAATGCCGGTGTCAACAGGCCGCTATGGGCGGGACTTCCGGTGCCTGGCAAGAGTGGGGAAAGGCGCCGATGCACCGCGTATCACCTGCCGGATTATCGAGTGCCGCTACGTGGCGACGCTCATCCGACACCCTCCTCGGGATTGAACGATGGGGCGTAGTCCACGCCGTGACTGCTGAGCGGACCCGCACCCGGTGCTGCACACCCCGCCACGGTAAGCGCCAGAGCGAGCCCCGCTGCCAGGATCGCCAGCCTGCGGACAGCAACGGTTTGCATCTTCGCCATCATAGCGGCCCCCCGGGATGCGCGAGCATTTGCAGGCCCAGGGCGTTGACCGCGGCGGGAAGCGGAGTCTGAGGATTCGCAGTGCAGTAGCGGTCGAGCCAGGCGGCGAGAGCCTCGCGGCGAAACTGCCCTATGACGTCGTGGTGGCTGCCTGCGGCGAGACCCGATAGGTAGCCTTCCACCCAGTATTCGACCGCCGCCTTGTCCATCGGATGAGCCGTCGGCAACCGCCACTGCACCCATGTCGTGCACGTCGCGGGGCCATTCGGTGTCATGACGACCATCGCCGTCACCGGGCGGTGCGGCTGTGGGGGATTTTTCTGTTGTGCATAGGCAACGGATACTGCTGCTAGCGTCGCGCTGCAAGCAAATGCTGTGGACGCAACCATCCAGCGGTGTCCCATTACTTGGTTCTCCGTCTGAGTGCGCAAATATCAGAACGGCAATAATACCATTGCGC
>Ga0210392_10001835_pt1 | contig 11003 bp, 9 predicted proteins | sample IncBWC30OmetaG_FD_161057 | JGI IMG/M metagenome (GOLD analysis project Ga0210392, IMG submission 161057) | Forest soil microbial communities from Barre Woods Harvard Forest LTER site, Petersham, Massachusetts, United States - Inc-BW-C-30-O ...
GACTTTTCACCTGGCTTTCATGGCCGACATAGATCCAGGCGGCGCCGAAAATGCGCTCGGGCTCGAGCTCGAAAATGGCGGGATCACTATAGATGCGGCGATGAACGCGCGCCGGTTGCACGAAAGAGGCGATGCTTTCGGTCGCGAGCGTTTCCGTGGACGGCATAGGCAACTCCCAACGCACTTGCCCCTGCATATGCCATAAGATGTCAGAAATTCATACGCCTTGCTGCGATGCAAGTGCAGCAAGGCTTCTCATTTCGTGCCGTAGGCGCGGTCGCCGGCGTCGCCGAGGCCGGGCAGGATGAAGCCGTCCTCGTTGAGGCCGTCGTCGATTGCCGCGGTCCAGACCGCGACGTCAGGATGTTCGCCGCGCAGCCTCTCGATGCCTTCAGGCGACGCGATCAGGCAGACGAACCTGATATCCCTGGCGCCGCGTTCCTTGAGCCGGAGTACGGCCGCGGAAGCGGTGTTTGCCGTGGCGACGACTGGCGCCACGACGATGACCAGCCGTTCGGCGAGGTCGGACGGCGCCTTGAAGAAATATTCCACGGCGACGAAGGATTCCGGCTCGCGATAGAGGCCGATATGCGCGACGCGCGCAGCGGGCACGAGATCGAGCATGCCGTCGGCGAAGGTGACGCCGGCGCGCAGGATCGGCGCGAAGACAAGCTTCTTGCCGGCGATCCTGGGCGACATCATCCGCGCCATCGGCGTCTCGATTTCGACATTCGTCAACGGCAGATCGCGCGTGACCTCGTAGCACAACAGCATCCCGATCTCCTTGAGGAGAAGGCGGAACGATTTGGTCGAAAGGTTCTTGTCGCGGATCAGCGTGAGCTTGTGCTGAACCAAAGGATGTTTGACCACGGTGACGCCGTCCATAACTCTCTCCCGGACTATCTGTCAGAACACAGTGCCGTCGCTGATCACCTTGAGCGGCGGTGAGCCGTCGGCGCGCTTTTGCCGCGCGATGACCCGTCCGGCCGCCCAGGTGCCACCTTCCAGTACTTTGGCAAGCGGCAGGGCTTGCGCATCCATACCGAGACGATGACGCATCTCGTCGGCCAGTTTGTCGAGAAGGGCGACGGTCAGCGCCCGCCATTCGACCACGAGCGCGGACGCGACATCGTGACCGCGCTCGGCATCAGCCGGGTCGCGAAGCCGCAACACGCCCATGTCGACGAACAGGCCGCCGTTGCGATATTCCGAGAGACCGGTGAGACCGTCGATGTCGGACACCGTAAGTCCCGACCATTGCAGCGGCTCGATCAGCGAATAAGCGAGCCATTGCGACAGTTTGTGCAGCGGCACAAGCCCGTTTGTTGCATTTGCTGTGGTCATTGACGGGTGACGCCAGCAATCGCCGAGCGGCACGCCGCCGAGCGTCAGCCGCGACGGCCAGATCGGCCCGAGATGACGCAGCAGCTCGGACAGGATTGTCGGCGCGGATATGTCGCCGCCAACCGCCAGCGCGGCATAGTGATCGAACAGGCCGCCCGGGCGCGTCGCGCCGTTGCGGCCGAATATGTCCGGCTCGCTTGCGATCAGCGTGCCGAGCCGACGCAGCAGATCACCGCGGCCTTCGACCCCGAGCAGCGGATTGAATGCCGCGACTTGAAAGCCGCGCACGAGCGTCGCGTCGGAAAGGTGCGCCAGCCCTTGGGCATCGGCCTGCAGCGGATTTTTCGGGTTAGATGAAAAAGCGCCTTCGGCAAACATCGCAAGGCTTGCGAGTGCCAAGCCTTCGGAGCGGCCGATATTCTGTTGGGTTACGGGATCGCGATACTGCCATTGCGGTCCAGCGCCGGCGTCGAGCAACACGCTCACAATCGCCAGATCGAAAGCCGCCCGCCCGCGCGCGGCAGTGTCCGGCCATTGGTTTCTTCGATCGAGCGACGCCCAGCGGTCTTCGCCGCTCCAGACAAAATGCCGCCAGCGCGAATGAAACGGGACGTCGAGCGCGGGATAGTTCTTCCGCGTGATATCGAGCACCAGATCGACGGCTTTGGGCAGTTGCGCGAGGTCGACGCGGAAATGCGGCAGCTTGTCGTCAAGCCCGAGCGCGAGCATGCGCTGCGCGCGCTCGCGAACCGCCGCCGCGCTCAACAGCGACAACGCAGCGGCAGTTTCGGGGCGCGCTGAAGAGTGCGAGTGCAAGCTCAGTACTTGTCGAGGGAGCGGCCGACCGAGTCGGTGAGGTCCTGCGGCTTCGGCGGCTCCGGCGTGTAATAGCCCGCGGCCTTCTTAGCGGCGAGTTCGACATGGGCGTCGGCGGGCACCATGTCATCGGGAATAGGAATGCGCTCGACGATATCGACGCCTTGCGAGACCAGTGCGTCATATTTCATGTCGCTCATCGACACGAAGCGGTCGATGCGCTTCAAGCCGAGCCAATGCACCGAGTCCGGCATCAATTGCTGGAAGCGCGCATCCTGGACGCCAGCGACGCATTCGGTGCGCTCGAAATAGGCCGAGGCCGCGTCGCCGCCTTCCTGGCGCTTGCGCGCGTTATAGACCAGGAATTTCGTCACCTCGCCGAGTGCGCGGCCTTCTTTGCGGTTGTAGATGATGATGCCGAGCCCGCCGGTCTGCGCGCTGCGGGCGCATTCCTCGATGCCGTGGATCAAATACGGCCGGCAGGTGCAGATGTCGGAGCCGAACACGTCGGAGCCGTTGCACTCGTCATGCACCCGGCAGGTGATCTGCGTGCGGGGATTGTTGAGCTTGTCGACATCGCCGAACAGATAAATCGTCGCGCCACCGATCGGCGGCAGAAAGACTTGCAGGTCGGGCCGCGTCACCAGTTCCGGGAACATGCCCGCGGTCTGTTCGAACAGCACGCGGCGGAGTGAATTCTCCGTGGTGCCGAAGCGCTCGGCGATGCCGGGCAGATACCACACCGGATCGATGGCGATTTTCACCACCGAAATGCTGCCGTTGTCGTGAACGACTTCGCCGTCATTCTTGAGCCGTTTCGCCTTCAGCGCCGCCTGCATTTCCGGCAAATCGAGCCGTGCGCGCGTGATCGCGATGGTCGGCCGGATATCGACGCCTTCGGCGATTTCCGCCTTGAAATTCTCCGCAACCAGATGGCCCCACGGATCGAGCGAAACGATGCGCTTGGGCTCGGTCCATTGCGCAAAGGGACCGATATTCGCTGCGGGATAGGTATTGGTAAGATCAGGGCGGCGGATCGGATCGAGCGCGCCGGACGAAACCGCAAGCGCGCGATAGACCGAATAGGAACCGCCATGGCTGCCGATCGCATTACGGTCCTGCGGATTTGACACCGTGCCGATGATGGGACCGCGCTCGCGCGGTGTGGCCGCGCCCCATTCGATCGGGAAGCGGAGCTTGGCGCCGGGCTCTGGATGCGACGTGAGGCGGATATGTTCGGTCCGATTAGGAATAGTCATCAGCGCGAATCCAAAAGGTCAACGGCCTGTCACGAAGACGAGCCGCATCTCCACCATCTCGATAAAATCGCGCGCCCTTTGCACTGGCCTGGGGCCCACTATCGGGAATTATACTGGTTCCCGAGGCGGAAACAATAATGCCGCTCCGGATAACGACCCGTTAAATATGGGGTTTAGGCCCCGTTATCCAAGGGGTACGCCCTTCTTCTCCGGGATCAGAAAAGCGGTGGCAAGAATGTCGAGCAAATAGATCGTCGCCAAAAGCGCGATCGCCGCAGTGAACGAATAGGCCGCAGCGAGACTGCCGACGACAAAGGGGCCGAAACCGCCGACCCCGCGTCCAAGATTGAACAGCACGTTCTGCGCCGTGGCCCGCGCTTCGGTCGGATAGAGTTCTGCCAACAGGGCCCCGTAACCGCCGAGCATGCCATTCACGAAGACGCCCATGATCGCGCCGCCGATCAAAAGCGCCGTCGGCCCGGTCAACTGCGAGTAGGTCAACACCATGATGAAGGCGCCGGCTTGGAACGTGAACAGCGCCGGTCGGCGTCCGATGCGATCGGCGAATTGGCCGAAGATCCAGATGCCGCACGCCATGCCCAGTACGGTGACCGCGGTCCATAGCGCGGATTGCGTGAGCGTGTAGCCGAACCGCGTCGACAAGTAGCTCGGCAGCCAGATCATCAGACCGTAATAGCCGAAATTCTGCACCGCGCAGAGGATCAACATGCCGAGACTGATTTTTGTCGTCGCCGCATCCTTCACAAGGAGGCTGAGGGGCATGCTTGCGCGCTCCGTCTTGGCGCGTTGCAAAAAGATCTCCGGCTCCTCAACCGTGCGGCGAACGGCAAAGGCAATCAGTCCTGGCACGAGGCCGACAAGGAACATTCCGCGCCAGCCGATGACGGGCAACAGAAGGGGCGTGATGAGCGCCGCGGCAAGGACGCCGGCCTGCCAGCCGAGCGCCACATAGGTGCAGCCGCGCGCACGATATTTTGCCGGCCAGGCCTCGGCGACAAGCGCCATGCCGATGCCGAACTCGCCGCCGAGCCCAAGCCCGGCGATGGTGCGATAGATCAACAAGTCCCAGTAGCCTTGGGCGAAAGCGCCCAGCCCGGTGAAGACCGCGAACAGAAGAATGGTCCAGGTCAGCACTCTGACCCGGCCGTAATAGTCGCTGAGGATGCCGAACCCGATGCCGCCGACAACGGCGCCGATCAGCGTCCAGGTGAAAAGCGAACCCGCCTGCGGGGGAGTGAGATGCAGATCCGCTGAAATCGCCCGCAGCATGAAGCCAAGAATGAGCAGATCAAATCCGTCCATCGCATAGCCGATGGCGGATGCCGCAAGCGCTTTCTTGGGAAAGGAGCCGATATGGTCGGCGGGTTCGGACAGGTCGGCATGGATCGCGGTCATCGCAGGCTCCTCGGAAACCGCGCAGTTTGACGGCATTCAACAGGTCCCTCAAGCCTATTAGTTCGGCGCTGTGGGCAACATTTTCAGGCACGGTACGGCCGCCGTCGCGCACCGAAATTCCGATGGCTGCAGCGGCCGTTATCCGCGGCGTTATCTGATGCCGGTCAGACCGCAGTTGAAGCGGTCTGTTGCGCCGGATGAGCTGCGACATAACGGCTTTGCGGCCGCTGCAAGCCGAGATTCTCGCGCAGCGTCGCGCCTTCGTATTCGGTGCGGAACAGGCCGCGGCGTTGTAATTCGGGCACGATATATTTGACGAAATCGTTGAGCCCGCCGGGCAGATAAGGCGGCATGATATTGAAGCCGTCGGCCGCGCCGGCAACGAACCATTCTTCCATCATGTCGGCGATCTGCTTCGGCGTGCCTTTGACCACGGCCTTGCCGCGCGCGCCCGCCATCCGCATCGCCAGCTGGCGGATGGTGAGGTTCTCGCGCTTGGCGAGGTCGATCGCCGCTTGGGAGGCGTATTTGCTGGCATCCGTTATGGCCAGATTTTCAGGGACCGGCCCGTCGAACGGGTAGGGCGACAGATCGATGCCGCCGAGAATGGTGCCTAGAATTTCGCGCGCCACGATCGGATGAATGAGCGACTGCAATCGCTCGAACTTTTCATTCGCCTCGCTCTCCCTCGCGCCGATGATTGTGCTCAGCCCAGGCATGATCTTCATCTGGTCCGGGTCGCGGCCATGTTTCGTCATCGTCCCTTTGAGATCGCTGTAAAGCTTCTTGCCGGCCTCGAGTGTCAGCGGTGCGCAAAAGATGACTTCCGCGAATTCGGCCGCGACATTGATCATGTCGTCGGAGCCGCCGGCCTGCACGATGACCGGACGACCCTGCGGCGAGCGCGGCACGTTGAGCGGCCCGCTCACCGAGAAGAACTTGCCCTTGTGATTGAGCGTATGCAATCCCTGCGGATTGAAGAACTGTCCGCTCGCCTTGTCGCGGATGAAGGCGTCGTCGTCCCAACTGTCCCACAGCGCGGTGACGATCTGCGCAAATTCGCGGGCGCGTTCGTAGCGCTCGCTATGTCCGTAATGCGCGTCGCGGCCGAAATTTTGCGCTTCTTCCTGCTGGCCGGATGTCACCAAATTCCAGCCGGCGCGGCCGCCGCTGATATGATCGAGGGAAGCGAATTTGCGCGCAACGTGATAAGGCTCGTTGTAGCTCGTGGTCGCAGTGGCGACGAGGCCGATATGGCTCGTCGCACCGGACAGCGCCGAGAGCAACGTGATCGGCTCGAAATTGGCGATGTATTGCGCCGAGCGGGAGAGCGCATCGATATGGGCCTTTCGCACGCAGACATTGTCGGCGAGAAAGATCATGTCGAACTTGGCGCGCTCCGCTGTTTGCGCCAGTTCGCGATAATGCGCGATGTTGATGCCGGCGTCGGCCTGCGATTCTTCGTGCCGCCATGACGCGACATGGTGCCCGGTCGGGTTGAAAAACGCGCCGAGCCGCATTTTCTTCCGAGAATTGTTGTGTGCATTCGTCATGGCGTCCTCCGCCGGACAAAGTAAATTATCATACGAAGCGTGTCACGATGCCGATATGCGCCGCCCGCGCATTCGCCGATCCGAGAATGTAATTGGCAGGAGCGGCGTTACCGAGCCGATTTGACGATCGCGAAGTCCGACTGGGCTACCATCTGCGCGGTAGCAGGATTTCGGCACTGGGTCAGCCGCTTGCCGCTTTTGACAAGACGAAGCTTTGCCGGTTCGGGCGCGCGTTGTGCGTCTCGGCGATCCGCGGTCAAATCGGCATCAGGCGTCACATCGGCACCTCGCTGCGACTTCTCGCGCTCGGAGCGCATCAGGTCGAGACGTTTCCGGCGTATGAGCTTGTCGGTGCGGATTTCAGCATCGGCCAGCGCCATATAATGGTCGGCGATTGCCAAGTAGCGCGCCCGCACTTCTTCATTGAAGGGTTGGCCCGCAAGGTCGAAAAATTCGGCGGCGCGATCTTTGTAGTGACGAGCCCGAACGAAAGTTTCTAATGCCGACATTGCGGAGCGAAACCTGCGAATCAGGGTGGCAATTAGGCAAATATTCTTTCACTTGAAACCGGGCTATTCCGCGGCGGCGCTCGCAGGCGGCAATGTTCCACCTCGCGGTATGTCAGGAACCTTCTTTCTTGGCGATGTCTTGCTCCATTGTCAGCTCGGCGCGAAGGCTCTCGACATCGCGGAATATTGAAGCCACCGCGAGAACACGGCCACGGCTCTTATAGCGCAGCACGCAATCCTTCGCCTTGATGTCGCCATCCACCGCGATTTCGTCCCAGCGTTCCGCATGTCCGACATAGTTGATAGGGATGTCGTAGTGCTGGCTCCAGAAGAACGGCACGGCGTCGAAGTGGGCCTCATGCCCCATCATATTCATCGCGGCGGTTTGCCCTTGCCGCTCGGCGACGACCCAATGCTCAACCCGGATGCTCTCGCCGGAATAAGGATCGGGCCATCGCGCAATATCGCCCGCCGCGTAAATTCCGGCTGCGCTCGTTTCCAAGCGCGCGTTCACCAGGACGCCGCGGTCGATCTTCAGGCCGGCTTGTTCCGCCAAAGTCAGGCGCGGCCGCACCCCGACGCCGACCACCACAAGATCGGCTTCAATCGTGCCCCCGCTTTTGAGCATCGCGCGCTTGGCGTCGATCGATGTCACCGTGTCTTTGAGATGAAAGACAACGCCGTGCTCCTCGTGGAGCGCGCGCACGAAGTCGCCCATCTGCCCCCCGAGCACGCGTTCCATCGGCCGTTCCTCCGGCGCCACAACATGCACGTCGATATCGCGCGCACGCAATGCCGCCGCCGCTTCGAGCCCGATGAAGCTCGCGCCGATGATGACCGCGCGGCGCGCGGTCTTGGTCAAATCGATGATGGCGCGACAGTCCGCCAATGACCGAAGCGTGTGGACATGCGGCAGATCGGCTCCGGGGAAGGAAAGCCGAACAGGCTCGGCTCCGGTCGCCAGCAGCAAGCGGTCGAAACCGACTGTGTCTCCGCCAACGACGATTTCGTGCGCTTTAACGTCAATGCGAGCGACCTCGGCGCCGAGATGCAGAGCGATGCCGTTGTCCGGGTAAAACGCATCGGGGCGAAGCGGCAGCCAATCCTCCGGTGCGCTGCCGGCAAGATAGTCCTTCGACAGGTTGGGTCGGTCGACCGGCGGCGCCTGCTCCTGGCTATAGATGCTGATGCTGCCGCCGAAGCCGCGCCGCCGCAGCATTTCGGCCGCCGCGAAGCCCGCTGCGCCGCCGCCGACAATGACGATCCGGTTGACGCCGTCTTTCGGAGGCGCCGATTTGACCTTGGGCTGCGGCAACTTTTCTTTGACGAAGATCTTGCAGTCGCGCTGTTCGACCTTCCAGCAATCAATCGGGCTCAGGGCAGGGGCGCGTAGCGATTCGCCGCTGCGCAAGTCGAAGCAGGCATGATGCCAGGGACACCGCACGGAGGTGCCGACGACGAGGCCGTCTGCGAGCGGCCCGTGATAGTGGGTGCAATGGGCACCGACCGCAAAAATCTCCGAGCCGGCCTCGACCAGAAGCACGTCGTCGCCGCCGACATGGCCGACCAATCGGCCGTCCGCAAAATCGATGCCTGCGACGCCTTTGGTCAGATCGGGGCCGCTCGGAGCGGATACTTCGTCGGTCATTTTCACCTCGCGCAGGTGAGAAAGGGCAACAAAGGGCCTGACTAAAAGATGGCCCAGCAGGCAAAAGGTTCCAGAAAATCCGCCAAGCGTGGCCGGGGCAGGGTACCATTAGCAGTGGGTACCATTGGCAATTGACGCCCGGGCGTGCGGAATGCAAACCGGGTCAAGTCGTAAGCAAGGCCGCCGTTCGCAATTGTGCCAGAGTAAACCCCAGACATGAGCATAACGTCCCAATCAAGGCTTTCAAAAGCACAGCACCGGGCGGTGACCGGCGCGGCGACGCAGCGGCAGCGTGACAGCGTGCGTCCGATCAAGCGCCGCGATGCAGCGGCGACCCGCGCGCGCATTCTGCAGGCGGCAATGCAGGAATTCGCCGCCAAGGGACTCGATGCCACCCGCATCGAGGACATCGCCGATCTCGCCGGCGCCAACCGCCGCATGACTTATTACTACTTCGGCAGCAAGGAGGGGCTCTATCTCGCCGCGCTTGAGGCCGCCTATTTCGAGCTGGTCGAGGTCGAGGAGCGTATCGATGTCGACGCGCTCGGCCCGATCGAAGCGATCGCGGCCATGGTTCAGGCCAAGTTCGAGCACTACGTCAAATATCCGCACTACGTCGAATTCGTGAAGATGGAAAACCTCTACCGCGCGCGGCATCTGAAGACGTCACGGCGGATCTCGGAGATGCGCGCGCCGCTGATCTCCATCATCAAACGTGTGCTCGATCGCGGCGCGGCGTTGGGCGTATTGCGCAAAGGCGTCGATCCGCTCGACCTCTATCTCTCCATCTGCGCGCTCGGCTTTTTCGTGTTTTCCAACCGCCACACGCTCGGCGTGATCTTCAATACCGACGTCACCAGCCCCGCGGCCGTGCGCCGGCGGAAGGCGCTCGTCGTCGACATGATCAAGGCTTACCTGAAGCCTTGATCCGGCGGGCGAAAGGAGAGGCCGCTTGACAGGCTTTCCGGCAAAATATTTAACTCACTCACGAGTTAATTAAGAGCGAGAAGTGTCGGCAAACCGGGCGCTGGCAAAGACGCGGGGAAGGAAGCGCATGAAGGTCCTCATCACCGGAGGAATGGGCGTCATCGGGGCCGAGACCAGCCGCAAATTCGTGCGCGAAGGCCACCGGCCGGTGGTCTTTGCTCGCCATTACGACGGCCGGCTGGTCGGCGACATCGCCGACAAGATCGATTTCGAGACTGGCGACATTCTCGACATGCCGCGGCTTCTTGACGTCATCAAGCGTCACAAGATCACGCATATCGTTCATGCCGCGGCCTTTGTCGGCGCGGTGTCCGCCGCCAATCCGGCTTTGAGCATCCAGGTCAACGTTATGGGCACGGTGAACGTGCTCGAGGGCGCGCGTCTCTTCGATGTCAAACGCGTGGTCTATACCAGCGCCAAAGGCATTTACGGGCCGGTGCTCGGCGAATACGGGCCGCCGCATTACAAGCCGATGCCGGAGGACATGCCGAAAGATCCGCAGCGTATTTACGATAGCGCCAAGCAGATGGCCGAACAGACTATCCTCTATTACGCCAACAACTTCGGCATCGATGCCGCGATCCTGCGTTTCGCCACGACCTATGGTCCCGGCAAGACCGCGCGCCACGGCAAGATGGGCGTCACCAGTCAGATCGTCGAAGCGCCGTTCAATGGCCAGCCGTTCCATCATCCTTACGGCGCCGAGGCCAAAGACGATTTCATCTACAACAAGGATTCCGCGCTGGGCATTTATCTGGCGACCGTCGCCGAGAAAGTGCCGAGCCGCATCTATAATATCGGCAGCGGCGAGGGACTGACGCTTAACGACATGGCCGCCGCGGTCCGCAAACGCATTCCAAATGCCGACATCAAGATCGGCCCCGGCGACAATTTCCTCGGCATGCCCTATCCGCCGCATGGCGTCTATGACGTGAGCCGCGCCCGTAACGAACTCGGCTTCAAGCCGGAATATGATTTCGACGCCGCCGTGGCGGATTACGTCAAAAGCCTCGAGCGCATGCGCGCGCAAGGCTACTAACAAGGCTACTGAGAATTGCCGACGGCCGTTTCGGGAACGGAGCTGAAAGATGCGCGATAAACTGGAATTGCCTCGCTTGTCGCTTGCCGAGCGCGATCGCCGCTGGGCGGTGACGCGACAACAGATGGAGGCGCGCGGCCTCGATTGTCTGGTGCTGTGGGGCTGGCCCGCGGTGTGGGATTTCTGCACCGCCAATGCGCGTTATCTGTCGCCGATCGGCGGCAATGCCGAATTCAATGTGCTGGTGTTTCCGCGCGTCGGCGAGCCGACGTCTTATGTGATGATGCCGACCTTCGTCGATGGCTGGCGCGCGGCTCAGGATTGGGTGTCCGACGTGCGGGCGCGGCGCAAAACTTGGGCGGACTCGGTCGTCGAGCGGCTGAGCGAACTCGGCCTCACCAAAGCGCGCATCGGCATGGACGGGCTTGCGGG
>Ga0210392_10001837_pt1 | contig 10999 bp, 9 predicted proteins | sample IncBWC30OmetaG_FD_161057 | JGI IMG/M metagenome (GOLD analysis project Ga0210392, IMG submission 161057) | Forest soil microbial communities from Barre Woods Harvard Forest LTER site, Petersham, Massachusetts, United States - Inc-BW-C-30-O ...
CGCGACTCAAACGTCGGATCAACGCTCGCATTTCCTGGCTGATGGTTGGACACCCTCCTTTGCGTCGAGATTTCCAGCGCCACCAGTTGAGAAAGGCATGCTCATGCCACTTGAGCACGGTCTTGGGTTTCATCAGCTCGGCCGCAGACTTCCATCCGGTCCAGACGCTCGAAAGCAACACCCACAAGAGGCGAAACGCCGGGTGAAAGCGAGGGCGGGGGCTGTCTCTTCTGGCGAATGCTTTCTTCGTAGAAGGTGAGCTGACTTCGAATGGCTACCATCTCACAGCCCAATGAGGCGCGTTGTCGGAAGAAGGCCGAGACAAAGATCAGGACATAATGGATGACCCGCCAGCCGAATTCGAGGGAATCGAGCACCGGAAGCAGGAAGAGTTTCAGTGTTCTCATGCCCCAAGATAGCCGGAGGCGGGCAGGCATCACAACGTTTCTAAATTGTTAGAAATCAAAGGCTACGAGGTTTTTCGGGTAGACAGCCGTGCTTGCCTCGATTCGCTGGATTCGATCCAGTTCTGGCGACTCTTCAGGCGGTAACGGGGCCTTTTGTCTCGGGACTTGCCGCAGAAGAATCGGAAGGTCCTTGACTGCCGGCAGGGGAGGACGCGGGATAGCGTGACCGCATTGAATTTTTGTCCAATGACCGGGCCCCGGAAGCGGAATCTCCAGCTTGCGGCAGATTTTGCCCAGCGCGACATCCGAAATACCGTATTCTGCGGCCAATGTCCGCAAGGGAACTTGCCAGACTCTCGTACAGTTCCTCTCTGTCCCATGCGGAGTCGACGTCATTCATAACGCGGGATATACCGTCTACCTAGGAGGTAACACGATCCCTTCGCGACGCAGGTTCAATAATATTTGTCACGAGTTACCACACGTAAATTTCGCGCCTGCAGCTTCCTACGCCTCGCCGAGAGGCGTATCCGACAAAGTGCTGGCGTTTTTTCACACTAAGTGGATTGCTTCCATTTCCGCTCAATGAGACGTAGAAAAGAGCAGCATGCAAGACTGTGGTCGACGAAGAGAAGTAATTATTCTGTTGGCTCTACACAAAACACTATCCTCTATGATAATTACTATCCTCAATCCTTCGGTGCATTGACTTCGCTTTCATGTCGGAGAAACCCTGGAGGGAGCGATGTACAGCCTAAGCGACGCCGTCGCGGAGTATGAACAAGCTCTCAGCGTGACGTCAACCGAGGAACCTGGAACACAGTCTTCTCGTCTATTAAAGATGCTGCTGGCGCGGCAGGCTGTATCGCTCGCCCTGAAATCTGAGAGCCCCTCATCTGTAACTCTTTTCCAAAAGATCGTCAATCTGGACAAAACTCTTCGATTGCGAATTGAGGATCTCGAGGCCTCTACCAAAGAGGCTGTTAAATTGGAGTGGAGAGAAACGATCCAGCCATCACCTGAGGACTGGTGGTGGCCCTCGGACATTCCGAAGAATAAGTTTCTATCCCGGATTCTTATAGTTCTAGCTTGGATCGCGATCGCGATCGCTTTGAGCTTTATCGTCGAGGTGGTGAAGCGGTTTCTGAGCGGGGGAGTAGACGTAGCCAGCACCGTTTTGCAAGGGCTCGTAGCGTTGTTGGTCGGCGGAACGGCCGTTCAGATGGCTAGGCAAGTGATCGGCCTGAAGGATGATAGCTACGCCGCAGAACGCGTGTCGGCGCTTCATTACCTTTTAGCTGTTCTATTTGTCTTCATTGCATTTGTAATGCATATTGCACTTCCTAAGGTGGCGTCGTACTACAGCGATCAGGGAGTTCTGCAAAAGAAGGCCGGGCACATCGTCAAGGCTATCGACAATTATGAAAGGTCAGTCAGTCTGAAGCCCGATGACTCGTTATCCCACTACAATCTGGGACTGGCATACGAGGAAGTTCTGGAAGACGACAAAGCAGAATCAGAATACCGGGCGGCACTCCGCTGGGATGATAGCCAATGCTTTGCTTACAATCGATTGGCTCACTTACGGATCGCTCGCCACCAAGGCTATTCTGAAGCTCTCGGCTTGACCAATATAGCCCTCAGTAAGCTTAATGCCTTCGCTAAAGATAGAGCGATCAATGAAGACGGGCTGCGGAGACTCCACTATTCACTTTTGGTGAATCGCGCCTGGGCGCATTTAGGACTCAAACAACCACTCTTGGCCCAGCAAAAATTGCTAGAGGCGAAGCTGCTTCGGCCCGATGCGGCCGGCGCACACTGTCTGTTGGGTCAAGCACTGAACGAATTGAAGGATTTGTCCGGAGCAAGGGATGAGTGGGAAACCTGTGTTGCCGATGCCGGCGAATTGCAGCAGCCAGATGTAGATGCGGAATGGATTAGTACAGCTCAGGAAGGAATATCGAGAGGCAACCACGTCGAAACCGTAAAGGACATAACAAAATGAGAATTTCTGTTATCACCTTAGCGAGTCTGTTGCTTTGCAATTTTTGTTTGACTGTCCCCTCTGCAAACGCACAGTCTTCTCCGTCACCCCCAGACGCTAACTGTGGGTGCGTGATCACAAGTCTCCAAGGCACCAGTTCCGTAAAGTTCAAAGGAACAACAGGCACAGTACCAGCCACGGTCAGAATGTTCGTGCATCTTGGCGATCTGATTTCTGTCGGGCCTTCCTCTCAAGCTGAGTTAATTTGCGATGGAGCAAATGGAAACCGTATACTCACCACCGGTCCACACGGCGTTCCATGTACAACTGTTGCGGGAACGCCAATTGTCATTGGCGGACCTGACAAGGATCACCGTTTACTAGACAGCACCACCCTAGGAGATGGATCTGAACTGGATGTTCCAATTGTCCTGTCTCCACGAGCTAGCCGAATTCTTAGCATACAACCCGAGCTGCGATGGCGATGCCTTCAAGGAGCGACCGAGTACCACTTAACTGTACGTGGCGGATCGCTTTCGTGGGCCGGAGTCGCTCATTCCACCTCCTTTCTCAAATACCCTGCCGACGCGCCAGCGCTTGCACCGGGAACACCTTACAAACTGGTAGTCGCTGCTCTGGGACGAAGCTCGGAAGAGGAGGCTCAACCCGGGCTCGGTTTTACGGTCGTTTCTTTGCAAGAACAGCAAGAAATAAACGACGCATTAACTACAATTCTCAATCTGCAATTGGAACCAAAAAGCAAAGCTCTATTGCGCGCCCGATTTTTGGCAAATCATGACCTTATTTCAGAGGCCATCCAAGGACTCGAAGAAGCAAGCCACGATTGCGATGAGCCGACACCTCGCAGTACCTGGTCAAACGACGCTGATTTCCTGCAGCTATTGGGTACTCTCTACGCAAGAATTGGCCTGAGTTCCTTCGCTGAGAAATACTTGCTGCACTCCCTGGAATTGAGCAACGCATCCGGGGACCGCCGTGGAGAAGCCATATCGAGCGGTATCCTCGGCCAGATCTATCTAGTTTTGGGCAACAAGACGAATGCGATAAATAGGCTTAACGAGGCTAAAAGTGCCTATGCTCAAATCGGCGACAAAGATAATGTCGAGCAGATGCAGCGCGAGTTGCAGCGCCTCACCGCGCACTAGCAAGGCGGAAAGCTCGCAACAAGCGACGGTTTGTGTCGGGAACCGGCGCCTCGTTGCGCTCGGTGTGATGGTCCATCTTTTGCTCATGCTTGTCTCAATAAAACCAATTGTCGCTCAAGAGGCGGTGAGTGCCGCTGAGCGAGAAGCTTTCAACGAAGCAAATCAAGAGTGGGCGAAGGGCACTCAGGAATCTCGAGAGCAAGCGCTAGGAAAATACAACGAGGCGCTCCGTATTGCGAAAGCGCTCAACGACACATCCGGAGAGGGGACCATCCTCGACGCGATCGCATCCGCGCACTATTACCTGGGCCACAAAGAACAAGCACTAACCTATTATCTAGATGCTCTGCCATTGCGGAAATCAGCCGGTGACGAACGCGGCGAAGCTCGCACCCTGATGAACACTGGTCTTGTTCTCGGAGACCTTGCAAAGTACCCAGAGGCAATCAGCCGCTTTCTCGAAGCGCTTCAACTTTGGAACCATATTGGCGACTCCCTGGAACTTGCTAATGCGCATGAGAAACTGGGACAAGCTTATTTCTCCTCGCACGAGTATTCAAAGGCGATCGAGAGCTATAAGCAGGCACTTCCCTTTTGGCAGGCCGCGAACAACAAAATCGGTGAAGCGCAAGCTCTGAACAACATAGGGTGGACATACTATTCTTCGGGCGAAAACAAGATTGCCATTCAATATTTTGAACAGGCATTGCAGCTTCGCCGTGCGGGTACGGATCTCTCGGCGCTAGCACAGACACTTACAAATCTTGGGCTTGCGTATACATCAGAGAAAGACTATCCAAGGGCAATCCTCAATTATTCTGAGGCCGCCCCACTCTGGCAGAAGCTCAATGATTCTTTACGTGCAGCGAACGCGTATCATTTTCTAGCCTTGGTGCATTTCCAGCTGAAGGAATATCCGCAAGCAATAGAAAACTACATTCTCGCCGTCCCATTGTGGCACGCGGGCGGCGATGCCGTCTCGGAAGGGCAAACTCTGAACAATATAGGTTGGACCTACTACTCTTCCGGAGATCGCAAAAGAGCATTGGAGTATTTCACAAAAGCCTTGCCAGTTCGAACAAATGCTCATGACACTCACGGGGAAATCGAGACATTGTTTAATATCGGTCACATTTACGTTGACGAAAACGACTACCCAAAAGCGATTGATGAGTTTCTCCAGATAGTGAAACTCGCACAAGAAAGCAACGACACCAAAGATCTTGCGATGAGTTTTTACCGACTGGGGCTCGCCAACTTCGAGTTAAAGCGATACGACGAGGCTAATGCGAATTATGGTCGCGCCATTTCACTCTGGCAAAGTTTGGGGGATAAGGAAAATGAGGCCCAAACCTCGCTCAATATGGGATGGACATATTTTTCGGCAAACGATCTGTCGAAAGCCATCGAAACCTTTAACCATACCCTCGAGCTGTCGAAAAGTGCTCCGGACCCTGCCCGGGAGGCGCAAGCACTCGACAATCTTGGGAAAGCGTATCAGAAAAAGAATGACCTTCAGAGCGCGCTCGACTATTTCGAGCGCGCGCAAGTAATTTGGCGCGACAACCACGATAAAAGTAGCCTAGTCGGCGCAATTCTGGACTCTTGTGCAGTCTACTACTTAATAGGAAACACAAGCCGGGCCCTGGACCAGGTTCAAGAAGCAATTGATTTGGCGCGGTCGATTCCGGATGTGGAGCTAGAGGCTAAAGGTCTGTGGCTTCAAGGTGTCTATTATGAAGTTCGGGGGGAATACGATCGAACTCTTAAGGACTATAACGACGCGCTAGAGCTTTACAAGCAGCAAAAGGATGTCTCGGGACAAGCTGCCTGTCTCTCCGCGATCGGTAACTTTTACGGGGAGTTTGGCAATACCTCAAGGGCCGCAGACTATTTTGAAATGGCACTTTCGATCTACCGCAAGGAAGATAATAAATTGGGCCAGCTCTTCCTTCTTGGACGCCTCGGTGGTATCTATCGCTCGTTGGGAGAGTCAGACAAGGGGCTTGAGTACTTGAATGAATCTTTAAAGCTTTCACGCGCAACGGGCAGTAAAGCGGGCGAAGGGATCATCCTAAGTGATATCGCATCACAATACTACGCAAAAAAGGACTATTCAAAGGAACTCGACTATCGACAACAGGCTTTGGATGCATTCAAGGCCGCCGGTACTCAGCACCACGTCGCAGGCGCACTCGGAGATATAGCGTCAGTCTATCTTGATCTTGGTAATACCGATAAGGCACTAGAGAATTTCCAGCAACAACTGACCATAGAAAAAGCGCTAGGTAACCGCGCGGACGAAGCGCATGCGATCGGCTCCATTGGTGTCGTTCAAGAAAAGTTAGGAAATCTTGACCGAGCAATGGAACTCTACCAGCAAGCAATTGAGCTTCACGAGTCGGCTCGCTCTCAACTTTCGCAGGAGGAGCTTAGGCTGGGAGTCGCGGGTGGATCTACAAAAGTGTTAAGGAGAGCGGTGCTACTTAGCATCGAGCTGAAGCGCTACGAACTTGCGTTAGAACTGAGCGAGAGAGCACGCGCAAGAACCTTACTAGAGCAAGCGACGGATGTTCGCCCCAGGGGAAACCTTCCTGGCGAAGATGCTTCGTTGGCGGCTGAAGCTAAACAGCGAGAATCGGAGCTCAGAGCATTGGAGCAATCTCTCAGTACTCTTCGCGATGAACCTAGAACCGCTAACGACCCGACACACATAAGTGAATCGATAATCGCTACTCAGACAAAACTCGAACTAAAGCAGCGTGAATATGAGGACTTCTTGAACCGTGTCAGCGTTGTCGATCCCGCGTATGTCGCCATCAAAACGTCTGAACCTCTGAAGCTCTCCTCCATTCAACAGTATCTTGACGATCGCACGACCCTCCTCAGCTATTTTGTCACTGAAGAAAAAACGGCTGCGTTCCTGATTACGAAACACGGTCTGCAAGTTAGAATTTTGAACGTCACCGAAGAAAATCTGCGAAATGAAATTACGGCGTTTCGCGATTTTGCAAGTTTGGACGATGTTTCGCCGGAAGCGTTGCGAAGACTTTACGATTGGCTGATTCTACCACTAAAGGAACAACTCGATACTCCAGTAGTTGGTGTCATACCTTACGGCATCTTGCACTACCTTCCTTTTGCCGCATTGAATGACGGAACTCATTTTTTCGGCGATACGCATAGTCTTTTTTACTTACCCAGTGCTTCGTTTCTACCCATTACGCAGCGTAAGCATAGTGGACGCGCACCTTCTTTGCTCGCTTTTGCAAATAGTCGCTCTCAAGGCCTGCCATTTCTTGAATATGCAGACGCAACAGCACAAAATATAGCGCTTTTGTATGGTGGTAACCCCCTGCTCGACGACCAAGCAACCGAGTCAGCATTCCTAGCGAGGGCTCCGGATTACAGGCTGTTATTTTTAGCCGCACACGCAACATTAAATATTACCGCTCCCCTTTTCTCAAGGATCGTCCTAGCACCCGACGAGAAGTATGATGGTTTCTTGGATATACTCCATGTTTACAAATTGGACCTTAGGCAAAATACAGACCTCGTCGTACTAAGCTCCTGTCAGACCGTCATGGGTCGTGAAAGCTCGGGTGATGAGATTATTGGAATGAATCGGGCCTTCATCCACGCAGGTTCACCATCGGTTATTGCAAGCTTGTGGAGCGTTCGAGAAAAGCAGACAGGTGAACTAATGGAGGCGTTCTTTCGACACCTACATCAAGGGAGTTGCAAAGCGGACGCGCTGCGCATGGCGCAATCAGAAACACATGCAAAATATCCGAATCCTTATTTCTGGGCTTCGTTCGTTCTCACCGGTGACCCGGGTGATTGCACTCAGTCTGTATTCTGATGGATTTGCATCGACCGATCACGGCAATGGCTCCCACCGCTTTGGAGGAGAGGCACCGGCGTGATCCATATAGCCGCCTCATCTTCAGAAATAAGCTCGGGTGCTCATACCCATCGTTCGTGAAAGCAAGGCATTGCCTTGATCAACAGAAATGGTCACGCGTAGATTGGGCACTCCTATTGGTCCTACCAAGATAATGTAGAATTACTGCTTGCATGTTGACGTATCACAATGTAAACGCCGCCCACTTCCAAGCGGAGGTTTCTTATGAAGATTCTCCTTCCATTGCTAGCCGCTTTGTTGTGTTTCCCCGCTTTTGTCCGAGCAGCCGACGAGGCGGTTGATCCTTGTAAAGTGCTAGTTGGGGGATGCGCAACCAGTTCCCCCATCTGATAGTAAGGGGAAAAAGCCCAAACCAAAGAAAGACAATCTTGTCCCACTAAGTCTAGCCATTTGTGAAGTGCAACGAGCGCTCGATGCCTACCAAGATGACCCAGCGGTCGCAAGCGGGGAGCTTCCAAAATTGTTGACCGCGGACTTCGATTTCAAGACGGTACTCGATACCAAGGCGTCCTTTACCATTAGTATCCTTATTTTCAAACTTGGAACTTCGTACGATAAACAGACCACGAACGAAGTCGATTTCCAGTACGAACCACAAAGCCGACAAGGGGGCAGCAGCCGCCGCTTTGCCTAAGAATTTTCAACAAGAATTGATCGATACCATTAAAGCAGCGGCAAAGGCCAAAGAAGAGCAGGAAAAGGTAAAGAAGACGAGTAAGGACCCTGTGGGTGGCGAATTCCGCAAGTTCCCTGAATTCTTAAGCTTTTTCAGTCTGATACTATCCTTGGCATGCGCGACATTTTCACTCTTTTTCTGCATGCCATCGTTATCGTCATCCGGCTTGGTCGAGCCGGTGGGTTCCGATCTGTTGTTGCCGAATCCGTCTTGATGCGACACCAAGTCCTGATTCTGAATCGTGGTCGGAAGCGGGCTCCGAACCTTCGTGCCTCGGATCGTATCATCGCCGGTTTGTGCACCTTAATGATGGGTCAGGCCCGGGTCCTGCGATCCGCCATCGTCCTCAAGCCTTCAACTTTGCTGCATTTTCATAAAATGCTGACCAAGCAAAAGTACCGACTGCTGTTTTCACTCGAACGGGTCCGCCGGCCGGGTCCCAAAGGCCCCACCAAAGAGCTGATCGACGCGGTCGTTGAAATGAAACGTCGCAATTCAGCGTGGGGCTGCAAGCGCATTGCCCAGCAGATCGCTCTGGCCTTCGGCGTCGATATCGACAAAGACGTGGTCCGCCGAATTCTCGGAATCCATTTCCGGCCGGAAACGGACTGCGGAGGTCCGTCGTGGCTGTCTTTCATTGGTCACGCGAAAGACTCGCTATGGTCATTGGATTTGTTTCGATGTGAATCGGCAATACTAAGAACGTGCTGGGTTTTGGTGGTAATGGATCAATTCACGCGACGGATCGTCGGCTTTGCTGTTCACCGCGGTGTTGTGGATGGCATGGCCCTATGCCGGATGTTCAATCGAGCCATTCATACGCAGACACCGCCGAAATATCTCAGCTCCGATCATGATCCGCTGTATCAGTTCCATCAATGGCAAGCCAATCTGCGTGTCCTCGATGTGAAGGAAATCAAAACGGTGCCTTACGTTCCGCTGTCGCACCCGTTTGTGGAACGATTGATTGGGACGATTCGTCGAGAATACCTGGACCAAACATTATTCTGGACGGCGGCCGACCTGGAGGAAAAACTCCGCGCTTTTCAGCGCTATTTCAATCGGCATCGCGCACACTCGGGCTTGGAAGGAGGGTTGCCAGAGCCCGGTGAAGCACAGGCGACTTTGAGCTTCGCCTCTTACCGGTGGCAGCAGCACTGCCGCGGACTCTATCAGACACCCATAGCCGCGTGATTCAGGAATTCGCCACCAACAGGTCGATGTGCCGGGGCGATCTGAAAATGGGACCGGTTTGACGAACGGCCAAATTCCAATTGCTCCCGGATGACCGGCAATCCGGAAGTTAGCGTCCGTCGGGTTAGTACTGATAAACGCGCTTGTGGTGATTAACGGGCCAACTCCGGGATTGTCTGATGAAGGAAACTGCGGCTAGAGTCGTTTTCATTCTGAGATCAAGGTCATGGGACGGGACGATGGGAATTGGACCAACCTTCCAAAGGTTCTTTAATAGTGGACCACCATAACTGGCACGTGCTAGTTTATGGCTTCTGCCGCTCGACGGCAGAGTCCATTTCTTGGTCCATTCATGGTCCAATAATTGTTACCGAGGGTTCCAAAGCGCGGTTTTGGTAGCCATCCGTGCCGCGTAGTTTCAAGTAGTTACCGTAGGATTCTGGACTGTCACGGCAGAGGTCGCGAGTTCGAGTCTCGTCGTCCCCGCCATTCCTTCACAAAAGAGTTGTACTGATCCCTTTTTTCCGACGCTCCGAACTCTTCTATGTGACTCACTCATGCCGTTGTGTGTCTGCGAGTGAAGCGCGAACGCTGCCGCTTGCACTTCTAGCAGGCCAATCATTGGTTTGAACTACCTTGCTGGCACGGCCTCGAAAGGACGCACATCGCGTTCAACCTTATCAGCAATCTGATCTTCGGCGACTTCCAAGTCATAACGCGTTTGGAGATTCATCCAAAACGTCGGACTGTTGTTGAAGTAACGCGCGAAACGCAGGGCCGTGTCAGCGGTAATTGCGCGTTTCTCGTTGAAGATATCGGCGATCCGCGTCACAGGGACGCGCAAGTCCATAGCAACTCTGTTCATACTTAGTCCTAGAGGGACCATAAACTCTTCTCGGAGAATCTCTCCTGGATGCACCGGCTTAAGTTTCTTTGTCATCCTGCTGTCTCCTAGTGATAATCCACGATCTCAACTTCAGAGGCATGCCCATCGCGCCATTCAAAACAGACGCGCCATTGGTCATTGATGCGAATACTATACTGCCCTTTCCGGTCCCCTCTTAGGCGCTCTAGTCTGTTTCCTGGCAGTGTTGAAAGCGTCCGGATGTCCTGCGCCGCATCGAGCATGTCCAGCTTCCTAAGAGCCTGGCGCTCGATAGCCTTGAACCGGCGGACAGACTCTCGATGAAATAGGCGCTCGGTGTCGGCGCAGCGGAAGGACTGAATCACAATCCGACACTATACTGCGTCGCGTTAAATGTCAAGTAGTACGAGAGCAGCAAAGAATTTATGCAGAATCTGGGTACAATAAGGGGACGATAAGAAGTGACATCCGGTACCTTGTGGTATCAAAGGATGTCCGCCGACACCGTTTGATATCAATCGATTACATTACAGCGCTGCCTGTCACGGCAGAGGTCGCGAGTTCGAGTCTCGTCGTCCCCGCACAATCGGGGTGAGACTCAGATAAATCAGGCGGCCACCGGCGTCTGGTATAGGGCGCGACAGTGGGGTTGCCAACGAATCGAGCGGAGATTTGCGAGTGGCCGAGAGACGGACGTATCCGGCGTTTGTCCTTCCAGTGAATCATGCGTCCGATGGTTGTTGAAGTAGGTCCTGAAATCGAGCAGCTTGTTTTCGAGATCT
>Ga0210392_10001838_pt1 | contig 10981 bp, 9 predicted proteins | sample IncBWC30OmetaG_FD_161057 | JGI IMG/M metagenome (GOLD analysis project Ga0210392, IMG submission 161057) | Forest soil microbial communities from Barre Woods Harvard Forest LTER site, Petersham, Massachusetts, United States - Inc-BW-C-30-O ...
TCATTGTCTATATATGCAGGTGATAAGCCATCCCTCTTTCGAGGGGGATGACTTCATCCATTCGATATGTGAATCTATTACATCACCGCATGAAATTGGCACAGCTTTTTTTTGTCCTTACCCTTGCGATGAGTCTGCGGGCCGACCAGTTTGACACCTTGCGGCTGTATTGGCAGTCCAACCTCGTCAACAACGGCTCCAGCCCCTCCAGTGTCGCCAGCACCGCCAACAGCTACTGGAGTTCCATGAACACCAGCCCCACGCGCACCTATCTGTGGAGCGACCTGCCCTTCGGCTCGGTATCCGCCAACATCGTTTCCACTTACCAACGGTTGCAAGCCATGGCGCTCGCGTGGGCGACGCCCGGCAGTTCGCTGCAAGGCAACGCCAGCCTGGCGGCAGCCGTGGCCGGAGGGCTGGACTGGATGAACACCAATGTCTACACCACGACCGCCACGGAGTATAATAACTGGTTTCATTGGGAGGACAGCGGACCGCAGGCGTTGAACAACACCGAGGTTTTATTGTATCCCGCCCTGACGAGCACGCAGATCAGCAACTACTGCGCGGCGGTGGATCATTACAGTCCTGTCGGCTATCCCGCCAATGGCGCAACTTTTGGCTGGATGACCGGTGCCAACACGGCGGACAAGGTGCTGGTCGTGGGCATCCGGGCAATTCTGGGCAAGAATGCCGGCCTGTTGACCACGGCGACAAATAATTTAAGCCCCGTGTTCGCCTACGTCAGCAGCAGCGATGGCTTTTACCAGGACGGCTCGTTTGTGTTCCACGGAAACATCGCCTACAACGGACATTATGGCCTCGTGTTGCTGGGTGATATCCCCACCATCGTGGATCTGTTCCAAGGCTCGGCCTGGCAGATCACGGACACCGGTTTGACCAATGTTTACAACTGGGTCATCAAGTCATTTGAGCCGCTCATCTATCACGGAGTCATGATGGACATGGTCCGCGGGCGGATCGTTTCTTGGTCTTACGAAACCGCGTCCAGCGACGGTTCCGGCGCGATTTCAGCCGCCCGCAGCATTGCCCAATTTGCTCCCGCCAGCACCGCTGCTGCGATTACGAACTGGGCCAACTCGCCACAAGTCCCGCCGGGCCAGTTTCATTTCCCGGCGATGGATCGCGTGGTCGCGCTGCGCAATGGCTTTGGGTTCGGCATCAGCATGTCCTCCAGCCGCATCGCCAATTATGAATCCATCAACAGTGGCAACCTGCACGGCTGGTTCACCGGCGACGGCATGACCTATCTTTATCTCGGCAATAATGAAACCCAGTTCGCCGGCGATTTTTGGCCGACAGTCGATCCTTATCACCTGCCCGGCACGACCGTGGAAACCAATTCCCACGCCAACTCCGCCGGCGAAGCCCAGACCACGGACCAAAACTGGACCGGCGGTGCCCAGGTGAAAAGCACCTATGGCGTTGCCGGGATGTCGATGCATTCATGGAACACGTCGCTGACCGGCAAAAAATCCTGGTTCATGCTCGATAATGAAATTGTGTGCCTTGGCGCGGGCATCACCTGCGGCGGACCGGCGGAGGTTCATACCACGGCGGAAAATCGCCGGCTGGGCTCACCCATCACCAGCACGTTCACACTGAACGGAAAGGCCATCACCCCGACGGTCGGCTGGAGCACGAATCTGCCCAACATCACACCATCATGGTGCGCCTTAAGCGGTGTGGGTGGCTATTATTTCCCCGCCGGCTCGAGCAACAATCTCCAGGCCGGCTTCCTCGCCACCAGCGGCAAATGGTCCGACATCAATTCCGGTGACGACTCCACTACCTACACGGACAACTACCTGAAACTTTGGTTCAACCACGGCCTCTTGCCGACCAATTCCGCGTACTCCTACGTCATCCTGCCGAATTTCAGCACCACCAGTGTCAGCAACTATGCGCTGAATCCGGATATCCTCATCCTGACCAACACGCCCTTCGTCCAGGCTGTCAAAAAAATGTCCATTGGTGTCGTCGCCGCGAATTTCTGGACCAACGGCACCCGCACCGCCGACCTGATTTCAGTAAACAACAAATCCTCCGTCATCACGCTGGAAAGCTCCAACAGCATCGCCGTGGGTGTTGCCGACCCCACCCAGACCAACAACGGCGCCATCACCGTGACCCTCAACCGTTCCGCCACCGGCACCATCGCGGCGGATCCCGGCGTGACGGTTATGCAGTTGTCGCCGCAAATCATTTTATCCGTCAACGTCAGCGGTTCCCATGGCCAAACCTTTCAAGCCTCGTTCGCGTATTCCAATTCCATTTTACCGGCCTTGAATAACATATCCCCGGCCGGCGGCGGGTTTCAATCCACCAATACGCTCGCGTTCAATGCGGTCTCCGCCGTCGGCATCCTCTCCAACAACATCAGCGTGACCTTAAACGGCGTGCTGGTGACAAACCTCAACTTTAACGGCTCGACCACCAACTGGAATATCGGCGTTCCGCTGCTCCCAAACACCGTCTACACCGCAGTCATTACCGCGACCGACGTGAATGGCTACCTCGTCACCACCACCAGGTCGTTCGATACCTTTAGCGCGGCCAACTACACTTGGGAAGCGGAGGACTATGATTTTGGCGGGGGACATTACATCGACAACTTTCAAACCAACGCTTACGCAGGCATGGGTGCGCTGACGAATATCGACACCAAACAGGTCAATTTCGGAGGCACCTTCCTTTACCGGCCATCTGGCATGGACACGGAAATTAATGGCGACACCCTACGCCCGGCCTATTCCGGTACTGGCTTCTCCGACTACAGCATCGGCTATTTCAGCGCTGGCGCTTGGGCCAACTACACCCGGCATTACCCGCCGGGCAGTTACAATATCTACGCTCGGCTCTCAGCCGGCAGTTCTGCCACGACCTGTACGCTCTACCGCGTGACCGGCGGCTGGGGCACCACCAACCAGACCACCAATCTCCTCGGGACCTTCTCCATCCCGCTCACCGCTTGGGAAAGCTATAACTACATTCCCTTGAAAGACAGTTTTGGAAATTTGGCGATGGTCACCCTGACCGGTCCCACCAACACGCTGCGACTCGCCCGCCCCACCACCGCTACCGCCGATTGCAATGCCAACTTCCTCATGTTGGTGCCGGTGTTTGGTGCCAATGCCGTTGCCGGCGGTACCAACGTCACCATCTCGTTCCCCTCGCAATCCGGTTTCAATTATCAGGTGCAATACAAGGACAGCCTCGCCAATGCCGGCTGGAACCCGCTGACAGATGTTCCCGGCGATAACTCCACAAAATCCGTAAGCGACCCAACCGTCAACACCGCGCGTTTTTACCGTGTGCTGATTCATTGATCAACCCAACTGCATGAAAAACCTGCCCAACTTCATCACACTTTTGGTTGTCAGCCTCCTTCTGGCCAGCCTCGACGCTTGCCAGGCGGCCAAATTTAAGGTGATTGCGTTTTACACCGGCAAAAGCGATCTGGCCCACATCAGCTATGTGCATGAGGCCAATCGTTGGTTCCCCCAAATCGCCGCGACCAATGATTTCACTTACGATGCGACGACCAATTGGGATGACCTCAATGAAAAATTCCTCTCGCAGTACCAGGTTGTTCTCTTTTTGGATACCCGCCCCGACAAGCCCGCCCAGCGCGAAGCCTTTCAAAATTACATGGCGCATGGCGGCGCATGGATGGGCTTCCACTTCGCCGGGTTTGCCCTGACCCCTTCGGATTATCCCCAAAATTGGGACTGGTATCACAACCAATTTCTCGGCTCCGGCCAGTACAAAAGCAACACCTGGCGGCCCACCTCGGCGGTTTTAAAAGTCGAAGATCCGTCGCATCCGACCTCGCGGAATCTGCCCGCAACGTTCAAATCCTCCCCCAATGAATGGTATCGCTGGGAAAACGATCTGCGGACGAACTCCGACATCAAAATCCTTCTCTCCATCGACCCGGCCAGCTTCCCGCTGGGCACCGGCCCCAAGCAATATGAGATCTGGCACAGCGGCTATTATCCCGTCGTCTGGACCAACAAAAAATACAAAATGGTCTACGTCAACATGGGCCACAACGACATGGACTACGAACACAAGACCAACAAGGAGTTGTCCTTCACCTTTGATAATGACACCCAGAACCGCCTGATTCTTGACAGCCTGCTCTGGCTGGGCGATGGCAAACAGCCGTAGACGACGTTCCTCAAACGGAACACGGGGCCAGCACTGCGTCCGTCATGCCGTGAACAATCTTTTTATCCGCCGGGACGATGGTCGCCAGTACACCGCCTAGTTGCGGACGCGCGGCATCCCCTTCCCCGCTCACAAAATAATACGGGCACAGCCGAGCCCGGCCTTTCATCGGCACCACCTCATTCTTGGTAAAATCAAACCAGCTCGTATCCACTTGCGATGGCTTATGGAAACGCTGCAGCACGCTCGGCGAGGTCTCGAAATTTTTCAGCGCCGCATCCACCGCCGCGCTCCAGTCCGCCTGTGACAGGTCGTTGCCCAGATAGACCCCGCGAGCACCCCAGGCGTTTTCCGAGAACCCGGACACCTTCAAGATCAGGTCGCGCTCCTTCTGCGACAGCGCCTTGAGCTGCGACCAGTCCGTGAGTTCCAAGCCCGGCAACGCGGCATGCGGTGGCAACGGTGTTGGATCCACCAGCCAGGTATAAGGAATGACCTTTTTCAACCGCGCCAGAAAACCCTCACCCAGTTCTTGCCGCCAGAAGTGTTGCAGGTTCCGGTTCCACAATAGCGCGAACAGCATCTTCTCCTCAAACATCGGCTTCGGCGGCGGCGTCAGCCGCACCTTCTTTTCCGATGCGAGTTCAAAGATGCGCTTCGCATTGGCCACATTCGGCAAATCAAACAGCTCGAAGAAACGATAGACCGCATCGCCGTCCTTGAAACCCGTAAATCCCGAATCGTGAATTCGGAATTTGCCGTTCGTCATTTGGGTGGCCACCCACTCCATTTCCGGCCGGTAGGTCTTGGCTTCCTCCGACACGATGATATGAACCTGCTTCGCATCGCCAAAGATGGATTCAAATCCCCGGATCATCCCTTCGGCACCGCCCAAGACCTCCGCACCGGTTTTGGTGTAAGTTTGATTGAGCCAGCCGGTGAGGCCGATGCCACCCGGCACTGAATCCAGTTCTGTGATGCTGATGCCGTTTTCCGTCAGCAGAACATCAGGGCGGATGACCCGCGGCACATCGTTCTTGAACGCGGCCGAACGCTGCAGCTCAATCAACTCACGCGGCTTGCCCAAGTCCAGCCAACGCGCCACCCATTCCGGTTGTTTCCCTTCGGCGCTCTTGCGGTAAAGCAGGTTCACCGCCCGGTAAAATTGCAACAACACCCGCCCCAGCGACTCGATCTCATCCGCCAGTTTTTCCCCCAGCGGAAATGGCGTGGGTGAAACTTTCCATTCCAACCCGGCAAACAAACCGCCGGCGGGAATCGAATCACGGATGAACTTTGCCTGTTGGGCGGCTTTTTCGGTTTCCATTTTGGTGGGCCACTGTACCGCATGATTGCCGGCCTGACAAATAGCTGAATCAGTTTGTCCGGACAGCGGGCAAATTTGATAAAAAGGGCTATCTGGCGGTCGCTTTTTCAACGGCAGCGATCAAATTTTTAAATTCGGCATCGCTGTAGCCCATCGACTGAAAGGCAATGTTTCCCTTCGCATCAATGAGGATGTTACGGGGAATGAATTTTGTGGCAAATTTTGAATACACTTCCCGCTTGGTGTCGGTGGCGATTGGAAACCCGAACTGGTGCTTCGCCTGGAACGCCTGAAGCACCGCTTCTGACTCCTCGCGATCAATCGCCACCATCACGAAGTTCGTGCCTTTGAACCGGTTCCAGATCTGGTCCTGCAGATGAGGCATCTCCTCCATGCACGGCCCGCACCAGGTCGCAAAGAAGTTCACCAGCACCACCTTGCCCTTGGCATCCTTTAGATCAAAGGTTTTTCCATCCAGCAAGGTGGCGCGGAATTCAGGCGCCGCCTGGCCCACCTTGGTCAGGGTTGTTTCTTCCTCCTCGGTCGCGGCCAAGGCCGAAAAAACAAGGAGCCCGCATGCCAGCAGCAATATTTTTTTCATGATTCAAATCCTGACCTGCCCATTCCCAATGCCCAGCCATTTGTAACTGGTCAATTCATCCAGCCCCATCGGGCCGCGCGCGCCGATCTTGTCGGTGCTGATGCCGATCTCCGCGCCCATGCCAAACTCGCCACCGTCAGTGAAACGCGTGCTCGCGTTCCAATACACCGCCGCCGAATCCACCTCGGCCAGGAACTGCTTCGCCCGCGCCTCATTTTTCGTCACGATGCTGTCCGAATGTGCCGAGCCGTAAAAATTGATATGGTCGATCGCCGCCTTCACGCCGTCCACCACGCGCACGTTCAGGATGTAGTCCATGTATTCCGTGAAATAATCCTGCTCCGTCACGGTGCGCAGTTTTGAATCCGGAATCTTCAACTTCGTGCTGAACACCCCGTGCGACACGTCATCCGCGCGCAGTTCGACATGTTTCGCCAAAAGCTTTTCCCCAATGACGGGCAAAAACTTATCCGCGATGCCCTTGTCCACCAGCAACGTCTCCGCCGCATTGCAAACGCCGGGGCGCTGGACCTTGGCGTTCATCACAATCTCCTCAGCCATCTTCAGGTCGGCCTCCGCATCCACAAAGACATGGCAAACGCCCTTATAATGCTTGATCACAGGCACCTTGGAGCAGTCAGCCACCGCGCGGATGAGGCTTTCACCGCCGCGGGGCATGCACAGGTCGATGTATTGTGTGAGTGAAAGCAGGATGGGTATCGCCTCGCGATCCGGTGTGGGCACCACCTGAATGGCATTTTCGGGAAAGCCGCGAAGGGCAATCTTGCCCGCCTCGATCATCGTCTGCGCGATGATCTGGTTGGAGTTCAACGCCTCCTTGCCGCCGCGGAGGATCGTGGCATTGCCGGATTTGAAGCACAGGCTCGCCGCATCTGCCGTCACATTGGGGCGCGATTCGTAGATGATGACCACGACACCAATGGGAGTGGAAATCTTTTGCAGCTTCAAACCGTTTGGCCGGGTGCGTTCATCCAAAATCTTCCCGACGGGATCACCCAATGCCGCAACTTCGCGCAAGCCTCTCGCCATGCCGGCGATGCGTTTGTCGTCCAGCTTGAGCCGGTCCAGCATTGCGCTCGAAAGTCCGTGGCTCGCGCCAAACTCCATGTCCAGCTCGTTGGCCTTCTTGATGGCGGCGGCGTTCTGCTCCAGCGCCGCGGCCATCGCCAGCAGGCAGGCATTCTTCTCCGCCGTGGTCAGCTTGGCGAGTTCGCGCGACGCCGCCTTGGCCTGTTTGGCCAGTCGCGTCATCTGTTCCGTCAAATTCATGCTCGTAGTCTATTTCAGTTTTCCCATCCAAAAAAGGGCAAATCACGCCATCGTGCCGGTTAATGTCACCTCAAATTGAAGGATTTCAAGATTTTGCCGGCAACCTCCCTTGAACGTAGGGTCGTTGTTATTTCTGCTTGGCCGCCTTGATGACGGCGGCTGCCAACTCCTGGGGCGTCCAGTCATTGCCATCAAACTGGCAGAAAATTTTCCCATTTGCATCCAGCACCACCGTGCGCAGGTTGTGGGAAATGGAACCCGCCTCGCGCCAGAAATGCAGGTCCACCTTGGGCGCCAGTCCGGCCAGCGTATTGGTGGACGCCACGGCAAACCGCCAGCGGTTGGTGTCGTTGTTGCGATAAAAATTTCCAAAACCGGCCAGGACCTCCGGCTTGTCAAAATACGGATCAAAGGAGATCGAGAGCAGCTCCCAGTTGGCGGGAGCATCGGGCTGTTGTCGGATGATCTCTCGGGCCTCGGCAAAGTTTTTGTTCATGCGCGGACAGAACTCCGGCAGTGGACAGCTCGTGAAGAAGAACGTGAACGCCACCGCGCTGCCGCGATAATCAGAAAAGCGGAACGGCTTCGCGTCTTCGCCCGTAAATTCATAATCCGGCAGCACATCACCCGGCTTCAATTCCGGCGTCGGCACGTGAAAGGTGAACGTGTGGTCCGTGACTTCGGTGATGTGGTGCGCAACCAGCTGCAGCCCCTCGACCCAGTCGTCGTTTTCGGTAACCGCCAGCTTGAATGTCACCTCGTCATTTGGCGCGAGCCCGGCCAGTTCGTTGGTGTTCTTGACCCTGAAATCCATGGTCATGGCTCCCATGTAGCCGGAAATCTGCTCGTGCTTGATGGTCGCCTTGCGCAAATCCGGAGAAATCTGCTGGATAACGCCACGAACATCATAGATTTTTACCGCCGGGGCTTGCACAGTGGATGATTGAGGCGGATGAAGCGCAGGTTTTTGCCCGCATCCCGCAACCGCCAGCATCCCGCCCAGCAATAAAAATTTCAACCTCATACGCTCGTCAATTTTCCTTCCGCAACTGTTCGATTTCCGCCGCGGCCGCCGCGGGCGTTTCCAATCTCAACCCGTCAAAAAACATCCGCACCCTGCCCTGCTTGTCCACCAGGGCGATGCGTTCCGTACCACCAAAATTTCCCGGCATCGAGTTGAACGGGTTGTTCGTCTCCGTGGTCAGAAAGCTGGTGCCGATCAGGTTGAGCAATTGCCCCTGGTCGCCGGTAAGCAGATACCAGCGGTTCGTATCTGCGCCATATCGCGCTCCCCACTTCGCCAGCACCGGCGGCGTGTCCGAACGCGGATCCACCGTGAACGACACCAGCCGCACATCCGGCGCATTGGTCGTAAGCCGCTGTATCTCCGACATGCTGTGGCTCACTTCCTTGCACGTCAGCGAACAGCTCGTGAACAAAAAACTCACGGCCAGAACCTTCCCGCTTACATCCTGGCGGGTGATCGTGCGTCCTGCGCTGTCGGTGAAAGAAAAATCCTCCAGCCACCGCGCATGGTCGGGCTCGATGCCCCGCAATTTTTCCTTGTGCGAAAACGCGGCCACGGCCAACCAGCTGCCCAGGCCGGCGATGACCGCCAGCGCGACGACGATGCCGAGAAACAGTTTCTCCTCGCCGCCCGGGGCGGGTTCATTGCTGGCAGGGTGATCGGATTCCAACGGCACCTTCAAAACATATAGCTTAAGCTCACCTTGAACAACACCGGCGCGACGAGCTGGTTGCCGGTCATGTTTTGATAAACAGGAACTTCAACATCGGCGTAGAATTTCACCGGGTGGAGATTAAATTCGATGCCCGGCGAGAGCAAAATACGCTGGTAGCCGGAGTCGTTCGGAGACGCGGCGGCGCCGTTGTCGCGCCCGCGCCACGATCCGATGATTTGAGCGACCGGCGAAATTTTCACGCGGCCCAACGACAGGCCATCGTAATAAATCCCTGCTGCCGCATCCGCCTCGATGCCGGGACGGTATTCACCTGTCTTCAAAACAGGTGCGTCAAGCTCCGCCTGGATAAACCAGTTCCAGTACGTGCTGCCGAACTGGTCGCGATGAAACCCGCCAAGCAAAAGGTCGGTGCTGCCGGTGCCGATCTGGGTGTCGCGATCAATATCCCCCATCGCTTCAGTGTGATTATAGCTGCCGGTCGGCAGCTTGACACCCAGGGTGAGGCCGCTGGACAGATCGTCGGAGAAGCCGGTGTAAATGGCCTTGAGCCGGATGTCGCCGAGGCTGGTCCAGTTGAGCGAACTCGCGTTGCCGGCATTGTCGAACGTGCGGTTGGCAAACGGAAGTTCAACCTGCGCGCCCCAACTGCGGTTGAACATATATTGCAAACCGAGCGTGACGAAGTGCGTCTCGATTCTCTTGTCGTCATTGTTGGCATTGGGTGCGGAGGATGATCCGCTCCAGTTATGATTTTGATTTTGATAGTCGTAGTTAAGATACGCCGTTCCACCGGAACCTTCGGGAAACATGGAACTGGTCGCCACATCAAACACGCCACAACCACAGGCGCAGGCAAAGGCTGCACCGGGCACCAGAACACCAGCCAACAAACCAACACTGACTCTGCTCATCTGCGAATTAAAATTTCGTTTTTTCATATGCCAAATTTCAAATTGCGGGAACACGTCATGGCGTTCCCAGTTTGAGGAATAATATGTTGTCCGGGCCAGCAATGGCAGGGACGACGATGATTTGAAATCAAACGGGGCGGCTTCGCGGAGGCGGCACCGGCGGCTTTGAGAAGAAGGCTTCACCGAAGCAATCCTCGGCAGAAACGGAAGAAAAAGATTTGGGCGCGATTATAATGATATTTTCCGTCACGGGTGGAAACTCAAGTTTCGCCATGGCGCAGGTAAATTCCTTTTTCTGTTCCGATTTCTTCCCGGCGGCGATGGCCTTGCACAATGGGCACGGATGCCGGCCGTCGAACGTGGTGGAAACCGCCTCCGAAAAAGAACTGCTGCTCCAATTGGCTGCGAGCATCGTGGTCCAGGCGACTGTCTGCAGGGCTATCCAGTGCGCGCCCGTCGTGAGGACGAGCGCGGCGATCACCAGAACTTTGCCGAGACGCAAGAACACATCGGCAGCATAAGCCCCGCCTGCAAACCGGCAAGAATTTTTCGACATACATCACTTCTCTGCGATCCACACCAGCGTGCCGCTGGGCAGCAGGTCGAAGAGCGAGATCAAATCCGGATCGGCCAGATGGATGCAGCCATGCGATGCCGGCTGGCCGAGGGACGCCTGATCGCCGGTGCCGTGGATGTATATCGTCCGCTCATGCGTATCCACGTTGCCGCCCTGGTTGTAGCCAGGCTCCAGCCCTTCCAGCCATAGGATGCGCGTGGTGATGCTGCCCGCCTTGATGCCGCGTTCCGCCACGGTGCCGATGACTTCGCGCTCCCGGTAAATGGTGCCGGCCGGCTCGCCATCGCCGACCTTTTCCACGATGCGATGCAGGCCGCGCGGCGTGCGCATGGAGCCCTCCACCTCACCGATGCCAAACCGGGAAGTGGAACACACGTA
>Ga0210392_10001840_pt1 | contig 10976 bp, 8 predicted proteins | sample IncBWC30OmetaG_FD_161057 | JGI IMG/M metagenome (GOLD analysis project Ga0210392, IMG submission 161057) | Forest soil microbial communities from Barre Woods Harvard Forest LTER site, Petersham, Massachusetts, United States - Inc-BW-C-30-O ...
CCGCTTGCAAAAGGCGATGCAGCGCCGGCGCGTGAAGAAAAGCTACCTGGCGATTCTGACCGGCGTGTTGGGCGAAGCCGTGACCGTCGATCAACCGTTGGGCGACGATGAGGCGGGCCCGGTTTTCGTGAAATCGATGGTGCGGCCGGATGGCCAGGCGGCCGTGACGCATTTTGAGCCGCTGACCGTAACCGACGCTTTCACGCTTGCCCGGGTGGTGCTCGAAACCGGCCGCAAGCACCAGATCCGTGCGCATGCGCAATGGCTCGGGCACAGTGTCGTCGGCGACAAAATCTACGGGCCGGATGCCCGACTGTTCCTGGAATTTATCGCGACCGGCTGGACGCCCGCGCTCGCGGAGAAGCTGCTGCTGTCGCGGCAGGCGCTGCACTGCGCGGAGATCGATTTACAGTTCGCGGGCGAACCGTACGTCTTCCGCGCACCACTGCCGGCGGACTTGGCGGAATTCTGCAATCAGCACGCCTTGAACATCCAACATTCAACATTCAACGTCCAACATCCAAGTCCGGACGACCAACTACCAAATACCAACTACTAACTACGGCCGACGGAATGTTCGATATTCGATGTTCGCCGCGTCTTATAACGCGGCGATCGCCGTCTCAATCGCCGTGCAAAGCGTGGTGATGCGTTGTTCGAGGGGCAGCGTTGACGGAGTTTCGAATCCATAGCTGAGCCGGGTGTGATGGGCGTGCAGATAGATGGATTCGGGCCACATCTCGCGTTTGGTGGGATCGCCTTTGGGGCGGATAATACCACCGCTGGCCGGGAAGCCGTCGATTTGCTCCGCGAGTTCGATCGGGCAGCCGGCGCCCGCTTCCTCAATAATCGTCTCGGCGAGGCTGGGTTGCTGCGTCCGGTTCAACTCGTAGAGATAAAATCCTTTGGCTTCCCAATCTTCGTGCACAAGAATCGCGAGATCGAAGCGCGGCTGGCGCTGCAGCCAGGCGACATGGGCGCGAATTTCCACCGAGGCGGGATTGCGATAGTCGCGGTTGAGGTCGAGGCCGTCGGCATTTTCTCGCGTGCCGCGCGCCAGCCCGACGGGATTGAGCAGCGGACAAATGAACCAGATGGCGCGCGCGGCGAAAAAGCCGCGTTCGAGCAATCGCAGCAACGCCAGCGGTGGCGCCGGCTCGTCGCCGTGGATGCCGGCCGAGAGGTAGATGCGCGGGCGCGGGCCGGCCGTGCGCTTGGTCAGAGCCAAAAGCGGCCCGGAAGGTGTTTCGCCGAATTTCTCGACGCGGAAACCGGCGGCATGTCCGGCGGCGGCGAAACCAGCAGCGAGCGGTTCAAAGACCGGCGGTTTTTTGACAGAACTCACGAGAATCTTTCTTTGCTCCTCAGAAACACCAGTTTTGGAGATTTGTTCATTCCGGTCACATTAAGCGTGGTGAGATGTACGCTGAAAATCACAAACGCCAATGTTCAAACGCCAAAAAAAACGAAAATCACAGCCTGTAAGCCTTGGTTGGTTCACAGTTTGAGATTTCTTTGGACCTTGGCGTTTGGAATTTGCAGTTTAATTTAACCAAAGGTGTTTTTCATGAGTTAGGATCAATCCAAAAAATATGTCCCAAGTCCGCGTTCGTTTTGCCCCGAGTCCCACCGGGTTCTTCCACATCGGCAGCGCCCGCACCGCCCTGTTCAGCTGGCTTTATGCCCGCCACACCGGCGGCGTGTTCATCCTGCGCATCGAAGACACGGACAAGGAACGCAACAGCGAGGCGTTCCTTAACGTTATCTATGACAGTCTCACCTGGCTTGGGCTCAATTGGGACGAGGGTCCAAGGGTTGGCTCGTGCGGCGGCGGCGATCACGGGCCGTATCGCCAGAGCGAACGCGCGCATATTTATCGCGAGTACCTGGAGAAACTGAAGGCCACGGGACGCACTTACGAAAAGGAAGGTGCGGTGTTTTTCAAAATCTCCGGCGAACCGCAGGTCATCGAGGACGCCATCCGCGGCCGCGTCGAGCGCACCGAGGAGAAAGACTTCGTCGTCGTGCGGTCGGACGGCAACCCGGTGTTTCACCTGGTGAACGTGGTCGATGACATCACCATGGGCATCACGCACGTCATTCGCGGGGAGGACCATCTTTCGAACACGAGCAAGCACACGGAGCTGTTCAAGGCTTTTCGCGTGCCGCTGCCGATTTACGCGCACATCCCGCTGATTTTAAAACAGAACGGGCCGGGCAAGATGTCGAAGCGCGACCAAGGGGCGCTGATCGAGGAGTACCAGAAACGCGGATTCCTGCCGGAAGCGCTGGTCAATTTCCTGTGCCTACTGGGCTGGAATCCGGGCGACGACCGCGAGAAGATGCCCATCGCCGAGATCATCCGGCTCTTCGATCTGCCCGGCGTGAACCAGAGCAACGCGCGCTTTGATGAGAAGAAACTCGCGCACATGAACATGCTCTACCTGCTGGAATTGCCGGCCGATCAGTTTCTGCAGCGCGCGAGGGACTATTTCACGCGGCAGGGCCTGGGATCAGTGTTCGCGAACGAGGCGCATTTCCGCGAAGTCATGCTGCTCAGCCAGCCGAAGATCAAGGCGATCGAGGAGCTGCCGTCCTACACGAATTATTTTTTCACCGACGATTTTGTCATCGACCCGAAAGTGCGCGAGAAAGTGATGGCCAAGGGCGATCCGAAGGCGCGCCTGGCGGAACTGTTTACGGTTTTGCAGATGACCGATTTCTCGAGCGATGCGGCCATCGAGGAAGCGATCAAGGCGCTCGCGGCCAGGAACGGGCTTGGCTTTGGCGACTACCAGGCAGTGGCGCGGCTCGCGGTGTCCGGCACGAACGTCGGGCCCAGCATCACCAGCATGTTCCGCGTCCTCGGCCGCGACCGCGTGCTCAAGCGGGTGGAGCGGTTTCTGACGACGATTTAATGGAACGCAGAGTCCGCAGAGGAGAAGGAAGGCCGCAGAGAAAACCTACTCTTTAAAAAATCTCTGTGACCTCCCGCTGCCTCTGTGCCCTCTGTGTTAAAAAAATAACCCTGTCCGCTTCAGAGTTTGCTCTGAATTAGTTTTAACAGCTCCGGATACTCATTGATGGCAGGGAACTGCGGAAATTTCTCCACGACGTTGGCGGGCGCATGAAAGAGGATGCCGTGGTCGGCCTGGATCAGCATGCTGGTGTCGTTGAAGGAATCGCCGACGGCGATGACCTTGTAGTTGAGCGCCTGCAGCGCCTGCACCGACTGGCGTTTCTGGTCCGGCATGCGGAGCTGGTAGCCGGTGATACGGTCGTTCACCACGATGAGCCGGTGGCAAAAGAGGGTGGGCCACTTGAGCTGGCGCAGGAGCGGCTGGGCGAATTGCTCGAACGTGTCAGACAGGATGATCGCCTGGGTTTGCGCGCGGAGCGCATCCAGGAACTCGACCGCGCCGGGCAGGGGCGAAAGCGTGCCGATGACTTCCTGGATTTTCGACAGGGTGATGCCATGGCGGTCGAGAATCTCCATCCGGTAGTGCATCAGCTTGTCGTAGTCGGGCTCGTCGCGGGTGGTGCGGCGCAATTCGGGAATGCCGGTGCGCTCGGCGACGGCGATCCAGATCTCCGGGGTGAGGACGCCCTCCATGTCGAGGGTAACGATGGTTTGCTTCATGGCTGAACTGAAAACTGTGAACACGGAGGGCACAGAGCGCACGGAGGAAATTTTTCGTGGCTGGCAGTGACTTTAAGATGATCCATCTCCGTGTACTTCGTGTCCTCCGTGTTCGTTTAGTTTAGGTGGATTTAGCCCAGGTGTCCCTCAGCGTGATGGTGCGGTTGAAAACCAGTTGAGGGTTGAGAGCTGAGAGTTGAGAGTCCTTGGGATCGAGGGCGAAGTAGCCGAGGCGTTCAAATTGAAAGCGCTGGTCGGTACGAGCCTCCTGGAGGGAGGGTTCCAGCTTCGCGGTCACGACTTCGAGCGAATGGGGATTGATGTGCTCCTTGAAATCGCCGTCGGCATCCGGCTCGGGCACGGTGAAGAGGCGGTCGTAAAGGCGCACCTCGGCCTCAATGGCGTGGGTGGCGCTGACCCAATGGATGGTGCCTTTGACCTTTTTGGCGGCGGTGGGGCCGCCGGTGCGCGAGTCGAGATCGGCGGTGCAGTGCAGCTCGATGATTTTGCCCGCGGCGTCTTTCACCATCTCGTCGCACTTGATGATGCAGGCGTATTTGAGCCGCACTTCGCCACCGGGTTTCAGGCGGAAATATTTCGGCGCGGGGACTTCCATGAAATCATCGCTGTCGATGAAGATCTCGCGGGTCAGGGCGAGCTTGCGCGTGCCGGCGGTCTCGTCGCCGGGATTGTTCACCGCGGTGCACTCGATTTCGGTGCCGGCGGGGATGTTGGTCAGCACGAGTTTCACCGGGCGCAGCACGGCGAGACGGCGCAGGGCCGTCGCGTTCAGGTCTTCGCGGATGGCGTGTTCGAGCACGGCGACGTCGGTGAGGCCGTTGAACTTGGTCACACCGATGTGGTAGGCAAAATTGCGCAGCGCGGCGGCGGGCACGCCGCGGCGGCGCAGGCCGGAGATGGTGGGCATGCGGGGGTCGTTCCAGCCGGTGACAATTTTTTCCTGCACGAGCTGGAGGAGCTTGCGCTTGCTCATCACGGTGTAGCCGAGGCTGAGGCGGGCGAATTCGTACTGGTGCGGAAGCGCGCGGGGCAGGTCGAGTCCCTCGAGTATCCAGTCGTAGAGCGGCCGGTGCACTTCGAACTCGAGCGTGCAAATGCTGTGGGTGACGCCTTCGATGTAATCGCTCAGGCAATGCGCGAAATCATACAGCGGATAGATGCACCATTTGCCGCCGGTGTGGTGATGCTCGGCATGGCGGATGCGGTAAATGAGCGGGTCGCGCAGCCAGATGTTGGGCGCAGCCATGTCGATCTTGGCCCGGAGCGTGCGCGCGCCATCGGGGAACTCCCCGGCTTTCATCCGCTGGAAAAGGTCGAGGCTCTCCGCGACGGTGCGGTTGCGGAACGGGCTGTCCCGGCCGGGTTTGTCGGGCGAGCCGCGGTATTCGTCGGTTTCCTTGGGCGAAAGGTCGCAGACGTAAGCTTTGCCTTTCTTGATCAGGGTGACGGCGTACTCGTAAATCTGGTCGAAGTAGTCGCTGGCAAAGAAAGGCTCCAGGCCAGAGGCGAGAGGCGAGAGGTCGGAATTTGAGATCGGCGAGCCGGAGGCCGCCAGATGGAAGTCCGGCTGGCCATTGATGGTCTGCGCTTCGGGGGTCTTGCCCTTGGGCTTGAAGCCGAGGCAGTGGTCGGCCCAGCCGCCGATGAGCCAGTTTACGTCGGCGATGATGGAATCGACGTACTCGACGTCTTCCTTCGTCGGGTTGGTGTCGTCCATGCGGAGGTTGCACTGGCCGGCGTTTTCATGGGCGATGCCAAAATTGAGGCAGATGGACTTGGCGTGGCCAATGTGCAGGTAGCCGTTGGGCTCGGGCGGGAAACGCGTGACGATCTTGGCGTAACGCTTTTCCGCGACATGCTGCGCGACGATGTCGCGGATGAAATCGCTCGGGGCCGGCGCGGCGGGCTCGGTGTTCTCAACGGTCATAACGCGGCAAATTGCGGAACTGGCGGGCGCGAGGCAACGATGCAATTTAGATGGGCCGAATTTTTCAGTTGTGGGCGGGGTGCCCTCTGGCCTTCGTAGCTTTAGCGAAGTAGGCTCACCCCGCATGGAACGACGACGGGTGAGGGCCCCGTCCCACATCAAGCCCGACCGCCGTTCGGCCATGCCGCGGGCCAGGAGGAGGACCGGGAAGTTTTATACGGCTGCGCTGGCTGTGGGTGTGGACGACCGGGCGGGTGGTGGCGTCGAGGCGGGCAGGGCGCCATCGGCCTGCATTTCCTTGAGCAGGCTGCTGAAGTAGGGAATGAGCTGTTTTTTGCGGCTCACGATGCCGGGGAGATCGAAAATTTCGTCTTTTTCCACGTGGGCGTAGTGAATGCGGCTGATCAGCTCGGCGTCACCTTTGACGAGGAGGAGCGAGTTTTGCGTATTGATGTCAGTGACAAGAAGGGCGGCAAAGGCGAGGCGGTCGGCTTCGCAGAGTTGCTGGAGCGCGGCGGCGAGTTTCTTGGCGTGCTGCCAAAAATTGCCGAAGCCAAGTTCCTCGACCTGGGAGACGGTAAAGCGGACGCCTTCCTCTTCGTAGAGCTTGAAGTCGGAGCGAATGACCTTTTCCGGCGGGTTGGCGATAATGACGGAGCCGGAGTTGAAGATGGTGTCGGCGAGCGCGCGGGAATCGACGCCGGCAACTTTGGACAGCCAGGAAAGAACCATGCCGTCCTTCTCGGTCGAGGTGGGCGAGTTGAGATGGAGCGTGTCGGAGATGATGCCGCCCATCATGATGCCAGCGATTTCCGGAGAGGGGGTGAGCCCTTCGCGACGGAAAAGGTCGGCAATGATGGTGCAGGTGGAACCGACCGGCTCGTTGATAAAAAGGATGGGCTGCGGGGTGTTGAGCGAACCAAGGCGGTGGTGATCGATGATCTCAGTGATCGTGACCTCGTTGGCGCCGGCGACGGCCTGGGTCATTTCATTGTGGTCAACAAGCACGAGGCGCGTTTTCACGGGCCGGAGCAGGTCGGTCTTGGTCAGAATGCCCTGGAGCCGGCCTTCGTCGGAGAGGACCACAAAGGCGCGGGAAGGCGAGAGGGCGATTCTCTTGCGAAGATCGGCGATGCGGGTGTCGGCGTTGACGGAGGCAAAGGCGTGATCGATGATCCGCTCGATCGTCGAGGCCGTGCGGATGACCCAGGCCGTGGTGGCGGAGTCGTAAGGGCTGACGAGGATCGATACGTTGTTATCCTTGGCGAGCTGGACGACGTCGTCCTCAACCGGAAGGTTGCCCGTGATGACGAGCGCCCGGACACCGAGCTGGATGGATCGCTGCTGGATGTCCCAACGGTCGCCGACGATGATGATCGATTGCGAGGAGGGGATGTTGTCGTCCGAGGAAACTTTTCCAAATGAGCGGATGTCCATCGCACCGACGCGGATGAAAAGGTCCTCCTCGCGGGCCGGCTCAAAGGTGTGGAGAACGCGGGCCTTGAGGGCGCGGGCGATGTGCGCAAGGCTGCTGGTGACCTGGCGCATGAGGCGCGGCTCGTTGATGCGGGGAAGAAAAAAGCTCCCGAGCTGCGCGATGGTGACGGTGCCAAGCACATGGCGGTCGGCGGCGGTGACGGGCAGCACATGCACGCCGTGGCGGTCGATGAGCTCGAGGGCTTCGGCGCAGGTGGCGGTCGGCGGTACATGGATGACCTCACTGACCATGATGTCGCGCACGCGCGGCGTGACATCGTTGACATAAAGCGGCAGCGGCTGATGAAAGCGCTTGAGGATGGTGTCGATGCGGACGTTGGAGTTGCCACAGCGGGCGGCAATATAACCGTGCTCGCCTCGCGCTTCCTTGAAGGCGGCGTAGGCAATGGCCGAGCAGATGGAGTCGGCATCGGGATTGCGGTGCCCAATAATGTAGGTGGTGTCAGGGGGGATCATATCAGGTTCGGCATGTGGATAAGCATGCAGCGAAGGAACGTTTTTTCTAACGATGGTTCCATCCAAAGCAAGATTGTTGCCACGGATCCGGGCAGGGTTTCCAACCTACCCGCAGGCTGGACAAATGTTTTCGCGGCCCGTTACGCTGGGGGGATGAAGATTTACCTCGATGGAAAGTTTGTCGATGCAGCCGACGCGAAAGTCTCCGTGTTCGACCACGGCCTGCTTTACGGCGACGGCGTTTTCGAGGGCATCCGGCTTTATGGCGGCAATGTCTTCCGTCTCGACGAGCACTTGGAGCGTTTGGAGTATTCCGCCAAGGCCATCATGATGCAGATGCCGCTTACGCGCGCCGAGTTGTCTGCCGCGGTGTGCGAAGCCTGCCGCCAAAACGGCCTGCGCGATGGTTACATCCGCCTCGTGCTCACGCGCGGGGTGGGCGACCTCGGCCTCTCCCCGTGGCTGTGCCCGAAGCCGACGATCTTCATCATTGCCGACAAGATCGCGCTCTATCCCAAGGAATATTACGAGAAAGGCTTGGAAATAGTCACGGTGCCGACGCGCCGCATCAGCCCGGGCGCGTTGCCGTCGACGGTCAAGTCGTTGAATTATCTCAATAACATCCTGGGCAAGATCGAAGCCCGGCAGGCCGGCGCGCTCGAGGGCATCATGCTCAACGAGCAGGGTTATGTGGCTGAGTGCACGGGGGATAACATCTTTATCATCCACAAGGGCGCCATTCTCACGCCGGCCGCCTCGCAGGGCGCGCTCAAGGGCATCACCCGCGATGCGGTCTTTGCCATCGCGCAGGAACTCGGCGTGCCCATTCGCGAAAGCAACCTCACGCGCTATGATGTGTGGTGCGCCGACGAATGCTTCCTCACCGGCACCGGTGCCGAAGTCATTGCCGTGGTGAAACTCGACGGCCGTGTGATCGGCTCGGGCCAACCCGGCCCTGTCACCCAGCGCGTGTTGGAGGCGTTCCATCGTCACGCCCTGACCGAGGGGACAAAGATCTAAAGCCACGCCCCGGGCGTGATGCAGTCGGTTTGCATGCTGGGCCAGGGCAGCGCACTCACCGCGCCAAATGGCGCACCCGTGTCGCGCTTGGCACAATGCGTTGCGCGCTTGCCAGCGCGCGCCGGCATGGCATGATTAGTGCATAAAATCGAAGCGTGTTTCATGTTGCATCAAAAAATTTCATCAGCTCAGTCGATAATTAAGGCTAGTCTGTTATAATTTCCCCATGGCCAACCCGCTCAAATGTGACCTCTGCTCCAAGCCCGCCACGGTGCACCTCACGCAAATCGTGAATAACAAAGTGCACAAGGTGGACCTGTGCGAAGCTTGCGCGCAGGCCAAGGGCGTCACCGACCCAAGCGGGTTCTCGCTCGCGGACCTGCTGCTCAAGACCTCGCTCAACTCGGAGCCCGCCGGCAACCTGCGCTGCGAGCAATGCGGGTTCACCTCGGCGGATTTTAAAAAGCACGGCCGCTTCGGCTGCCCCGCCTGCTACGATTATTTCAAGGGCCTGATCGAGCCCATGCTCGACAACATGCACAAAGGCAGCACCCACGTCGGCAAGGTTCCCCGGCGCATGCTTGAGCGCAAATCCCTTTATGACCGCCTCACCCGGCTCGAGACCGATCTCGACACTGCGATCAAGGCCGAGCGCTACGAGGATGCCGCCCGTTTTCGCGACGAAATCCACCAGGTCAAGCAAACCTTCGAGCACAAACCGGCGCGCTGACCCATGACCATCTCCTCCCTCATCGATTCCCATTCCGAGCTGACCGACACCGCGAGCAGCAAGTGCGCGATCGTCCTCATGACGCGCATCCGCCTGGCCCGCAACCTCGCGGGCCAGCCGTTCCCCGGTTGGGCCAAGCCCGCGCAGCGCGCCTCCATCCTGGAATCCTGCCGCGAGGCCGTCGCCGCCGCGCCGCAGATGAAACGCGGCCTCAATATCGCGGTCGGCGAACTCAGCGACCTCGAGAAACAAATCCTTGTCGAGCGCCACCTCATCAGCCGCGAGCTCAGTGGCGCCAAGGCCGGCGCCGGCATCGTCATCAGCAAGGAGCAGACGCTCTCGGTCATGGTCAACGAGGAGGATCACCTGCGCATCCAGACGCTGCGCGCCGGCTTCCAGTTGAAAAAAGCCTGGAACGCCATCAACGAGCTCGACACCACCCTCGAGGAATCCCTCGACTTTGCCTTTTCTCCGACGATCGGCTACCTCACCGCGTGCCCCACGAATCTCGGCACTGCCATGCGCGCCTCCGCCATGATGCACCTGCCCGCGCTCGTCATTTCCAGCCAGATGGAAAAAGTCGTCCGCGCCGTGAACCAGCTCGGCATGGTCGTGCGCGGCCTCTTCGGCGAGGGCTCCGACGCGAGCGGCAGCATTTTCCAGATTTCCAACCAGACCACGCTTGGCGAATCCGAGGAGGATATCATCAAGCGGCTCACCACCGTGCTCAATTCCATCATCGAGCACGAACGCAATGCCCGCGAAAAACTCCTCGAGGCCGACGCCGGCAAGCTCCACGACAAGATCGGCCGCGCCTTCGGCATCCTGCAAAATTCCCACCTGCTCACCTCCAGCGAGGCCATGAACCTGCTCTCCCTCATCCGCCTGGGCATCGACTTCGGCGCGTTTCCCGACGCCGCCCGCGCCACGGTGGACCGCCTCCTCATTGAGGCGCAGCCCGGCCACATCCAGCACCTCTCCAAGCACGACCTCGAGGCCGGCGCCCGCGACTTCGCCCGTGCGATGAGACTGCGCGATGAGTTTGCAAAATTGTCTCCACCCAACTTTAGTATCAACGGAAAGAACTAAATCCCATGGCCGACGCACCCGAACCGATGAACAATTTCACGCCTCGCGCGCAGCAGGTGCTTGCCCTCGCGCGCAAGGAAGCCGACCGCTTTCATCACAACTATGTCGGCACCGAGCACATCCTCCTCGGCCTGATCAAACTCGGCCAGGGCGTGGCCGTCAGCGTGCTCCAGAAAATGGGCCTCGACCTCGAGACCGTGCGCTCCGCCGTTGAGAAACAAGTCGGCACCGGCCAGGAAACCAAGGCCGCCGGCAGCATCCCTTACACGCCCCGCGTGAAGAAAGTCCTCGCGCTCGCCGGCAAGGAAGCCAAGGCGCTCAACCATTCCTACGTCGGCACCGAGCACATCCTGCTCGGCCTGCTCCGCGAAGGCGAGGGCGTGGCCGCCCGCGTCCTCAAGTCGCTCGACGTGGACATCGAGCGCACCCGCAATGAAATTCTCCGCGAACTCGACCCGCAATTTTCCGGTGGCGAGGGCGGCGAGGAAGCCTCCACGCCCGCGCCCCGCGGCAGCGGCGCGGCCGGCGACGAGAAGAAGGAAGTTAAGACGCCCGCGCTCAAGGCCTTTGGCCGCGACCTCACCGAGCTCGCCCGC
>Ga0210392_10001841_pt1 | contig 10975 bp, 8 predicted proteins | sample IncBWC30OmetaG_FD_161057 | JGI IMG/M metagenome (GOLD analysis project Ga0210392, IMG submission 161057) | Forest soil microbial communities from Barre Woods Harvard Forest LTER site, Petersham, Massachusetts, United States - Inc-BW-C-30-O ...
AAGATATGAGCGAGAGAGTGCCCAATCGAATGACCTGAGAAGCGCCCTGAAGAAGACCCCCCAGACAAGTGTCCAGCGTGTCCGCCTGAGCCATGCCCGCCGGATCCACCGTGTCCACCGCCCTGCCCCGCGGCGCGCACACAAATCGAAGCAATCGCCACGAATCCTCCGAGGAGAAGTGTCGATGTGCGAGCCGCGTACTTCATGAAGAATCGCTCCGGCTACCAGACAAGGTACTCCAGAATTTTTGTGATTTCCACTGTCCACGCCAGCGACGTTCTGAAGCTTGGCTAAACTTCGGTACGGCGCCGCAAATCTGAGTCCCCATGCTTACTTGGCGACCACTCTGAAACAGTGCGCGTTCGTTTCATGCTGGAAACGAGTGGTGGGAGCTGGATCGATTGACCACATTCCCCAAACCGCTCGACTCTAGTGAAGCCAGTACCATGCGGGGCCATGTTGCAGCGCGGATCAGTTCGAACCTGGATGCTAAGACTGATCAATTCGGATGGTTGCAGGCCCTGGAAACAATTTGAAATGTATTGGTTGGGCGCCCGGCACCCAGCCTTTTCCATTTCTTGGCGAGTCTCACAAAACCTGCGGGCATTGGCCCGAAGGTCGCGCGTCCCACCTAAAGGGGCACATGCTCTTTATGATGCGAGCGTCTGTAGTGATGTCATTACTTTATTCTTCGGAACGGGCCCAGGCCAAAAATCAACGCCTTTATGCGGCAGATTTTACAGGACAACCTATCCCGTCCATTGGGATTCTAAGCGAGCAAAGCCAGCCCACAGGGGAAGTCCTATGAACCGCTCAGGGATCGCCCTTACGGCCATTGTTGTTTTCGCATTTCTTCCCGTCTGCGCAAGGGCTCAGACCGCTTCCATCACAGGGACAGTCAAGGACGCCACGGGTGCCGTGGTTCCTCAAACTAGAATCACGGCGCAGAACGTGCCGACAAACGCTCCGCGAACGGTGGTGACGGATGATTCCGGAATCTACCGCATTACAAACTTGGCGCCCGGAACTCATGATGTGCTGATTGAAAAGCCAGGCTTCAAGTCGGTAGAGTTTTCACAAATCACGCTTGCCGTTGACCATGTCCAGAATCTCGACGCGACACTCACCGTCAGCACTGTTGAGGCAAGGGTGAAAGTCACGGGCGAGTCCGTGGCTCCACTGGATTTGAATAACGCACAAATCGGGAACATGGTGACCAGTCAGCAGATCAGCAGTCTTCCCCTGGTCCTGCGAGACCCTTATCAGCTCGCGCTTCTTTCCCCCGGCGTAAACCAGAGTAATTCAATTCTGGGTGGACTTTCTGTGAACGGCTCGGGGGAGCGGAACAACAACTTCCTTCTTGACGGCACTGATAACAATGACACCGACATTCCAGATTCATTTACAACTGTGGGCTCCTCGATCTATAACGCGCTTCAGATGAATATTACCAATCGGCTCTCGCATGGCCTGTTCCTTCAGGCTGCGTATACCTGGGGGCACGAAATCGATAATTCCTCCGACCCCCTGGTGCCGACCGCCGGAGGCGAAACTTTTCCACGGAATTCATTTAATCTTGCGGCGGAGGGTGGGAATTCCGATTTCGACGTGCGCCAACGCCTGGTGCTCAATTACACATGGGAGATCCCGCTAGGCTCGGGGCACCAACACTTCAGCGAAGGGGCGATGGGCAAGATTCTAGAAGGATGGCAGGTCGCCGGGATTACGACGTTCGCGAGCGGCTTGCCCTTCGATATCTTCACGTCGGTGGACAGTGCACATACGGGGTTTGCGCAGCGGCCAGATTACAACCCCTCGGCAACACTGTTCCCTGTGGCTGACCCGCGCACGCAAACCGGTCCAAACTTGGGGCTTTTCTCGAACCCACCGTTTGGCGCGGGGGGAAATCTCATGCGCAACAAATTTTTCGGTCCGGGAATCAATAACTGGGATACGGTCCTTCAGAAAACTACGCGCATTTTCGAACGAATGAGCGTGCAATTCCGGGCCGAGGTCTACAACCTCTTCAATCGCGTGCAATTCAACCAGCCGGGGAATCTCACGTCCGATCCCGGCACATTTGGCCAGTCGACTGACGAAGTTACACGCCCGGATGGAACCTCGGGAGCGCGGCAAGTGCAATTCGGATTGAAATTCCAGTTCTGAAACAGGAAGGGAGAATCGCGATGAAATTTGTGCACCTGATTGGCGCCATCTGCCTTACGTGTTCCTGCGGGAGTTGGACATTGGCACAAGACTCGAATCCTCCTGGGAGTTCCTCAACGAGTCCCGATGCAAATCCGGTGCTGAAGCGTAGACCGGCGGAGAGTCCAGAGACTCCCAAGCCCCTGATCAAGGAAAATATTGACCTGACGGTTCCGAAGGGAGCTGCCTTGCAGGTCGTGCTCGATCGCGAAATTCGCGTACGGAAGGTGGGGCAGCCGATTCACGGGCATCTTATTGAGCCAGTATATACGTTCGACAAATTGGTTTTGCCCGTCGGAACAGAGGTTACTGGGCAGATTTCGCAAATTCAAAGCGTTTCTGCGGGCCGGCGGGCACTTGCAGCTCTAGACGCCAATCTCACTCCCACCAGGAAAATCACTGTTAAGTTTTCCGAACTGTCTTTGGCAGACGGAAAACACATTCCAATTCAGACGAGCGTGGTACCGGGGACAGGGCAAACGATTCGGTTCGTAACCGCTTCGGAGAATCGGAAAAAGAAAGGCGTCAAAGACGCTGTGATCGAAAAAGAAAAGCAAGCAAAAGAAGAAGCGCGAAGGCAATTTGATTCCGCAGTGCAACAAGTTAAGAAGCCGGGCAAGCTGCGCCGTGTGGAAAGATATGCCGTGACGCAATTGCCGGTACACCCACAGTACATCGACGCAGGCACGATGTATTTTGCAGAGCTCGGGAAACCGCTGGAATTTGGGAGTGAGCCACTCACGCCAGAAACAGCCGCGTCAATGAATTCGGAGATACCCGAAGGGACAATGGTGCACGCGAGACTGATGACCCCGCTGAATTCCGCAAACACGCAGAAGGGCGCCGACGTCGAGGCGGTTCTTTCCCGTCCACTGGTGTATGACGGCAAATTGATTGTTCCGCAAGGAAGCGTGCTGAAGGGAAGCGTGGTGCAAGTCCAGCCGGCGCGGTATTGGAAACACAACGGGCAACTTCGATTTGTGTTTCGTGATCTGGTGCTGCCCAACGGGGTTCAGTCAAAAGTAGAGGCGATGGTTCAAGGGGTCCTGGCGGGCACAGCGGATAACCTGCAGCTTGATGCCGAAGGCGGAGCGGAGACCAAGACTTCCAAGACTCGGTATTTGAGGAGTGGGATTGCCGTCGGTTTGGCAGCGGCCACTCACGAAGATGAACCTTTAAACCGCGCCGAAGGTGGAGCGGGCGGATTCAAGGTGGTTGGCATCGTAATCGGAGCGACTGTGCATTCGCAGCCTTTGGCTATTGCAATGGGCGCAATTGGGGCCGGCCGGTCGATTTACAACAACTTCGTGGCACGTGGGACAGATGTTGTTTTCGCAAAACATACAGCGATGGAGATTGGTGTCGATACGCGCGGTGCTGCGCCAGGGCAAACTGCGAGTCCTGTAAGCAACAACAGTCCTCACTAACTCATTAGATAAAGGTTTATTTGTGTTTAGGCTGACTGATCTCGAGTCCCAACTCTACCCCACCTGCCCACACCGCCGACTTAAGCGTGCAGGGACGGCCCAACCTCGCAGAATCTCCTAGCCGGCCTTCAGGGTTCAGAAACAGGGTTGTGGGAGTCTTGTGGCAGTGCATCAATGACGAAACGCATTTGCGGTAATTGCCCACAATAATGTGATTCTGGGCAAGCAAAGTCGCAAATATTTGAATATTTGCGCTTCAAAATCACGGAGATACGAGAACCGATCAGCGGGAGTTTTTGGGCAAGCGTTCACATCGGGACAGCCCGAGGTCGCTTCGTCTCCTAGGGCTTGAGAAGTACGACCAGCGATTGCGAAACAGTGTCTAGAAGTTGCAGCTGTTTAATAGCTTCTCGTAGCCATCGTCCGTATGTTCTTATCTCTCGAGTAACGAATCACGCCTGCCCAACAGTGAGATAGAGAACGCCCTTTTTTGTTCGAGAGTGGGAATTAATGTGCACAGCGGCAATTCCGGACTTGCCTGGTATGAGAAGATTCACCAAACCGTCCGCTATTTCCAAAACGTTACCTTTTCTCTGGTCTGCTAAAGTGCTCAGTCTGCGGCGGAAGCATCGCGTTAGTTTCCGGACGAGGCCGACATGGCGCGGATCGTTATGGTTGTTCCGTGCATCATCAGCGTGGCGACTCTGTTTGTGAGAATGCGGCGTTGGTACGTCGAGATGAGTTGGAGCAAAGCTTGCTCAAAGGACTTGCGGACTCGGTTCTCCGCGTCGACGTGATCGACTACGCAGTGGCCCGTATGGAGGAAGCGCTCAGGAAGGGCCACGAAAAGCTCAATGCCGAGCTAGAACGCATGCGCAAGAGAAAGCTGCAACTGGAGGCCGAGCTTGCACGCCTCGTGAATGCTATTGCCGAGGGGCAACCGTCGCAGAGCGTTATGACGGCAATCGGCGAACGAGAAAGGGAACTGCAGGCGATTACGAACAAGTTGCTTGAGCCAGGGCCGGGATCGTTGCGCGCCACGCTCGACGAATTGCGAACCTTTGCAGTCTCACGCTTAACCAAGATACGCGAGTTAATCTCGCACCCCGAAAGCATGGACCTTGCGCGCGCAGTGCTTGCAGAACACTTCGGGACGTTCACACTCGAACCCACCATTCAGGACGGAGAACCCGTGTATCTTGCTCACGGCAACGTAGATTTCTTCGGAGATGAAGCAATGGCGCGAACGGGTGGTGCCGGGGCCCGGACCGTACCGTTCGCTCCTTCGAGTTCTGCTTGTCAATAGCGGCTTGAGCGCCTGCCTCAATGAAACAGAGTTTGCAAGGCGTCAAAATCTTTGCTCAAGAGCCAACGCTCGGCATCTTCCGACTCTTCGCCGTGCTCCAACACATCCAAAATCGCTTGATTCACGACCGCCGCGAACAAACGTTCGGTAGCTCTCTTGCTTGGGAGTCGACGGACTGTGCTTGCATACTAGGAAACCTCCTCTTTGGGGTCAGAGAGACCTGTGACCGTCGTTTTCGCAAAGGGCTGCCGGTGTCTTACGCTGACAAGGGCACCAAGAGCCTTGAGCCCAGAACCAAGCTTTCGCAACCAGAAAGCCGCGATGTAGCCGAGGGCATATAGAGCGCCGATCAGCGCCACAACCAGGAACCCGAGCGCCAGGACCGCTTCCATGAAGACCAGTTCCCGGACGTAGTAAAACTGGAGAAGGAAGACTGCTGCAATAAGACCAAAGCATATCTTGGCCGTTCTCTTGGTGCAGAGTGAATGGCCGAAAATTGCAGCTAGCGGTCGGGACGTTTTCACGAGTTCCACACCTCGCTCCGGTTGTAGTTTGGGCAGTCCTCGGAGCTCGCATTATTTGTGATGAGCGGCATTCGCATTGGGGGCTATTGAACCGATTCCAAACAAGATCGTGGAGGTATCGTTTCAGTGAAGTCTTTGAAACTGTTCTTACTGATCTTCAGTGATCGAATCTTGGACTCCAGGGTAGATCGGGCTATGCCCAGTTTGGTGGCCGCGCCGGAAGGTCCGAAGACCCGCCCTGCGCTTTCTCGCAAGGCAGCCTCAATCATCTCTTTTTCCTGAGCGGCGAGCTTTTCGGAGAGCTCCAGCTGCATTTTCGGTTCGGTCGCAAGCGGTTGCTGAGCAAGCCAAACAAGCCAGGTCTTGTCGACCGAGAAATTCTCTGTTTCGCACATGATGACAGATCGCTCAATCACGTTCTGCAATTCGCGGATGTTCCCTGGCCAGGGGTAGGAGCGAAGCAAGTCGAGGCTTTCTTTGGTTATCCCCTGTATGTTCTTTCCCACTTTCCTCGCGCAATGATCGACGAAGTATTCGACCAGCACAGGAATGTCTTCTCGTCGTTCCCGCAGAGGGGGCACCTCAATCGGGAAAACGTTGAGCCGGTAGAAGAGATCGCTGCGAAACGTGCCCGCAGCGATGGCCGCGTGCAAATTACGGTTTGTGGCAGCAACCACTCGAACATTTGTTTGGATGGATCGAGTTCCGCCGACACGCTCAAATTCGTGTTCCTGCAAAACACGCAACAGAGCAATCTGGGTCTCGGCAGGAAGCTCTCCGACTTCATCGAGGAAGATCGTGCCTCCTTGTGCAAGTTCGAACCGCCCCAGGCGCCGGTGGAACGCTCCAGTGAAAGAGCCTTTCTCATGGCCAAACAATTCTGAGGCGATCAAATCGCGTGGGATGGCAGCGCAGTTGACACTCACAAAAGCGCGAGAGGAGCGCCGCGACTGTCGATGGATCGCGCGCGCAATAAGTTCCTTGCCTGTTCCGGTTTCGCCGGTGACGAGAACACTGGCGTCTGTAGGAGCGACCTTGGCCACGAGGGAAAGTACCCTTTGCAGCGCGGAAGAACTCCCGACGATCTCGTCGCACATCGATCCCTTATTGATTTCTTCGCGCAGAGCGATGTTCTCGTGTTTCAGTTTCTCTTCGGACTGTTTTGGATCCGCGATGACCATAACGGCGCTAGCCATAACTTGCCCCCTAATCTAAGTACGGTGCACGGTTGTTAGACCCCTTTGTTCATGTCGCGCATTGTGGAGCGAGCCCCGTCTGGGGACAACCCCAGATGGAGTCACCGTGGACACCATATCGGAACAGAAGGAATGCCCTTTTACAGGGGGTGGGAACTAACTCAAAAGTAGGAGACTTAATTCCTTCGATCTCGAATGTCGATGCGCTTCCATCCAAAAAGGCGCGCATCGACCGACCAACCGCCGGGTCCGAGCAGTGCCAGGGCGGCACCAAGAGTTCCCAGCATGATGCAACTCCACGGATTTCCAGGATGCGAGAAGGCCTGCCACAGCGCGAGGATCGCCACAAGCACTCCCGCGATGGGCGTCCATAGCCCTGCGAGCAGCAGTATCCCCGCTCCGGCCCCGAGCACGTGAAGTATGGCCGCTCCGATCGCAGTCTCGCCCCGGAGCGACATAACTCCTTCTAGAACCAATGCAATACCCGCCACCAACCTCATCAAGAGAAGGCCGGCACCGGGCAAACCGTGGGCGAATGTCGAATAAAGGCGTCTCAATTGAGGTTTAGGTTACGAAATCCCAATGCGGCCTAAAACCCTAAAAGGGTCCGACCAAAGCCACTCTTTTGAGTTATCTAAATCTCGATGATTCCGCGCTTCAGACCGATCATGGCGGCGTGGGTACGGTCGTTGGCGCCCAATTTGGAGAGGATGTTCCGGACTTGGCCCTTGACCGTTTCTTCGCTGACCGAAAGCTGCCCCGCAATCTCTTTATTGGCATTCCCTTCCGCAATCAGCCGCAGTACACGGATTTCCGCTGGGGTCAGCGCGTCATCGGTGGCATGCTCGGCAAGTTGCACGGAGGCGTCTGCGGAGAGCGCCCTTTTCCCGGCATGGACGCTTCGGATTGTCTCCAGCAGTTCCTTGTGCAAGCTATTTTTTAGCAGGTAACCCCGCGCGCCGGCTTTGAGCGCCCGCAGCACCTGAACGTCGCCGGCATAGGTGGTCAGCACGATGATTCGCGCCTCAGGAAATTCCCCGCGAATCGCGATCATCGCATCGAGCCCGTTCATTTCCGGCATCTGCAAGTCCATCAGCGTGACGTCCGGGTGGTGCGCGCGGAATTGCTGGATCGCCTCGCGCCCATTTGACGCTTCGGCGACTACACGCATATCTGCCTGCCCACTCACGAGTGCAGCGACCCCTTGGCGCAAAACAGGATGATCGTCCACGGACAATATCCGAATCGGGGCGGCAGAATCGGCACTCATGACTTTATCTCCGTGTCTTTCCCAGACAACTTCTCAGCCAACCAAGAACGGCGTCGAGCGGGAGATGTCTCGTAAGCTCGCGATGCGGGAATCCTCAGCTCAAGTTCCGTACCCGAATCGAGCTCGCTCCACACCGCGAGTTTGCCGCCCAAAAGTTTCGCGCGTTCGCGCATGCCACGCAAACCGTAGTGTCCGGTGCGTCCGTCTTCATTCATAAGCTTCGGGTCAATGCCTTTTCCGTCATCCCGGACCCGCAAGCGAAACTGCCGTTCGTCATACCGGATTTCTACTTCGATGCGGCGCGCCTGCGCGTGCTTGAAGGCATTACGCACGGCCTCGCCCGCGATCCGATAGACTTCGTCCCGGAGGATTGGATGGAGATCCCTCGTCGTTCCTTCCACCTGCACATGAAACTCGGCAGCATTTGGGTTCGTTTCACCGCCCGCGAGTTCTTGTCCGAGCGTGGTTATAGCGCAGGCAAGATCGTTAGTCACGACCGTGGAAGAGCGCAACCCCTGCACGGCATCCCGTCCCTCGGTAATCGCTTGCGCCGCCTGATCGATAGCGCTATCCAGCGTTTGTTTAGCTTCAGCCGGACGCGTTGGGAGCAGGTTAGAAACTGCTTGGAAACGAAGCAACAATCCGTGAAAACTTTGCAGCAGTGTATCGTGCAGGTCCCGCGCGATGCGCGTCCGCTCGCCGACGCGCTCTTCCAGACGCATGTTGAATTGCTGCGCCACCTGCCGCAGCCGCAGTCGATACAGCACCCACAGCAACACCAGCAACGCCGCCACGCACGCCGCGCGAAACCAATTCGTCTGCCAGTACGCCGGCGCCACAGAAAAATCCAGGAACGCGCCCTCCTCGTTCCACACTCCGCTGTTGTTGCTCGCTACGACTCGAAACCGGTAGTGGCGCGGAGGAAGGTTGGTATAAAAGGCTTGGCGGCGACTGCCGATGTCCTGCCAATCGCGATCCCAACCTTCCAGCTTGTAGCGAAAACGGACTTTCTCCGGCACCACCAGGCTCAGCGCCGTGTACTGAATCTCCAGATTGCGCACCCGCGGCGGCAGCTTCGCGCCCGAAGCCGCATCGCCGCCCCAGTTCTCCCAGTAGCTCTTGCCATCTCCAATGATCTGCTCGACATGTACCGGCGGCGGAAATTCGTTGATGGGCAGGTGATGCGGATCGATGACGCTCACTCCCTTTAGAGGCAAAAACCACAATCTTCCATCCTCAGACTTGGCGACACGCGGAGTTTTGCCGCTGGTGAACGCATGGCTCCTAACTCCGTCCGTACTGTCGAATACCGTGGCCTGAATCGTCCGATTCGGATCGGCAGCCCACGCATCCAAGTCGGGCCGGGCAATGCGCACGAGGCCGCAGGCCATGTACAGCCAGAACGAATGGGCGTCGTCTTCCACCGCCCACTTAACGGAGTCGCAGGGTAATCCATTCTTGCTGGTAAGCGTGGCAATACGACTATCTTTCACACGGCTTAGACCGCCCTCGGTTGCGGCCCAGAGCGTACCGTCCCGTTCGAGTTGAAGGTCGTGGACACTGCCAACGCCCAACCCATCGGCGTCTGCATACGATGCGCGGACCTGACCGTCCTTGAAATACGCCACGCCACCTTCATGAAATCCAAGCCATAGACCGCCCTGCGCGGGATCGGGAAATAGAGCAGTAGCCACGTCCTTACGTCCCAGCCTGGCCCAGGGGATCCGCTCAACCACATTCCCCCCAAGCAAATGAAAGAGACCTTGATCCTGGACGCTGATCCAGATATTCCCCGCACTGTCCCCGGCGCTGGAAAAAACGTGCCCGCCCGGCACAGCGTTTACGGGAACAAACCGGCCACCATCAAAGTAGACAATCCGTCGAGGCGTAACGATCCAAATGCGCCCGCGATTGTCCTGAGTGATGGAGTCTACTGCCTCATCTGGCAATCCACTACTGGTTATCTCGCGCACGGCGCCGAGGACGCTCGGCTCGCTCGCCGCCGCAAGCCCGCTGAGCTCCTGTTCTCGTTTGGCGCCGACGCTCACGGCCGGTGCGATTCGCTTACGGTAAATCGTAATTTGGCCGTTATTCCATCGGTTCAGGCCATCAACAGTGCCAAGCCAAATGCTTCTATCTCTGGCCGCCAGAACGGAGCCAACGCCGGCATTGGACAAACTCTGTCTAGCGGAAATCGTGGGGACGGCGAAGTCGCGAAAACGGTCCAAGCCATTATCCGTTGCCACCCAAATATTGCCTTCACGATCCTCAAGGAGATTTTCAACAAAGTCACCTGAGAGACCGTCAGACCGTCCAAACTGATCCGTCCTTCCCTGGTGTACGTGCAAGAGGCCTCGGTCCGTCGTTCCGATCCATAGTCCACCATTGCGATCCCGGAGCAGACGGTAGGGCGTGAACTGCTTTGTAACACCCGGGAGCGGATAAACTTCTGATTTCCGCTCGATAAGCCTTCTGATTCCGTTGCGCGTCCCGATCAGGAGTGCGCCGTTGTCGCCTTCGATCAAACCGTTGATTGTGGGTGCTGGGTCTTGCAAGAGATACAGCTTCGGAGGACCGGGCTTCCATCGCCACAGTCCGGTACCTGCTCCCAGCCAGAGATTGCCCCCGCCGTCCTCATACAAAGAGTACACTCCATGACCGAGACTGCCATCCTCTCCGTAGCACTCGGCCCTACGACTCTGAATCGCGCAGATCCTGCCTGTGGAAGCAGCCCACCCGCCTGCCCATATCGCTCCTTCACGATCCTCAAGAAGGGATTGGACAAGCTGCCCGGCAAGCTCCCCATACTGAGTCAGCTTGCCGTCCTTCCAACTTGCAAGGCCGTCCCGGGTACCAATCCAAAGAGACCCGTCGCGCGCGACAAGCAGCGCTCGAATCTGGCTGCTGGGGAGATGCTGACCCGCGGGCGGCTGCCAGGGGACGCTTCGAACCCCATCGAATCGAAGCAAGCCGAACTCCGTGCCCAGCCAGAGATAACCGTCATGGGTCTGAGCGATTGCAAAGATGATGCCGCCAGGGAAGTTTTC
>Ga0210392_10001843_pt1 | contig 10972 bp, 7 predicted proteins | sample IncBWC30OmetaG_FD_161057 | JGI IMG/M metagenome (GOLD analysis project Ga0210392, IMG submission 161057) | Forest soil microbial communities from Barre Woods Harvard Forest LTER site, Petersham, Massachusetts, United States - Inc-BW-C-30-O ...
CCGCTTCAGCGGCGGGCGTGCAGGCAAATCCAACGGGTCAGATTTTCAACGGGAACGGCGGTTTCTTGATTCCGACCTCCAAGGGTCAAGAGACGGCACTCTTTATCTTTGATGGAGAGGGCGGATTAATTTCTGCATGGGCACAGGATAGCGGCGCCACCGCCGTTACCGCGTATGACGATGGCGTTGCCAACGGTGCGAATCATGCGGTGTACAAGGGTCTGGCGATCGGTACGGTCAGCGGAGCGACCTATCTTTATGCAACGGATTTGCACAACAACAAAGTAGACGTGTTTGATACGAACTTTTCAAAGCCGGCCGCCATGCAGGGCAAATTCGTTGATCCCAATCTCCCGTCCGGTTTCGTGCCATTTGGCATAACCGCGCTTAACGGCCAGCTATACGTCACCTTCGCCAAGCAAGATTCAGCCATGCATGACGAAATCACGGGTGCCGGACTTGGCTACGTCGACATCTTCGATTTCAGCGGCAACCTGGTCAATCAATTCGCGTCGGCCGGAGCCCTTAACGCGCCATGGGGAATTGCAATCGCGCCTGCAGGGTTCGGCTCTCTCCAGGGAGACGTGTTGATCGGCAACTTCGGCGACGGAACGATAAACGTTTTCACTCCGAATGGAACGTCGTTAGCGACGGTTAAAGGATCATTAATGGCGGGCAACGGCCAGCCCCTGACCTTTCCGGGCCTGTGGTCGCTCACATTTGGAAACGGCGACGCCGATAAGCCAGTTAGCACATTATTCTACACGGCAGGTTTCGCTAGTCAGATTGACGGGGTATTCGGAAGCATCACGGCTTCGATCACTCCACAATCGGGCTACTGATTTGGAGCGGCGGATCCGCGGCGGATCCGCGGCGGTCGCCACACTCCCGCGGATCGCCGCGGGAGTGTCATTTGCCCGCCGAAGTTGTGAAACCAAACGGAACAAATGCAGGTCCCGAACGGTCTAGTTCATAGAGTTGCATGCCGGAAGCGGATCGGGCACAACCTTATCAATGCGAAAGGGTCGCAATCGAGGTCGGCTATGAGCACTCTCTCACTCTACGCAGTAACGAAGACCAGCCTTCAGATACCAGGTCTCGAGCCCTGGTACGCAGATCCGCGGGATCCAGCCTTGACAGTGATGACCGACTTTCGCGAGCGAGCGTCCGTTACCGTCCCGGACACTGCCGTCATCGATGAGGCTCTCGAGCACATGCGGCACACCGGCGTTCGTTGCGCATTCGCGATCGATGAGCGGAGACGCGTCGTTGTCGGATTGATTACGGCCTACGATATAACCGGCGAGAAGCCGATGCAGTACATGCAGTACGCGGCAATACCCCGTCGCGAAGTGCTGGTCCGCGACATCATGCAGGAAATCTCGGGATGCCGCGTTGCGGATATCAAGCAGATAGAACGTGCTACCGTCGGCGCCGTGTCGAATATGTTCGCCATGAATCGATTAACCCACGTGCCGGTCATGGAGACGAGCGAGACCGGTGAGCAACGCCTGAGAGGATTGCTGTCGGCGGCGAAAGTCAAACGACTGTTGTCGCGGTCCGAGTCAATCACGCGCACAGGGACGATCATCGGGACGACGTTGCCGACGTCATGTTCGCCCTGAACAGCCACGCGGCGAATTCCGCCGCCCCTTAGTCGATTCATAGATACGGTCTATCGATTCGATCCAATCTATTGATTGGCTAAATCTATCATGCCCGCCTACCCTCGCCTCCAGCAGGAAGCAGAACGATACGTTGAACCTTGGTGATTCCGTCATCGCAGATATGAGTTACGGGTGGGCGGCGTTTTGGAAGTATTCGAATGACACTACGGGAATTGAGGTATTTGGTGGCGTTGGCGGATCGAGAGCACTTTGGCCGCGCCGCCGAAGACTGTTGCGTTTCGCAGCCGACCTTAAGCACCCAGATAAAAAAGCTGGAAGGGTATTTGGGCGCGATTTTGATCGAGCGAAACGCAAGATCCTTCTCACTTACGCCCATTGGAGAGGACATCGTCGCAAAGGCGCGCCGTATTGTGAGACAGGTCGATGACTTGTTATCCACGGCACGAACTGCACTGGGGCCCTTGGTGGGACCGCTGAGGTTGGGGGCGATCCCTACGCTGGCGCCATATTTTCTGCCGTGGTTGGTTCCGCTGGTCAAGGGGCACTATCCGCGTTTGCAGCTGGTAGTCCACGAGGATCTGACCCAGCACTTGGTGGAGCGGCTGCGCAACTACGAAATTGATGCGGCCTTGCTGGCCCTTCCGCTAGACGGCGAGGATTTCGAGGAGCTACCACTGTTTGACGAGCCATTTTGGCTCGCATGCCCGCCGGGACATTCTCTAGCCGACCTAGAGACAATTACCCAGGCCGATTTGCGCGGTATCCCCTTGCTGTTGCTTGCCGACGGGCATTGTCTGCGTGGCCAAGCGCTGGCCGCCTGCGGTCGTCTCGGTGACGACGATGTCGGCGAAGTGATCGATGATTTCCGTGCGGTTAGCCTCGAAACCATCTGCCAGCTGGTGGCAGCGGGTTTTGGGTGCACATTATTGCCGGCGTTGGCCGCGCTGCCGCCGCAACGTCCGGAGCCATCATTCGTCATCCGGCCGCTGCAATCTCCTGATGACAGCCGACGCGTTGGACTGGTTTGGCGTCGAGGCTATCCGAAAGCGCAAGAGCTGACTTTGCTGGGTGATCTGATCATCGACAATCCACCCGTTGGCACAAGATCCTTTGTAACGCGAGCAGGGACCGCGCGGCATCAAAGCTAGCGCTCGCGCCGCGCAAGCCATAGAGAAAGTCCGTCGCGGGACGCGCTTCAGATTGAAACGCGTCCCGCCAAACAATCAAATCACGTCAAGTCGAAGCGGTCGAGGGTCATCACCTTGGTCCACGCCTTCACGAAGTCGTGCACAAACTTCGCCTGTCCGCCTGCGGATGCGTAGACCTCCGCCACTGCGCGCAGTTCGGAGTTCGAACCAAACACCAAGTCAACCGGGGTCGCCGTCCACTTGAGCGCGCCGGTCTTGCGATCGTGTCCCTCGTAGACGCCCTCGGACGCGGCGGACTTGTTCCAGATATAGGACATGTCGAGCAGGTTCACGAAGAAGTCGTTGCTCAAGGTTCCGGGTCGATCGGTGAATATGCCGTATTGCGTTTGCCCTGCATTTGCATTGAGGACCCGCATGCCGCCGACCAGAACTGTCATTTCAGGAACGGTCAGCGTCAGATTGGTCGCCCGATCGACCAGCATTTCTGCTGGAGAGCGATTCACACCATTGCCGAAATAGTTCCGGAAGCCGTCCGCGCTCGGTTCGAGCACGGCGAAGGACACCGGGTCGGTCTGGTCTTGCGATGCGTCGGTGCGCCCCGGCGTGAAAGGAACGTGCACCTCGTAGCCGGCCTTCTTCGCAGCCTGCTCGACAGCGGCGCCGCCGCCCAAGACGATCAGGTCCGCCAGTGACACCTTTTTCCCGCCGGACTGCGCGTGGTTGAAGTCCTTCTGGATTCCTTCCAGACGCTGCAACACCTTGGCGAGTTCGCGTGGGTTGTTGGCATCCCAATCCTTCTGCGGCGCGAGGCGAATTCGCGCCCCGTTCGCGCCACCGCGCTCGTCGGTGCCGCGGAAAGTCGCAGCAGACGCCCAAGCCGTCCTGACGAGCTCGGGGCCGCTCAAGCCAGATGCGAGGATCTTGGATTTCAGCTCCGTGATATCCGAGGCGTCGATCATCTTATAGTCAGCCTTGGGGAGCGGATCCTGCCAGATCAGGTCCACACTCGGAACTTCCGCACCGAGGTAGCGTGCACGCGGGCCCATGTCGCGGTGGGTCAGCTTGAACCACGCCTTGGCAAACGCGGGTTTGAACTCCTCCGGGTGCTGCCTCCAGCGCATCGTGATCTTCCGGTAGCTGGGGTCGAACTTGAGCGCCAGGTCTGTGGTGAACATGAACGGCGCATGTCGCTTGGCCGGGTCTTGCGCGTCAGGCACGAGGTTCGCTCCCTGGCCATTCGCAGGAATCCACTGGATCGCGCCGCCGGGACTCTTGGTTTGCACCCAGTCAAAGCCATACAGGTTGTCGAGGTATTGCATTGTAAAGGCGGTCGGAGTTGCCGACCATGCGCCTTCCAAGCCGCTGGTGACCGCATCGTCCCCCTTACCCGTGCCGCATGTGTTCTGCCAGCCCAATCCCTGCTGCTCGACGCCGGCGGCGGCGGGCGCGGGTCCCACGCACTTGGACGGATCGTGCGCGCCATGTGCCTTACCGAAGGTGTGACCGCCTGCGATCAGCGCGACGGTTTCCTCATCGTTCATCGCCATGCGGCCAAAGGTCTCGCGGATGTCCTTCGCGGCCGCCAGCGGATCCGGGTTGCCGTTCGGACCCTCGGGATTGACGTAGATCAATCCCATCTGAGTCGCCCCGAGCGGCTTTTCCAGTTTCCGGTCACCGCTGTAGCGCTCGTCGCCGCCCAAAAACTTTTTCTCGGGCCCCCAGTAGACCAGATCCGGCTCCCAGTCATCGGCGCGTCCGCCTCCAAAGCCGAAGGTCTGAAAGCCCATTTGCTCCAGCGCGACATTCCCGGTCAGGACCATCAGATCTCCCCAGGAGATCTTTTCACCGTATTTCTGTTTGATGGGCCATAGCAGTCGCCGCGCCTTGTCGAGATTCGCGTTGTCCGGCCAGCTGTTGAGCGGCTCGAATCGCTGCTGAGCGCCGCTCGCGCCGCCGCGACCGTCGCCGGTACGATAGGTTCCGGCACCGTGCCAGGCCATCCGAATAAAGAACGGACCATAGTTGCCGAAGTCGGCCGGCCACCAATCCTGCGAAGTCGTCAGGACTTTCGCGATGTCCTGCTTCACGGCTTTGAGGTCGAGACTCAAAAACGCCTTCGCGTAGTCGAAGTTTTCACCCAGCGGATTGGACTCGGCAGCGTGCTGTCGAAGCGGCGACAGGTCCAGTTGCTCCGGCCACCAGAACTGGTTTGGTCTCGGTTCGCCCGGGGCGCCGACGGCAACCGTTGATATCAAAGGTAGCGCAGCGACCGCACATGCGACCAGCGACACCATCAAAAGCCTCTGCTTCATGTAGTTCTCCTCTATCCAAACGCAACAAAAGATGTGGCGGGGATTCTATGGACGCACCACGGTACGGCTAATTGATTTATTCGATTGCTGCGATAGATATAGGGAATTGAAAAGTAGGTGGAGGCGTCGATCATCTTTCAACTGCCTATCACACAATATTTTATATAATAAAATCCATTAGTTACAGCAAATAACTATAATTTACATCGCCTACGTAGTCGAATCGAACTCGCGTAGGAGCGGTGTATAAGGCTATCGTTATGCGACCAGCATCAATTGAACGGTCGAGACCCGTGCCACGAGCGCGCCGCCCACTTCTAGCCTTGGCAGTATTGTGGGCAGGTCCGCTGTTCGCTTCACCGTCAGATATAAGTTGCGCACCAGGGGCATATCGGTCGCCGACCGGTGAATTGGCCGCGGTGGTGCGCGTCCCGCCAACTCTGCATTACACGCTACTTCGTGGCCCGCGCGGCGATCTCGCGGCGGAAGATTCGCCGTTGGAGTGCGAAAAGGGCGAAATACGAAGCAGAAATCGCGAGACGTGGTCCAAGCTTGAATTCAAATCGACGGAGATCGATTTCCATAGTCACGGCACACGTTTGCACGGTGTATTGCTGCAACCGCAAGCGGTGAGTACAAAGGCCCCGCTTGTTGTCCTTGTGCACGGCTCGGAACGGACCAGTCCCAATGGCTCCTCCTTTCAACAACTCCTGACCGCGCAGGGAGTAGCGACCTTCGCGTACGACAAGCGCGGGACCGCCCGCTCGCAAGGCGTATACACTCAAGACTTCGTGCTATTGGCCGACGATGCTGCGGCCGCCGTCCAAGCGGCAAGACGCGCCTGCCGAGGGTGCTTCAGCCGAGTTGGCTTACACGGCGGCAGTCAAGGCGGATGGATCGCACCCCGTGCGGCGCTCGCATCCAAGGCCGATTTCGTTGAAGTCAGCTTCGGCGTTCTTGGCACACCTCTCGAGCAGGATCAGTGGCAGGTGGACTATCAATTGCGCGAGCTTGGTTTTGCGCCGGACGTCGCGGTGCACACCGTGACCGACGCCACCGCCAAAGTAGCGGCTTCCGACTTTACTCAAGGGTTGGATGCCTTGGAGGATATTCGACGACGATACGGAAACGAGCCTTGGTTTCCAAAGCTGGACGGGCAATACACGGGCGAGCTTACGCGTGGCGAAATTGATCGTGCTCGCGTGGAGAGTCCAGCCGTCCCGTGGCGCTACGATTCGATTGCGGTTGTGCGCAAATTGAAGATTCCGCAACTGTGGGTGTTCGCCGAAGAGGATGCTACCGCTCCCAGCGCGCCAAGCATCTCGCGATTGGACGCGCTGCATGCGCAGGGTGTGGATGCCACCATCGTCGTATTCCCTCATACCGACCATGGCATCTCTACTTTCGTCACCGAAGGGCCCGGTCAGCGGCGTCGCACCGGACTCGCCAATGGGTATCTTCGACTGATCGCCGATTGGTCGAAGGGCACCTTCACACCACCTTATGGGGATGGTGCGCTTCAACACTCCGATTGAAGCACGCCTCCGTGCAATCAGCAGCGCCTATGGAGAGTCCGATGGTCTATGAGCTTTACTATTGGCCGACAGTTCAGGGTCGCGGCGAATTTGTGCGATTGGCGATGGAAGAGGGCGGCGCGCAATACAGAGATATAGCGCGTGAGTCCGGCAAAGGGGCGGGAATCCGAGCCATGATGCAAGTACTGAACGCCCGCGCTGAGTGGCGGCCCTTCGCGCCTCCTTTTCTGAGGGCTGGGCGGCTCCTTATCGGCCAGACGGCCAATATTCTGCAATTTCTCGGCCCGCGACTTGGGATTGCACCTCGTGCTCAGGCGGGTCGGCTTTGGGCGCACGAGCTGCAACTCACTATTGCGGATTTTGTTGTGGAGATTCACGATACCCATCACCCACTCGCCGGTAGTCTTTATTACGAAGACCAGAAGAAGGAGGCGCGCCGCAGAGCCGCGGATTTTCTGAAGAACCGTATGCCGAAGTTCTTAGGCTACTTCGAGAAAATGTTGGCGCAAAATGTCGCCGGGAAGCGCTATATGCTGGGCGCGCAACTCACCTATGTGGATCTTTCGATCTTTCAATTAATAGCCGGCCTTAACTACGCGTTCCCAAACGCAATGGTTAGCGCCACGCGAAAATATCCCCGGCTCGTTGCGCTGCACTCGAGGATTCAGGATCGTCCGCGCATAGCTGCGTATCTCGCTTCCCCGCGACGTATTCCGTTCAACAACGAGGGAATCTTTCGCCACTACCCAGAACTTGACGCGGCGTAAGCTTTGCGCATTCTTCTCGCGCCTCATGGGACTCGCGGCGACGTGCAGTCGATTGTCGCGCCGGCCGTGGCCCTGCGGGCGCGCGGCATGGATATGGATATCCGAACAGCCCGGCCGGACGAACAGGCAATACAACTTATCGCTGGAAAGTTGTCACTCACCGTCGAATAACCTTACCGACAAAGGAGAGTTGCCATGCTTATCGAGAAGGGAAAGTCTGGTTTGCTGCTTCAGGGCTTATTCGGTGCGGCGCTTGGTCTAGCGGCTGCAAATGCGCTGGCGGACCGTTTTGATTTCGACGACGCCTTCATACCCAGGACTATCAATTCATCGACAATACCGGCGAACGGAGACGTGAATCCGTACGGAGTGGCTTTTGTTCCCGATGGATTCGCGCCGGGCGGTACGATCGCCGGCGGCGATGTTCTGGTCAGCAATTTCAACAACGGTGCCAACCAGCAAGGTACCGGTACCACGATTATTCAACTGCATCCCGAAGGACCCCTCGCGCCGCCGGGAATGGCCACCACGTTTTTCTCAAGTTCCCTGCCTGGCTTAAGCACGGCTCTTGGCGTGCTGCGCGCGGGTTTTGTCATCGTCGGCAACGTACCGACTACCGACGGCACCAGCGCCACGGCCGGCGCCGGCGCCCTACAGCTGATCGACCGGCATGGCCATTGGCTGGCGACATGGAGTGACCCTCAGCTGCTTGACGGACCCTGGGATCTGGCAGTGGATGATCATGGGTCGTGGGCGCATGTCTTTGTGGCCAATGTGTTGAATGGCTCTGTAACTCGGCTGACTCTCAGCATAAGCGACCAGAAAGTGACGGTGCAGAGTCGCGTCAGGATCGCCGCCGGCTATACTCACAGGCCAGATACTGCAGCGTTGGAGTTGGGTCCAACCGGGCTTGCTTATGAGGCGCAAAGCGACACGCTGTTCGTCGCGTCGACTGCGGACAACGCCATATTCGCAATCGACAATGCCGGTTCCCGCAGCAATGGCGCAACCCGTGGCCGACTAGTATTCGATGGGTCGGAGCTGCGCGGTCCTTTGGCATTGCGCTTCGCACCGAACGGACACTTGCTCGCAGCCAACGGCGATGCGGTGAACGCCGATGTCCTGCATCCTAGTGAAATCGTCGAATTCACGACGCGTGGACATTTCGTACGCGAATACAATGTTGACGCCGCCCAAGGCGGAGCCTTTGGGCTCGACACTGTCGCACATGGACCCTTTAACTACGCGGTGATTGACGATGTGACCAACAGCTTGACGGTTTCGAAGGTCCGCGATTCGTTTTGAGCCAGGGCTAAGCGAACAACAACCCGAGGGACGCTCGCGGCTGCCGATGTTTGGTTAGGCGTGAGTAGGTTGCACAAGGAGCGCGCCCATTAAAAAAGGGCGGCCATTTTTGGCCGCCCTTTCTTGCTTTGACGCGTAACGAGAGATGTCTAATGGCCGTCGCCGCCACCATGATCATGGTCGTGGCCGAAATCGAACAGATCGAAGAGATCGCCCAAAGCCGGGCTGTTCTTCGGTACGTACGGATTGTCCTCATCAGCCCGCGGATTGGGGAAATTGTCGCGGCTGCGCCCGCTGAGCGGCTTCAGATCCCAATTGCGCTCAATGAACTTCAAAATCGACACATGGTCGGCGTAGCTGTGGCTGATGTGGCCGCCCTTGCTGAAGGGTGATACCGCGATCAGTGGAATACGCGGGCCATCGCCGAAGAAGTCGAGCGGTTGGATGTAGCCGGAGTCGTAGAAGCCGCCGCCTTCATCCACGGTGATGAACAACACCGTGCTGGCAAAGAGCTCCGGGTTGGCGGTCAGATGATCCATGATTTTCTTCACCATCCCCTCAAACAAATCGAACTTCGAGGAGGCCGGATGACCGTCGAGAAGACCGTCGGGTTTGACGAACGACACGGCGGGCAGGGTGCCGTTATCCACGGCCGCGAAGAAGTCCGTGGCATCCTTGATGTGGGCCGCGCGCTGGGCCGCATCGCCCATGATCGCGTTGGTGTAGGACTCGAAGTTGCAAATGTTGCAGTAGGCCGAGCCAACCAGGATGGTTGGGTCGGTGGTAGACACGCCCTGTTCCTCCAACTGCGTGAGCTTCACAGCCGCGTTGTACGCGCCGCCATAGTAAGCCCAAGAAATGCCCTTCGAGTTAAGGGATTCACCGATGGTAGGCACATTGGTCGGCGGCACCGAACCGCCCCGGGCGATTCCCGCCACATCGACCGTGCCGTCCGGCAAAAAGCCCGGATTGTCGTTATTCACCATGTAGAAACGGCCTTTGTCGCAGTTCGGGCTGGGATCGTAAGGCAGCGATTCTAGATAGTCCCGAATGGGCTTGATTCCCGGCTGCGTCGGATCGGCACACTCGGCAAAGTTGCCGTCAAAGCCAATGTCCACCGTGTACTGATCGTCCGAGCCGGGCAGCGGATTGGGATTCGCAATGTGGGAGGGCGGCGTCGTGGGCGTGCCCTTGCCGTCGCTCCAGAAAATGGCATCGCCGGTGCCGAGCATCACGTGATTCGCGCCCGTGCCGCCCATCACCGCTTGATGGTAGTTGTCGCTCATTGAATATTCATCGGCAAGCTGTTTCAGGACGGGCACGTCTCCCTTCTGCATGTTGTAGAACGCCATGGAGTTGCCGCCGCCATTGTCATCCACTTGGTTGGCAATGGGGAAGCTGAAGGGGTCGGTTTCGCTGGTGTAGTTGCTGATGACGAAAGGATAAAGATCGCTGAGGCAACCGGAGGGATTGTTGCGCGTGGCGTTGCGCACATTGCAATCCGATTGCTGCCACATCTCGAACAGCCGGTGCGTGGTGTCGCCGGTGTAGGAGTCATACGGAAGACTGGGTCCTTCGAGCGGAAACGGCCCATTCGGCAGAGTGCTGAAATTTTGAACGCGCGAATCAAAATCGGGGAGTTCCGCGGTCTGTGAGGCTCCGGACGCCCCGGTCGTCAACAAGTGTAAATCCGCAGTTTCCAGCGAAGGCTCGATGCCTCCCAGCAGGGAGAGCGGTGTCGCTGCCGGAAACGGCGGCGGCTCTCCAGTGGCGGGGCTCGGCGAGAAGTTCAAGGTCGGCTCGGGCAGCGTTTGGTACGGGGTCTTTTCATGATCATTCAAGCTGATGAAGTATTGTGTTTGAAAAGGCGCAACCGCTTGAAACTGCGCTGCCTTGGAGAAATGGCGCCCGGGCGAACCGTCCGCGTTGATGATGCCCTCCGACAAGAGATTCTTCACCGAGTCCCGGCTCTTCGGGACATAGGTGGCGAACAGATGATCGAAGGTGCGGTTTTCGCCAATCAATACAATGACGTGTTTGATCGGAGATTTCGTGCCGCCCGGAGGGGTCTGGGCTGCATTCGCCAAGGTCACACCGAACGCGAGTTGTGTCACGGCGATGCCGGTCAATCCGAGGCGCATCACACCGATCGTGCGCGCCATGATGTTTCTCGAGTGCATAGAAGTCCCTCCATTCAGAGTTGCTGGTATTGCTCGCGTTGTAGAGGACGCCTGTTGCAGCGATGTGTAGGTTTGGTTTCAGCGCGTATTAAACCTG
>Ga0210392_10001844_pt1 | contig 10970 bp, 7 predicted proteins | sample IncBWC30OmetaG_FD_161057 | JGI IMG/M metagenome (GOLD analysis project Ga0210392, IMG submission 161057) | Forest soil microbial communities from Barre Woods Harvard Forest LTER site, Petersham, Massachusetts, United States - Inc-BW-C-30-O ...
GATTGCTGGGAGAAATCACTTCCCGGACTTACTATGAATCGCAGAACAAAGCCATCTACGCGCTGCGCGAAGTGAAGAGCCACCGGAAAGAGCTGGGCGATTCCGCGGAGCCGGCGCGGCCAAGCGGAAGTTCGGAACGATAAACTCGATTGGTTCGAATCTACCCCCGCAACCAAAGCTTTTTGTCTTTCAGTCACTTCCGTAAACCCCTGCAAGCATCGGAATTGAATGCCGCGGTGCAGATGCGAGAGAGCTGCGTCAAGAAGTTCTCCCCCGCGATCTCAAGCCGACTTTCCGGCACTAATCCGGCCGAGCACGCATCGGTAGCTGAAGAAGTGGAGGATCTTGGCTGGGCCAGGAGTCCGTGTCCGTGGTAAAACTTCATACTTCAGCGATCCGATTGACGTTGGTGCTAAACTCTCAAGACTATGCCGCAATTCGTGATTGAGCGTGACATGCCCGGCGCCGGAGCGCTGTCTGAGAAACAGATCCGGGAAGTCTCGCTGCGGTCCTTGCAGACGCTACAGGAGATGGGTCCGCAGATTCAATGGCTCCATAGTTACGTCACTGAGGACAAGCTCTACTGTGTTTACCTCGCACCAGACGAGGACAACATTCGGGAGCATGCCCGTAGGACAGGCATTCCAGTTAGCCGCGTTACCGCCGTGCGTCGTCTAATTGACCCTGCTACGCTGAAGTAGCCGAACTAGGCTCCTCAAGAGAAAATTGAACCGCTTTTTCCAGGCTCATTGCAAAGCCTTCTGCCCAGGTGCTTTTTCCCTGCGGATCACTGAGCGCTTCCCATGCAGGTAATAAAGTCTGGTCAAGCTTTAGCTGTTCTGTAGGAGGCAGGGGGGCGCTGATGAGTTGGCGTAAATGCATAGCGGCGGCGGCCAATTTCAGCGCGCGCGCGGCCTGTCCTTGAGCTAGTGCTAGACAAGCAATCCCTTCCAATGCCCTGGCCGTTCCACGCCGGTGCCCCAACTGAGCGAAGATCTCCAATGCTTCACGGTATGCCGCCCGTGCAGCCGGATGATCTCCTCGTTCACAGTCGATGCTGCCCAAATCGGAGAGAGACCGCGCGGAGCCCCACTGGTCCCCTGCTTCTCGAAAAGCGAAAAGCGCACGCTCATACAATTCGCGGGCAGCAATCGTGTCACCTTGCGCGCGCGCTATGTCTCCCTGTTGATTGATGGACCAGGCGGCGCCGTTGCGATCCCCAAGTTCAACAAAGATGTCCGTGGCCTCGCGGAGCGCCCATTGAGCGCGTGGATAGTCGCCGCGAACTTTGACTACATTCGAAAGGTTGTGAAGGCAACGCGCAATTGCCAGCCGGTCTGATAGTAAACGCCAGCAAGCAAGGCTGCGTTCAAAATAGGTCTGCGCTGCGGAGTAGTCGCCACGATCCCGGGCCGATACCGCAAGAGCGTTCAAAGACGCAGCGATGCCGGATTGGTCGGCCAATTCTTCATACAGAGACAGACTCTGTTTCAGAAAACGCTCGGCCGCAGGATAGTCTCCCTGAGCGCTCACCAAAGCTCCAAGAAAATGTAACACTCTGGCCCGTTCTCTTGGGCGCTCGGTACCGGCCAATCGCAGAATAGTCTCCAGCCGGGCACGTCCCTCCGTCAGGTGTTCCCGCATATCCCAGAATCGAAACAGAGCCACGCACAAACGCAAACCCCAGTCCAGATCCTGGCTCTCAAACAGCCAGTCGAGAGCAAACCTGAAGTTATCAACTTCTAGGTCGCAACTCACCAGCCAGGCCACCCGATCTGCCGGGCTCAGTTCTGGATTTCCTTCCTCCGCCAGGACAAGACAGTAGGCAGCCTGAGCCCGTCGAGTGGCGGATTGTTCATCGCTAGCAACGAGACATTCGGACGCATATTCACGAATTGTTTCTAACATCGTGAAACGCGCTTCGGCTTGGGCTCGATCCATGCGCTGAACCAAATTCTTATCCACCAGGGATGTTAACCCTTCAAAGAGATCGATACCGAGGTCCCGCCGCGTATTGCAGACGGCTTCCGCCGCCTCCAGCGTGCATCCACCTACGAAGACGGAAAGCCGACGGAACAATTTCTGCTCTTCCTCATTCAAAAGACCATGACTCCAATCAATTGCTTTGCGGAGAGTCTGTTGCCTCTCGGGCAGGTCAACGGCACCTCCAGTGAGCAATTGCAGGCGACCATGCAGCCGATCCAGGATGGCAACAGGAGACAGTATCTTGGTTCGGGCAGCAGCCAGTTCAATCGCCAATGGCAGTCCATCCAGCCGCGTACAAATTTCCTGAACCGCGCCTTCGTTCTCCGCTGTGATGGCAAAATCGGGCCACACTGCTGCCGCGCGTTGCGCAAACAGCTCGATGGCGGAATTCTGCGTAAGCGGAGTCACCGGGAATTCCTGTTCGCCGTATATATGCAGAAAGGATCGGCTGGTGACCAGGATCTTGAGGGACGGGCACACTTCCAATGTTTCAGCAACTACCGTCGCCGCCGGCAGGACCTGTTCGAAGTTGTCCAGCAGGAGCAAGAACGGTCCCGAGTTCTGCAGCCGATCGCCAATAAGCTGCGAGATCGTACGATTCGCAACTTTCTGGATTCCGAGTGCATCGGCCAGCGCGATCGCCACCAAGTCGGGATGCCTGATCGACGCCAGGCTGACAAATTGAACCCCGGCGGTGAACTGATCCGCAATCGCGGCGGCTACGGCAAGAGCCAGGCGCGTTTTCCCAGCTCCGCCGGGGCCCGTGAAGGTCAAAAGCCGAACGGCCGGTCGGAGCAGCAACGCCATTGCTTCTGCCATCTGTTGCTCTCGTCCAATAAGCGAAGTACGCGGAATTCGCAGATCGTGGCGCTTCTCGGAGATCTTTGCCGAAGGCAATTCACGAGCATCGGCCAAATCATCGAGCTCGGTGGTAGCGAAATGATCTGTCGTGTTGGAGAGTTGCGTCACTTTGGCAGCAAACAGGTACCCGCGCCGAGGCACAGTCTTGAGCAATTGCTGCTCGCGATCATCCAATGCGCGACGAAGCTCGAGGGCGCACTGCACCAGCGAATCATCGGTGACAAAGGAGTCGGGCCACACGGCCTGCATCAATTCCTGCTTGCCAACTAACCGTCCAGGGTGTTCCACGAGGTATTTAAGAGCTTCATATACCTTGGGGCGAAGCTTTACCTCCTGTATTCCCTTGAAAACACACCCCTTTGCGAGGTCCAGCGTGAACCCGCCAAACTGATAACTTAAGCCAGACGTTTCCAAAAGTGCTCCAATTTGCGAAAACCAAAAGCGCGGGTGACCTGATTATTTTGGATTTTCTTTGGCGTTGTTTCGTTACTTCCGATCCTGATGCTTGTTACTTTGCCCATGCTAGGAAATACCCAGCTATCTGCTGCCCGCGTTTCTCGAGATCAAACCGGGATGAGACGCCCAGCAGGGCGAATTCTAGCAAATGTTGCCGTCGAAGCCGTGAGCAATAGCGGGAGTGAAAAATGAGCACCGATCCACAAAAGGAGATAAGCCGAATGAGCATCACGCAAGGTCCCATTAAAGTCAGTAAATTCGCAACGCAATTTCGGCATTCCGTGATTAGCGCACTCGCTCTCATGAGCGTTTGGTCGCCGTGTGCATTGGCGCAGGATGGCCACTCACACACGATGCCGGCACAACCGGAATTGACGGCGGAGCAGAAGAGCCAGCAAACTGCTCTCGTCAAGATTGTCCGGGAATCGACCGAGCGCTTTAAGGATGTGGCTGAGGCCGAGAGGGAGGGGTACGCACTTCAATTCGGTTGCGTGAGCGGACCCGATCAGGGGGCCATGGGGCTCCACTTTATTAACATGGAGCTGGTAGGCAAGGGCGTCATTGACCCTACCAAGCCCCAAATCATTCTCTACGAACCAACAGCGGACGGACGCCTCAAATTGACTGGCGCGGACTTCCTGGTTGATGCGCAGCAGTGGGATAACGATAAGACACATAAGCCAGGGCCGCCCGAGTTGATGGGACAGCTTTTTCACTATTTCGAGAGCCCCAATCGCTTCGGGTTGAAGGCGTTCTACACACTGCACGTATGGGCGTGGAAGGAAAACCCTAACGGAGCATTCGTAAACTGGCACCCCGCGGTTTCGTGCAAGTTGTTCGACGGCCAGACCCCCTAATCGGGGCAAGACCTCGGCCAGGCAAGTCAGCCCCTACGATCCGCTTGTCGGACCGAAGGGGCTGGTCAGCACGGATCAAAAGAATCGCGTCGAGAACGTAAATTAATAAAAGGAGAACTCTCAATGAGTACTGCACAGGTTCCCGCTATCGATATGAACAAACTCAATTCTTTCATCGGCCAATTCGTGACGGATCTTGGCGCCGCGGTACACACGGGTATGGTCGTTATTGGCGAGAAGTTAGGGCTCTACAAAGCCCTCGCCAGGGGCGCGATGACTTCAGCTCAACTTGCCGCGAAAACGCAGACGGACGAGCGTTATTTGCGCGAGTGGCTGGCTTCGCAAGCTGCAGGCGGTTATGTAACGTACGATGAACAGAGCAGCCAATTTAGCCTGAGCGCGGAGCAAGCCTTCGCACTGGCATCCGAAGACAGTCCCGCATATCTCCCTGGGGCATTTGAGTTGGCTTTGGGCTCGCTTGCGGCAGTTCCACGAATTGCTGAATCCTTCCGCACCGGTGCCGGCATGGGTTGGCACGAACATGCTGACGGTGTCTTTCACGGCTGTGAAAAGTTCTTTCGTCCGGGTTATGCCGCTAATCTCGTAAGCACCTGGATTCCCGCTTTGCAGGATACAAAAGCAAAGCTGGAGGCGGGAGCGCGAGTGGCCGACGTCGGCTGCGGTAAAGGAACTTCCACATTGTTGATGGCAAAAGCATTCCCGAACTCTCAATTCTTCGGATTCGACTATCACGACAAGTCGATTGAAGCGGCCCAGGAATTTGCCAGGCGCGACGGAGTTGCCGACCGCGTTCGCTTCGAAATTGCCAAGGCGAAAGAATTCCCAGGCGGAAATTACGATCTGGTTGCAGTCTTTGATTGTTTGCATGATATGGGTGACCCGATCGGGGCGGCTGCGCACGTCCGGCAGTCACTCGCCAAAGACGGAACGTGGATGATCGTTGAACCGTTTGCAAATGACCAATTGAAGGACAATCTGAATCCTGTGGGACGGGTGTACTACTCTTTTTCGACGCTGCTGTGCACGCCTTGCTCGCGGTCGCAGGAAGTCGGCCTGTGCCTAGGCGCCCAAGCCGGGGAAAAGCGCATCCGGGATGTCGTCACCAAGGCCGGTTTCAATCGCTTCCGCCGTGCTACGGAAACACCTTTCAACATTGTTTACGAAGCTCGCCCATGATTTAGTCGGCCACGGTGGCGCGCGCTCCGACTACACTGCACTGTCGCGCAGTCTTGCTGGACCTTTTCCAGCGGCTTGAGATACCTTCGCCACTACGATTCGGTCTTGAACGGATCCCTGATCGTACTAGCGGACTCAGCCCTGGCGGGGCTTCCAGCATCCCAATTACCTGGGAAATAAAATTCGAGCAGGGAGAAAAACCAATGAATTCCACTTCTAAAGCAGTTATTTCCAAAGTGAGCTCAACCGGCGATGACCATGTTGTTACGAAGAGAGATACGGGTGCGAACTTGCCGCGGTCGACTGAACTTGTACTTGCGGAAGACATGCTCGCTCGTTTCGCTGAGCGAGCCGCCAGCTACGACCGGGAAAACCGATTCTTTGAAGAAGATTTCGAGGATCTGCGGGCAGCAAAGTATCTTCTGTTGCCCGTGCCGTCGGAATTCGGCGGCGCAGGCATGACGCTTGCTGAAGTCTGCCGGCAGCAACGGCGGTTGGCTTATTACGCGCCCGCTACAGCGCTTGCCGTGAACATGCACTTATATTGGCTGGGCGTCGCAGCCGATCTTTGGCGCCGCGGGGACGCTTCACTGGAATGGATTCTGCGTGAGGCAGCTGCTGGCGAGATCTTCGCCGCGGGTCACGCGGAAAGTGGCAATGACGTGCCGGTTCTGCTCTCGACTTCGAAAGCAGAACGCGTCGAAGGCGGTTACAAGTTCACGGGCCGCAAGCACTTTGGCAGCCTCACGCCAGTCTGGACCCGCTTTGGCTTACATGGGATGGACACTAGCGACCCCAGCCAACCCAAAATCGTTCACGCATTCATGCCTCGCAATACCGTGGGTTACGCAATCAAGGAAACCTGGGATGTGCTGGGCATGCGCGCGACCCGCAGCGATGACACCGTGCTGGAGAATACATTCGTCCCAGACCACTATATTGCCCGGATCGTGCCTGCTGGCGGAGCGGGAGTCGACTCGTTCGTGCTCGCGGTCTTTGCCTGGGCGCTACTGGGTTTTGGAAATATTTATTACGGACTGGCCAAACGTGCGCTGGACCAGAGCGTTATCGCTGCGAAGAGTAAAGGCTCGCTGGCGCTTTCCCGTTCGATGGCGTATCACCCGGAGGTCCAGCACGCCATCGCCGAAATGGTTATCGAACTTGAATCCATCGGACCTCATCTGGAGTCGGTCGCCGAGGACTGGTCCAATGGCGTCGATCACGGCGCACAGTGGCCCTCGAAAATCTTCGCGGCAAAATACCGCGCGGTGGAAGGTTCCTGGCGCGTGGTGGATCTGGGTCTGGACGTGACGGGCGGCAACGGAATTTTTCGCGCAGCGGGCTACGAACGATTGGTGCGCGATGCGCGGTTGGGCCGCATTCATCCCGCCAATTCCTTTCTCACCCACGAAGTTGTAGCGAAGACCGCACTGGGTATCAGCCTGGATGAACAGCCCCGCTGGGGCTAGCACCCGGTCTGCGGGATTGTTTCTCAGATCCTCGATGCAGACCGCCGAATAGGTGCTGATAGATTTTTACCCTCGACTGCCATGAACCGGCTAGCGGCGGCGAAAGGGCTAGAGGTCCGCTTCAAGGCTGCACAGCGGGAAGCGAGTATTCCCCGGTTCAAAAGAAGACCGGGGGTTTCGTTTTTCTGCGGTCGGGCTCGCCGTTGTCAAATCCTGCGATTCCTTTATCCCATCGTACTTCGGAGTTTCACCGTCCTAATCACGGCCGTAGAAATAAGGCGGCTGAGACAAATGCGTGACAAATGGCTGCCCAGCAACCGATAGGATGATTGCAATCCGTCGCCTGCGCGCAATGATACGGAGTTCCGGCGTCCAGGAGAACTCCTTCCGATCCGCTCAAAAGACCGAGTAAGACGACACCCAAGTAAGTGTCAACGCCTCGCGCCTGGCGGCCTTTGCCATTGTGCCGCCCCGTGCGCCTTTCGAATGGCTCGAGGAATTTCGTGGATCGGAGGTGTGTGTGGTGGTGGGTAGGCAGCGCGCTTGCCCTGGAGCTTCAGCGCATGACGGAAGCTCCAGTAAGTTTCGGGCCAATGCGGGTAAATGAGCAGAACATTCACCGGCACCTCCTATCGCTTGCGGTCATAGTCTCGATCAGAACTCTTCGAGGGGAACAACGGGAGTGTCCAGCGAGGTGCTCTGGAACCAAGAACGCCCCGAATGCGCTAACGATGATGTGCTCCTCACCTAGGAAATAGGAAAGTGAGAGCAAAGACGACAGGTAATTGTGGACAGCAGCCAGATCCCTGCAAATTGACCTTACTTAGCGTTACTCAGAGGCATCTTTGAGAGTTGCCGGGTGCCCGACCCCTTTTCGCGCGTTTGGCAAAAGGGGAGGGCACTCGGCAATCTGTGGCCCCGCGCTACCACCGAATCGAACGAGGACGGCTCGTCCGGCAATCTATTAGCCATTCTTCCGCGATCCGTCGCTAGCCCAACGAGCGCTTCGCGTTCTATTTCTCTGGCGTGCCATGCTCGTGGTCATGGTCGTGGTCTTTCACCTCAACTTTCACGCGCATCCACGGGTGGATGCAGCATTGAAAGAGATGTTCGCCTTTTGACAGACCGGTGATCTCGGTTTGGCTGCCTTGAAGGATTCGAGTCTTGGCTACCGCGACGTTCGAAAAGCCGCCAGAACATTCGGGAACAGTCTCCTCTCCCGGGCCGTTGAGCGGAGGTAGAAACCCGCCACCGAAATGCGCCACCTCGGTGAAGGTGTGAGGCTCGCCGCCCTGATCAACGACTCGAACGGTGGTTCCTTCCGTGATTTTCAGTGTGTCAGGCTCGAAGTCCCAGTTCGGATCCGGCGTTCCTGCTTGAGCCTCCCCAAACAACTTGAGCAGCGCCGTGGTGGCTCCGAGCGCCACGTTCTTGCAGAAGCCGGGCCCTGGTGCCGGGGGTTTATCGTCATTAAAGGTTTTTGGATCACATTCGTCCAAAGCCACAATCTGTGCGACCGGCGGCGAAGACCCCTTGTGAGAATTTTCTTGTGCGAGGGCATGCGTCGTGCCCGCTAACATGGAGACTGCCAACAACCACTTCGTGTACTTCATCATTGCGGTATGTCCTTTCCTTTTTTTGTTTTGAGAGTTGCGGGATTCAAAGTTAAGGCTGGGAAATGTCGTCCTGGATCACAATGCATTTTGCTGGATTCGTTCAGCAGAGACGGAGATTGGAACGCCCTTCAGAAGCGAGTCGTAGACAGGTGAGAATGTCGGCCCTAGAGTACTCAGTTCCCGGAACTGTTCGTCGGTTCCCTGCGCTTTGATTCGCAGCTTCAGCCGGATCTGCTGGTAGCCATTTCGAACTGTGGGATCAAGCCCGAGAAAGCCTCGTAGGTCCAGATCACCGTCAAGCGTCGATTCCACCTGTTCGATGGCGATGCCTCGCGCCGCAGCGTGATACACCATCGAGGTAGTCACACAGGACACGAGGGCGTGCAGGAGATGCTCGACGGGATTCGCCCCCTTGTCGCGACCCAAAAGGATGTCCGGTTCGTCCGCGGCGAGATGAAAGACCGTTTTGTGCGAGTTGTCCTGCCCGCAGCCATAGAATGACTTCACTTCGGAGCGCGTCTCGCCGGCGCCGATCCAACGATTAGCGATCTGGAATTTGAAACGACCGAGTTCAGGAGACGCTTTGACGTTGCTTACGGTTTCCTGCAATCGGGTCATGTCTACACCGTTTATTTTTTGAATTGTCTCGAGTTTCATGTGTTTGCGTTTCCTTTACAGAACAATTTGTGCGGCCTTGGTCACCGCGTCTTAATTCCCGACTTTATTTATAGGCAAACGTAGTGCCACAGCGACTGGTAGCAATGGTGAGTGCCATCAACGACTTCGCCAGTTCCTCCAGGGAAACTGCTTACGATTTCCCGTGACTCACGATTTCTCGCGAGAGAAACCTGCGAGTCGGGGACGCAACGATGGCGAAACGCATACAAAAAGCGGCATCAGCGGTTAATCAAGCGCGAAATTCAATTCAAACAGTTGAGAATTGGGGGGAACACTGTGATAGGCAGGACTGCAGGACCTCGATGCAAAGTAACCTGGTTAACCGGAAGCGACCCGAGGCCGACGTGCTGGCTCGACTTGGCAGCTTGCTTTTTCATGAAATCAATCTCAATTGTTGATGTGCAGGTGTTTCCGTGCAGTCCGATCAATAACTATCTTCGTCTTGCACGTTCGCGGGCGAAACATCCGACTCTCCTTTGTGCATCTTCGGGTTTAGCAAAGGCAAAGGAGACGCCAGTGTCGTACTTACCCTAAATGTGCACCGTCAACAATTTCCTTTGCTGTCCACATCAGCGATAGCTAACGAATTCTCGTCGCTTTCTATTTCTCGCGTGATAATTCGCGGACTGAGCGTGGCGGAAGCTTTATCTTTCGGACGCTCGATTTGCAGCGCTTTCATGCGAGACGCGAATGTTGAGGCCGGGACCCCTAAAGCCCGCGCGGCTCCTTGCTCTCCCGCCACTTTCCATCCGGCTCGTTCGAGCGCTTGGACGAGTGTTTCGCGTTCCATTTCACGCAGCTCTCGCTTGGTCCGCAGCTTGCTCCTACCATCGCTTCTGCTCGCACGAATCGACTGCAGGGTATCCAGGGGCAGAATGTCGCGAAGAGAAAGCTCCCGGTCTCGTGCGATGATCACGGCGCGTTCGATCACGTTCTCCAACTCGCGCACGTTTCCGGGCCAGTGGTAGGAGCGTAAGCGTCTCAAGCAATCCGCTGTCAGCTCAAGCCGCCGTTTACCGATCCGCGTGCAGTATCGGTCAATAAAAAGATGGGCCAGGAATTCAACGTCGGTGCTACGGTCACGAAGCGGTGGCACCGCGATTGGGAACACACTCAGCCGGTAGAAAAGATCTTCACGAAAACGCCCAGCCGCCACTTCGGCTGATAAATCGCGATTGGTTGCGGCGATCACACGTACATCCACTTTACGCGTCTGAGAGCTGCCGACGGGTTCGTACTCGCGTTCTTGCAGAACGCGCAGGAGCTTCGGTTGCAATTCGAGAGGGAGCTCTCCTACTTCATCGAGGAAGATGATTCCCCCTTGTGCCAGCTCGAACCTACCCGCTCGGCGACTGGCGGCGCCGGTAAACGCGCCCTTCTCATGCCCAAAGAACTCGCTCTCGCACAGCGACGCGGGTATTGCCGCGCAATTGACGCGAATGAATGGTTTCGAGGCCCGCTGACTGCCTTTGTGGATCGCGCGGGCAACAAGTTCCTTCCCCGTGCCTGTTTCACCGGTTATTAATACCGTGGCGGGCGTGGCTGCAACCTGACGGACGGCGGATACAACTTCGCGGATGGCAGGGCTTTCGCCGATGATCTCGCCGAACGGCTGATATTCCTCAATCTCGCTCTGTAAATACGCGGTTTCCTCTTCTAGTTTACGCAGGCGGTTCTCTGCAACCAGTTGCTCTTGCACATTCCGCAGGATGACGCTATAGCGGGGGTCACCCTCGAACTCGAAGCGAGAGACACTTCCTTCAGCAGGAAAGCTCGATCCATCCGACCGAACTGCATTTAACCCACCAGGAACCCACGCAGAATCTTGCACCGAGGTATTCAATTGCTGG
>Ga0210392_10001845_pt1 | contig 10969 bp, 9 predicted proteins | sample IncBWC30OmetaG_FD_161057 | JGI IMG/M metagenome (GOLD analysis project Ga0210392, IMG submission 161057) | Forest soil microbial communities from Barre Woods Harvard Forest LTER site, Petersham, Massachusetts, United States - Inc-BW-C-30-O ...
GTTCAGCCACAAGAGCGAGACGTCGTCTTCCGTCGGGCCGATTCCCGTCGGGTTCGAGGGGGATTCGGAGAGTGGCAGGCAACCAGCGTTGTCCACAATCCTTGCCGGTGATGTCGTGACCGGGCCAGATGCGGTGATGCCCGTATAGCGCGAAGAATCGATCGGGCTCTGGCCGTGCTTGGCAGTAATCACGATCAGGGTGGATTCATAGTTGCCGGTCTTCTTCAACTCGGCGACGAACTGGCCGATGGCCTGGTCGACAAATGCAATTTCGTCCAGCAGTGGTGCGCCCGGCGTGCCGATATTGTCGAGATACCCGCCGGTTCCAACTCCTTTTTCGATCAGTTTCTGGCCGACGCTGACCGCCTGGAAGTTCATGCCAAATACCGTCGGCGTTTTCGTCTTGGCACTGTGATCGTGAGTGAAACCAGCAATTTCATTCAGGATGGCATTGACCTTCAAGGTGTCGTAGCACTTGATGGCAACGAAGCTGTCGGTGTAGGCGCCCAACGCCGACTTCGTCGGATCGGGATTCCAGTTCGGGTCGGCGATCGGGTTGCAGATATTCTGGCCTCCCGGCTTGATTCCCGGAAGCGCAACCGGGATGGAGTTGATTTCTGGCGCATAGAAATCATCCAGGTTCACGGGACCCCTAGTGCTTGGACCGGAAACCGACGCATATGCTGGGTGCTTATCGGACCATGCAGTGTAACCTCCCGCCTGATGAACGACGCCGAAGATGGTATTGGTGCGCACGAAGTTCCAGGGCAACACCGGCTGGCAGTTATTTGCCGGATCGCGCGGCAGCCGCTGCACGTCAATGGAATTCACACCGCCGCCACCCGAGGGAGCGCCTCCGTTCAGCTTCGACTGGTCGATGTCGATACCCTCTTCATATTCCGTAGTGGTGCCGTTGAATACGCCGATCTCGCACGAGCCTGCCGCGACACCGTTCCCAGTGGTCTTTGCCGGAGGCGCGAGTGAGCGATCATACGCGACGTCATAGAAAACGCCTTCGGCACGGGGGGACCCGCCGCTGACGATGGCGGTCAATCCCGGGAAAGAATCCGAAGGCTTCGAAGTTGAGGTTTCGAGATAGTTGATGCCCGTGGCCCGCAGTCTGGCCAGGTTCGGGCAATACGGTGCGCCACCGTTAATGTCGGTGAGTCCTTCCGAGCAGTTCAGAAAGTCCACCGCGTGCATGCCGTCGATGCTGATCAGCAGAACGTGTTTGAATCCTTTTCCTTCGTGCCCTTCGTCGTTGGCCTGAGCGGGCGCCGGAACCGTGGCTCCCACCAGGCCGAGCGACAGCGCCCCTGCGAGAAACTTCTTCTTCATATGAATCTCCTTGTTTTGTTTGCGGTGCTCTGAGAGAGGGAAGTGACAACCGAACCAATCCCGCAAGGGAGATTAGGAGGCAATTGTTACGGAGTGTTGACGCGTGGATGTGTGGGCCATTAAAGAGGGCAAAAAACCGCAGACGTGGCTGGGAATCGTGAATTTTTCAATTCGCGGGGGGGCGAGACGCGTCGCAATCTGAAAGAAGTTTCACAATCGGAACGCAGGTGATCAGGAATCCACGCCCGCCGCGGGCGCAGATATTCGAGTGTTATAAATCTCATCGGCGCGCTTCAATGCTTCAATAATGTTCTCGCCGATATTTTCCGAAGCGGCGTGGCGGTCAAAGCCTGCTTCTCTCATGAGTGCTTCCGGTTGCGAACGCGCGCCGCACAGTAGCATGGACCGACCGCTTTTCTGCAACTGATCCGCAAGTTCTTCCAGCTCTGCGATGCCTGTCGCATCGATAGCGGTCATGTTGCGCAATCGCAAGATCACCATTGGGGCAGGCGAAGAGAGATGGTCGGTGATGGTGTTGATTTTGTCGGTCACGCCGAATAGAAAAGGGCCGTGAATCCTGTAGACCGCGGCGAAGTCGGGAATATCTTTGTCTTGCAGGATATGCGCCCGGCCATCTTCAATTAAGCCGTCGGGCTTGTGGGGCCCGGCTAGTCTGCGGCTTTGCTTTGCTTCTCTGCGGGCTTCCAGCGGAGAACCGGCTTGCGCGCGGCGCCGACTTCATCCAGACGCCGAATTCGTGTATTGTGCGGCGCGGTCTTGACGAGTTCAGGATTTGTCTGCGCTTCTTGGGCAATGGCCTTCATCGCGTCAATGAACAGATCGCACTCTTCCTTCGATTCGGATTCCGTTGGCTCAATCATCAAAGCGCCGGGAACGATCAGCGGGAACGCGGTAGTGTACGGATGGAATCCGTAGTCGATCAGGCGTTTGGCGATATCCAGAGTGTTCACGCCATTTTTCTTTTGAATCGCGTCGCTGAACACCACTTCATGCATCGACGGCCGCGTGTATGGAAGATCGTAGGTACCTTCGAGCCCTTTGCGGATGTAGTTCGCGTTCAGCACGGCATCTTCTGTTGCCTGGCGAATCCCCGGGCCATACGCAAGGATGTAGGCGAGCGCCCGGACCAGAACACCGAAATTTCCGTTGAATGCCTTCACTTTCCCGATCGATTCCTTGCGGTGAAAGTCCAGGGCCAATCGCCCGCCTTCTCTTTCCACGAGCACAGGAACGGGTAGGAAGGGCTCGAGGATTTTTTTCATGGCTACCGGGCCCGCGCCTGGTCCGCCACCCCCGTGTGGCGTTGAAAACGTCTTGTGCAAGTTCAAGTGCATCACATCCACGCCGAGATCGCCGGGTCGCGTTACGCCGGTGAGGGCATTCATGTTGGCTCCATCCATATAGAGGAGTGCGCCTTGCGCGTGCAGGATTTCGGCGATTTGCGGAATTTGCTGCTCAAAAATACCAAGTGTGGAAGGATTGGTGAGCATCAACGCGGCAACATCCGATGTCACGTGTTCGCGCAGATGGGCCATGTCGATTTGGCCCGCCGCGTCAGACTTGATGTTCTGCACTTCGTAGCCGGCGATTACCGCAGTGGCGGGATTTGTGCCGTGAGCAGAATCGGGAATCAGGACTCTCTTTCGCGGGTTGCCGTGTTTCTCGTGATAAGCGCGAATTAACAACAATCCCGTCAACTCACCCTGCGCGCCGGCCGCGGGCTGCAGCGTGACGGCATGCATCCCAGTAATTTCCAGCAGGCATTTTTCTAGCAATTGCAGCACTTTCAAGCAGCCTTGCGAAAGTTCCTGCGGTTGGTAAGGATGCTCCGTGGCAATCCCAGCTAGGCGCGCAACATACTCGTTCACGCGCGGGTTGTACTTCATCGTGCAGGAACCCAGCGGATACATCCCCAGATCGATGGCGTAATTCCAGGTGGACAGTCTAGTGAAGTGGCGGAGCACTTCAATCTCGCTGACCTCCGGAAATCCTTCGACACCTTCGTGGCGATGCGATTCGCCGAGAGCCTTCCGCGCATCCACCGCTGGCACATCCAGAGGCGGCAGGTCAAACGCCCGCTTTCCGGGCGAGGACTTCTCAAAGATCAGTCCCTCGTTCAGCACGATGTGCCGCACTGCACGGTTAGAGTGATTGCTCATCTTTCTCCAGTTTTAGAGCGACTGTTCCAGCGTGTGCTGTACGGCTGCGGCAAAACGCTCGATCTCTGAGCGCGGAGTCGTTTCCGTGACACAAACCAGCGCATGCTTCGTGAGCTCGGGATAAGTCGTACCCAGAACAAAGGGACCAACAATTTTTTCCTGGAGCAATGCCGCGTTAACCATCTTCACCGAACGCGGCAGTTCCACGGTGAATTCGTTGAAGAAGGGCGCCGAAAAAGTCCGCCTCACACCCGGGATTTTCTCCAGTTCCTTCAGTGCGAACTGCGCTTTGGAAAGATTCTGCTCCGCCAATTCGCGCAAGGCTTCTTTCCCAAGCAATGTCAGGTGCACAGTGGCGGCCAGCGCGCAGAGCGCCTGATTCGTGCAGATGTTCGAGGTCGCCTTTTCGCGGCGGATATGTTGTTCCCGTGTCGCCAGCGTCAGAACGAAACCGCGTCGGCCTTCCCGATCGGTCGTCTGCCCGGCAAGGCGCCCGGGCATTTGACGAACGAACTTTTCGCGCGATGCGATGACGCCGACAAATGGTCCGCCATAGCTGGGCGCCAAACCAAAGCTTTGGCCCTCCATGGCTACAATGTCCGCTTCCGAGGGAGGTTTCACAATTCCGAGCGAAACAGCTTCGGTTACCGCGACAACCAGAAGCGCGCCACTGCGGTGCGCGGTATCCGCCAACGGCGCGAGCGTTTCGATGGCTCCAAAAAAATTCGGTGATTGCACCACCACCGCGCAAACGTCATCTTTCAACGAGGCTTCTAGTCCTTTGGTATCGAGAGTTCCCGCAGCGGTGTAGCCGATCTCCTCGACGCGCAGCCCGGAATTCTTCGCATAGGTCTTCAGCACATCGCGATATTCGGGATGAACCGAGCGCGCCACGAGAACTCGCCGCCGATTCGTCAGTCGCTCCGCCATTAACACCGCTTCAGTCGCCGCCGTCGAACCGTCATACATCGAAGCGTTGGCAACCTCTTGTCCGGTGAGCTGGCACATCAGCGTCTGGAACTCGAAGATGGCCTGCAGCGTGCCTTGAGAAATCTCAGCCTGATAAGGTGTGTAGGAGGTGAGAAACTCTCCACGCTGTAGAATCGTGTCCGTCACCACGGAGCGGAGATGGTTGTACACGCCCGCGCCCAAATAGCTGGTGTACCCGACGGAATTTTCCGAAGCTCGCTGCTGGAAATAGTCGATCACTTCCGCCTCAGACATCGCCGGCGGCAAGTTCAACGGCTCTTTCAACCGATAAGCCTCGGGAATTGTCGAAAACAGTTCTTCGACCGATTTCACGCCGAGGGCAGCCAGCATTTCTTCGCGCTCGGCGGGACTCTTCGGCAAGTAGCGCATCAGGCCGACGCTTCCTTCTGCTTTTCCGCGATGTACGCTTCGTAGGCAGCCGCGTCCATTAGGGAATTGACTTCGGTGGGGTTGGCCAGCTTCACTTTGATGAGCCATCCGGCGCCGTGCGGATCGCCATTGATCGTCTCGGGTTTGTTGTGCAGTTCAGCGTTGGCCTCGATTACATCTCCGCCGACAGGCGCGTAGATTTCGCTTACGGCTTTTACGGATTCCACCGTTCCGAATGTCTTGCCGGCGGTCACCTTGCTGCCCGCGGCGGGCAGCTCGACGAAAACGACGTCGCCCAATTCATGCTGAGCGTACTCGGTGATCCCGATAGTGGCCGTATCGCCTTTCGCGGAAATCCATTCATGTTCTTTTGTGTAGCGAAACTCCTTCGGATAAGCCATTGCAACACCCCCTTACTTGGAATTTTGACCGCTTTCCATTTTACTGGGCGATCGCCTTTTTGGGTCGTTTATAAAATGGCGTCGAGACGACTTGCGCCCTGCATCTCTGCGAACGGATCTCGATCGTGATGATGGTGCCGGGTGTGCCACATGAAGGCGGCACGTAAGCCAGAGCGATGTTCTTGCATAGCGTCGGTGACGGGCAGCCGCTGGTCACCACTCCAATCGCTTCGCCGGCTTCGTTCAGGCAACGATAGCCGTCCCGCGCAATTCCGCGATCAATCATCTCGAGCCCGACGAGTGTTCTGGTAAGTCCAGTGACGCGTGCTTTTTCCAGCGCCGCCCGCCCGATGAACTCGCCCTTCTCCATCTTGCAGTAGCGATGCAGTCCCGCTTCCCACACGTTGATCTTGTCGCTGATCTCGTGCTCGTAGAGCGCCATCTTCGATTCCAGGCGCAGGGTGTTGCGCGCGCCCAACCCGCAGGGCACGATGCCGAACTCTTTTCCCGCTTTCAGCACTTCACTCCAGACGCGTTCACTGGTGGCGACCTCGGAGGGTATATAAATCTCGAAGCCGTCTTCGCCTGTGTACCCGGTTCTGGCGATCAGCGTGTTCGCAAGCCCGCAGACGGAGCCGTGAATGAACCAGTAATTGTTCACCGCATCCAGATTGGCATCCGTGAGTTTGCGCAGAACGTCGCGGGCTCTCGGTCCCTGAATCGCCAGTTGTGTATAAGCATCGCTCAGGTCTTCCACTCGGCAATCAAACCCCTTGGTATTCTCCCGTACCCAGTTGATATCCTTCTCTCGCGTGCCGGCATTGATCACCAGCAGGAAATCGTCCTCGCCCAGCCGATGCACGATAACGTCGTCCACAAAGGTGCCTTCGGGATACAGCATTGCCGAATAGTGCGCCTGGCCAATCGCCAACTTCGAGGCGTCGTTCATCGTGATGTGCTGAACCGCGGCGAGCGCGCCACCCGGATGTTTTCCGTTTCGGACCCGAATGTCGCCCATGTGACTGACGTCAAACAGGCCGACACCGTTGCGCACGGTTTTATGCTCCGCGACCAGTCCGCCGCTCGATGGATACTCCACAGGCATGTCCCAGCCGCCAAAATTCACCATTTTCGCCTTTAACCCGCGATGCACCGCGTTCAAAGGTGTTTTGCGAGGTACCGAATTTATAGGAGAGGTTCCGGAGTCCATTCCGATTGCTCGGGCAAAAAGGGATGTTAGCATGCGAGGCAGGTAGCGTCAAAATATGCCGTCGATGACATGTGGGAATGGGGCCGCTTAGCAGTTAGAGACTTCCAGTCCAGGTCACTCTTGCCGGTATACTACCGGTCAGGTACAGTTTTTCTCGGAGGTGCACATGGTTGCCCGGCAGCAAGTGGTCTGCATGCAGTGTGACAAGTCCGAGACCTATTGCACTTGTGAAAAGTACTGCACCATCTGCAAAGGCCAGAACAATGCCCGCCTATGCGTCGATGGGTTGTATTATTGTCCGGATTGCCGCGAAGCTTGTGATGTCGCTTTAGCCAGTAGCCAATAACCGTGCCGACCTACCCCCAGACGATTCTTCTTCAGATGGATGCGGACGTACGTCTGGCCGCTGCCGCCGGAGGTGTAGCCCGATATTTCGCGGACAATGCCGGTTTAGCGAATGAGGCGATTCTCAATTTGCAGGAGTCGGTTATGTTAGCCTGCAAGCACTGCTTCCACTGCCAGCGTTCGGCGACCAGTTGCGAAGTTATCCTGCTGCGATACGAAGATCGTCTGGAAATCGATCTTTCTGTCCCAGGGAAAGAGAACCCGGAAGGGAACGAAAAGCCAACGCTGCCGGGCGTCGACGAAGTGCACTGCGAGTTCCTGGAAAATTCCGCGCGAATGCGTCTGATCAAGTTTCTCGGGAACGGTTCACACACCGGGTAACCTCAAGGTCCGCTCCACAACTACACTTACAATTTGAAGGCAAACGTGTTTTTCTTGATCAGCGAGGTCATCTGATCGTCGCTGACACTCATGCGGATTACCACACGGTCGCCAGAAGGAGACACACTGGCCTGATCGAGAAGCTGTCCCAGTTCTGGATTGTCTTTATTGGCTTGATATTTTTTATAGAGCAAACCGGCCTGCATCAATTGGCTCAGCGTGTTGGCGTCCCCTGAGGAACCACATACCGCTTGAAATTTTCCATCGATACCGCTGCCGGCGTTGGCCGTGATAATCATCGATTGCATGTTCTGGATGAGTTTTGCCGCTTCAGGAAACTGCTGGACTTCCGGAGCGAGTTGCCCGAGCGCCAGCCGCGTGTAAGCGGGATCTAGTACGGCCCAAACCATGCCCGAGCCATTGGCCTCGTTAATTAGGTTGTACATCTTGTCGTTGCGCAACAGGCCGTCCTGACCCCCGGAGCGAATCTCAATCATCTTCTCCAGAAGTTGACGATGGCCGAAAGCAGCCTTGCTGGAATCGATAAAAAAGAAGAACAGGTCATTCGGCCCGGAGCCCGACCCGAACGCATACAGCGTGAACCCGCGAACATTGCTTGTCGCGAGCTTTCGCTGCTTGAAATAAGCCTCCGTTGAATCCGGATTGTAACTGCCCATGGCGATCCCTACGATCATCTCGCTCGACGGGATGTCCGTGGCGCCCCCGCCCTGTTGTTTTGCCATGGACTCGGGAACCAGCCCCCACGCCAGTTCATCCACTTGGCTATTCGGGTCTACTCCCGCTGAGGCCAAGAACTTCTCAAATTGCCGGAACCTTTCAGGGAGCATCTGTTCCTGCAGAGCGGGATACCATTTCATGGTGCGAGCTTTCTTCAGGTCAGCATACGCAAACTCGCCCACTTCTTTGGGAAACAGCCCAATGGTGTCGGCCCCGATGCCACCGGCGCTCACGGGTTTGGGCATTGCACAAACCAGAACCAATGCGGCACACGCCGCCAGAATCCGTACCGTTTTCGCCATACACTTCATGAAATGCTCCTTTCAAAGGGGGCAGGGCAGAAACTCTATTCTACGACACTGGCCAGTTACTAACCCAGGCGTTTGCGCAGTTCGTCAACCCGGGTTTTCACGGAGGCCACATACGTCGGGTCTTTCAGGCCATCCAGATTAATCTCTACGTTCGCGATGGCACCTTTCGCGCCCGCTACCGCCATTAGACGCGCCACACGTAAATCTGATTTCATGGATGCGGCGGCAATCGCTTCCAGTTGTACCAGGCGTTCATGCAGCGCCACAGCCTTTTCAGCGACTTCCAGAGGGACCTCGGTGGCGCCCTTAGTCGCTTGTTGCATAGCTTGTTCACGCTTCTCCGTCTCCTCCGCGCTTCCTTGTGGAAGCTTGAACGCAGCCATCACAGCGTCGTAAGAAGAAGCATCGCGGTCGATAGCTGTTGCGAGATCCTCGGTCGTTCTGCGCAGCGCGTCCAGGTGCTCAGAGAGTTTTTCGACGTGCAATATTTGCGATTTCCTCTTACGAGACAGTCCTGCAACCATTTGTCCCAGCGCCGCGGCCATCGCCGCCGCATGCGCCGCCACACTCCCGCCTCCTGGCGTGGCGGCAGGTTCGGCTACCGCCTCGAGGAACGGACGGGCAAGGCTAGCTAATTTTCCTTCTTTTGACTCTGCCGGTGCGCCCGTTAGGACGGTCGACAATTTGTTCTCAAACACCTGCGACGGAGAGAAATTCTCCAGTTGTAGGAAGAAATCCGCCGCCATCTCAATGGCCTTCTTGGGAACCAGGCCCACAATTTCGCTGCCGACCGGCAGCACTCCGTAACGTGCAGCCTCGCGTTTCACCATCTCGTAGACCCGATGCATGGGCGTGCTCTCAAAATCCGTGAGATTGATCGAGACTTGTGCCAGGTTGCGCGCCTTCAGTTCGACACCCATCGATTTCACGTAGCGCAGCCCGCCGCTGGAGAAACGAATAGCTTTTGCGATCTTGTTGGCGATGCTGATGTCGGAAGTATTCAGATTCACGTTGTAGGCGATCAGAAATTTCCGCGCGCCCACTACCGTCACCCCAGCCGTGGGATGCAGTTTCGGTTCCCCGACGTCCGGTTGACGGTCATGGTTCTTCTTCATCTCTTCGCGCAAACCTTCAAACTGGCCTCGGCGCACGTTTTCCAGATTGACGCGGTCCGGCCGGGTTGCCGCCGCTTCGTAGAAAAAAATCGGGATACGGTGCCGCTTCCAGATTTCATTGCCGGCACGGCGTGCCAGTGCCACGCAGTCTTCGATGGTAACTCCTTCAATCGGAATGAACGGAATTACGTCGGTCGCGCCGACGCGCGGGTGCGCTCCAGCGTGATGATTCATATCGATCAGTTCCATCGCGCGGCCCGTTCCACGAATGGCAGCTTCCGCAACGGCTTCGGGGTCACCCGCCAGGGTGATGACGCAGCGGTTGTGGTCAGCATCCATCTCGCGATCGAGAACATAGACGCCGGGGACGCTGCTCATCGTCTGGACGATCGAATCCACCTTCGCGGGATCTCGTCCCTCCGAGAAATTCGGCACGCATTCTATCAATCGTTTCATCGTCAGCTTCCGCCTCAGGAATGCGCGCAAGAACACCGCGTCATTCAAAATCCTTCAACTTCAATCCTGCATGTGAATGATCTCGCCGCGCTTCATTGTCATCCAGCAGCGGTTCATTCCAAAATAATAGGGAATTTCCCGGAAATGCTCCACTGCGAAGACCGCGAGGTCCGCTTGTTTCCCCGCTTCCAGGGATCCAATCCGATTGTCGCGCCGCAAGGCAAAAGCGGCGTTGATCGTAGCGGCCGCAATCGCCTCGGCCGGCGTCATGCGCAATTGCGTGCACGCCAGAGACAGGATGATGGGCATGCTCACGGTCGGGCAAGTACCCGGATTGTAGTCGGTCGCGAGGCCCACGATTGCGCCTGCATCGATCAGCTTTCGTGCCGGAGCATATTTCTTCCAGCCCAGATGGAAATCGCAGCCCGGGAGCAGCGTGGCTACGGTGCGTGATTTCGCCAGGCGACGAATATCGGTCGAGTTGATATGCTCGAGGTGGTCGCAGCTTGCCGCCTCCAGTTCCACCGCCAATTGCGCTGCTCCCGTTCGCGATAGCTGCTCGGCGTGCACTCTCGGCGCGAGCCCGTGTTGTTTGCCTTCACTCAAGATTCGCTTCGATTGCGAACGCGTGAAGGCGCCACGATCGCAAAACGCATCGCAAAACTCGGCCAGGCCCTCATTCACCACTTCCGGCAGCAGCTGTTCTGTCAAGAGTTCGACATAGCGTTCCGCCCCATCAGGACTGACGCGATACTCGGCGGGCACGACATGCGCGCCCATGAATGTCGAAACGATTTCCAGCGGCTGCGCACGGTTTAACTCACGGTGTAATTGCAGAATCTTGAGTTCGCTCGCAACGTCCAACCCGTAACCGCTTTTGGCCTCGACCGTCGTCGTTCCGTACGAGGCGAACTCCTGTAACGCGCCAAGCGCTCGGCGTTTCAGAGCATCGGAAGTGGCGACCCGGAGGCGCCTCACCGAATTCAGAATGCCGCCGCCCTTCTTTGCGATTTCCTCGTAGCTGACCCCTTGGATTTTCAGTTCGTATTCTTCGGCGCGGCTGGCTGCATGGACCAGATGAGTGTGCGAGTCCACAAATCCTGGGAGAATCACGCGACCGCCAACATCAATCTTC
>Ga0210392_10001846_pt1 | contig 10968 bp, 5 predicted proteins | sample IncBWC30OmetaG_FD_161057 | JGI IMG/M metagenome (GOLD analysis project Ga0210392, IMG submission 161057) | Forest soil microbial communities from Barre Woods Harvard Forest LTER site, Petersham, Massachusetts, United States - Inc-BW-C-30-O ...
ACCGTACCATCATCATCATTGATGGCGGGCATAGTAATTTGCGCAATCGTCCGCGCGCAGTAACAATAGTTCGCATTGAACTTGACCTGAAAATCGGCGGTGGTGGCGGCGCTGGGACTGTCGACCACGATGGGAGAACAGGCCTGCGTCGTGCCGTCAGTTAAAATTTCAAACTTGTCGATGACGTAACCTACAATTTCAGCACCGTACTTTTGAGCGTGTGAATTGGTTCCGTACTGCATCACGCTGATGAAGGGCACGAACGACTTGTAGTCTGACTCTGACACAGCAGGAGAAAATCGAGCATTGGTGGCGTGTTGTGCCTGTGAACTGTACTGGTGCATGTTGACCAGGTCGCCCGCTGAAGGCGCCGTCGGGTCAGTCATCGTCCTATTGACAAGGTCACTGATGAATTTGTTGTTAATTTGCGTATTGATTTTCACCCGCTTCAAGCGCTGAAAATAATCGCTGGTCACTCTGGAGCTGTTCGAGGCCGCGGCGAAGCCCGGCTTAGGTCCCTTTGCTTCAGAAGTCGCGGGCGGAACGTAAAATTGTGCCCCGTACGCTTGGCCGGGAGAAGTCATGGCCTGTAGAACAAAGTGAGGTTGCACGGCGCTGGGAAGCAGAGGAATCAGTCGTTGAGCTGATTTGTATGAGCTGTTGTTTCCGTCATTTTCCTGTTGCATGGTCTGCAACAACAACGTCCCTGACACTAACGTGTGAACCTTGTCATCAATTTGTCCATCGTGGAAATTGATTGATGTGTAATTGTTGTTCGCAAATGAATCTTCATTAACAATTTTAGTGACATTGTCCAATATCAATGAACCGTTCTGCGCGCCCGTCGTTTTAAAAGCAGCATCACGCAGCGATTGTTCAGTGACTTGATTTCCAACGTCTGCAATGTGAGGAATTGTCCAGCTGAATTGAACAAATCGCGGGGCTCGAGTGACAGAATATTGAATGAAATCAGAATTGATTTCTGAACCTGGTCGAGCCAAAATGTTCGCGGGGACTCCTCCCGTTGCATTAACACTTTCGTCAGGGACGAAAAAATTGTAGTTGTATAACGCCGTGAATTGTTTTATCTCAGGGATGTCAATGACGTAAATTTCGTGTGAGGGTTGTGATATGCTCATGTCTCGTCCTCACCGTACGTCTCAATCGTCACAAAATATTTGTCAGCAATTAGGTCACCTTGACCCTTGTCACGTTCTCTAAATGCATATGAATTGATATTAGGCGCTGTGCTCCCTTGCGGGAAAGCTCGTCCTTGCAATATTGTTTCAGTGGCCTGCAATTGGTACGCCGCGGTCGCTTGAATCGCTGTGCTGGTAGAATCAATATCGCTGGGAACGATGTCGCCCGATTGTAACAAGAGGTTCAATGCCGACTGACCGAATGGAGTTGCAATTGTTTTAGCAACATCAACTTGAAAATCACGTGGATCGACCAACACATTGAACACTCTGTCAAATTGTTTGGGCGTCAACACTTTTGAATTCAATGCATCAGTGTCAGCAAGTGACGTTAACATGTTGGCAAATTGTGAAATTGACTGTAAGTGTGCCATCATCAATTCAACGTCATCAGTTCCTAGCGCGTCGAGAAGAGTGTCAACATTTCCTGCAGCTTGTTGTTGTTCGAGCGTCACTACCTTAGGATTGGGCATATTCGCACTGCGATACAACGCCGCGGCGGTGACTTGACCCGCAACGCCTGACGGATTACTAAGCATTTTTTTCCGCGTTGTCGCGGTTGCAATATTTCCTCCTGCTTTTGCGGTAGTCGTTGAAAATAAAATTCCTCCGACTTGTTGAATTGTCAATGAATTTTTAGTTCGAGTGTCAGTGCCCGAAGCAGATGCATTTTGCACAATTTGAGCAACCAATTGATTGACTAGCGTCGTGATGAAAACACTAGACACTGGCGCAGGAGGAGCGACCATGTCGTAGTTGTATTCAGCAACATCAATCCCCGTCATCAACTTAATGTAAGTTTCCAACAATTGACTAACGGTGTGATTGTTGAGTATTTGCGCCTTTTCATTCGCCGTCAAGAACGCATACGACGGGTCGTCAAATGCCGCGATTGCGCCTGTAATTCCTGATGAACCCGCAATCGCCGTGGACGCATATTCAACTCCTGCAGAAATTGCAGTAGCTGTGCTGCTGTCTGGGCTTTGACTGTAACACTGAGTTGGAATTGCATTTATGATGTCAGCCAACGTCGGTTGGTCGGGTATGGGCAGCCACTGCGACGTACCGTATCGAAGCGGAAATCTCGCCATTTCAAACATGTATCGTAAGGGTTGATAGACGATATCAGAATTCTGAAGGTCAACTTTGTAGATTGTAACATTGACGATGTCATTCCGTTTGTTCTCAAACGTGGAACGCTTCTGATTTTGAATGCTGACTTTTTGCTTCATCCGTTGCGTAAATCCTAATGGAATTCCAACGGTCAAAATACGCTTGTTGAGAGCTTCTGTCGACGCCAAATCACCTTGACCAAAATAACCCAGTACCGCGGCGCGCATGGCAGGGGCCACGTCAGATTCATCAAGGACAGCGATGTCACTGGATGAATTTGTTGCATTCTTGCTAGGAGCTTGTGTGGCGCTCGGCGCGCTAGCGACCGTCAAGCTAGCGACAGTCGAAGCCAGTAACATGATTTGTTGTTCATTCAACAACATTCCCAATAATTGTTGGTTGTTAATCGCCAAGGCGATTTGTTGCAATGATGACTGTGTCGTTGGACTATTGAAAACATTGCTCGCGCCCGTCAGTGACCCGCCCAACCGCCTGAGGACATTGGTGATTGTCATGACTAATTCACGTGTCAAATTTGCTTCACCCGCGAGCCGCTGCGTCAATTCATTAAATGACACGCTATGACTCGTGGAGTTCTGCGAGATGACAAATGAAGGTTGCCCAGAAGAACTGTGCACAACTCCCACCAACGATTGATTGCCATATCGAGCAACAGCAGAAATAACGAAATCAAAAGCTGCCATGGCAATGATTGTGTCCAGGACGCCGCTGTATACCGTGTAGTTAGCAGCGTTAATTGCGGACGTTCGTTGACGAAATTGTGCCAATATTTCACTCATGTACTGCTCAACAATCGACGTTAACGTGGTACCTGCCGTCATCGCTGACACCACGTTATTTGTTGAGACTTGAATGATGGTGATGCTACTGTTCACCTGGAAAACATTTGATGGATTTTGTTTCTCAATCGTGTTTTCTAACTGGGTGACCAGCGTATCAATGAGGTAATTGACGAGCGGCGTATTGTCGCCCCGCGCCGACGAAGCCAAAAAGGGCACATTGACTCCATAGGCTCGTGCGACCTTGCTCAGAGTGTACAGAAACAGAATAGTCTTGACTGTCGGGTCGGTTCGAGCCTGGTCGTAGATGGCTGCTAATGGGTCATTGATAATTGTGTTCAGAGCTTGACCAGTGCTGGGATTGATGAGTTGCGAAATCAACGCGTATGCAACATCAGTTCCATTGTTCAGAAAGCTGTCTTGTGAATCGATGGGAACTCCGGGCGTGGCCTGATTAGGTTGAGCTGGGATGCACATCATGTTAAAACCATCAGCAATGATGGCAAATTGATTCAGTTTTGTGTTTAATGCCGAAGTCAATTGGTCGAGATTTTTGGTATTGAATGACGTCCCATCCGTTTGCAAAATTTGATCGAAGAAATAGTCTCCCCCAGGCGTTAGAGTGCCCGTATCGCCTTCAACGTATTTAGTTTCAAACGTAAGCACACCTGTGGAAGTTGCTGAAGTTTGAGGTTGTTGCTGCGCGAGTCCAGCAAGCGTCCAATTTTCAGCCGAAGAAAAATCTGTGATATTGTTACCAAAATTGCCGATGATTGCATCGAAGACTGAAGTGTTTGCTTGCGTTGCCACAGCATAACCAAATGAATTTTGTAACGCAGCGATGACAGCAGACCGCGTCAAAGCATATGAATATCTGTACTCTTGTGAAACCAAGTGCGCAAGAGCAGCAATTCGTGCTTCTTCGGTTTTAAACGTAACGTTCTGATAAATTGCCGCAAAAGCTGGCACCAATTGTCCTATTGTCGTCGAAGCGTTGGCGGCTTGTAAGCTGACCAGTTCATTGAGAGATGGCAACGAAGGAAGATTAGAAGAGAGTGAAAAATAACTCACGGGAGGAGTCAATACAGTCGTCGGATTCGTGTCATTATTTTGATACGTGGGCGTGACATCAATGAAACGCTGAGAATGGTATTGCAAAATTGTCTTCAACTCAACCAAGAGTTGCATCCAAATTTTTGTTGATGCAAATACGTTAGTCACACTGTCAGTCGCATACCCTAAATCAGCCAATACGTCAGTGACTGTGAATGTTGCACGACTACCCGCAGAAACCAACAACTGTAGCGCTAACGCTGCATTGGTAGGTGAAATCGACAAATGTTGTTGACTAAAGTTGGTGACCATGTAGGTCGCCATTTCCTGAGAATCAATGATGTACAAATCATTACGTAAATCGAGTTGACTCTTTTGACTTTCAATGATTCGGACCAGATTTAGTAAGAACGACGCATTACCTTGTAACACAGTGAGCGCTTGCGTGAAATCAGCTGAACGTTGGGCTACTTGCTGATTTATGTTCGCGTACTGAGAGCTAAGACCATTGATGCTCTGGTTGACATTGGCAACGCTGATTGTTCTCATGTTGAACTGTGCATCAACGTACTTGCCTGCGTCAGTCATGAATTGCGAAAGACCTGCGGCCTCCATGGCATCTTGAAAGTTAGGTGCAGTCGATGAAACGGAAGCATTGAACAACGGTTGTACGTTGGTCAACATCACGACTTCTGGGCGCTCTTGTGCAATTCCCGTGAGTTGTTCATAAGGTTGAAATTTCGTTGCCGTGTTGACAAATCCTTGCGTTGTTCTGGGGTCATACGTCCTGCCAGCGTCCAACGTTAGGCCATATGTTGGCACAATATTTGTGATGGGTAACCTCAACGTCACGACTTTTTTTGTAGCAGCGGGAGTTGTCATCAGCGCAACGATAGCTGACAATGACGGATTGATGAGTTGCGTAATTTTTGCAGGTGAAACTGACAACACTTGCACAGGTAATGAAACTTGTCTGACGGGCAAAACGTCGGAGGCCAACGTAGCCAGAATTGACGTTTGTGTCGTAATTGCGTGTGCAACTGAGGACGTAGGTTGGGGTTGAAGAACTACGCTTCCGAAGTTTGCGAACGACCCATTATTTGCTCGAATGGTAGAAATCATGGCGCCTCAACAATCAATGAATTGGATGATGATTCTGACCCGACTCGGTAGTCTGAATAGACAGGGATGACCACGTAATTCAATGAGCCTACGTCATGCGTAGACAGAGAGTGAACGTATTGGCAAGCGCCATTTGCAAATTCTGAATGAACTTTCCCGATGACGGTTCTGATACCATGAACTTGTTTCATCACAATGAAATGGTCAACTTGTGACAAGTTTCCTAAAATTTGCCAAGTGATAACGTTGGTCACGCGGTCGAAATTTGCCGCAGTCAAATTAGTGATTGTCGCAGTGTCATCATCGAATGAAACTTCTGTCGTGGTGATTGAACCCACGACACCAAATGACATGGGGTCTTTTGCCGTACGTTGACGGACACCATCAGACGTGACAATGACACCTCGTGACAAGGTGTATGGATGCAAAAATTTGGCGGGCGAAAAACTGTAAGATTTTTGCGTCGTTGAATCAATGGCTGATTTGACCAGTTGGTCGAACATCGTTTCAGCCGCTCTCAACAGAGGATAAATTTCGTATCTGTATCTATGACCGTATTGTAACGGGCTGACTGACAGTCCTTTTCCCAATGAAACATCGTCAAATTGTGACACGGTCAAAATGCCAAAACTTTCACGGATTCCTGTGCTGAGGTCAACGCGGTCCACGCTATGCGCAATCAAGTTCATCAATTGGTCACGTTGGGCCTGCAAGTCTCCTTGAAAAAATTGTGTCATTCCTTGATTGTCCAACATCTGTTTGACAGCATCAATATCTGTGTCAATCGTTGACGTTGTTATGTTGAACGTGACGTTTGGAACCGCCGCGGCGTGTGTGACCACAACGTCAACGATTGAAGTGTCAACTTGACCAGGCGCTGGTTGGACGAAAGCCAACGTTGCGTCACCGTAATCATTGGTCGCGCCATCGCGATAAATTACACGAGCGACGTAACGATAGATATTTCCATCCGCGACGTCAGTGTCCACTGTCGTCAAAATGTCAGACTGACGGGCGGCATCATCAATGAATGAAACGTCAGTTGCATTTGGCGCATCAGTCGGTTCATTCATTGATTGAATTGGAACGCTATCAAAGACAGAAATAACAGGAGCGATGGTAAATTGGTCATCAAACGTCGTCATATTCCACCGTAAAAACATGACTGCGACCGCGTTCGTTGGCAAATGTCTAACTTCAAGCTGGATGCCTGTGTCAAGCTGCTGTGCAGTCAATGCTACGGCGAGGACAGGCGTATAACGGGCCGCCCGGGCAATGACATTTGTGAATTCAAACCCTTGAATCGATTGTTGGCCCATCGCAATCGCTCGGTACATGACGGGCGATTTTGTGGGTTGGTCGACGTAAACCAACAATGATTGGTCACGGGCCGTCACGTTATATGAGCCAATCAACGAATAATCATCTGTTTCTGTCGATGACGTCCAGAACGACTTCTTATAAAGTTGAATGCCAGTCGCGCCCGGGTCAATTTGTTTAATTTCTAAACTGACAGTCATAGAAGTTGGCGACGAAGAAGCCTTCATCACGGGCGGAACTCTGGGCGTATAGTACACATGAATGTACTTGGTCAAATCAATCGTTTTTGTGATGGAATCGATTGCCAAATTAGTCTTTGGGTCAATTAGGTTGAAAGTGACAAACACTTGCGTGATTGGAGTTGAAGCAGCGAACAATTGTGAATTTGGAAGCGTAATTTGACACGGAATGTCAAGTTCGTCACTAGACACCGTCTGCATCACTTGCACCATGTCGGTATCGACTACATCATCGGTTGTTGTGGGCGGTACGTTAGCAGTGGGCGGAAACAAGTAAAAATTGAGTAATTGAGACGCCGGGTCAGTGACTAATTCAATGGCCTGTTGAGGATTTGACAAACCGCCGCGTGATGAATCTTCCGAAATTGCTCGGGGCGTCAATTGCAACGCGTATGATGGGTCTAAACCTTGCCTCGTAATCATATCATGCATCAGTTCCTGAGGAATGACGCTCATTGATGCGGTCAACGTGGTCTGTAAGTCTGGTACGACAGCAGAATTTGCCACGCGATGTAACACAGGTTGTGAATCATTGTTTCGTTTGACACTTGCGGCCGAAACTGACGTCAGCCTGGGACGATTGAATGATGGAATTTGAGACGTGGGGGCGCGCGCACGGAGTTGCGGAATTACGTCTGCGTTGATGTATGCAGTGATATCACTGTCACGTGATGCAATCTGATATTTGGTCTGTTGTTGAAGCGTTGATTTAGCGTCAGTGATTGCTGTTCGAATGTTCTGAACTAGCGCCGCAGTGTCCACAGCTCCTCTTTGCGAAGCTCCTAACAACTGTTTTTTTGCAATGTTCCTGCTTTCAACGTCGATTGTAACTTTTTGTGCGTTGTACTTGATGACATCGCTTTGAGAAATTGAATACGTAAATTCGAATTGCAAGTCCCCGTTGTCCAGCACTGCGACCAATCTGGCAAAATCGTCTTCAACTGTGAGAACTTGCGCTTGATTTTGAAATCTGAAATACATGCATCAGCTCCCAAAAACCAACGTAAAGAGGTGCAAAAAGGTATCAGTACCCTTTTCATCAACTTCGACTTTACCCACAAAGAAAATGTGTTCAATGGGTGAACTTTGATTTCCCGTTGAATGAATGCCGTAATCGATGACGTCGAGCTTGCGAAGTGACCCAGCACTCTTTTCAAAAAATTGTCCGACCAACCTATTACCACCTGACGTAGGGTCAAAGTTGATGGTTTGCATGTACCCTAAGTTCTGGTAATATTGCAATTCTGACACTGTTTGCGCGTACGTCAGACCATCAACTTGAGTTCGCCCCCAAGGTTTGAAATATCCTAAAAAATGCGGACTCATCGCCCGAGGGTCGCTTCTGTCCAACGACCGATCTGACAACTTGTTGACTGGCGGCAAGTATTTGAAATTGGGTTGATTGCTGAAGCGTGGGTCAGAAAATAGACTGTCGAGCGCGCTGATGTGTGTCGCGAATTGTGCAGGGTCTTGAATAGGTCGAGTCGAGTTGATTGTAAAGGCAACTTGGTTGGGTCCCAGTCCAAACGCATCATCCTCAAAAATTGGATCGACGGACGCAATGATGCGTAATTTGCTAAAGTTGTCAGCTGATGACGCCAGCAATTTTTCAGATGCGTCAGAAAATGCAGTTCCTCGCAACGTCGTAGTCGTCTGTAGACCTGGTGACCCGGCCGCTATGACAGAACTCGAGATGGCTGCAAACGAATAGTCAAGAATTTGGCCGCCTGCTAACGGAATGCTATCACTGTTGCGAAACGTCTGCAGGTTGCCCTGGTCATCCGCCTGAAATGTGATGTCATCCTGAGGCAATTGACATGATTCAAAGTAGATGCGCTGAGTGGCGTCCTGTGAACCGCTGACGAGGTCAGCCTTGTAGAAAGTCGCTCCGTCAGTAAAAGTGACATACTTGATGTCAATGCCACCCAAAGCAAGTTGACGACGGCCTTCAGTAGTGATGACCGTGTCAATGATGCGCTGTTTATTGTCGAGGATGCCAGACATTTCAACTGCAAATATAACCTGGCTCGCGAACCAAGACCATCACAGAATTTGAGACGCTAACGTTGCCAGCGCGCTGCGCTCACCCTTTATGAGCGTTACGTGCCCGGAAATGGCATGTTCCTTGAATTTTTCTACTGCATACGACAGACCATTGGTGAAAACATCGACATTAGAATTGTCAATTTGTTCAATGTCACCCGTCAGAACAATTTTAGTGCCCTCCCCCGCTCGGGTGATGATGGTCTTCAATTCGTGCATCGACAAGTTCTGTGCCTCGTCAATGACAATGAACGCATTTGGAATCGAGCGCCCACGGATGAACGTGATTGCCTCAATCTCAATGAGGCCTTTTTCCTGCATGATTTCAAGGTACATGTTTTCGTTTGATTTTTCTACGTCCTGTCCAGAAGACCCGCGCTTACTGCGCTTCGGACGACCACGCTTGTTGTCCATCAAAAAGTTGAGATTGTCTCTCACGGGAGCAATCCAAGGTTCCATCTTTTCTTCCATCGTTCCTGGAAGAAATCCAATGTCTTTTCCTACAGGCTGAACTGGCCGAGTGACGATGAGCTTGTCATAACGTGCCATTGCGGGTTCGGTAGCGCCGCGAAGCTGGTCGAGGGCCGCCGCGAGAGCCAACAATGTTTTACCAGTACCGCTTGGGCCCACCAACGTCAGCAACTTGATATTTTCATCAAACAACAAATCAAGAGAGAAAATTTGTTCCTTGTTTCGAGGTTTCAAACCGTAGGCATGTTCAATCTTGGCGACTGGAATGAGAATTGAACCCGGAGACGTGCAGCGAGTGATAGCAGATTTTACCGTCTGGTCGCCCAACACATGTTTGATGACCACGATTTGGTTGGGATACAGTTTCTTTCCATTGAGGTACTGCTCAGGAACTTCGAGCTTGCCCGCCCTAAAGAAACCGTCCATCAGTTCTTCAGGTAGTTCGACGACGTCGACGCCGCGATAAAATTTTTGAGGGTCATCAGCAACCCTCATCTTGAGGTAATCTTCACACGGGACATCCAAACTGTCTGCTTTGACTCGAACGTTGAGGTCCTTTGTCACCAAGATTGAACCCGGCAAATTTAGGGCACAAGCAATGATGAGATTGTCAGGCTTGTCACCTTGAAGGTCGAGAGGGAGCTTCAAAGTCATCACGTGCTTCACGACTTTAAGCGTGCCTCCGTCACGTAGTTGCACGCCTTTGAACAGACTACCTTTTTCTCGAAGGTCGTCAAGTGAACGAGTGACCAATCGAGCGTTCCGACCCACTTCGTCTGGTCGATTCTTTTGCCTATCGAGCTCTTCCAACACCACCATTGGGATGACGACGTCGTGTTCTTGAAAAGAAAAAATTGAATTCGGATCGATGAGCAAAACGTTAGTGTCGAGAACGTACGTTTTCTTGATGGTCATCTGCTCTCCTGAAGGTTGAACCTTCACTTAGTGCGTCTCATTTGGTCGTAACGATTTCATACATGTTTCTTGTACACTGATTGACTGTAGGATGACTGTATATCAACTGGAGCTGGTGAGGACTATTCTGATGAAAGACAACAAGAAGCACTTGACACTCGTATCATCTAATCGAGTAATCGACGGTACGACATGTTTTGTCGCTCATTCACAGCAAAATATCGACTGTCAGAGAAAACGTTGTCCTCACTGGATTGACCACCGCGAAGGTCACAACTGTGTAATGATTACTGCACAAAATGGTGCCCACACTCTCCAAAAAATCGGTCAGATTTACGGACTGACAAGGATGAGAATTTGTCAAATTGAAAAGAGTATTTTCGAAAAAATCAGGTCGGTCAGTTAATCAGACGACGGGCTTCACGGCCTTTTTAGCCTTGATTTTCTTGCTGCTGGCGAGGACGAGGACGTCTTCACCCGCCGGGATTTCAGGCAAATCTTCATCCGCTTTTGGAGCGCTTTCGTCAACTTTTTCTTCAACTTCATTCGAAGAAACATCAGAAACGACAGGAACCTCTACTTCAATCTTGAGATTGCCAACTGAAACTTCGACTTTTTCTTCGACAACGCCGTCATTTACAACTTTTTCAACTTTGACTTCAGGCTTCGGAAGTGATTGAGATTTGGTGACAT
>Ga0210392_10001847_pt1 | contig 10966 bp, 9 predicted proteins | sample IncBWC30OmetaG_FD_161057 | JGI IMG/M metagenome (GOLD analysis project Ga0210392, IMG submission 161057) | Forest soil microbial communities from Barre Woods Harvard Forest LTER site, Petersham, Massachusetts, United States - Inc-BW-C-30-O ...
TGCGCTATCTGCTCCTGCGTCAACTTGAATTCGTGGCCCAGGCGCTCGAAGGCGCGGGCCTGCTCCATCGGGTTCAGGTCGGCGCGTTGCAGGTTCTCGACGATGGTCATTTCCATCGCCTGCTCGTCGGAGACCTGGCGGATGATCGACGGGACTGTGTCCTTGCCCGCCTTCTGTGAGGCGAGCCAGCGGCGCTCTCCGGCAATCAACTGAAAGCGGCCGTTCGGCAGAGGACGCACTACGATCGGCTGGACGACTCCAGTTGCGGCGATGGAGTTCGCCAACTCGGCCAGTTGTTGCTCATCGACACGGCTGCGTGTTTGATAAGGGTTGCGATCGATTTCTCCGACCGGGATCTCGTGCGGCTTGCCTGCGCCTTCAGTCGGCTGCGGTTTCGGCGCAGCTTCCACTACGGCTGCGACTGTTGCCTGGACGCGCGGGAGCAGCGACTCCAGACCTTTACCTAAGGCGCGTCTTTTTGGAGCTTCGGTTGCCGTCGTCATAACTTGATTCCTTCCAGTCGTAAATCGGTTGCTCAGGCGTATGGCCAGAAGCGGATTTCCTTTTTTCCGCGCTTTGCTGCAGCTTCTTTGCGTTCCTTGGCCTTCGGGCTCTCGATGTCGTTGCGTTTCAGCAGTTCGTCGGCCAGCTCTATATAGCTTTCGGCCCCTCGCGATTTGGGGTCATAAAGAATGACCGGCTTGCCGTAACTCGGGGCCTCGGCGAGGCGAACATTGCGCGGGATGGCGGTCTTGAGCAGCTTGTCCTTGAAATAAGCCCGCAGGTTTTCCGTTACCTGTTGGGCAAGGTTGGTGCGGTCGTCGTACATGGTGAGCAGTACCCCTTCAATCTCGAGGCCCGGATTGAAGGCCGCGCGGACGCGGTCGAGCGTATGCATCAGCTCGCTGATGCCCTCAAGCGCAAAGTATTCAGCCTGCATGGGAACGAGGAGCTTATCGGCGGCGACCAGCGCGTTCAGAGTCAGCAGATCGAGCGCCGGGGGACAATCGAGGACGACAAAGTCATACTTTTCCCGCTGTTCGGCAAGCGCTTCCTTAAGTCGATGGGCCCGGTTTTCCTGCTGAATCAGCTCGAGGTTCGCTCCGATGAGGTTCTTATTTGACGGAACGAGCTTCAGTGTTTCGATTTCCGTGGACAGGAGCGCGTCCTCAATGGTCGCCTCGCCCAAGAGGATGTCATAGGTGGACCTGCGGTCATCGTCACGGGCGAAGCCATAGCCTCCGGTGGAGTTTGCCTGGGGGTCGCAGTCGATCAGGAGCGTTTTCAGGCCTTCAAGGGCGAGTGCAGCTGAGAGATTGATAGCGGTGGTGGTTTTACCTACCCCACCTTTCTGATTGACGACGGCCAGAACCTTACTCATGACAATAGGGAAAGACTAAAGATGGCGGCGCGCAAATACAATCACGGTGACCTGTGCAGAACTGGACATAAATTGTGGAAGACTTTCCTGCATCAGGATTGCGCCTGCCGTAACTGCTTGCTGGATGGGGAGATAGAGCCAAGCAGCCTGAGTTACCGGACGGGAACCTGAAAAGGCAATCCGTGGAAAACATCTGTGTTCCACGTGGAACATGGGGCGGCCGTTTTACCCTTTTTGGAAGTGTTGTTCCACGTGGAACACACTAGGAAGATTTTTGTCCGATCAGCAGTTCGCGCCGCTGGGAGGCTGGAAGCAAGATCGGGGCATCCCATCGAAATTGATCGAATGCTGAGACCGTGTTCTTGACGGCTTCATCGGAGAGAAAAAGTACGAGATAACCACTTGGCGCGACGAGATGAATTGCCTCCCGACAGGCTTCCTGCATTTTGTCTACAGCGCGGAGAGTGACACCTTCGAATCTCCCCTCTAGACCCTCCACACGTCCGTTGTAAACTTCGGCGTTCAGAATTCCCAGCGAACGAACGGTTTCGCGAAGGAATGCTGATTTCTTGGACTGCGATTCGCCCAAGGTGACTTGTATTTCCGGGCGGCAAAGTGCAATAGGGATACCTGGAAAGCCCCCACCAGAGCCGAAGTCGAGCAGAGTACGGATCTCGGCAGGTAGATGCCTGGCAGCAAAGATGCACTCGATAAAATGCCGCTGCAGGATCTCTTCCGGATCGCGGATGGCCGTCAGGTTAAGCCGGGCATTCCACTTTTGCAGCAGTTCCAGGAAGACCTGAAGCCGGCCCGCGACTTCATGCGTTAGAGGATCGAGACCGGCGCGTTCAACCGCCGCCCCGATCTCGGCCGCCGTCATCGAGAAACTGACTCCCGGATCGCGCGCGGCTTCCATGCTCGCGCCGCGTCGACAAAGTCGCGAAAAATAGCCTGCGAAGGCGGACTTGCAGAGAAAGTCCGTTCAGGATGCCACTGAACACCCAGCACAAAGTGTTGACCGCGCTGTTCAACCGCTTCGACCGTGCCGTCCGAAGCGGTGGCGATCACGTCGAGGCCATCCCCGGGCGTTGCGATTGCCTGATGGTGGCTGCTGTTAACTATGATTGAGGGAGTAAATGCCTTCAAATGCTCCGTTGATCCGGAAATAATAATGGGATGGGCCTCGGCAATCAGGCGGCCAGCCTTGTGATCGATCCCGGTTGTCAGGTGCTGGGCCAAAGTGCCGCCTTTCCAGACATTCAGCGACTGGGTGCCATAGCAGATGCACAAAAGCGGTTTGTGCAGGTTAAAGGCATCCTGCAAAAGGAGTTCGTCGACAGCTTCGCGGAGAGAATCGGCCGCGGCACACTCGGGAACCGCATCCTGCCCATACTTCTGCGGATTTACATCAGCAGGGCTGCCAGGCAGCAATACTCCGCAACACGAGGCGACCAGTTTCGCGACATTCGCGGGGGTTTCAGACAACGGGACCGGGACGGCGACAGCGCCGCAAGCTTCGACGGCCTGCGCATACTGGGGCCAGCTGCGCTGGTTGTAGTCGGGCTCGGTAGAGGTTGGTTCCGGAATGGCGATGCGCGGGAGCTGATCGGTCATACGGCGTTCTCTGGAATTTCGGTAATGGCTTCGAGCGTGGGATGTGCCGGCGCCTGCAAGTAGGAGTGGGCATAGTACAAGCGGCAGATCTCGTCGCTCAGGCGAGCAGTCAGCTCGTCGGTCTGCCGTATGGAATAGCCTGTCGTTTCGATCGGTTCGCCTACTGCAAGGGTTATGGGCACGGGATAGAACTGCGTCGTATGGATCGGTAGCAGTTCGTGGGTTCCAATTAATGCCATCGGTACAATCGGGACCTGCGCCCGGATTGCCATGAACGCGGGACCGTTCAGGAAGACGTTGGGGTGGCCGCTCTCCGTTCGCCCTCCTTCAGGGAAGATGAACAGGGGCATGCCGGATTTTAGCGTTCGAACAGCGCCGCCCAGGCTGGAGATCGAGGCCCTCGGATTATCGACGTTCACCGGCACTTGCCCGGAGCGGCGCAGGTGCCAGCCGATGAAGGGCATCTTCCAAAGGTCATGCCGGGCGACGATGCGAAATTGAAACGGCATGCTGGCGAAGACGGCAGGCGTGTCCATATAGGAGAGATGGTTGCAGGTGTAGACGGCAACGGGGTGCTTGCGTAGGGTTTCCTGTCCGAGAATGGTGACGGGACAGCCGCTGATCGCGACCAGAGTTCTAGCCCATGCCTGGGCGATGCGATGCTGCAGCTTGCCATCTTTCTCAAACAGCGATGCTGCCAGCGAAAGGCTGCCGAAAAAGGCCGTTGAAGTGAAGACCGCAGGTGCCTGGAAGCAAAAGGAAAGCAGCCGGTTGGAGCGTGGTAGTGGATCGGGCCTTGGCCCGAGAGGACGGCGCGTCATGTGGCCAACTCCGCACGCAGTGCTCCTACCAGATACACAGAACCCGTTCCGACAATCAGGCCTGCTGAAGAAGTAGGATTCAGCGCCCGGTTGAGCGCGTCCTGTGCATCGGAGCATTCCTCGAAGACCGCACCCACCGATGCAGCGGCTTCGCTCAATTCCTCCAGAGTGGCGGAACGTGGCGAATCGACCGGCGTGAGCAGAACATGGTCAAACAACGGGAAAAGAATCTGCGCCAGTTCCTTGATGGCTTTGTCGCGCAGGCAGCCGAAGATCAGGGTCTTTGAAGGAAGCGCGTCGAGATCCGCCAGGACTGAGCGTAAAGCCCAGGCGCCGGCCGGGTTGTGGCCCACGTCGAGCAGGATCGTCGCGCCATTCGGCGCGGTAAAGCGGTCCATGCGGCCCGGCCAGCGTGTCTGGCGGACACCCTGCTCGATACTCGCTGCAGACATTTTGTAACCATGATTGTTACGTAATTCAACTGCTGCAGCGATAGCCAGGGCGAGGTTGCGCTGCTGGTGCTGCCCGAAGAGCGGCGAATCCACTTCAACGCTCTGCCCATCTACCTGCAGCGTGTAGTGATTGCGGCCAATTTCAGAATGTGTCGTACGCGACGGAATATATTCGGCTGCGTTCACTCCGCGGACATTGAGCCCGGTAGCCACTTCGCCGAGCGCGTAATTCGCTTCGGGATGCTGCGGCAGTGTGACCATCACGCCATTCTCGCGCAAAATACCGGCCTTTTCGCGCGCAATGGCGGTGATCGTTGGCCCGAGCCATTCGGTGTGGTCGAGCGAGATGTCGGTGACGACTGAGACGAGGGGCTCGACAATGTTCGTCGCATCAAGCCTCCCGCCCATGCCAACTTCGAGCACGGCGATGTCAACTTTCTCATCGGCAAAGGTCGTGAAGGCGAGCGCCGTCACAGACTCAAAAAAACTGGGAGGCGCGGGCAGCTTGCCTTCGTCAAGGAGCCTGCGGGCAGTGTCGTCAACCTGAAAATAGAGGCGCGCGAAGTCGTCGTCAGATACGTCTGCGCCGTCGATGCGGATGCGCTCGTTCACGCGTGCCAAATGCGGCGACGTATAAAGCCCGACGCGGTAACCGGCGGCTTGCAGGATCGAGGATAGCGTCGCCGAAGTCGACCCCTTGCCATTGGTACCGGCGATCAGGACAGACGGAAACTTCGACTGCGGATCGCCCAGCGCCGCGGCAAGCACGCGCATGTGCTCAAGCTCAAATTTGCGCCGCGGCTGCCCCGGAGGCGTGTGCAACTCGCCAGCAAGCGCGAAAAGACTATCGATGGCCGCAGCGTAAGACATGGACTGATTTTAGTGGATTCTACTCGGCGTGTTGCCTTCCCGCAGGAGCTAACCTTCGCCCGCACCAGCCATACTTGCCAACTGGTTTGTCATCCTGACCCATGAACGTAGTGAAGGGAAGGATCTGTTTTTCCTTGCCAAGGGCCTGACTATCGGGGTGCCCGGTGATCGGTGTTCAAAGCATGTCAAGACCCTACCCGAGAACCTTTTTTCTAACTTGCTCATTCTCAATCACTTAAGATAGCGGACTCTTTGGCATGTCATTTCGCTGAATCCTGTAAAATAGAAATAAGAACAATGAAGCCCATCCAATCATCTCGTGGATGGGGTTCACTGTTGATAACAAAGATCTTATTTTTAACTGGCTTAGTTTCAGTACTTTGCGAAGCTAGAAATCAAAACCGGTGTATTTTCAAAGATTTAGCGCCTCCCCTCCCCTCGGCGATCGGCGGTCAACGAGGCTCAATCTCGACATTATCGAGACCAGCCTGATCACCACCATCGGGAACGCCTTCAATCCGGATGGAGTCGTCCGGTTGCAACGCGACGGCGAGCGTTAAGTGTCGGGTACTGGTGTGGCCGTTCATCTTTGCTGAGGGCAGATTGTCGTCGGCTGGCCATGAATCAATCTCCTTGCCGTCTACCAGCAGGCGGAAACGGGCTGTGCCGTTGTTGGTGTCGAAGTATTGGGTAGCAAGGTCGTAGCGTCCGGCTTTGCCGCTGAAGGAAAACGTCGCCGAGCAACCGGGAACACGCTCACAGACGACAGCCTTACCGCCTGAGGCCGCCTCCCACGGCGTAACATCGACGGGCGTGTAACCGTCGAGTTGCATCGATTCGGCTTCGATTCGGTTCGGGTGATGACCGACGCGGCCCTTTTCGTCGGGAATGCCTGAGGTCCTCAAGAACCACTCGGTGATGGCGTCTCGCCACACGATGGCGTGCCCGGCCTGATAGATAAGCCGCTGCAATATGTCGTTGAATCGCTCATCGTCGATGCGGTCGTGCAGGGTTTCCCATTGCGTGATGAGGTTCGCGGCAGCTGTGGCGCCTTCATAGTGTGAGTCGTATGTGTGCTGAATGACCGTCTTGCCCGAGTGCAGCTTGTAAGTATAAGGAACGTGGTGCATGAAGAGCAGCAAGTCATCGGGACAAGTTGCGAGCGACTCATACATCGCAGCCACCGGTTCATGGTACTGGCCGATGTAGCCTGTGCCTGTCGCCACCGTGCGGTCCATACCGATGCCGTCGTGATCGGCGCGGTGCCACTGTCCCCAGCCGTTACTTTCCGATGACTCGATGCCGGGACCGTAGTGGACGCCGATGATGTCGGTCATGGTGCCCGCGCCGAGCGGACCGGTATAGCTCTCGTAGATATGCCACGAGGCGAGCTGCATGGCAGTGATCGTCTTGACCACCAAAGGATCATTGCCGAAGCTCAGCCGCGTCCACTCTTCTGCGATGGTCTCCGGGGCGAGATCGGGATTCCAGGCTAACCGGGCGAATCCGTAGAGATTAGCCATGGCCAGCGGATGAGCAAGCCAGTTGGCGTCGAGACCCACGTTGGCGACGCCAACCATACCGCCGAGTGGCCGCTGAAATGTCTTACTTGCGATCAGGTCCTTGACGGGCGTTGTCCCAGCTGGCTTGGTGTGCAGGTCGAAATCAAGGACTTCCTTCCACATTGGGATCAGGAAGCAGAGGTGGCGCTGCTGGCCGGTGTATTCCTGCGTGATCTGAACTTCCATCGCCTCGTTCGTGTGTTCCAGACCGCCGAGGAGCGGCGAGACCGGCTCGCGCGTCTGAAAATCGATCGGGCCGTGCTTGATCTGGAGCACAACGTTGTCTTCAAATTTGCCGTCGAGCGGATGGAATATGTCATAGGCAGCCCGGGCGCGATCAGCTTTCGGATCACGCCAGTTGAGGTGGTGGTTGTAAACGAATGCCCGATAGAGGAGGACTCCGCCGTGGGGTTTCAAGGCCCGGGCGAGCGTGTTGGCAGCGTCGGCTGGCGTGCGTCCATAGCTTGAAGGGCCAAGCTGTCCTTCGGAGTCGGCCTTGATGGTGAATCCGGCGAAGTCCGGAATGAGCTTGTAGATCGAGTCAACTTTCTTCTGCCACCAGGCCTCGACGCGGGGATCGAGCGGATCGAAGGTATCGAGATGATCGACAGTTTGTGGGCTGGCGATGTTGACTGAGAGCGCCATGTGTACTCCCCATGGACGAAAGGCGTCTGCAATACGAGCGAGCTCCTTGAGCGACTCGTCGTTCAGTGTGTCCGGCGCGGCGTTGACGTTATTTACATTGCAGCCGTTGATGCCGACCGATGACAGCAAGCGCGCGTATTCGCCGGCGCGGGTGAGATCGCTGCGAACATGTCCGTTATCGAAGAAGATGGAGCGGCCTGCATAGCCGCGTTCGATGCTGCCGTTGGGGTTATCCCATTCATCGACCCAGCGGATGGGCGCGGCTGGCGACTCCTTGTTGTCGAGACTTGAAAGGTCTTCGAGCTGCGCAATGCGACTCAACAGCGCGAATGTGCCGTAGAGGATGCCGCGCTCATCGGCTCCGGCAACGATGATATATGCATGATCGCGGCGACGAATCGTTCCCAGCCAGAAGCCATCGCCGCTGATCTTCACTGCATGCAGCTCAGGAAAGCGTGGTCGCAGTTCAGTAACTGTAGCGAGTACAAATGTGTTTCTATCCGGTGAAAGATTCGACTCGGTTCGGAGCGTATTTCCAAGCATGGCTCTGACGCCATGTGTCAGCTCGCTCTGCGCACTCACTGCAACTTCACTGTGATCAAGCGAGACGACAATCTGGGGCAGCGAGACATATTGCTTCAGAGCTTGTGCGTCCTTTATTGGTGTGTAGCGCAGCCACGCGGCCTCTCCCGTCTCAGCGATAGCGCTGCCGGTGGCCAATAGAAAGGTCGCGATCAGCGGCAGAAAATGTCGGAGCTGCAAGCCGGGCACACCCTGATAGAGTAAAGCGATTTTCTAGAATACCCGTTTAGAAGAGTTGCTGTCGCTGGCGAGTTCGAGTCCGGGATATTCGGTAGGAGCGTAACCGGTGATGGATCTGAAATCGTTGATGAGGTGCGCCTGGTCGAAATACCCAAGGTCAACCGCAAGCTGCGCCCAGTCGAGGGGCTTGCCAGAGTGCATCTTTTCGAGCAGTTCGTGCAGTCGATAGCGCCGGATCACCCACTTTGGGCTGAGGCCAACATACTGGCTGAAGAGTCTCTGCAGCGAACGCACGCTAAGGCCGGTGCGCGCGGCAAAATCGTCGACGCTGAGAATGTCTGGTTCACGGAGGATGCGCTCGACCAGTTGTCTCGCCTGGTCTACTTTCATGTCGGGACGTAGCTTGCGGTCCAACAGAAATGCGTCGGAAGTAGCCTTCATTTCATTTTCGTTTTCGGTTGCGAGAATAGCTCTTTCCAGGCCACTCACTTCTCCGCCGAAGACCTGCTCGATCGGAATCGACTGATTTGCGAGCGACGAAACTGACTTGCCAAGAAAAGGAAAAAAGCCGCCGGGCGTGAACTTGATACCGAAGACGTGCGACTTGCCTTCGAGCATGCGCGAGAATTTTCCGGTTGATACTCCCCATACCCTGGACGCCGATTTCTCAAAGACGACGTGCACATTTGGGTGCGGCAGCGATTCGACGAGGCGCGGCTCCAGTCCGCGCAGATCCCAACTTACCATCCAGTAATGATCGATCCACTCCACAAGTTCCGGCGCGACGCAAAGGCGCGCATGGCGGAAGTTCCCCGCCGGAGGTGGCGGCCGCCGCAGAACGCCGCGCGGCCCGCCCAGCGCAGGATCGTAAGATTCCTCGCTTTCGTATTCTGAGGGCATCTCGGCTTGCGCGAGTTCGGTTGCCGATTCCTGTCGCGTTTTTCCAATCATGGCTGCGGCTTCCAGTTTAGATTGTGAGGCGAGGAAAATTGCATATGGCAGAACTGTTCATTCGCAAATCGATTGAAGTGAAAGCTCCGGCAGACGCACTTTGGAGAGTGCTGACCGACAATGAATTAATTCCGCAGTATATGTTCGGCTGCGTAGCGGAAACAGACTGGAAACCGGGTTCGCCGCTGCTTTGGAAGGGCGCGGCCGATGGCAAGGTTTATGTGAAGGGGGATATCGTGGTAGTGGATGAGCCGAGACGGCTCGAATATACCGTGATCGACCCAAATAACCTCGCTGTTCCTGACATCCCGTCCAATTACCTGACGATGATTTATGAAATCAAGGAACAGGGTGAGGGATTGGTCTTTGAGCTGACTCAGGGCGACTATTCAAAGGTGGCCGAAGGGCAAAAGCGCTATGAGGATACCTTGAACGGCGACGACTTCATCCTGGTGAAGATCAAGGAGTTGGCCGAAGGGCTGCGAGTCACCGCTTCATAAATTAGAGATCGCCCCCAAAGCTTGGCTGCAATGCGACCCTTCATGGCTGCCCTCTAATGCTTCATGAAGTCCAACGCCCGGATCAGATAAGCCTTCATCTCCTTACGATCCACGACCGCGTCGAGGAAGCCGTGATCGAGCAGGAACTCCGACCGCTGAAAGCCTTCAGGCAGTTTTTGCCGGATCGTCTGTTCAATAACGCGCGGCCCGGCGAAGCCGATCAGAGCTTTTGGCTCGGCTATATTGAGGTCACCCAGCATCGCGAAGCTTGCGGTAACGCCGCCGGTGGTAGGGTCGGTCAACACCGAAATGTAAGGGATCTTGGCTTCGTCGAGGCGTGCGAGCGCAGCTGAAATTTTCGCCAGTTGCATCAGGCTGACGATCCCTTCCATCATGCGCGCTCCGCCGGAGGCGGCGACAATGATCAGCGGTTGGCGGGTGTTGTAGGCGCGGTCGACGGCGCGGGCGATCGTTTCGCCAACAACGGCACCCATGCTACCGCCGATGAAGGCGTATTCCATCACTGAGAGAACAACGGAGTGCGGACCGAGCTGACCGAGCGCGTTGATGATGGCGTCGTTCAGGCCCGTATCTTTCTGCGCTTTCTTCAGGCGCGATTTGTAGGACTTGAGGTCGCTGAAGGTCAGCGGGTCGGTGGATTTAAGCTCGGTATCGACAATCTCGAAGCCAGGCTCCAGCAGCATTTCGATGCGGGTGCGGGCGCCGATGCGGAAGTGGTGGCCGCACTTAGGGCAGACGTATGAGTTCGCTTCGAGGTCCGCCTTGAAGATCACCTGGTCGCAGCTGTCGCATTTGATCCAGAGACCCTCAGTCCGGACGGTCTTCTCTCCAGCGTTCTCGATTTTGTTTTCCGGCCGCTTAAACCAGGACATGCCAAACCTTTCTGTTGCTCACTAATACTCAATGCCGCGCTGGGCTAGAATGCCCTTCTGGTACGCGTGCTTTACCTCGCGCATTTCGGTGACCGTGTCGGCAATCTCGACCAGCGATGGATGCGCGTTCCGCCCGGTCAGGATCACATGAACCATTTCGGGCCGCTGCTGCAATGTCTCAACTACCTTCGCTGGATCGAGCATGCCGTAGCTGATCGCATAATTGATCTCGTCCAGCACAACCATGTCCCATTCACCTGAGAGAATTGCCTGCCGCGCTTCTTCCCAAGCCTCTTCGACCATGCGAATGTCTTCAGGGTCGGTTTCAGCGCCGCCGATCTTCACGAAGCCCCGCCCCATCTGTTTCATAACGAAGTTGCCACTGAAGGCTTCGACTGCGTCGAGTTCCCCGTAATGCCACGAGCCCTTAAGAAACTGCAGCATCAGCACCTTGAGCCCATTTCCGACGGCGCGCAGGGCTGTTCCCATAGCGGCAGTCGTTTTGCCTTTGCCCG
>Ga0210392_10001848_pt1 | contig 10964 bp, 8 predicted proteins | sample IncBWC30OmetaG_FD_161057 | JGI IMG/M metagenome (GOLD analysis project Ga0210392, IMG submission 161057) | Forest soil microbial communities from Barre Woods Harvard Forest LTER site, Petersham, Massachusetts, United States - Inc-BW-C-30-O ...
GGCGTCTGGGGAACTGCGGGTGGGCGATGCGGAGCTGGCGAGCCAAGTGCTGTGGTGCGGGGTGCATGGGGTGACGTCGCTGCTGATTACGTACGAAGCATTTCCGTGGGTTGGTCGAGAGCAAGTGATTCGTTCTGTTGTAGATACGCTAGTCGACGGCATTTCAGAGAAAACTAAGTAACGGGGCAACATTTTTTTGATGCGTACTTAACAGTGTTCTTTAAACGACAGGTGTTACTTTTCATGTGGCCGCTTCGTATTCCTAGTGAGGTCCGGGAGACAGATATGGCGTTCCTCCTTCCAATCATTTCTCACACGATTCCCCTCCTTCCTGCCCAGAGCTCTGCAGCGCCGGTTTCCCGGAATTTCAACGAAAGGGATTTTCGATGACAAGCAATCACACTTTTTGGCCCATTAGGTCAGCGCTAGTGACGGGAGCTACAGGATTGCTCGGAAATAATCTGGTGCGCTTGCTGGTGTCGCGCGGGCAAGTGAAGGCACTAGTGCGCTCGCGGGAGAAGGCCGAAAAGCAGTTGGCCGGTCTGCCGGTGGAAATTGTTGTGGGTGAAATGGCGAACGTCAGCGGATTCGCCAAGGAGTTGCATGGCATCGACGTGATTTTTCATACCGCAGCGTATTTCCGGGACAACTACAAAGGCGGCAAGCACTGGAAACAATTGTTCGCCGCCAATGTGCTGGGAACCGCGCACCTCTTTTCTGAAGCCTACAAGACGGGGGTGCGGCGGATCGTGCACACCAGTTCCGTGGCGGTGCTGTCGGCCGCGCCAGGCAAGACGATCGACGAGACGATGCGCCGCAACCCGGATGAGGCGGACGATTATTACCGCAGCAAGATTCTAGCGGACCGCAAAGTTGATGCGTTTCTTGAGACGCACACGGACATGCGGGCTTGCATGGTTCTACCCGGTTGGATGGTTGGGCCCGGCGACGTGGGTCCGACTCCTTCGGGGCAGGTGATCCTGGATTTCTTGCATCGCAAGCTGCCAGGAATTCCGCCCGCAACATTTTCCGTGGTGGACGCGCGCGACGTAGCTGAAGCGATGTGGCTTGCCGCGCAAAAAGGACGGAGTGGTGAACGCTACCTCGCCGCGGGGCGGCACATGTCGATGGGGGATCTATTTCAGAAACTGGAGCAGGTCTCTGGAATTCCGGCGCCACGATGGAACGTGCCTTTGCCGGTTCTCTACGCGATGGCAGCCGCGAATGAAATCTGGGCTGGCATTACCAAACGGCCGGCATTGATCAGCCTTGCGACCGTTCAATTGATGGGACAGGAGCGCGAGCGCACACGGTTCGATCACGAGAAGAGCGAGCGAGAACTGGGGATTCAGTTTCGACCGCTGGAGGAGACTCTCAGCGACACGATCCGTTGGTACCAACAAAACGGCTGGCTGAAGACGCCGGAGCTGAACAAGATTCCGCTGCGGGACAGTGCACCTGAAGTGTCGAAAACCGGAGGTGCGAAGCGTCTTATTTTAGGCGCGAGGGAATAAAGAGGCGGGGCCCATACCGAGGCAGGGCCAGAGGAGTGAGTGCCCATATTTAAGCAATACGTAAGTGAAATACTGTAGGCATATGACATTATTTGGTCAATTGCCAACTTCCTCGTGTCGCTGATTCGTCTATAAACCTATGCTAGTAAATGACTTAACGCGGCATCCATCCTCTTTGACTTTGGCCGCAAATTTGCACTTGGTTAAAGCCAAAGAGCTGGGGGATATGCTTCGAATTACCACAGAAAACAAGCGTGGCAAGACTGTCTTGAGTGTGGAAGGACGCTTGGCAGGGCAATGGGTCGTCGCGCTCGAGCAGTGCTGGCGTGAACTGTACGCCGCGGCGCCCCGGCAGAAATTCAGCGTCAACCTGTGCGGTGTGAGCTTCATCGACAATGCGGGCAAAGCGCTGCTCAAAGAAATGCACCGTTGTGGCGGCGAGTTGATCGCCGAAGGATGCCTGAACCAGGCGATTGTGAAAGAAATCGTGAGCTTGCCGGAGGAGAAGAAATCGCCTGAGGGCAAGGAGCCGGAACGGCGCGGCAAAGGTTCTTCGATCATTTTTTATGTAGTGTTCCTGAGCCTGATGTTTGGGCCGGCGGGAGTTCGCGCGCAGACCTCCGCCAATTCTCCGCTGCCTCCCAACCCGCCAACCGGTACGCTACACCTGACATTGCAGCAATCGGTAGGGCTGGCATTGAAGCAGAACCCGACCCAGCAGATCGCGGTGATCAATGCAGCGGAAAGCGTTCAGGACAAGAACATCACGCGCGCGGACTTGCTGCCGCAGGCGAATTTTGGAGTTTCTGAGTCCGTAAACCGCGTGAACGTAAAAGCGCAGTTTGGTGGGCTTCCTCTTTTCCCTGGCATACCGGGACACATCGGGCCATATGAGCTTTTTTCGGCGGGCCCTAGTTTTGGCGGATCGGTATTCGATTTTTCACTTTGGAAGCGGTACAAGGCATCCGTAAGCGACGTGGATGCGGCGAAAGCGCAAAGCCTGTCGACGCGGGAATCGGTGATTCTGCTGGTTGTATCGCAATACATCGGGACGCTGCGGGCGGTGGCAAACGTGGAAGCCTCGCGGTCGCGTGTGGAGCTGGCGCAGGCGCTGTATGACCAGGCGGCAGACCTTCAGAAAGAAGGAGTGGGGACAGGAATCGATACCCTGCGCGCCAACGTAGAACTGCAGAACGAAAAGCAGCGGCTGATTGAAGCGGAAAACGATCGGGACTCTTCGCTATTCGGGTTGAGCAAACTTTTGAATCTCGATCCGCGCCAGAAGATCGAGTTGGCGGACTCGCTGAGCTTCTTCGAGACACCGCAGCCGGAAGTGGACTCCAGCATCGATCAAGCATTGTCGGCGCGCCAGGAATGGAAGGCTCTGGAAGCGGACGGAAGGGTGGCCAAGTACGAAAAGCAATCGGTGCAATACCAGCGGCTGCCCTCGGTGCGGTTCGACGGCTATTGGGAGTATTTCGGGACCATGCCGTCAAACGCGATTCCCACTTATCAGTACACGGGATCGCTGAATTTTCCGTTGATCACTAGCGGAAGGATTAAGGCGCAAGTAACCAAGGCGGACCTGGAGATCCGCAAAGTGGAGCAGCAAAAAGCGGATCTGCGGAACCAGATTGCGCTGGATGTGAAGACCTCGCTGCTGAACTTGCGGTCGGCGCGCAACGAGGTGCAAGTCGCGGACCTGGGCGTGAAACTGGCGCAGGACGAAGTGGCGCAGGCGCGCGACCGCTTCACTGCCGGAGTGGCGAACAACATTGAAGTGATTTCGGCGCAAGATTCGCTTTCGCGAGCAAACGACAACCAGATTCTGGCGCTGTACCGGTTCAACCAGGCGCGCGCGGACTATGCGCGGGCCATCGGGCAAATGGAAAAGACTTATGCGAAATAAATCGAGGAAACGATGAGTGTGGAAATCGATATTGGGTTGGAGAATGCGGCGAATGTAAAAGTTTCGCCGGCCGAACCACCCCAACGGCCTGTGGCTTCCGAACCGCTGCTGAGCCCCAAGATCAAGCGCGGACTGATCCTGGGCGGAATTGTGCTTGCCGCGGTGGCGATTGGACTGTTCCTTTATCTTCACAACCGGGAAACCACCGACGACGCGCAGGTAGATGGGCACATCACACCGGTGGCTTCGAAGATTTACGGGCGAATTGCAAAAGTTCTGGTAACGGACAACGAGGCGGTGAAGGCGGGGCAATTGCTGGCACAGATTGATCCCGGTGACTATCAGGCGGCTGCCGATCAGGCCAAGGCAGCGCTCGCATTGGCGGAAAGCGATGCGCGTTCCGCGGGCATCGACGTTCCACGGACGAGCGAAAACGTGAGGAGCGGCAACTCGTCAGCGCAAGCCCAACTAGCGGTAGCGCTAGCTGACCTGGCGCGCGCGCAGGCAACGTACGAGCAGGCGCAGACAGCGGATTTGAGCGTGGCGGACGCCAACGTGGCGCGCAGCAAAGCCAACGCAGAACTGGCGAAGGCGGACCTGGCACGCTACACGCCGTTGATGCAGAAGGGCGAAATCTCCAAGCAGCAATACGACGCAGCGAAAGCCAACGCGGATGCTTCGGCCAGCATGTTGGTAGCGGACGAGCAGCGACATGCGCAAGCCAAGCGCAACGTCGACATATCGCGCGCGCAACTGAACGCGGCGACGGCGCGGGTGGACGAAGCCAACGCGGGCGTGGCGAATGCAGTGGCCGACCAGAAGCGTGTGATTATGCGCACCGCCGACGCACAGGGAAAAATCGCGAAGGTGGAGCAAGCGCGCGCAGCGCTGGAAGCGGCTCAGCTGAATTTGGGCTACTGCAACATTGTGGCGCCGGTGGAGGGCGTAGCGACGCACAAATCAGTGGAGCCGGGGCAAATCGTGCAGCAGGGGCAGGGGCTTCTGGTGGTGGTGCCGCTGAATGACACCTGGGTGACGGCGAATTTCAAGGAAACGCAATTGAAGAACATGAGGGCCGGGCAAAAGGCCGAAGTGAAAGTGGACACGTACGGGAAGACATTTCCCGGGCACGTGGATTCCATTGCCGGAGCGACCGGCGCGGTGCTGAGCTTGCTGCCGCCGGAAAACGCCACGGGCAATTACGTGAAGGTAGTGCAGCGCATCCCGGTGAAAATCGTGCTGGATCCGATTCCGCCGAGCGTTGCAGTTCTTCGGCCGGGCATGAATGTGGACGCGACGGTGATCACGAAGTAGAGAAGCTCGGGACGTAGCTGGACCGTAGCTGGGGGCCGTTCAGGAAATGCTGGAAAGAATTATATCGCGACTGCGAATGCCGGATGGGTCGATCAACCCGTGGGTGATCGCGATAACGGTGACGCTGGCGACGTTCATGGAAGTACTGGACGGCTCGATTGCCAACGTGGCGCTGCCGCACATTGCCGGGAACCTGTCAGCGAGCGCGGATGAATCGACCTGGGTGCTGACGTCGTACCTGGTATCGAACGCGATTATTCTGCCACTGTCCGGATGGCTGTCGTCGCTGATTGGCAGGAAACGCTTCTACATGAGCTGCGTGGTGATTTTCACGATCAGCTCGTTCCTGTGCGGGTTCGCGCCCAGTTTGGGGATGCTGGTGTTCTTCCGCATTTTGCAAGGCATCGGCGGAGGCGGGCTGCAACCCAGCGAGCAAGCCATCCTCAACGACACGTTTCCACTGGCGAAACGAGGTATGGCGTTTGCGGTTTACGGAATTGCCGTGGTGGTCGCGCCGACGATTGGGCCGTGGCTTGGCGGATTCATTACGGACAACTATTCGTGGCGCTGGATTTTCTACATCAACGTGCCGGTGGGAGTGCTTTCCATCGTGCTGACGTATCTGCTGGTCAGCGATCCGCCATATATGAAGCGGATCAACGTGAAGCAGGGCTTCCGCGTGGATTACATCGGACTGGGCCTGATCACGCTGGGACTCGGAAGCCTGCAGATCATTTTGGATAAGGGCCAGCGGGAAGATTGGTTTGGTTCGGGGCTGATCCGCACCTTTTTCGTGCTGGCAGTGGTTGGACTGGTGGCCGCGATCGTGTGGGAATTGAAGGCCAAAGATCCGGTGGTGGACATTTCCATGCTGAAGAACCGGAATTTTGCGATTGCCACGACTGCAATGTTTTTCCTGGGCTTCGTGTTGTATGCCAGCACCGTGCTGATTCCGCAGATGCTACAGGAATTGATGGGCTACCCGGCCGAGCTGGCGGGGCTGGCACTGTCACCCGGCGGCGCGCTGATCATGGTGTGTATGCCGATTGTGGGCTTTCTGGTGTCGCGTGTGGATACGCGGTACCTAATCACGTTTGGCTGCACCATTTCCGCGGCGTCTCTTTTTGTGATGGCGGGCTGGAATCTGCAGCTGGATTTCAAGACGGCGGTGCTGGGACGAATGATGCAGGCCTTTGGGCTGGCGTTCCTGTTTATTCCCATCAACGTGGCGGCATTCGCGTATGTGCCGCGCGACAAGACGAATATGGGCACGGGCATCATCAATCTGGCGCGAAACATCGGGGCCAGCGTGGGAATTGCGACCGTGACCACGATGCTGCAAAGACGTTCGCAAGTTCATGAGTCGCGCCTGGTTGAGCGGATTAATCCGATGAATGCCGCGTACCAAAACATGATCAATGGCACGACGGGAACCTTGATGGCGCATGGAGCAAACGCCACGCAGGCGACCTCCCAGGCGCACAGCATGATCTACGGGATTCTGGAGCGCCAGGCAGTAATGCTGGCGTTTCTGGACAATTTCAAGATGCTGGGCGTGGTTTTTTTCGCGATTATTCCAATATTTTTCCTGATGAAGCGTCCAAAGATGAGTGGGGGGAACGTACCAGTACACTGAAAAAAGTAAAATTATTGTAACCAAAGGCCAGATAGCGACTCTAGTGAAGTACCATGGGGGAAGATATGGCAACGCAAGCGATCACTACAATGCAGTTCAGCGAACAGAAGCTGATCCGCGCTGGTCAGCGCGGAGATGCCCAGGCGATCGAGACACTCTTTCGCCGGTACCAGCGCCAGCTGTTCCAGACGGCGCTGCGCGTCCTGGGGAATGCCGAAGACGCCGAGGACGCTCTGCAGGACGGGATGCTGTCCGCCTACCGCAACCTGAAGCGGTTTGAGGGCCGCTCGCAGTTTTCGACGTGGCTTACGCGCATTGTGATCAACGCGGCGCTTATGAAGCGGCGCAGCGCCAAAGCTCGCCCGGCGGTGTCGCTGGACGATACACAGCGCGAAGACGAATTGCCGTCCGCCGAACGATTCGCGGATGACGGGCCGAATCCGGAGCAGGTGTACGCAGGGACGGAGATTCGCGAAATGATCAACGAGAATCTCGAGGAGCTTTCGCCCCTGCTGCGCACCGCGTTCGTACTGCGCGAAGTGCACGGCTACTCGACCGGCGAGGCCGCGAAAAAACTGGGCGTCACGGAAAATACGCTGAAGGCCCGGTTGTGGCGCGCGCGGCACCAGCTTGCCGAACGCCTGGGCGGCCGATTGCGGCGCATGAAGGACGACATGTCGTCCAGCATGGGCAATGATGAAGCATGCAGTTACTGCTAAGCGCTGCCTCCCAGCGGCCACCCGCAGCTGTTAAAGCCGCGCTGTGAGGCAAAACGCTGCGGCACCGCTGCAGTCGTGCCCACGCGAAACTTCAAAACCCGAATAGCTGAAAGCCTGAGTGAAGGTGGGATGAGTTTTCATCTTTCCTTCGCTCAGGTTTTTGTGTTCCAGGTCACTGAGAAGGCGAGCACATCTCCCCAGGTTGGAGATACGTGGAGGTATCTCCGTGACCTTCCCCCGGCTCGTAAGGCGCCAGGTGCTGCTTTTCGCTGTCGTGGCTATGGTGATTGGCGAGGGTACGGGTGTAGGCGCCGCAAGCATCCATCGTCATTGCACCCTCATCTACTAACGTGAAAATCAGCATCTTCGGAGTGCGCCGCTCCCGGCCGGCGCCCGTTGCGATTGACGGCGCTGCGTTTGGCGCATAAGCTTCGCACCAGCGCGGAGGAGCGATGGAAACTCTTCTACAGAATCTCCGCTACGCAGTCAGGACCTTGCGGAACAGCCCTGGTTTTGCTGCGGTTGCTATCCTTACGCTGGCGCTCGGCATCGGTGCCAACACCGCGATCTTCTCTGTCGTCAATGCCGTGCTCCTTCAGCCGCTCTCCTACCCCAATCCGGATCGGCTGGTCGAGCTCGAACTGAGCTCACCCCAGGGAAACGGGAACGTCACATCCATCCCGAAGTTCAACGTTTGGCGCGAGCAGACTGATGTGTTCGATTCTGTCGCGGCCTACGACTTCTCGGGTCCGGGCATCAATCTCACCGGAGGCGATCGTCCGGAACTAATCAAAGGCATTCACGTCTCAGCCGACTATTTCCGGGTGTTTGGCGCACCTGTCGCTCTCGGTCGAACCTTCACTCCCGAAGAGGATCGCCCGGGGGGACCCGCGGTTGTGGTGATCAGCAATGGATTGTGGCGAAACCGGTTTGGCAGTGATCCGGGAATCCTGAATCGCACGATTGATCTTGGCCAGGAACCATACACGATTATCGGAGTGATCGGCCCAACCTACTCGGGTGATCCCAAGAGCGACATCTGGTTGCCGTTGAAGCCCGATCCAAACAGCGTCGACCAGGGGCACTACCTGCGCGCTACGGCCCGCCTCAAGCCGGGCGTCACCCTGGTGCAGGCTCAGGCCGCGATGAAGCACGCCGCGGATCAGTTCAATCGAAAATTTCCCAACTCGCCCGTCATGGGGCCCGGCGCCAGCTTCACGGCGATACCCTTGCGCGACAGCGTGATCGGCGACGTCCGCTTCGGATTGCTGCTGCTTTTTGGTGCCGTCGGCTTTGTGCTGTTGATCGCCTGCGCCAACGTCGCCAGCCTACTCATGGCCAGAGCCACCATCCGAAGGCGCGAGATTGCCATCCGTTCCGCGCTAGGCGCCGGCCGTTCCCGCCTCATGTGGCAATTGTTGACCGAGTCGCTGCTGCTCTCCCTCGCCGGTGGTGTGCTTGGACTCGGCCTCGGTTACGTCGGTGTGCGTGCGCTGCTCGCGATCAATCCCAGTGACATTCCTCGCGTTGGGGAGCAAGGCGCCGCCGTGGCTCTCGACTGGCGCGTGCTGGTGTTCACTCTCGTCGCCGCAATCCTGACGGGAATTTTGTTTGGACTGGTTCCCGCGCTCAGCACTTCCCGGTCGGGGATCAGCAACACCTTGCGCGAAAGTGGCGCACGGTCTGGCACAGGCCTGCGGCACAACAAAGCGCGCGCAGTGCTGGTGATCACCGAAATGGCGCTGGCGCTGGTCTTGCTCGTTGGCGCTGCCTTGCTCATTCGCACTTTTGGCGCGCTCCGCGGCGTGAATCCGGGCTTCGACGCGCGAAACGTCTTAATCATGGAAATGTCGCTGAACGGTGGGCGTTTTGAGAAAGCTGCGGGCGTCGATCAGCTCGAACATGAGGGCCGCCGTCGCATCGAGAGCCTGCCGGGAGTGACGGCAGCGGCCATGACGTGTTGCGTTCCGCTCGAAGGCGGCTTCGGGCTTCCCTTCATCATCGAAGGCCGCCCGCTCACGAATGGCCCGTATCATGGCGGAGCTACCTGGCTGACGATCTCCCCGCACTATTTCGACGTGTTTCGCATTCCCCTCATCAGCGGCCGCGTGTTCACCGACCAGGACAACGGCGCCGCGGATCGCGTCGTCGTCATCAACCAGGCGCTGGCCAAGGAATACTGGCCGAAAGGTGATGCACTCGGCGCGCGCATCTCCATCGGCAAGGGAGTTGGGCCGGAATTCGATGAGCCGCCGCGGCAAATCGTCGGCATCGTTGCCGATGTTCGCGAAGGCGCATTAAGCCGCCCGCCCGATCAGATCATGTACGTGCCCTTCGCCCAGGTGAACGACGGCATCATCGCTCTGAATAACCGCATCATTCCCGTCACTTGGGTGGTGCGAACCAAACTGCAACCGTTTTCCCTGAGCGCCGATATTCAACGCGAGTTGCGCGAGGCCAGCGGCGGATTGCCAGTGGCGCACACCCGCAGCATGCAACAAGTGGTTGGCGAGTCCACGGCTCGCAACGATTTCTACATGACGCTGCTCACGATTTTTGCCGGCGTTGCGCTGCTGCTTGCGGCCATCGGCGTATACGGCCTGATGGCCTATTCCGTGCAACAGCGCACTCAGGAGATCGGCGTGCGCATGGCTCTGGGCGCCAGCCCGCAACAGGTGCGCCGTATGGTGGTGGTCCAGGGGATGCAACTCGCGGTTGTCGGTGTGGTCATCGGCGTCGGCTCGGCGCTCGGGCTTACGCGATTGATGAGCAGCCTGCTGTATGGAGTGAAACCATGGGATCCCATCACGATTGCCTTGGTCGCGGTGCTGCTCAGTGGCGTTACGCTGCTCGCTACCTATCTTCCCGCCAGGCGCGCCAGCCGCGTGGATCCCATGGTCGCGTTGCGTTACGAATAGCCTGACGCAAGCGCGCGAGAGCAGTTGTGGCACTGGCTGCAGATAACTGGGTCACTTGCTCGCCAGTCGCCCCTGGACCTAGAGAATCCAGCCTTTTTGAAACTCGGGCTCAACCGTTTGCAGCGTGGTGAAGGCGTCGCGATGTTCTCGCCGCGCCTCGTCCCTTCGATTCACTCCCCAAAGTGCGTCGCCCAGGCACACATGCGTCATGGCCATTCGCGGCGCCGGCTTTGCACAAAACGCTAGTCACAAGGCCGGGCGGTGGCGAGGAATACTGGCGGAGGTGATAACGTTTTGCGGATCGAGCAGTCTCAACAGGAGAGAGGGCGCTTGGACATGAAAATCAACGTGTTTCGCTCGGCGGCTTTGCTCCTTATGGCTTTCCTAGCTGCTTCAGTTTCGCAACTGGCCCGGCCGCAGGCAAAGGACCAATCATCTCGCCAGGCTCCATCCCTGATGTACACCTGCCTGATCACAAGCGACGTGAAGCAGCTGACGGATTTCTACCAGCGCGTCTTGCAAATAAAGCCGCACGCTTCCGGTGATAGCTATGTAGAATTCCCGACCGGTGCCGGAACCCTTGCGATCTTCGACGCCGGCGCGCAGGAAAAGTACATTCCAGGGTCAGCGCAGCCCGGACAAAACCAGAGCTCAATTCTGGAATTCAACGTTGCGAATGTCGATCTGGAGTACGCTCGCTTGCAGGGAATTGTTAAGGTCTGGGTGAAGCCCCCGACAACCCAGCCCTGGGGTTCGCGTTCCATCTATTTTCGCGATCCGGACGGCAACCTGGTCGATTTCTTCACTCGTGTCAAGCCTTGAACGTCGCTTCATCTCTCCCTCAGCGCCAGAACGCCGCGGCAGGAGAGAGACCGTGAGGTACACTCATGAGTACCGCCGCCACGCGCGACATGAACGTCAAGCAAGTCGTTCCATTTTTAGGATTTCCGACGT
>Ga0210392_10001850_pt1 | contig 10949 bp, 16 predicted proteins | sample IncBWC30OmetaG_FD_161057 | JGI IMG/M metagenome (GOLD analysis project Ga0210392, IMG submission 161057) | Forest soil microbial communities from Barre Woods Harvard Forest LTER site, Petersham, Massachusetts, United States - Inc-BW-C-30-O ...
TGATGGCCACATGAGGCAGATTGCCCAGCCTCAGGGTCTCGTCGGTCAGCAGGCAGGCGGCCATCAGCGGAAGTGCGGCATTCTTGGCCCCGCTGATCGGTATCTCGCCCTTGAGGCGGCTGCCGCCCCGGATTCGAATCCTGTCCATATGGCTCCTCAACCGGCCCAGATCGCCCAACCCGGGGTCCGCCCCGGGGGATGGCGCCCCGCAGGCTGGTCCCGCTGGTCAAGCACGGGCGTCCTATCGGGTTCTACTTGATGGAGACCGCCGCCTCAAGCATGGCCGGTCGATTCAGTCCGTAACGGTGTCGTCCGTATCGGGGCGTGGTTCCGCCACGGTGGCCGAAACCGCCTTCCGGGCCCGCTGCTGCTGCTTGCGGCGGCTGAGATTGTCACGCAGGGCGGCCGCCTGGCGCGCGCGATGCTCGGCCTGGCTGCGACAGCCGGATTGCGTAATCCTCGGCGCCTTGTTCGGTGGCTCATTGGCCATGGCAGGATGCTGCGACGCAAGCCGGGCCCAGGTCAAGCCAAGTGGGTCAAGCCGGGCGAGCGAAGGCCCCGCGCCGCCCGGCCGCCGGATGTCAGATGGTTCGGGAGCCCGAGGTTCTGGCGCCCGAGACTCTGGATCCCGCTTGGCGCCGGGCCGCGCGCTCATCGACGATGCGGGCAAACAGCTTCGCATCGCGCGCCCCGCGCCGGGCTTCCATCAGCCTGCCGATCCAGGTTCTGAGACGAGCCATCGTGAACCTCCTCGAGTCGCAACTTCTGCGACAGCGTCAGAGGTTCTAGCTCCCGCCCATGACCAGCCCATGGCGGGAAGATGGCATTTCGAAGATAGGCGGGGCCGCCGGGTCTCCGACGACCGGTCCCTAATCGACGACGCCCAGGCTCTTCATCTCCGACTCGATCTTCGGATCGAGCTGGCGCGCGGTGGCCATGTCCTTATCCGCCTGAGCCTTCTTGCCCAGCTTGCGGTAAGTGAGGGACCGCATGTAGACCGATAGCGGATCCTGCGGCAGCAGCTTTACGGCGGCGTCGAAATCGGCCAGGGCGAGATCGTATTTCTTGGTCGAGTAATAGGCATAGCCGCGGTCGTTATGGGCGTCGGCGAATTTGGGATTGATCTTGAGGGCGCTGGTGTAATCCTGGATCGCCTGATCGATTTGGCCGGTTCGGGAGTAGAGCAGGCCGCGGAGGTTATAGGCGTTGGCGTTCTTGGGATTGATGCGCAACGCGCCATTGTAGTCCGCCAGCGCCAGATCCGGCTGGCCTTGGGCCATATGGATAGTGCCGCGGTTGGCCAGCGCCGCGCTGTCCTTTGGATCGAGCCGGATGGCGATGTCGTAATCCTTGACCGCCTTGTCCAGCTCCCCCTTGGAGAAATAGGCGGTGCCGCGGGCATTGAACACCCAGGCGATCTTCGCATCCTGTTTCGGATTGGTGGCCAGGAACTTGCCGCAGGCGGCGATGCGCTTGTCCGGGTTCGGATCGCCGGCGCAGGCCTTGGCGGCATCATCGGCGGCGGCGGCGAACGCCGGAATTGCCGAGAGCGCGCAGAACGTGATCACGAGAGAGCCGATAAGCCGATTCATTGATTCCTCACAGCGATGGGGGCGGGAGTATAGAGAGCCGGTCCTGGGCTCGAAAGCGGCTTGTTGGCCATATTTCCCCGCAGGTCCGTCGTGGCGGCCAAAAGGGTGTAACGCGAGTGTGACCGCGCTGCCGCTTCCCGTTTATCCCGCAAATGCTAGGCTCGCGGCCCATGAAACCCTCCCTTCCCCTTCTGATGCTCCTCGCCTTCATCGCCGGCGCGCTTGGGGTCCTCATCTTTCACCAGGGCTTTCTGCTTCTGGCCTATGGGGTGGGCTGGGTGCCGCGCCCGCCCTATGACATGTCGACCACCCCGCCCTTCCACCTGCCCAAGGTCGTCTCCCTGGCCTTCTGGGGCGGCGTCTGGGGCATCGTCATGGTGCTGTGCCTGCGCCGCTTCGCCACCGGGACGCGGCTCTGGCTGGCCTTTCTCTTCGGCGGCATCCTGCCGACCCTCGCCGGCACGCTAATCGTCGCCCCACTGAAGGGCCTTCCCGTGCTGGTGCAGCCCACCCGGCTGATGTTCGGATTCGTGATCAACGGCATCTGGGGATTGGGCACCATGATCTTCTATGGGGTGCTCGGCCGCCGCCAGAGCTAGGAGGCTCCCCGGCGCGGCGGCCACGCGCCTAGAAGGTCGCGGCCAGCTATTCCGCGGCCGCGCCTGCCGGGGCATGGCCGCGCAAGGGCACTTCCTTCAGCAGGGCAATGCAGCCGACGGTCGCGAGCGCTACGGCGGCCGCGACCTTGAAGAAGGCCGCGAAGGCCGCAGCGACTTGGGGCAGGTCGGCGGGCGTCAGCACGCCCTGATGCAGGATGTCGGTCAGGTCGCCGAAGGTGGCCGATCCCCCCGCCCGGACGAGGCTGCTATGCAGCATGCCGAGGATGATCGCCGCGAAAAGCGCGACGCCGATGGCCCCGCCCAGCGAGCGGAAGAAGATATGGCTTGCGGTCGCGATCCCGAGGTCGCGCGGCTCGACGGCGTTCTGCGTGACCACCAGCACGGTCGGAAAACCCGTCCCCAGACCCATGCCCACGGCGGCCAGACAGAGCACGATCTCGATCAGGGACAGGATCTCGATCTCCTGCCCCAAGGTCCAGAGGGCGACCGCCGCGACACTGACCCCGATCAGCGGCGGCAGCTTGAACCGCCCGACGAAGCGCATGTATTGGCCGGCGATGAGCGCACCGCCCACGACACTGATCATGGGCGCGATCAGGACCAACCCCGCCGCTCCCGCCCCCATGCCGCGGGCGAGTTCCAGGAACAGGGGCACATAGACGCTGACGCCGATATTGAGCATCACCAGCAGCAGGCCGATGAGGGAGGTCAGGCGGATCGTCGGATTGGCCATGAGCGCCAGCGGCAGGATGGGTTCCTCCGCCATGCGCTGGCGCAGGACGAAGAGCATACCCAGCAGCAGGGCCGCCACCAGCAGCGCGGCGATGGGAAGCGACAACCAGGCATAGCGATGCCCGCCCCAGGTCACGGCCAGCAGGAAGCTGACCGTCGCCGCGGCGATGAGCAGCGAGCCCAGGTAATCGATCCGATGCGGCCGGCTCACAACCGGCAGCCGTGCCAGCGCCCGGGCGCTGACATAGACCGCCAGCAAGCCCAGCGGCACGTTGATCCAGAAGATCAGGGTCCAGGAGAGACGCTCCGTGAAGAGCCCGCCCAGCACCGGCCCGGCAATGCTCGAGAGGGCAAAGACCGAGGCGAAGAAGCCCTGATAGCGACCGCGCTCCCGCGGCGGGACGACATCGCCGATGATGGCATTGGGCAATGTAATCAGCGCCCCGCCGCCGAGGCCCTGCAAGGCGCGGGCCATGATCAGGGTGACCATGCTGGGAGCGAGCGCGCAGGCGATCGAGCCGGCGATGAAGATCGCGAGGCCCGCGAGCAGCAGGCGCCGGCGGCCATAAAGATCGCTCAATTTGCCGAAGATCGGCGTGACCGCCGTGGAGGACAGGAGGTAGGCGGTGACGAGCCAGGAGATGGCATTGAACTCGCCCAGGTCCCGGGCGATCGCGGGCAGGGCCGGGGCGACGATGGTCTGGTCGAGAGCGGCCAGAAACATGGCCACGGCAGCACCGAAGAGAATGCCGCGAAGATCATGGCGGGAGAGAGCGCTGCCGGGCTGGCCCGCGCCGATATTGCTCACGGGTGCGATCGATCCTTGGTGACTTCGCCTATACCTACACCAGAGCCGGCGGGCTCCTATGCCCGGTTACGGCATGGAAGCCCTGCGATTCTTCAATGGCTAAGCGAAGCGGCGGATCCTCACCGGGGCGCACGCCGCCAGCGCATCAGCATAATGACGGTCCCGATGGCGGCCAGCACGACATAGACCAGAACGAAGCACCAGGCCGCGGGGCCGGCGGGCCCGACCGCCGCGATGCCCAAAGCCGCACCGACCCGGGACCAGACGGGCAGCAGCAGGAGCGTGAGCAGCACCGCCACGGGCAGGCAGAGGAGAAGGATCGAGGAGGCGATGAGAAGCTCCCGGACGCGTGCCATGTCGCCTCTTGCTCCGCCTTCTCGCGTCGCCTCGCGCAAAGGCGCACTCTATCCGATCGCGCTCATGCCGACGACCCGTCTCGGCGATGCCTTACGCCTCGATGGCTGGCCTCGAGCGGCGGAGGTTGCTTGGGCGCAGGACCGGCAGACACCTGCCATGCCCCAGGACTTTCGACCCGCAGAGTACCGGCCGGTTCCCTCGATCTGGGCATCGCCCCGGATCACGGCGATCGCTCGCGGCCATTGCTTCACACCTTGGTGACATGGGCCGGCGGGCTGTCAAAATCCCGTGACAACTCATATCTTCGGCCTGCGCACGGACCTAGGCTCCATGCCTGGGGCCGCGACCCCCACCAGTCATAGGAGGAATCGATGCATCGGAGCATTCTCACGGCGGCGCTGGCCGTTCAGCTTTTGCTCACCGGCACCGCGCTCGCTCTGGCGGAAGACTATGGTCCGCTGAAGGTCCAGGCGACCTCGGCCGGCAATGTCCTCGCCGATGCGAACGGCATGACCCTCTACACCTTCGACAAGGACACCGCCGGCAAATCGAACTGCACCGGCAAATGCGCCGAATTCTGGCCGCCGGTGAAAGCCGCTGCCGATGCGAAGCCGGTGGGCGACCTGACCATCATCACCCGCGACGATGGGAGCAAGCAGTGGGCCGATGGCGGCAAGCCGCTCTACACCTTCGCCAAGGACACGAAGCCCGGCGACATGCTGGGCGACAACTTCAAGAACATCTGGCACGTGATCAAGGAATAGCCGCTCGCAAAACGCGGTGACGCCGGCCGATCCCGGACCGGCCGGCGTCACGCCAGAACGACGTCAGGCCAGGGCGACGCATTCGATCTCGATATCGAAATCGAGCGGCCAGGGAGCCACCGGCACGAAGCTTCGCGCCGGCGGTGCTTCCTTGAAGAAGCGGGCGTAGACCTCGTTGATCCGCCCGAATTGCGTCGTATCCGTGGCATAGATGACAACCTTGCAGACCTTCTCGAGGGAGGAGCCGGCGCTTTCCAGCACATGCTGCAGGCAGCGCAGGCATTGCTCCGTCTGCTGCGCCATATCCCCCCTGACGAAGTTCCCGGTGGCCAGGTCAATGGGCGGCGTGCCGGAGACGAAAACGAAGCCATTGGCGCGGATGGCCGGCGAGAGCGGCACCCGCGCCTTGCGGATGCCTTCGGAGATTCCGGGAACGTCGATCACCGTCCTGTCCAGTGCTCTCATCTCCGTTTATTGCGGCCGGGCAGCTTGACCCTTTCATCGAAGCCCGGCAATCCTGGAGGAACGGTTTTGCGGCAGTGGCGCCCATGGCGGACGGCTACGGATTGAACGACCTCATCCATGAGATGCGCCGCGTCACGGCAAAGACGCAGCTGCCGGCGGATATCCTGCGGCATCTGACGGCGCCGGCGCGCCGCCTTGCTCTGGAGCCGGCGTGGCTGGAGCCTCGCTTCCACGATTGCGATCCGGTGGCGGGCTTCGCCATCCATCCGCTGCATGAGGAACCCGATCACAGCCTCTCGGTCGTGCTCGCGGCCCTGCTGCCCGGGCGGGATCTGCCGCCGCACAATCACAAGACCTGGGCCCTGCAAGTGGGGATCGAGTCCTATTCGCTGAACCTCGCCTGGCGGCGGATCGACGACGGATCGCGTCCGGGCCATGCCGAGCTCGTGGAGACCGGCAGGCTCAGCTTCGGCCCCGGCGATGTCCTCGCCTTCATGCCGGAGGATATCCACAGCATCGTCAATGCGTCCAGCCAGCTGGCCCTGTCGCTCAATCTCTACGGCGTCAGCTATGCCGCCGCGCAATCGGAGAAATTCGATCCCCGGGCGCAGACGGTGAAGCCGCTGCTGGCGCCTTAAGCGCGATCATCCCTTCATCGAGGAGAGAACGATGCTGAAGCTATGGGGACGCCCCACCTCCCTGAACGTACAGAAAGTGGTCTGGGCCCTGGAGGAGATCGGCGTGGCCTATGAGCGGGTCGATGTGGGCGGCCGCCATGGGGGGCTCGACCAGCCCGCCTATATCGCCCGCAACCCGAACCAGCGCATTCCCACGCTGGAGGACGACAGCACCGTGGTCTGGGAGAGCAACGCCGTCGTGCGCTATGTCGCCGCGCGTTACGGCGAGGGCCAGCTCTGGGACGCGGATCCCGGCCGGCGGGCCCGGGTCGACCAGTGGATGGACTGGATGCAGACGACCCTGGCGCCCGATTTCTACGCGGTGTTCTGGGGCGTGGTGCGCACCCTGCCGGAGAAGCAGGACAAGGCGGCCATCGCGGCGCAGACGAAGACGCTCGGCGAGCGCTATGCCCTGCTCGACCGGCAGCTCGAAGGCCGGCCCTTCCTTACCGGCGACAAGCTCTCCATGGCCGATATCGTCAACGGGGCGACCCTCTACCGCTACCATGAGATGGAGATCGAGCGGCCGGCGCTGGCGCGGGTCGCCGGCTGGTATGAGCGCCTCAAGGAGCGTCCGGCCTATCGCAAGGCGGTCATGGTCTCCTTCGACGAGCTGCGGGCGCGCTAGAGCATTTCGGCTTGAGACGATCAGGCTCTGGAGCAAGATTCGGAGCGCGGGCGGTGGCGCTCCCTGCCATCTTCTCCTCATCGATCACGTGAGGAGATGGATCATGAGCTTTCGCATCAAGGGGCTGCCGGCCGAGACCTTCCGGCATCTGTTCGCCCTCTCCGACGAGGCGCTTCGCGCACAACGGGCACTGCGCCGCACGGTGGACGAGGAGAACGCCTTTCCCTGCCGCGTCAGCCTGACCGATGCGGCGCCCGGCGATGAGGTGCTGCTGGTCAACTACGAGCATCATCCGGTCGAATCGCCCTACCGCGCCAGCTTCGCGGTCTATGTCCGCGCGGGCGAGGAGACCTATGACGCCGTCGACGAGGTGCCGGCGCAGCTCCGCCGGCGGATGCTGGCGGCCCGGGGCTACGATGCCGACGGCATGCTGGTCGAAGCCGATCTCGTCGATGGAAAGGCACTCGAAGCCAAGATCGAGCAGCTCTTCGCCGAGCCGCGCATCGCCTATCTGCAGCTCCATTTCGCCAAGCCCGGCTGCTACGCCGCCCGGGTCGAGCGGGCATGACGAAGGTGGGATTTCCCGGCGCCCCGATCTGTTTCTACAGGGAATCTGCAGGCATTACTCCCGACCAACGCTAAACCTATAGCATATACGTAAAAAGCGTATTTGTCAAACGGGCCTCGGTTTCGCGGCGGAGGTCTAGGTCTTGGCACCCAGATCGACACCGACGCCGCGCGCGGCCTCGCCGATCTGGGCCCAGGTGACCTCGTCGACGGGGATGCCTTCGGCCAGACGCCGCGCCCGCATCCGGCGCTCCGGATCGCCCGGAATGAGAACCGGCTCCTCGGGGTCGCGCGCCGGCGAGGCGGTGACATAGCCGGTGATCGCCTCGATCTCGTGGACGAGCCATGCCTTATCCACGAGCCGGGCGGGATCGAGGATGAAGGCCAGCATGTTGTTCGTGATCGTCTCCTGGCCCTGATGCTCCGGCGTCAGCGTGCCGCCGCCCACGATCGCCCCCGCCAGAAGCTCACAGGCGAAGGCGAGCGCATAGCCCTTGTGATCGCCCATGGGCAGGACCGCACCACTCGGATCTGCGAACAGCGCATTCGGATCGGTCGTCGGCCGGCCGGCGCCGTCGAGCAGCAAATCGGGTTCGAGCGCGCGGCCCTCATTGGCGGCGACCCGCACCTTGCCGACCGCCACCTTGCTGGTCGCCATGTCGAGAATCACCGGCCGCCCCGGCTCGGCCGCCGGAAAGGCGATGCAGACCGGATTGGTCGCCAGACGCGCGTCGCTGCCGCGATGAGGCGCCACATAAGACTTATGGCCGATCACATTGACGAAATGCAGGGAGACCAGGCCGGCCGCGGCGCATTGCTCGCCATAGCTTCCGATCCGGCCGATGTGATGGGCATTGCGCAGCGCGATGGCAACGAGCCCGGTCTTCCGGGCGCGCTCGATGCCGAGCTCGGTCAGTCGGCGCGCCACCACCTGGCCATAGCCCCGCTCGCCGTCATAGAGAAGGATCGCGCCCTCCTCCCGCAGGATCCGGCCGGCGCGATTGGGAATCAGCGTGCCGGCGGCGAGATTGCGCATATAGGTGGGGATCATGCCGACGCCATGGCTGTCATGGCCGCGGAGATTCGCCTCCACGAGATGATCGGCCACGATCCCGGCCTCCTCCGGCGCGCTGCCGGCCGCGATGAAGATCCGGGCGGCCGTCGCCCGCAGTGACGTCTCGGGAATGAGCATGATGAACCTGCCTCGCCAGCGACATTCCTAGCGAGGCCGCCGGCCGGGGCAAGGAAAATCCGCGCCCTGACCCGTGATGAGCCAGGATATCCGGCAGCGATAGCCGGCGAGCAGCGCGTCGAGCTTCCCCGCCGCTTTCAGACCCAGCCTTCGATCTTCAGGCCACTCGCTTTCTCGGCTTCCTCCCGCGACACCCGGCGCACCGTCTGGCCGAAGCTCCAGACATGGCCTTCGGGGTCGCGGGCGGCATAGACGCGATCGCCGTAGAACTGATCGGCGGGCTCGCGGACGATGACGGCGCCGGCCGCCCGGGCCCGCTCGCAATGGGCGTCGATGCCGTCCTGAAGATGGACATGGATCGATTGGGTGTTGCGGCCGCCGGTGGAGGCGGGGCTGGCGGCATAATCGGCCCATTCCGAGCCCACCATGATGTAGCCGTCCCCGAAGCGCATTTCCGAATGGCCGAGCTTTCCCTCGGCGTCGGTGATGAGCATCGTGCGCTCGAAGCCGAAGGCCTTCTCGAGCCAATCGAGGGCGGCCAGGGGATCCTTGTAATGCAGGGCCGAGCCCAGGCTGGGGCGGCGGAAGGGGTCATCCATTGCGGCATCTCCTTAGCCAGGACCGGAATATTTAACCCTTAGGAGAACTATTCTGTGAACCAGTCGCCTCGCCTGCGGTCATCCGGTCAGGCCACGCGAATGCCCGTCTGCCATTCCACGGGCTCGAAGCGGGCGATGTCGCTGACGAAATAGGACCCGTCGGCATCGACGAACAACCGACACTCGAAACCATAGCGCAACCCGGCGACGGTCAGCGCGCCCCGATAGACCTCGCTGGTCCCCCCGTCGGCTTCGGCCATCCGGTGGGAGAGCTCGCGCTCGACCTCGATGCTTCCCGCCAGCGCCTCCGGCACGCGCCCGCTGATACAGGCCTCGCACAGGGCATCTTCGACCCCGACGCCACCGATCGTATAGAGATAGGCATCCACCACGGCGAGCCAGTCCGTCATCTTCCCGACCTCCTGTCACCAAGGGCGAAGACTGTAGTCCACCCGAGAGAACATAACAAGAACATTCTCAGGGAGACCCATGCTTCGGGGGAGGCCGAATACTAGCCAGTCGGCGCGGCCCGTGCTTTAAGTGCACCGCCGGGGCGACCTACCGATTCCACTTCGAGTTTGGCGCTCGCATCTGACCAGGGGGAGCATTCGCGTGAGCATATCGATGACGCAGCCGAAAGCGCGGCAAGCAAGGCGCCAGGGCGCCGCCGGGCTGCTATCTGTCGCCGCGGCCTACCTCTGGATCGTGCCGGCCTGGGCGCAACAGTCGGACGCCGCCATTACCGGCGAGTCCTCCACCGTGCCGACCCAGATCCTGCCCCATGACCTCTCCGTCTGGAACATGTTCCTGTCGGCAGATGTGGTCGTGCAGGTCGTGATGGTCTCCCTCGTCTTCGCCTCGATCATCACCTGGACGATCTTCGTGGCCAAGAGCCTGGAGCTTGCCGGCGCCTGGCGCCATATCCATAGCGGGCGCGCCCTCCTCCATGCGTCGCGTACCCTGGAACAGGCCATGCAGAAGTTCCACGGCCGTCACGATCCGCTCGCCGGTCTCGTCAACGCCGCCCATGAAGAGGCCATGCTCTCGGCGGAGATCCCGGGCGAAGGGCTGAAGGAGCGCGTCATGTCGCGGCTCGAGCGGGTCGAATCCGGGGCCGCGCGCGCCGTGAACCGGGGCACGGGACTGCTCGCCACCATCGGCGCGACGGCGCCCTTCGTCGGGCTGTTCGGCACCGTCTGGGGCATCATGAACAGCTTCATCGGCATATCGAAGATGCAGACGACCAATCTCGCGGTGGTCGCCCCCGGCATCGCCGAGGCGCTGCTGACCACCGCCTTCGGCCTCGCCACCGCGATCCCGGCGGTGGTCATCTACAACTACTTCGCCCGCATGGTCGCCAGCTACAAGGTCAGCGTCGCCGATGGTTCGGCGGAGGTGCTTCGCCTGGTCTCCCGCGATCTCGACTTCCAGTATCGCAGCCTCATGGCTGCGCAGCCGGCGGCCTAGCCCCATGGCCCTGCGCCAGGTGCACGCCGAAGAGGATCTCGCGGAGAACCACGAGATCAACGTCACGCCCTTCATCGACGTCATCCTGGTCATCCTGATCATCTTCATGGTGGGTGCGCCGCTGGCCACGGTCGACATGGCCGTCGATCTGCCGACCTCCGATGCCAAGCCCAGCACGCGGCCCGACAAGCCCATCTTCCTCACCATCAAGGCGGACAAGGCGATCACGCTGGACGACAAGCCGGTGACCCTGGGCGGGCTCAGCAAGGCGCTGGACGGGGAGTTCAAGGGTGACAAGGAGCAGCGTATTTTTCTCCAGGCCGACAAGAGCGTGGAATACGGTGACATCATGGCGGTGATGAACGCCCTCAGGGACAGCGGCTATCTGAAGATCGCGCTGGTCGGACTGGAGGCGTCGGACCACAAATGACGGTCGCCGAGCTCCGCCCCGTTTCCTTCAGCGATAGCTTCGGCCCCATCG
>Ga0210392_10001851_pt1 | contig 10949 bp, 6 predicted proteins | sample IncBWC30OmetaG_FD_161057 | JGI IMG/M metagenome (GOLD analysis project Ga0210392, IMG submission 161057) | Forest soil microbial communities from Barre Woods Harvard Forest LTER site, Petersham, Massachusetts, United States - Inc-BW-C-30-O ...
GCGCCCCAAGCACTAGCGCCATGGCGTTATCGATCGTCGGCTGGTTGCCACCAAAACCCGCAGTGAATTGCGAGAACAGTGTGGAGCCGATTCCGACGATGACCGCCAGCACCAGAACTTTGACCCCCGACGAAATGACATTGCCCAGCACCCGCTCGGCGGCAAATGCGGTCTTACCGAACAGACCGAATGGGATCAGCACGAAGCCAGCGAGTGTCGTCAGCTTGAACTCGATGAGCGTGATGAAGAGCTGGATGGCCAGAATAAAGAAAGCCAGCAGCACGACGATCCAGGCAAACAGCAGAACCGAAATTTGTATGAAATTCTCGAAGAAGCTGACATAGCCCATCAATCCCGAAATCGAATCGAGAATTGGCCGCCCAGCATCAAGTCCGACCTGGGCGATCTTTCCGGGTCTCAGGAAATCGGCCGAGGACAGGCCAGCACCCGAGGCTTTCAGGCCCAGGCCAGCAAAACTCTCGAAGATGACGCGCGCCAGACTGTTCCAGTTGGCGATCAGAAAAGCGAACACACCGACAAACAGCGTTTTCCTGACGAGCCGAGCCAGGATGTCCTCGTCCGCCCCCCATGCCCAGAACAGGCCTGCCAGCGTGACATCGATTGCTGCAAGGGTGGTGGCAAGATATCCGACCTCGCCTCCGAGTAGCCCAAACCCGGAATCGATGTACCGGGTGAAAGTCTCCAGGAACTGGTCAATGATTCCTGTGCCGCCCATCACTCACTCCTTTCCGGTCTGCTGAATCGGAGGGTAATCAAGTGGCATACGGCTCTCGTCCTTGGGTGCAACAAACAACGAGCGGCCTGTTTGGACAAACGCACCGTCGGACTGTGCTGGTACTGGCTGCCCGAGAAACCGGCGGCGCTGCTCAGCCCAGGATTTTCGGCATTCGGACAAAGCATCCTTCTGCTCATAGGTTATGGAGCGACACTCCATGAGCTTCGCTGCCAACGGATCGGTCGTCCCGCCAGCGGATGCGGGTGTGCTTGTCTGGCCTTCGTCGCCACGTAGCCGAATTGCACAAGCAGCAACGACAAGCACAACGAGCACGACGGCTGCGAAGGCCGGAATTCGTTCAAACAACTTCGCGTTCATCAGTGAAACATCTGCACGGGTGTGGGTTGATAGCCGGCACCTTGCGAAAGGAACCGGCGCAGTTGCTCCCTGCCCTGGTCCTGGGCGGCCGCATGCTGGGCGGACTCCAGGTTTTGTGCGCGCCCATGGGCTGCTACGACCGCCGTGAGATCCGCAAGTTGCTGAACCTGCAGCGCCAGCAGCTGATTGCCGGCTTGGGTCGCCTGCAACGCGCCACTCGCCCCCTGGCTTGAGGTCACAAGGGCGGACATCTGGGTATGGTTGGTACCAAGATTGCCAACGACGGTAGCCTGCGTCCGCATGGCATCCTGGAGACCCGCCATCGCATTCTGCCAACGGCTTTGCGCGTTTGTGATCAACGCCTGGCCCGAAAGACTCGATGAAGCGGGTGCGTAGGTCGTCGAAAACGCCCTGTCGACCTGCTCAATGTCATAAGCGATACGCTGAGCCTGCGCGAGAAGCTGTTGGGTCCGCTGGATCGATTGCTCCAGCTGCAGCAACGACGAGAACGGCAGCGTCGCCAGATTCTTCGCCTGGTTGATTAGCATTTGCGCCTGATTTTGCAGAGACACGATCTGGTTGTTGATCTGCTGCAAGGCTCGAGCGGCAGTCAGCACGTTCTGTGCGTAGTTGTTTGGATCGAAGACGATCAACTGCGCTAACGATCGCTCAAAATTTCCTGCTAGAATGATTGCGACAATGCTGGCGGAGGCAAGACGGCGGAAGCGACTCATTTGGATGCCTCCAATTGAGGAAGATGAGGGATGAGATCGCTCGCCCAGGCGATATCGCGCGCTTTTAGCCAGCCGGGCACAAAGTGCTCATGGCCATGTTCAGCGAGCACCTGCTCGATGAGTGCCTGATCGGCTTTGGAAGAAGTCGCGGTGAAGGCGAGAGCAACCTCGCCAAGACCAAGCTCGAACAGACGATTGCCGCGGCGCGACTGGCAGTAATAATCGCGCTTCGGTGTGGCCCGAGCCAGGATCTCGATTTGGCGGTCGTTCAGTCCAAAGCGTCGATAGATCGCCATGATCTGTGGCTCGATGGCGCGGTCGTTCGGGAGCAGGATTCGCGTCGGACAGCTCTCGATGATAGCCGGCGCGATCGCCGAGCCATCAATATCCGCGAGCGATTGGGTGGCGAAAATGACAGAAGCATTCTTCTTGCGCAGCGTCTTTAGCCACTCGCGCAGCCGTCCGGCGAAATCGCCGTCATCGAGAGCCAGCCAGCCCTCGTCGATGATGAGCAGGGTCGGCCGGCCATCGAAATGGCCTTCAATTCGGTGGAACAAATAGGAGAGAACAGCGGGCGCCACAGCAGTGCCAATCAAGCCATCCGTCTCGAATACGTGAACCGACGACTGACCCAGGCGTTCGCTTTCAGCATCGAGCAAACGATCATAGGGCCCGCCGATGCAATAAGGTTGCAAAGCCCGCTTCAGGACGTTCGACTGAAGCAAAACGGAGAGGCCAGTAAGAGTACGCTCCTCGACGGGCGCAGAGGCTAGCGAGCTCAGCGCCGACCAAATGTGCTCCTTGGCTTCCGGGGTGACCTCGACACGCTCACGACTTAGGATCGAACTAATCCAGTCAGCCGCCCAGCCACGCTCGGCGACATCGTCGATTCCGGCAAGCGGCTGAAGCGAGACGAACTCGGAAGTGTCTCCGGCAACGGCGCCGCCGAGGTCATGCCAATCGCCGCCCATGCCGATTGCGGCCGCACGGATAGAGCCCCCGAAATCAAAGGCAAAGATCTGCGACTCGGGATAGCGCCGGAACTGCAACGCCATCAACGCCAGCAACACGGATTTTCCGGCGCCCGTAGGTCCGACCACCAGCGTATGTCCGACATCACCAACATGAAGGGAAAAGCGAAACGGGGTCGATTCCTCCGTCTTGGCCAGAAACAGCGGCGGCGCCTTGAAATGGTGGTCCCGCCCCTCCCCGGCCCATACCGCAGACAGGGGAATCATGTGCGCCAGGTTCAACGTCGAGACTGGCGGCTGCCTGACGTTGGCGTAGACATGTCCAGGCAGGCTGCCGAGCCAGGCCTCAACCGCATTGACTGTCTCGATCATGCAGGTGAAGTCCCGGCCCTCGATCACCTTTTCGACAAGGCGGAGCTTCTCGTCGGCGGTGGCTGGATCGCCGTCCCAGACTGAGATCGTCGCCGTAACGAAGGCTTCACCTATCTGATCAGAACCAAGCTCCTGCAGTGCCGCATCCGCGTCCATGGCCTTGTTGTGCGCATCGGTATCAAGAAGGGCGGAAGCCTCGTTTGTCATCACCTCTTTTAGGATCGCAGCCACAGACTTGCGCTTGGCGAACCATTGTCGTCTGATCCTTGTCAGAAGTTTTGTTGCATCCAACTTGTCGAGCATGATTGCACGGGTCGACCAGCGATAGGCGAACGGGAGGCGATTCAAGTCATCGAGAATTCCGGGCGTCGTCGCCGTCGGGAAGCCAACAACGGTCAGGACGCGCAGGTGCGCCGGCCCGAGCATCGGCTCAAGACCACCCGTCAGCGGCTGATCGGCGAGTAGCGCGTCGAGGTACATCGGGATTTCGGGCACCCGGACGCGTTGCCGCTTGGTCGAGATCGTCGAGTGCAGGTAAGTCAGGGTTTGCTCATCGTCGAGCCAGGCGCACTCCGGCATGAAGCCTTCTACGAGTTGCAGAAAGCGATCGGTCCGATCCACGAAGCCACGGAGGGTCTCGCGCGCATCAGCATCGACGGTGCGATTGCTCCCCTCATAGAGCAGCCTTTCGGCTTTCGCCGTCCCTTCGGCCGGCGGCAGATAGAGAAATGTCAGGAAATAGCTCGACTCGTAGTGGGTGCCCGCTTCCTCAAACTGCGCTCTTCGTTCGGCATCGACCAATGCGGAGGCCACGTCGGGAAACGTATTCGGAGGATAGCTGCCGGCTGAATGGCGTTGCGCCTCGACAAAAATGGCCCAGCCGGATTCCAGGCGACGCAGCGCATTGTTAAGACGGCCGGCAACAGCGACAAGTTCGGCCGGCACGGCGCTATCGAGGTCGGGCCCCCGAAATCTCGCCGTACGCTGAAATGACCCATCCTTGTTGAGGACGATTCCCTCATCTACAAGGGCCGCCCACGGCAAGAAATCGGCAAGCCGGGTATTGGAACGGCGGTATTCGGCGAGATTGAACATGGGAGACCTCAGGTATTGAGATGACCGGGGATGCGCAGGTGCCGGCGCACGACTTCGACAAAGTCGGGGTCGCGCTTGGCTGCCCAGACGGCAGCCATGTGGCCAACGAACCAAAGGAGCAGGCCCGCGATCCAAAGGCGAAGACCGATGCCCAACGCAGCTGCGAGCGTGCCGTTGACGATCGCGATAGAGCGTGGCGCCCCGCCCATCAGGATCGGCTCGGTCAGCGCGCGATGGACTGGCGTTTCGAAGTCTGGAATCTGTCCTTCCATCAGATCACGACTCCCCCGCCGAATGAAAAAAAGGACAGAAAGAAGCTCGAAGCGGCAAATGCGATCGATAGGCCGAACACGATCTGGATCAATCTACGAAAGCCACCCGACGTATCGCCGAACGCGAGCGATAGCCCTGTGGTAATGATGATAATGACGGCGATGATCTTCGCGACCGGCCCTTCAACCGATTGCAGTATTTGATTGAGCGGCTGCTCCCAAGGCATGTTGGAGCCAGCAGCTCGCGCCGAACTGACGGCGTAACAAGTCGCCACGACTGCGGTCAGCGAAGCGACACCGCGACGATGCCGAAGGAAGCTCATGATGGGTCCCCCATTGCTGCGAGCCTGTAATCGCCGGAAGCGGTGAGCCCGGCGACAGCGGCGAGTTCGCTAAGGCGCCGGTCGGCGCCACGTCCGGAAAGCACCGCGATCACGTTTATGGTTTCGGCAATCAACGCGCGCGGAACCGTAATGACGACTTCCTGGATGAGTTGCTCAAGCCGACGCAGTGCTCCCAACGCAGTCCCCGCATGGATGGTGCCGATGCCGCCCGGATGGCCCGTGCCCCAGGCCTTGAGGAGATCAAGGGCTTCCGCTCCTCGTACCTCTCCGATCGGAATACGGTCGGGGCGTAGGCGTAGAGATGATCGGACGAGATCCGATAGCGAGATCACGCCATCCTTGGTGCGCAGCGCCACCAGATTGGGTGCCTTGCATTGCAGCTCTCGCGTGTCTTCGATCAGGATGACCCGATCCGAAGTCTTGGCGACTTCGGCCAGCAATGCGTTGGTCAGCGTCGTCTTGCCACTGGAAGTGCCGCCAGCCACAAGAATATTCTTGCGTGCCCCAACCGCGCGCCGCAAAGCATCGGCTTGGAACGAGATCATGATTCCCTTGGCGACGTAATCGTCCAGCGTGAACACGGCGACCGCGGGCTTGCGAATAGCGAAGGCTGGGGCCGCAACGACGGGCGGTAATAGTCCCTCGAAGCGCTCCCCTGTCTCGGGTAATTCCGCTGACACGCGTGGGCTACCTGCGTGAACCTCGGCACCCACGTGATGAGCGACCAATCGGACAATGCGCTCCCCGTCCCGGGCTGACACGAGTTGTCCGGTGTCCGCCAGGCCGTCTGACAAGCGGTCGATCCACAATCGCCCATCGGGGTTGAGCATCACTTCGACGATGGTCGAATCTTCCAGAAAGCGTGCGATGGCTGAACCAAACGCGGTGCGCAGCATGCGCGCTCCGCGCGAAATTGCTTCCGAATGAATGGGATGATTCATCACTGCCCTCCCCACGAACTAGGTCGTCCCGAGCAACCTCAGATGGGGATCAGAAAAGGCAGAAAACGAGTTACTGCAACGAGGCAGTTATCGCGTTAGTAGCCTGGCGTATAAAAAGAAATGACGAGGAGTATTTGGCTTCGTCAATTGGCAGCACAGAAAGGGTGAACGCCGCGGCGGTACCCCCGGAAATGCCGACGTCCCCGAGCTGCACCTTTGCTTTGACCTTGGAGTCCAGTCCCCATAGCCGCCTGCAGCACGGCGGTCTTTCCGACACCATTGCGTTCGAACAGGCCGACGACAGTGCCTGCATACACCCTGCAGCGCGTGCCCCTTGCCGTAGTAGGTGTGGCGGATCGGTGAGCGAAAGCGCTGCCAAGATAAGCCTCTTGCACCTTGGCGAAACCATTTCTCTAGCTCGACGAAGCGTTCCTGAAACAAAGATATACCTATCCTGGAATCAGCAAAAAGTGGGGAACAGCGTCATGCAATTCATTCTCGATCTGCTTTGGGCCCATTCGCGCAGCTCATATTTGAGCGCCATTGCCAGTCAGGAGCAGTTACTATGACCGGTGCGATTGCGTTCCTGATGTGCGTCAACGTAGCTGTGCTTTTTGCCCACGCATTCAACGCCTACCGCGAGAGCTAGTTTTAGCTTTGGTCTAATAGGTACAGGGGAGTGCGAAATGCATACCCTGATATTTGGGGCTATTTTACTGGCGACCGCCATCGCAGGGCTCTACCCGCTGGTCTCGTCCTCAGTTGCATCAGTGCGGAACACCCGGGCAGCGAGATTCTTCGGCCGATTTTCTCCAGTGCTCGACCAAATGACGTAGGCGCCGATCATCTTAATACTCGACTTAAGCTTGATCCTAGCGTTAATGCCGGAAGCGTTCAGCCACCACGCGCAGTAGCTTGCCGTCGTTTTCACCAACGCCATTAATCATCTGGTAATTTGCGAGGTTCAACCTCCGACTCGCTCAATTTCGAGAATAGCTTTTCCATTTCCAATCGATAAGCCAGCGCGACCTAATCTCGATATCGGAGCTTCATCGTTCATCCCTGGGCAACGGTAATTCCGTGGGGGCTCAAAGGAGTGAGGGTGTCTGGGCACGACCTCCAGGATGAAGACTTTGTTGCAGATTGCGTTGTGACAATCGGCGCAATAACCATTGTGAGCCTTACGGTTGTGTTGATTGTCGTTATGCGGTGTGTCTGACGCGTAAAACACGTTTAAACACGTCGTCTCAAATTCGACAGCGCGGCGTCTTCAGGAAACTGAGGGCGCCGCACTTGTCCGGGCAATCCAGGAGAGGCGGCGCCCCACCTCTGTTACGTGTCCCAAGGCTCGCTATATTGCGCAGAGCTGCTGGCCGATGATCATCGGGTATACCCGTCCTCACATGCCGGCGCAGTGCCGATGCCTACCGCGAAAGCTGGGCATCTACTGCAGTAACGTCCGCATCGGCAACGATTGGTCGGCGCGTCGGTATGCCCGTCGAGGTCGATCAATGGGGTTAGAGCCTCGGCTTCTATCCAGGCCTCGAGCCTGACCTGCATCGATTCGGTTCGGCAGCGACCGTCGACCAAGCGCGCGCTGGGCGGCGTTCGACGAATATCGGCACGACCGCGAGCACCGAGCAGAGATCAGGGCTATCCACGTCCGCAATGAAAATCTTGCCAGCGAAACACCGTCATCGTCGATGCGATGCCTTTGCGGCGTCACCTTCGACAGCCACAAGCCAGCCGAGAGCCATGACCATCGCCCGCACACTTATGCCGCGCATTGAGCGTCCGTGTTTCGGTCGCGTGCACGCAATGAGATGTCAGCTCGCGCGGGTCGAGAATTCGAAGAATAGAATACCGGCATGTGAGCAAAATTTCATTTGCAGTGCAAAATGCCGCGCCGTAGCTTTGTTAGATCCGGGGCTGGCAATAGTTCACGTGCACATTTTTCCCGGGATGGCCGCAGCATAACAGCTGCGGCCTTTTTGCTTGTTGACTGAGACAGCCAGTCTATCGACCATCGAGTTTGCGACGTGTGTCGCGTCGCAAGGGCGGCCCGGAGTTCGAGCGCACGGAACGCCAGCCCCGGGAGCGATCACTTCGGACCGCCCGCGCCGCGCTAGAGTGCCCCCTTCAGTTTGCAGTATGTCGTGCAGGTTGTCGTGACGCCGTGCTGGCATTTCAGGCAGCCGGCGACACACTGATCGAGGACCATCAGATCATAAGCGATCGAGCAGCTATCGAGAGAGCCGGTAGCATCGTCGTGTTTGGAGCATGATGGTGCCGCAAAGAGCATTACCACCAAAATGGTAGCAGATTTCGTGGCAAACTCCGATAAGACCCCTCGGCTGCGCTGATAGCGCGTATAATCTTCTCATTCAGCGCACGAAAATTCGCGGACCGTTGGAACTAGACTAACAAACGTCTATTGCGCCTCGGGTCTCGGATAGCTTGAAATACTGGCACACCAGGCCTTGGTGTTTTCGTTGGACGATAGTGGATTCGTTCACACAGGCTTGGCGGCATCCTTGTTAGTTGCTCCCGTACCAGCGCGGTCTTGTCGAGTTCGAGGAAATGAACCTCAATTTGAAGCGTTCATCTCTGGCCGATGTCCGGCTCAAGATCTTCATTGAAATAGAAGCAGATCTCGAGGCCCCGTTACTGGAGCTCCGCAAGCGGTTGCGCCAGGCAAGCTTCATTGGACCTGCAGAATAAACGCAGGCTCGAAAACCCGCACCAGTTGTCAGCGCCGCAGTCGCCTGGCGTATTCCGCCAGCCGGTGTGCGTCCCTCAATGCGCTCGATGCCATGACACCCTGCGAGACCCATCCCGATCTGCCATAGAATGGTGTTGGCGCGTGCACTTGCGGCAGCACTGGCGCGCCCCGCTTGCCCTCGCTGCAACTAAGCGCATCATATCTTGCGCCATCGCGCAAAAATGGAAAGGATGCCGCCTGACCGGACCGTGTTGGGCAAGTCCAATTTCACTGAAACATCAATTTCAACAAAAGCGTTTTGCATATGGAGGGACCAAAGCGAAAGCCGGGTCCCACGAAGGGACAGCCGTCGTTCGGCAAACGGATTGCTGCCCTTGCGAAGATGCGGCGCCAAGAGCAAGCGGTCCAGGGCAATTCGCAACGCCCCAGGCGCGATGCCATACCCAGCAAATGGCTCACAAAGAATTAGAGCTGTCTTCCGCTGTCGAAAGAGCCAATATCAATCGACCATCTTGCCTCGATTGTTGATTCTTGCGGCCTATGCGCCCTTGGATTCGTCATCCTTATCACACCGTCGCCAATTGGCCTTCGCCCGGGGACAGATAAAGGTTCTGTCGGACTGGAGCATTTTGCAACCTGCTGCTTGCTCGGCGCTCTCCTTGCAATCGCCTATCCTGACCACTTTACGCTCGCGATCACCAGTCCGCTCCCTCGTCGATCTCAATGATTGTACCCTCGGCCGACATGGCGGCCAATCCGACCGGGCGGCCCGCATCCTGATGCGGCCGCAAGAAGAAAATCAGAAGCTGTCGGCTCAGCGCTCGGAGCCACGGCGCCGCAAACCAGATGAGGGCAACCGCCTGAAATGCCAAGCTTGCAGCAAACGCGGACTGATAGGCTTCTATGGGATAATGACCATTCTGCGGTGACCATTGCGCAAGAATCACGCCGATCCCGCACTGGACTACAAAAGCCCAGCTAAAATGCAGGAGGTTCAAGGCCCCGTTTGCGCGCGCAGCAAGTTCTGTCGAAAAATAGTCGGCTATCACGGCATAGCTCAGCACCGTCGCCGCACCCATAACTGATATAATGCACCAAGGCAGAAGCGGCGGGAGTGGCGCCCGCAAGATCAGGGCGAGCTCCGCCAGGAAACACAGCACTCCTACTGCTGCCAGGATCACTTCCGTTCTTATGCCGTGCCTGCGCAGACGATCCGCTATCATGCCCAGCACCAATGCACCAAGGCTGATCCCAAGGGCCATGACGAACAGTTGGGCGGCAACACCCTGCCGGTGCGACCCCTCGACGTCCACAAGCCAGGGTGCGGCCCACAGCGACTGCAGCGCCCACGAAGACCCGATGCAAGTCGCCGACAGAGGAGCGATTCTGAGGAAACGTGGATCCGTAAATATAGATCTGAGCGTGAGCAGGTTTTCAGCGATGGTGGATTTTTTGGGGGTCGTGTCGCGATCTGGGACGACGCAATAGACGAGCCCGGCAGTGGCGACACTTGCGATAGTCAAAATCTCGAATAGATCGCGCCAGCCAAGATAGTTCAGCAACCATGCGGTCGGCGCCGTTGCGGTGACCGCCCCGAGCGAGCCCAGCATGATCATCCAGCCGTTGGCGAGCGCGACGCGTTCTTTGGGAAACCAGAGGACGATGGCCTTGATCCCCGCCATCAATGAGGCCGCAACGCCAAGTCCAATCAGCGCGCGTCCCATAAGAAGCTCCGGGAATCCCCTCGCCATACCGTACAGGGTGGCGCCGCCGGCGGCTAAAACCAACAGCACGCTCTGCACCCTCCGCGGGCCGAAACGATCGAGCAGCACCCCTATGGGGATCTGAGCGCCGGCGAAAACCAGGAAATAGACCGAGGCGAGCAACCCCGTCGCCGCGGCATCAAGCCCAAACTCGGACGCGAGAGCAGGCGCTATTGACGCATTGATCGTTCGAAACAGGTAGGAGAGATAGTAGCCGGCGGCAAAGGGAAGAAAAACCGACAGGATCAGACGAAAGTTGCCAAACGCGCGCTTCTCCTGATTCTTCCCTCCTTTTACCTCTTGCTCGATGCGAGACGATGAAAGCGCCGGTGCCTTTCCGTCGCCGGTGCCGCGCCGCTCAGCAAAGTAATTTAGCGGGCGACGAAAATTAGAATTGCCGCCGCCCTCCCCGGCGGCAGCGGACGATTCATGATGGATGCCTGCAACGTCTTCCGGATAAGCCTGGAGATTGCCAGCGCCTGACTCTGACGCATCCGGCGTGTCGCCTTCAACTGGACGATCCAATTCTCCGAGCTCGGCTTCATTGAGACGATCGATGGTCTCCTGCATCAGAGGCTGCCCCATCCGAACACGCCGGTTGACCTGCTCAGCCAACACCCT
>Ga0210392_10001852_pt1 | contig 10944 bp, 7 predicted proteins | sample IncBWC30OmetaG_FD_161057 | JGI IMG/M metagenome (GOLD analysis project Ga0210392, IMG submission 161057) | Forest soil microbial communities from Barre Woods Harvard Forest LTER site, Petersham, Massachusetts, United States - Inc-BW-C-30-O ...
GTCATCGACACCGTGAACAGCATCAAGTCGCTGCTGCCGCAGCTCATGACATGGCTGCCGTCCAACATCCAGCTGACGATCATTGCCGACCGCACCACGACCATTCGCGCCAGTGTCGCCGACGTGCAATACACCATGCTGATCACCATCGTCCTGGTCCTGCTGGTGGTGCTGATGTTCATGCGCCGCCTGCTGCCGACGATTGCCGCCGCCGTCACCGTGCCGCTTTCTATCTGCGGCACGCTGGCCGGCATGTGGTTCATGGGCTATTCGCTCGACAATTTCTCGCTGATGGCGCTGACCATTTCGGTGGGCTTCGTGGTGGACGATGCCATCGTGATGATCGAGAACATCGTCCGCCAGCGCGAACGCGGCGCCGATCCGATCCGTGCCGCGCTCATCGGTTCGCGGCAGATCGGCTTCACCGTCATGTCGATCAGTATTTCGCTGGTGGCGGTGTTCATCCCGTTGATCTTCATGGGCGGCATCATGGGGCGGTTGTTCCATGAGTTCGCTATGACGCTGACCATGGCGATCGGCGTCTCGGCGGTCGTGTCGCTGACGCTGACACCGATGATCTGCGGCCAGTACATGCACGCCGGCACCGAAGCGCCACCAAAGGGCCTGATCGCCCGGCGGCTGGATCGCGCACTGGAACGCGGGTTCATCGCTACGCAGCGGGGCTACGCGCGGACGCTGGGCTGGGCGCTGAACCACCGCGTCTTTATGCTGCTCGTGACGCTGGCCACCATCGTGCTGACCGTCAAGCTTTACACTGTGGTTCCCAAAGGGTTCCTGCCGCTCCAGGACACCGGAATCCTGATCGGTTCCACCCTTGCCTCGCCGGACGTGTCGTTCCAGGCAATGGAGGATCGACAACGTGCCGCGGTCGATGTGGTACTGGCCGATCCCGCTGTGGCGAGTGTCGGTTCCACCGTCGGCGTCTCCAACGGCTGGAGTTCCATCAACCGGGGGAACCTCACGGTCAGCCTGAAGCCGCTGTCCGAAAGGCGGATTTCCTCCGAGGCCGTGATAGCGCGGCTGCGAGGGCCACTGGAGAAAGTGCCCGGCGTCCAGACCACCCTGTTTTCTGCGCAGGACCTGCGCGGCGGCGGCCGGCAGGGTGGGGCGCAATTCCAATACGCGATCATCACGCAGGACGTGAACGCGCTGCGCCGCTGGGCGATCGCGCTGGAGGAAAAGCTGCGCGCCACAGCGGGCATCACGGATGTCACATCCGACCAGGATCGCGCCGGACCGCAGGTGAACGTGGTGATCGACCGCGATGCCGCCGCAAGATTGGGCATCAATACGACGGCAATCGACGATGCCCTGAACAATGCCTACTCGCAGCGGCAGATCTCAACGATCTATACCCAGCGCAACCAGTACAAGGTCGTGCTGGAGATCGATCCGCGACTGCAGACCGATCCGTCGCTGCTCGATCGCATCTATGTCGGGGCAACGGGGGGCAAGCAGGTGCCGCTGTCGGCGGTTGCGCACTTCGAGCGCGATTCTGCGCCGTTGGCAGTGCGACATCAGGGCCAATTCCCCGCGGCGACCCTCAGCTTCAACCTCGCACCAGGCATGGCACTCGGCGATGCCGAAACTGCGGTTGACAACGCCGCACGCGAATTGCGCATGCCATCGGACGTGCGCACCGAGTTCGCCGGCAATGCGCGCTTCCTGCAGCAGTCGTTAGCCAGCCAACCTCTGCTGATCGCCGCCGCGTTGATCTCGATCTACATTGTGCTCGGGGTGTTGTACGAAAGCCTGCTGCATCCGCTGACCATCATCTCCACGCTGCCGTCGGCTGGCCTGGGAGCCTTGCTGGCACTGCTGATCACCGGGACCGAGTTGTCGATCATGGGACTGATCGGCATCATCCTGCTGATGGGCATCGTCAAGAAGAATGCCATCATGCTGGTGGATTTCGCGCTGGAAGCAGAACGCCAGCGCGGACTGACACCGTTGCGCGCGATCCACGAAGCCTGCCTCGAGCGGTTCCGTCCGATCATGATGACGACGCTTGCAGCCTTGCTTGGTGCGGTGCCGCTGGCGTTGGCATTCGGCACCGGTGCGGAGCTGCGTCGCCCGCTGGGCATTTCGATCATGGGCGGCCTGATCGTGTCGCAGGTGTTGACGCTGTACACGACGCCGGTGGTGTATCTGGCATTGGAACGACTGGCCGGGCGACGTCCGCCGATCGAACTGCCGGCGCCCGCAGAGTAGGTTCCGACGACGCTGTCAGCGAAGCGACGCGGCAATCTCGTTCGTGCACAACGCGGAGGATATTGCCGCGTCGCGCCTCGCAATGACAGTGGGCTCCTATCGTCCCATGATGAGCCGCGCCCGGACCCGCCTGGAGACAAAATCGATCGCCGACACGGTGATCAGTATCAACACGATGATATACGCCACCTGATCCCAGGCATTGATCTGGATGCGCTCCGACAGTCGCAGGCCGATGCCACCTGCCCCGACCAGGCCCAGGATTGTTGCCTCGCGTGAATTCGATTCGAATTGATACAGCGCCTGGCTCAGCATCACCGGCATCACCTGCGGCAAGACACCCAGGCGCAATGTCATCAGACCGGCTGCGCCGGTTGAGCGGATGCCATCGACCTGTCCTCTCTCGGCATTCTCGATCGCCTCCGCGTAGAGCTTTGCCAGCACGCCGGTGTCCGATACGAAGATCGCGAGGATGCCGGCGATCGGTCCGAGCCCCATCGCCCGCACGAACACCAGTGCCCAGATCAGCTGATCGAGGCCGCGGAACACGTCGAACACCCGACGCGTGAGGAAGCGAAATACACGGCTGGAGATCACGTTGCGGGCGCCGAGAAACCCAAGCGGGAGCGCCACGACTGACGCGAGCAGCGTGCCCAGGAAGGCCATCGCCACGGTTTCCACCATCGACCGCAGGATTTCCGCGTGGTCCCAATTGGCAAAACCGGACCAGTTGACCATGAGGCCAAGAATCACCCAAAGCCGATCGAGGCCGGAAAAGATCTTCCCGAAGTCGAACAGCCAGTGCAGGTAGCCGAGCCAGCCGACGACGGCGCAAGCGACCATCGCGCGGATTGCGCGCACCCGCCACGGCGCGCCGAAGGCTCGTGGCAACCGCGCGCGGGCATCGCCGATGGCAGCCTCGGTGATATCGGCCAGCCGGATCGCCTGGCTCATCGTCGCAGCAGGTTGCCGATGAACCGCGCCCGGATCTGCTCGGAGGCGAGGTCTATCAGCATCACGATGATCAGGATCAGGATGGCGATCGCACTGACCTCCTCATAGATATTGAAACCGATCACCCGCTTGAATTCCTGCCCGATGCCACCAGCGCCGACAAAGCCGATGATGGTGGAAGCGCGCACGTTGATCTCGAAACGCAGCAACGCGTAGCTGAGGAATCCCGGCAACACCTGCGGCACAAGGCCGTAGCGCACTGCCTCCAGCCAGTTGCCGCCGGCAGCGCGCATACCCTCCACGGGACGCATGTCGGCGTTCTCGTTCACTTCGGAAAACAGCTTGCCCAGCGCGCCGGTGGAATGGATGCCTATGGCAAGAATGCCGGCCAGCGGACCGATGCCGAACGGCCAGACCAGGATGAACGCCAGCACCACCTGCGGGATCGAGCGCATCACTTCGAGCAGGCGGCGCGTGATCCAATGGACGACGCCGCTGCTTGCCAGGTTGCGCGCGGCAGGGAACGACAGGACGAACGCAGCTGTGAAACCCATGACGGTCGCGAGCACCGCCATCTGCACGGTCTGCCAGAGCAGGGTCGCATAGGTGCCGATCCGGTAGAACCAGTAGGCGAGCGATTGCGGCTGCTTCACGCCGCCGAACAGATGCCCGAGCGCCAGCACAGGCACGGGATCGGCACCGCGTTGTGGCACCACGCTGAAGAGCTTGCCGAAGTACTCGCCGATTCGCGGCACGCCGCCGAGGATGCGAGACGGGTAGAACTCGGTGTCGATGACCGAAACCAGGACCAGCAGGCAAAGGATCGCAACGGTGAGGAGCGTTTCGCTCCGCCGGCTGCGGCGCAGCGCGGCAAACCGTGCCTCGAACATGCGGTATGCGGGATGATCGGTGACGTCACTCATGCATGGTGACCGCGAGGCGGCGTCGATGCCGCCCCGCGCGCCGGTTCAGGAGCGGTTGGCACGCTGCTCGGCCAGCCGCAACTCGATGATGTCGTGATACAGCTCCATCGTTGCCGGCGCGTAGCCGACACCGGAGCCCATTTCCACATCGTCATAGATGCTGCGATGCGAGGTTGGAAGATCGAGCATGATTTCGGTGAATTGCTTCTTCAGCTCGGCCGGCAACGCAGTGCGCACTGTCCACGGACCGTTCGGGATCTTGCCGGACTGCCAGATGATGTTGATGTCCGACATCTTCAGCATCTTCTTGTCGACCATCGAGCGGATATTGCCGCGGGTATAGCCCTCGGACTTCTCGCCTTGGCCGGAGGTCCAGGTGACCGCGGCGTCGTACTGCTTGTTCAGCACGGCCACCACGCCCTGCTCGTGTCCGCCGGAAAAGCCGGTCTTCGAGAAGTACACGCCGTCGTCGAGCTTGATCCCCTTCGCCTTCAGCGTGGCACTTGGAATGAGGTAGCCGGAGGTGGAATTAGGATCGGCCCAGGCCAGCGAATGGCCCTTCATGTCTTCGAGCGTCTTGATGCCGGAGTCGGCGCGCACGACCATCACCGAATAGTAGTAGGTGGATCCGTCCTTTTCGGTCGGCACAACGACAGGCTCGAGGCATTTGCAATCAAGCCAGGCGCCGGCAAACCCGGAGGCGCCAAACTCCGCCGCCTCCAACTGGCCGGCGGCAATGCCTTGCATGACGCCGGCATAGTCAGCGGCCGGGAACAGCTTCACCGGCATGCCCAACTTCTCTACCAGGAGGTCGTGGAACTTGTTGTAGCGCGCGAGCCGATCCTGCGTGTTCTCACCACCCAGAATGCCGATACGGAATTCCTTGATCTTTTCCGAGTCCGCGTGCGCTCCTGCCAGGCCCAAGCCAAGTACGCCGGCGACTGCCGCCAAGACCATTCTGCGAAACATGCTGATATTCCCCTGTTGAACGGCGATGTTGGCCTGGCGCTTCAGGCACGCGCGAAGGAAGGCATTGCGCCCGCAACGCGAATGCTGGTGGAGGTGATCCCCTCGTCCACCACGAGGTTGTGCTCACCGGCGCCATAGATATCCTGCACGGCAGCTTCATCGAGCATCTCGGGCGCGCCATCGAACACGATCCGGCCCTGCGCCATGCCGACAATCCGGTCACAGTAGGTGCGCGCGGTATCCAGTGTGTGCAGGTTGCACAGCACGGTGATGCCGTCGTTCTGGTTGATGTCACGCAATGCGTCCATCACCAGCCTGGCGTTCATCGGATCCAGCGATGCAATCGGCTCATCCGCCAGCAGTATCCTCGGCTCCTGCATCAGTGCGCGCGCGATCGCCACGCGCTGTTGCTGGCCGCCGGACAATGCATCCGCACGGGTCAGCGCAAGATCGGCGATGCCCAGCCGGTCCAGCGCCAGAATCGCCAAGGCGCGCTCGCGTGCGGAGAACAGCTTGAACATCGCTCGCAGAGTTGGGATGTGATTAAGCCGTCCCGCCAGGACGTTCGTCAGCACGTCGAGTCGCGGAACAAGGTTGAACTGCTGGAAGATCATCGCCACACTGGCGCGCCAGGCATGCAGTGCGCGGCCGGTGAAACCGGTGATGTCACGGCCGTCGAACAGCACGCGCCCTTCGCTGGGTTCGATCAGCCGGTTGACCATCCGCAGGAGCGTCGATTTGCCGGCGCCTGAGCGACCAATGATGCCCACCATCTGGCCAGGCGGAATCGAGAGGGAAGCATGTGCGACCGCGACGCGCTCGCCGAACCGGCGTGTGACGTTGTCGAGCTGCAGCATGGGTTCCTCGATAGGCCGAGGAAGGTCGTAGCTGCCATCAATGACAGAGGGATGTCAGTTCGATGAACAGGAAATGACGGGCGCCACTCGTGTCGATCGACGCAGCGGCTACGTCGGATCGGTGCCGCGACGTCCGCGTCCGCTGCGCTTGTACGCCGGCCCGTGATTCTCCAGGTTCAGCGCCGAATTGATCAGCGCCAGATGCGAGAATGCCTGCGGAAAATTACCGAGTTGCCGCTGTGCGCGCGGATCATACTCTTCTGCCAGAAGACCGACATCGTTGCGCAGGTCGAGCAGCCGCTCGAACAGCGCGCGCGCTTCCGCACGCCGGCCCTGCAATACCAGATTGTCCACCAGCCAGAAGCTGCAGGCCAGGAACACGCCCTCGCCCGGCGGCAATCCGTCGACATTCTCGTGGGTGCGGTAGCGCAGCACCAGCCCGTTCACCATCAGCTCCCGCTCGATCGCCGCAACCGTGCCCAGCATGTGCGGATCATTCGCGGGGAGGAAGCCGACCAGTGGCATCAGCAACAGGCTGGCATCGAGATCCGTGCCACCATAGTACTGCACGAAGCTATTTTTCTCGGTGCTGAACCCCTCATTGTAGACCGAGTCGTGGATCCGCTGCCGCAGCGCACGCCACTGGTCGAGCTTCGCCGGCAGGCCGAACTCTTCAGCGCCGCGAATAGCGCGATCCATCGCCACCCACGCCATCACCTTGGAAAAGGTGAACCGCCGCGGATCGCCGCGCACTTCCCAGATGCTCTCATCCGGCTGATCCCAGATCGCTGTGAGGTGCGCCACCAGGTTGCGCTGCAGATTCCAACTCACACTCGGGCGCGTGAGCCCATTGTGCATCTCCTGGTACAGCGCATCCATCAGTTCGCCGTAGACGTCGAGCTGCAGTTGCGCGCTCGCAGCGTTGCCGATGCGGACCGGCCGTGCTCCCTGGTAGCCGGCAAGCCACGGCACCTCCCATTCCATCAGCCAGCGTTCGCCCGCCAGGCCATACAGCGTCTGCACCTGCGACGGCGTGCCGGCGACGCTGCGGCGGAGCCAGGCGCCCCAGGCCTGGGCTTCCTCGCGATAGCCGGCATGCATCAGCGCCAACAGGGTGAACGTGGCGTCGCGCAGCCAGCAGAAGCGGTAATCCCAGTTGCGCTCGCCGCCGAGAAGTTCGGGAAGCGATGTGGTGGGCGCCGCAACGATGCCGCCGGTGGGATAGTAAGTCAGCGCCTTCAGTGTCAGCAGCGAGCGATGCACGGCCTCGTGCCAATCGCCGTGATAAGTGCAGCGCGACGACCATGAGGTCCAACCGGCCTCGATCTCCTGCAGAGCGGCTTCCGCCTGCGGCACCACGGGGTCCGTCCGGTGCGACTCACCGTGCGATAGTGCAAATGGGATGCGTTGTCCGGCCGCGACGGTGAATTCACTGATTGTCGTCAGCTTCTGGCCGCGCAGCTGCACACCGCTGTTCAGCACGACGACGTCGGGTCCGGCGATCGCGCGCAGGCCGGTTCGGTTCTGCAGCCGGGTGACCCACGGGATCGCCGAGCCGTAGTCGAACCGCAAGGTGAGGTCGAGCCGCATGGCCACCTCGCCGCTACGCCCCTCGACGATGCGGACGACAGACGAACTGCCGGTGCTGGCAGTCATGAAATCGATCAGCGCGACACTGCCCGCCTCGGTGTCGAAGATCGTTTCCAGGATCATGGTGCCCGGCAGGTAATGGCGACGAATACGGATCGGATCGGCGACCGGCGCGATACGCCAGAAGCCATTATCCGATGTGCCCACCAGGGCGGCGAAGCAGGCGGGACTGTCGAAGCGCGGCCAGCATAGCCAGTCGATCGACCCTTGCCGGCTGACCAGGGCCGCACTGTGGCAGTCGCCGATCAGCGCGTAATCCTCGATCCGCGCCGCCGACTGCGGTGCACGGGCGGCCGTCGGCTGATCCCGCGGATTGTCGCTGGCCGGCTGAGGAAGCTCCTCGCGGGCCGGTTCGGGCGGCGCTGCGCCGGGCGGGCTTGCCATCAGGTTGCGCGCCCCCAAACCCGGCCTTGCGCCGTCGTGCAATAGCACGCGGAGCCCGGCGCGGTTGGGCGGTCCATCGGGCAGACCGAGGGGCCGGCGTTGCAGGACTGGCCAGACTGATAGGGTGTGTATTGCGACTGCGGCGCAAATTGCGAAGCCGGCGGATAGTACGGCGGCGCAGGCGGATAGTAGGCCTGCGGAGGCGGATAGCCGTACGGCGGATAGTAAGCCGGCGGCGGGTAATATACCGGCGGCGGATAATAGGCCGGCGGGCCGACGACCAACGGGAACCCGAAGCCGATCCACACCCGGGCGTTGGCGGGGGCCGGCAGCAAGACGGCACCGCAGAGGACCATACCGAGGACGGCCCACGCGAACGGACGGCGCCAGGTGGTGATCGTCGTATGGAACATGTCGGAAAACCTCGCCTCCGATTGACGCTGGGCTGTGACCGGCGACAATTCACACTATATAACGTCGATAAGTCCACCCGCAGCGTCAGCGATAAACCGACAACTGAACTTGACTTTCGGCGGTTTCCTCCTGATACCCCGGTTCGTTACGCGCGGGCGGCCGCAATGCGGCACCTTGCGCAGGTGTTGCGCCGCAGCGCCGCAACCAGCCAGTCGACTGGACCAGAATTGAACGAAACCACCACCGCCCCGGCGGAACCGACCGAACACGCGCCGATTGAGGTCGTGCCAACACCCGAGCCGATCAGCGCGGAAGCGCCACGAGCGTTGTTCGCCGATCTCGGCCTGTCCGACGCTGTGCTGCGCGCCATCGCCGAAATGGGCTATCGCCATCCGACGCCGATCCAGGAGCAGGCAATCCCCACCGTGCTGATGGGCCGCGACGTGCTGGGCACCGCGCAGACCGGCACGGGGAAGACCGCCAGCTTCACCTTGCCGATGCTGGACATCCTGACCGGCTCACGGGCACGGGCGCGCATGCCGCGCAGCCTGATCCTGGAGCCGACCCGCGAACTCGCCCTGCAGGTGGCCGAAAATTTCGTGCAGTACGGGAAGTACCTGAAGCTCACCCACGCGCTGATCATCGGCGGCGAGAGCATGTCCGACCAGAAGGACGTGCTGATGCGCGGCGTGGATGTGCTGATCGCCACGCCAGGCCGCCTGATCGACATGTTCGAGCGCGGCTCCATCCTGTTGTCGGATGTCAAGACCCTGGTGATCGACGAAGCCGACCGGATGCTGGACATGGGCTTCATCCCGGACGTCGAACGCATCGTTTCGTTGTTGCCACGCAACCGGCAGACGCTGTTCTTCAGCGCGACGCTGTTCCCGGAAATCCGGCGCCTGGCCGATGCTTTCCTGCAGAATCCGAAGGAAATCGTGGTCTCCCGGCCGGCTTCGGTGGCGACCACCATCGTCGAGGGCCTGGCGCTGGTGGCCGAGCACGACAAGCGCGAGGCGCTGCGCCGGTTGATCCGGACGCAGAAAGTGCAGAACGCGCTGATCTTCTGCAATCGGAAGCGCGACGTGGATATCCTGCACAAGTCGCTGACCCGGCATAAGTTCGATGTCGGCGCGCTGCACGGCGACATGGCACAGACTGTGCGCTTTGCCACTTTGGAAAAATTCAAGGCCAACGAACTGCGCCTGCTGGTGTGCAGCGACGTCGCCGCGCGTGGGCTGGACATCGGCGGCCTGTCGCATGTGTTCAACTTCGATGTGCCAAGCCATGCCGAGGATTATGTGCACCGTATCGGCCGGACCGGGCGGGCCGGGCTGGAGGGCCATGCGTTCACCATCGCCCAGCCGGAGGACCGCGCGGCGGTAGAGGCGATCGAGAAGCTGACCGGCCATGCCATCCCGCCCATCGTGGTGGAGGGCCTCGATCCGGTGGACTGGTCGGAGGACGACGGCCGTCGTCGGCGTGGCCGCGGGCGCGCGCCCGCTCGGTCGAAGCCCGCTGCTCGCGAGCGGTCGGCGCCGCGCGAGAAGCAGGCGCCACGGGAAAAGGCCGTGCGCGATGAGCCGGCCCGGACGAGGGCAGCCGCGCCGCCGCCCCGCGCCACGAGGCCTCGGCCGGAGCCGCCGCCCGCGCCCCTGCCGCAGCGCGAAGCCGAGCCCCGACGTGAACCGGCACCGAGGCGGGAGGCTGCTCCACGCCGGGAGCCGCGCCGGCGCGACGACGACCTCGGGCCAGCGGTCAAGGGGTTCGGTGACGAAATGCCGGCATTCATGCTGCTGCGCCAGCGTCGCGCGGCGAAGCCGGCGATGGAGGAAGGGGAGAGCGAGGCATGAACGACGCACCCGTTCGCCAGAAGAGCCATTTCACCGCATTCCAGTGGGATGATGCACTGCGCCTCGATGCGCAGCTGACCGAGGAAGAACGCGCGATCCGCGACGCCGCGCGCGACTACTGCCAGGAGAAGCTGTTCCCGCGCGTGATCGAAGCGAACCGCCACGAAAAATTCCATCGTGAGATCATGAACGAGATGGGCGAGATGGGTTTTCTCGGCGCCACGCTCGAGGGTTATGGCTGCGCCGGCGTGAACTACGTCAGCTACGGGCTGATCGCGCGCGAGGTGGAGCGGGTGGATTCCGGCTACCGGTCGGCGTTTTCCGTGCAGTCGTCCCTGGTGATGTATCCGATCTGGGATTTCGGTTCCGAGGCGCAGAAGGAGAAATACCTGCCGAAGCTGCGCAGCGGCGAGTGGGTTGGCTGCTTCGGCCTGACAGAGCCTGACGCCGGCTCCGATCCCGCAGCGATGCGCACACGGGCGCGCAAGGTGGATGGCGGGTTCGTGCTGAACGGGTCGAAGACCTGGATCACCAACGCGCCGATCGCCGACGTGTTCGTGGTGTGGGCAAAGGACGATGCCGGCGATATCCGCGGGTTCGTGCTGGAAAAGGGCATGAAGGGACTGAGCGCGCCGAAGATCGAGGGCAAGTTCTCGCTCCGCGCGTCGGTCACCGGCATGATCATGATGGACGACGTGGCGGTCCCCG
>Ga0210392_10001853_pt1 | contig 10938 bp, 5 predicted proteins | sample IncBWC30OmetaG_FD_161057 | JGI IMG/M metagenome (GOLD analysis project Ga0210392, IMG submission 161057) | Forest soil microbial communities from Barre Woods Harvard Forest LTER site, Petersham, Massachusetts, United States - Inc-BW-C-30-O ...
CCCCAAGGCGTCTATGTACTGCTCGAACTTCCCGTAGGCCACTATCGCATTGAAGCAGAGGCCAAGGGATTCAAGACCTTCGTCCAGGAAGGGATCAACCTAAACGTCAATGAAACCGCGACGATCACGATTCATCTCACCGTTGGAGGCGCGGCGCAGCAGATCGAAGTCATTGCGGATGCGCCCATTATCGAGCGCAGCATGACCAGCCTGGGAAAGACCGTTGGCGAACGTGAAGTGCTGGAATTGCCGTTGAACGGGAGGCATTTTACGCAGCTGGGTTTATTGCAACCGGGGGTAACCCCAGTCACTCCCGGCCTCTTGGCGGCAGGCGGAACCCTGCGCGATGGCCAGGCCTATGCGGTAAACGGCCAACGTCCCGAATCCAATAATTTTCTGATCGACGGCGCCAACAACTTCAGCACCGTGGACGGCGGTTTCGTCTTGGAGCCGCCAGTCGATGCCATCAGCGAATTCCGCATCCTAACGCACACCGCCAACGCGGAGTTCGGCCACAGCACAGGATCCACCACGAACATTATCACTCGATCTGGTACCAACCAGTTTCACGGTGCAGCATGGGAGTTTCTGCGTAACAACGCGTTGGACGCAAAGAGTTTTTTTGCCGACAGCGTCGAACCGCTCAAGCGCAATCAGTTTGGCGGAGTCTTCGGTGGCCCTATCAAGCATGACAAGACGTTCGTCTTCGCGTACTACGAAGGTCTGCGCAACCGACAGGGAGAAACTACCCGCGCGACCGTCCCTTCTGCCGCGGAACGCACCGGAAATTTTGCCGACCAATGTCCGCTGAACAATGGAACGTTCAATGCAGTGGGGCTTTGCATCGACAACACCACTGGAATGCTCAGCCAGAACGGCCAGCTCTTCAACGAATTCACCGGCGACCCGATTCCCAATAATCAACTGCCCTTCATCAATCCAATCTCCCAAAACATTTTGCCGTTTTATCCGCTCGCGAATTCCGGGCCGTCTACCTTTGTCGGCACCCAACTCTTGACCGGCAGCACTGATCAGTTTGGCATTCGGGTGGACCATTACCTGACCGAGCGCGACGTCCTGAATTTCCGCTACAGTTTTGGCCAGCGCCGCCAAGTCGATCCGCTCTCCACTGCCGGCGCCAACGTCCCAGGATTCCCTGTCGGTGAAGATCAGCGCGATCAGAATTTTGTGGCTCAAGAAACGCACACATTTTCCCCCTCGCTGTTGGGTACGGTGCGCGTGTCGTATTTACGAAACAAGTTCTTGCTCGACGAACATTTGAATCACACCGATCCCGCCAGCCTGGGTTTCACTTATGCCCCCACGCTAGCCCTCGCGAGCGGCCCGCCCTTCATTCAAATCGGCGGATTCGCGTCCGTGGGCGACCCCATCACCGGTCCGCGCAACACCTATCAGAACACCTACGATTTCTCCGGCTCGCTCACCTGGGTCAAGGACCATCACCAATTTAAATTTGGCGGCGGCTACCAGTATGATCAAATCAACGTATTGCAAGGAATCGCTACCAACGGATTTTTCGTGTTCGGTGGTTTTCCCGTGAACAATACTTTCGCCAGTTTTCTCTTCGGTCAGCCAGTATTTTTCCTGCAAGGCGGCGGCGACTTCGGGCGGGGGATCCGTGGACAAGCCTTCAACCTCTACGGCCAGGACACCTGGAAGGTTAATTCGCGCTTAACTTTAAATTATGGTCTGCGCTACGAAGTTCCTTCGCCATACACCGAAATCCACAACCGCCAAAATCTGTGGATTCCCGGCCGCGAATCTGTAGTCTTTCCCACTGCGCCCACGGGGCTGCTCTATCCCGGCGATCCCGGCGTTCCCGATGGTTTGATTCCCACCCAGCGCGACGCCTTCGCTCCACGCGTTGGTCTCGCCTGGGACGTCACCGGCAAAGGCCATGTTTTGGTCACGAGCGCCTATGGAATCTTTTACGACCCGTACTACACTGGAGTAGGGGGTCCACTGCAGACCCCCGTTAGCGCCCCGCCGTTTTTGCAAACGCCTCAAATCAGCACGCCGAATTTTGCCGATCCTTACAACGGAACTAACCCATTCAACGGCAGCTTTGCGCAGCCGATGACACTGCTCACGCTGAACCCGAAGCTACGTCTGCCTTACGCGCAGGATTGGAACTTGAATGTCGAAAAAGCTTTCGGCAGGGATTGGCTGTTTGAAGTGGGTTACGTAGGAACCAAAGGAACTCGCTTGCCGCGCTTTATCGAGGCGAATCCGACGGTGTACGATCCCACTCTCACTCCGCTACAAAATTCCAATTTGTCCGACCAGCGGCGCCTGTTCTCGGGTTGCACCGTCGCCGATCCCACCGCACCCTGCACTTTCTCATCGGTCGGAGAAATTGCTGGCATTGCCAACTCCACCTATCACGCGTTGCAGACCAGTCTTCAGAAGCGCTTCGGACACGGCGTCTCGATGTTGGCATCCTATACGTTCTCGAAAACTCTAGACGACGCGTCCTCATTCAACATCACCGGCTCGGCTTCGCAAAGCGTCGCCGGAGAAAACGACTTGGCGCAAAATCCATTCGATATTCCTGCCGAACACGGCCGTTCTCTCTTCGACGCTCGCCACCGATTCGTCATCAGCTATCAGTGGAATCTGCCGTGGTTTGCGCATCCGGACAGCTGGTACGGCCATATCCTGGGCGGATGGATGGTCAACGGCATCACCACGGCTATGAGCAACACGCCGTTCACCGTCTACGACTCCGCTAATCCCTCGGTACAGGGCAGCGCGCCGGAAATTTCAGGATTTTTCAGCAGCAGGCCAAATCAAATTGGAGATCCAAACACCGGGTCGTGCATTCGTGCGAGTGGCCCAGCCGTGCCCGTTCGTACGGCGAATTGCTGGTTCAACATCGGAGCGTTTGCGACGCCCGCGTCAGGCCAATTCGGCAACCTAGGTCGCAATACACTGAAAGGCCCGGCTTACCAACAGTGGGATTTCTCTGCACTCAAAACAATCCCCATTCACGAGCGCTTGAACCTGCAATTCCGCGCGGAATTCTTCAATATTTTCAATAACGTGAACTTCTCGTTGCCCAACAACGACTCCAATTCAACAAACTTTGGTCAGATCCAATCTGCGCAGCCCGGCAGAATTGTGCAGCTGGCGCTGAAACTTATTTTCTGAAATTGCCTCAAATCTCCACTTTCGCCGCCAGCAAATATCTGGCGGCATTCGAAGGCGGACCATGCTTTTCACTTCAGTTCGGGAACGTAACACGGATAGGATTGCTGCGCGGATTCTACCAACTTTGTGTCAAGGTCGAACACCTGCACGGGGTTGGTCGAATTCGTTAGCGCGAGCATTCGCCCTCCAGGCGCATACGCAAATCCGCCACCACCAAAATGTGTTCCACTTTTCGAGTGGCCGACGCGATTCGAACTGACGACGTATGCGCCCGACACCACTGACGCCATCGCGGCGGAAATTCTCCACGTCTCGATCTCTGTGCCAGTTGCGCGCGGAATAACCAACAGAGAGACCCCTTCCCTTCCGTAGGCACGCGCGCGTTCGTTGAACATCGCTTCCGTGCACAACAGCAGGCCAACTCTTAGTCCGCAAACTTCGGCGGCGCGGAAACCGGAATCGTCGCCGGCGTACCACGCAGTTTCGAACCAGCCCGGCTCGCTGGGGAAATATTGTTTGCGATGTAGTGGACGGACAACTCCGTTTTCCAGCGCGAACGCTTCGTTGACCAGGCGTTTGCCGTTCCATACCGGCCGCGAAGAAATGACTGCGGGTAGCCCCAGATCCATAAGTCCCGTCAATCCATCTTCGTGCTCGCGAATACTCCGCTGTGCTTCATGTTCCGAGAAAGTGGGGCTGTCTGCGAGCCAGGCACCAAATGGCAGTTCATTGGTGACCAGGACGTCTGGTCCCGCAGCGAAAATAGCGCCTTTCAACAGACTCCACTCGGCGCCTTCTGTTGCAAGACCTTCCGGCCATTCGACAAAAGCAATTCGCATCATCACCACATTGGGGGCGCCGGCAAGTTGTTTAGTTCCAACCGGTTAAGTTTCGGCCTTTACGGAGATTTAATCTAGCGTTTTCCTTTGCCTAACACGAAAGCTGAGGCCGCGGACCTATAGTTCCCTGTCCGTTCGCTCTGCGCAGAGTGCGCCCTCACATTGGGCCCACGACGAGGTCTGACCCGAGCACGAATCAACAGGAGATAAGCAAAATGACGAGAAACAAATATAGGGTCGTCTCACGAGCTATCGCCGATGTCGGGTCGAGCTGCGTGGGACCCATCAGGCAGATCGTCGCGCTGGCTCTTTCGGCAGCGATTGCGCTGTCGCCAACGCTGGCTTCCGCTTCGGAGACCGTGAAAAATTCCGCGGCGGCGAAGAAGAGCTCGTCCAGTAGCGCAACGCGCTCCGCTTCCGCCAATAGCGGTAAGGATGATCGCGGTCAGGACGACACGAATGGCTGTCGCCTGCAATCGAGCCGCGGCGCGATCAAGCACGTGATCTACATTCAGTTTGACAACGTACATTCCGAGCGCGACAACCCCAACGTTCCGTCCGATCTTGAACTGATGCCACACCTCCTAAACTTCCTGAAGAACAATGGCACGTTCATGACCAACAGCCACACGCCCCTCATTTCGCATACCTCCGACGACATCATTACCTCGATCACCGGCGTTTACGGAGATCGCCACGGCGGATCGGTGGGGAACAGCTTCGGCTACTTCCCGCTACCGGGTACGAGCACCGCGGCGGACCTGTTTGACAGCACGTTCACCTACTGGACCGATCCGGTCAGCACGGCGACGCCTTCGGCGGATCCCCTGCCGATCATGATCGCGGCAGACGGAAAGAACGCGCCGGCGCCATGGGTTCCCTACACACGCGCGGGCTGCAATTTCGGCGCGGTGTCGCTGGCGAACATGGAGTTTGAGAACATTACCAACGACGTCTTCACCGTTTTCCCGGATCCCACTTCGCCGCAGAACATCGAGGCTAAGGGTGCGACGACCGCTGCTCTGCGCGCCACCGCCACTGCCGACTTCGAAGGCATCGCGATTCACTGCGCCAAGGGCAACGCTCTTTGCTCGACGGCAAACGGCGGTGGACCTGATGCGCTTCCCGACGAACCCGAAGGCTATTCCGGCTTCAACGCTCTCTTCGGCCACAAGTACGCGATACCGGCGATCAACAGCGGGAGTCCGGCGATCCTGGATATGGACGGCAACGTAATCACTGATGCCACTGGCGCTAATGTCGGATTCCCCGGATTTTCCGGCATCAACGCGGCGCAGACGCTGGCTTACATAGCCACCATGCAAGAGCACGGCGTCCCGGTTACCTACGCCTACATTTCGGACATCCACGACAATCCCAGAAAGGTGAGCGCGCATGCACCGGCGGCTTGCCTGACGGACACGGAAACCGGCGCCTTGGGCCCTGGCGATGTTTGCCACAACGCTCTAGCGGCGGCGTATGACGAAGCCTTCGACAAATTTTTCACGCGTCTCAAGCAGGATGGGATTGATCAATCCAATACACTGTTCTTGATCACCACGGAAGAACAGGATCACTTCGCTGGCGGGCCCGCAACTCCGGCGAATTGCGATGGTGTAAACGTTCCCTGCACCTACGACAAGCTCGGCGAAGTCGACGTGAACACCACCACTTTGCTGAACAACATCGATCCGAACTTGGCCGCCACGCCATTCGATATCCACTTCGATATGGCGCCGACGTTCTACATAAAGGGAAATCCGGCTCCGAACGCGGATATCACCCGCGAGTACGAGCGCGCCACAGGTAAGTTGACTGCCGTGAGCCCGATCACCGGCAAGACCGACGACCTGACGGCGGCAATGGCCGACACCGTGGAACTGAAAATCCTCCACATGGTCACCGCTGACCCGCAACGCACACCGTCGTTTGTGATGTTTGGCAACCCGGACTACTTCTTCCAGACGACCGGATCTCCGGCCATCGCCGAGAACGCCGGCTTTGCGTATAACCACGGCGGTATTCAACCGGAAATCACCACCACATGGTTGGGCCTGGTCGGACCGGGCGTGAAGGTGGGCAAGGTCGACAATTCCACTTTCGCGGACGAAACCGACTATCGCCCCACGATGCTTTCGCTGCTGGGTCTGCGAGACGACTATCAGCATGAAGGCCGCGTCCTAGCCGAGGAACTGGAACCCTGGGCGCTTCCGAATGCGGTTAGCGATGACGAGGACGCTTTCGTCGAACTAGCAACAGCGTTCAAAGAGATCAACGCGCCGCTCGGCCAGCTCGGCAAAGACACTCTGAAAATCTCCACCGTGGCGTTGAATGGCAGCGACAAGAACGACGCCACCTACAACCGGCTGGAACGCCAGCTGTCTGACATCGGCACCGTGCGCGATGCCTTGGCGGACCAGATGCTCAAGATGCTGGAGGACGCCGAATTCAACGGCAACCGCATCACCCAACGCGAAGCGAGACCACTGATCGCCGAAGCGTTTCTTCTAGCGGCGTACGTTCACCTGCTGGAAGAAGTCACCTCGAAGTAAGGGAAGTACACTTAGAACGGAAGGGCCGCGGGCACAATTGTGCCTCCGGCCCATTCCGTATTTTTAGGCTAGCGATAGGATTTGTTCTGACGGCCTCAATCTCACACCCATTTTCGCAATGGACCCGTAATATTTTATTGCGATTGCTATGTGCCTCGCTCATGGCGCTGTGCGTTGTTCCGGCCCTAGTGCTGGCGCAAAGCGTCGAGAAGGACGTTTGTCCCCGACCCCACAAGGGCAGCTTTGTGCCGGAGCCCACCGATCTGCGCAGCGAAAATGGCGTGTTGAAAGTCCAGCTGATGTATACCAACTTCCGCGACGCGCTGGGCCAGATGCACTACTGTTACCGCGACGGCAACGGCAGCCAGGCGCCAAATCTCCGGCTGAACCCGGGCGACTGGCTCGTACTCACCCTCAAAAACGAATTGAAAGGCATCCAAGGAGCGCCGCATCAGCACTCCGCTGCGCCATCCCCCCGCCCAAGCGAATGCGGCAGCGGAACGATGGACGGACTGTCTACCAACCTGCATTTTCACGGCGTGAATATCGCCCCCGCGTGCCACCAGGACGACGTCCTGCACACGTTGATTTCTCCGTCTGACCCTCCATTTGAGTATCGACTGCAAGTTCCCGCGGACCAGCCGCCGGGAGTTTACTGGTATCACCCGCATGTGCACGGAGCAAGCAACCTACAGGTGCAAGGCGGGGCCTCGGGCGCTCTAATCGTTGAAGGAATTGAACACGCCAATCCCGCGGTGGCTGGCCTGCCGGAACGCGTTCTCGTTATCCGCGATCAGCCGCTGCTGACTCCGAACGCTGAGCCCTACGCAGCGGTGGTGATGCCAGAAATGCCCGTGCTGCGCGATCCCGATGGAGACATCCTGAATACCGGCACAGGATCCGGACCGCCATCGAAGGACCTCTCTATCAATTTCGTCCCGGTGCCGTACCCGGACTATCCTCCGGGGCAGATCCTCGTGAAGCCGCTGGAACGCCAGCTGTGGAGAATCCTGAACGCTTCGGCGATCACCTATCTGGATCTGCGGCTGCAGTACAACGGCGTTCCGCAATTCATGGGAGAGGTCTCCGTTGACGGCTCTCCCGTGAACTCTGCGCCCGCCAAGCACGCGGAGACCGGGAAAAATCATCCCGAGAATGGCACCGTGTGGTTGAACCACATCGACTTGCCGCCGGGAGGCAGAGCGGATGTCATCGTCCAAGGTCCGCCCATGGGCGTCTACGGCAATCTAATTACACAAGCTGTGGACACCGGCCCGGCGGGAGAAAACGATCCAGTGCGCCCGCTGGCCAATGTCATGGCGAATGCCGGTGCACCTGAGCCGCGATCCACGCTACCCGCATCGAGTTCGTCACTAGTTCCGGCGCCGAACTCCTCGTGGCTGGGAAATGCAAAACCAGTACGCGTGCGCAAGCTGTATTTTTCGGAGAAACCTTCGGATCCAAACAACCCCAACAGTCCCACCGTGTTCATGCTCACGCTGGATGGCCAAAATCCCGCGCCATACGACCCGCGCGCGACGGCGCCCAACATGACCGTGAAGCAGGGTGAAGTGGAAGACTGGATCATCGAGAATCGCTCGCAAGAGTTGCATGCCTTCCACATCCATCAGTTGCATTTCTTGCTGGAGGAATCAAACGGCGTGCATGCTGACGAGCCGTTCCTGCGAGATACGGTGAACGTAGGCTTTTGGGACGGAAAAAGCGCATCGTATCCGAGCGTCAAGCTGCGCATGGATTTCCGGAGTCCGCGACTCGTCGGAACCTTCGTTTACCATTGCCACCTGCTGGAACACGAGGACGGAGGCATGATGGGCACCATCCACGTGCTCACCGCCAACGAAGCAGCGGCCGGGCACTAGACATATTGAATCCCACTGTTGCCCGAGGAGATTGCGCTTTCTACGCGGTAACAACTTCAGCATTGGTTGCTGTTAGGTTAATCGAAGCAGCCGTCTGTGCTAACCCAGAAATGCCTGGTGTCGCCTCGCTGGCTAGAAGCGATAGGTTATTTCGGTGAAGCCCAGAGCGCCATTGGAGTCTGTGGTAAAGATTTTCTTGATCACGTCGCCGCCTTGGGCCCAGCCAAAATAGAGGCCGAATGCCAGGCCGTACTTCCATTTGTAGTCGGCGCTGATGTCGTAGAGATTAGCCAGCTTGGTGTTGCCGCCCGACGGGCGTCCGTTGAAACCGAAAGTCCAAGGTTGGAAGGCACCGCCGCCGGAATACCAGAGATCGTTCCTGTTGCTTAGCCACAGGCCGTGAACGTCACTGCGGATAACCAGTTTCTTCGTTGGGCGCAACATCACCTCGCCGAAAGCATCGGTATTGTTCATGGAATTGAAAAACGGAAAACGCGCATAGACGCGCGGCGTGGGCAGGATCGCGAAGAACGTGCCGTGCGTACCGTCGTTGGGGTTTCCGTCGCCGCTCGAATAATAATAGCCGCCGCGGAACCATGGCCGCACGCGTTCCCAGAAGGTGGGCTGCCAACCGCCTTCAATAGCGCCTGCGCCGGATCGTTGGGTCAAAAACCCCCACTGGCCACTCTGCAATGCCCCCCAAGTGAGAAAATCAAATGATCCATACGACGTCGGCTCGTCCAGAATGAAGTGACCGCCGTAGGTGCCAATGTTGATTCCGCCAAAATCACCGGCTTTGGCCGGAGCGGGGCGGCTGTCCGTTTTTACCAGAGGACGATCGTCGTTGTAGTAGATCCCGAAGGCGCGCCATTCGGCTTTGGCTTCACCTATGTTCGCCTGGCGGGTGACCGCGACGTAGGTGACCGGCGTTTTCACCCAGCCCCATCCGTCAACTTGGAAAACGCCCCGCGTTGGGATGGTACTTAGAGCGGTGACGGTCCACGGCCCATTGCTGTAGAGATACTGCAACCCATCGAGGCTGCGCATCACGTCTGAGAATCCGAAGTTGCCGATCAAGCGCTGGCCGATGCGATCGGCTTTGAGAGAAGCAAGAGTTGGATCTTTCGGCGTGACTTCACTGCCGTCGGTGAATTCCATGCGGCCGGCGCGCAGGCTGGAGTGGTCACCCTTGAACCGAAAGAATGCCTGCTTCGGAAAGATGAAGGCACTATTGCGATTATTGTCGTTGGCAGCGAAATAGGAACCGCCTAAACCGAACTGACCCAAGGGCGCGGGATGTACAGCATCATCAGGAATGCCCAGGAGGATGGGGGCTTCAAATTCGAGAAGCCAGTCGAAGTGCTCTTTCTTTTGCGAGAAACCAAAACGGACCACGGTGCCGGAGTAGCTGTAAAGGTTGTTGGTCTTAGGGGCATCGAACCAGCTCCAAGCTTCATATCGTTCGCGAATGCTTCCCGAAAAGTTGACGTCGCCGATCTGTAGAGGAGGCGGGGGCGGCTCTTGCGCGGCGAGGCAGGTCGCCAGCGTTAGAAGCAATATCGAAAAAAAGAAACTTTTCACGGAATCTCTCCTGGGGTAAAGAGTTCGACCTATCTCGACGAAACGGTTGTTCCGGGGACTACTTCGAAAGCAAGCCCCCAACTCAGTGGCGAGCCTGCGCGAAATTCAGGAAGCTGCTAGCACCATCCGCTTCGAGGGGTGAGGGCGTTCGAAGCGCAAAGCAGGAAATTTGCGGTTATTTTATTGAGGATGTAGCGGTATACAATAGCTGAAAAATACTAGCGAAGGGAAAGGCTTACGGATTTGTTACGAGGCAGCGCGCGTGACTCGAGAGGACGGGCTCTGGATGGCTTCGAAGTGAAACGAAAACCATGTGAGCCCATCTTCGACAGGCCGGGAGGCCGCATATCGGACTGGACGATTACTTGAGTTTGGACAGAATCTTCTTCTGGTTGGCGACGATCGTGTTGAGCGTGCCTTGATTCTTTAGAATCGCAGCCTGGTTCTTTTTGATTGTCGCCTGATTTGCCTGAATCTTGGATTGGTTGGAAAGAATCGCCTTCTGATTCGCTAGAATTCGATTTTGATTTGCAATGACGTTACTTTCAGACATGCGTTAACTCCCTCAGTTGTAAGTTTCCTGTTGCCAGGAGAAAAAAGTTTAAGACAAGCGTCCGCACGCATTTTGGGTTGGTTGGCTACGCGCGTCAATAGTATTGTTATTTCCAGCGGCCGGCGGCCGTGCCAGAAGACGACTGTCGGCCTGAGATGGATGTAATATAAATGTATTATTGCCGCTAAGACGGCGGTGATAGACCATGTGACCCAAATGAAGGCGAGTCGCGCAGGTCGCGTTCCCATTTCAGGGAGGTAGCTTTTCATGGCGGTTTCCACTCCTGCAATACATGGCGCCCACTACCAGGTAGCTTCGGGCTCAAGCTTCTACGACAAGCTGAATTCGGTGTGGCATGAGCG
>Ga0210392_10001856_pt1 | contig 10926 bp, 10 predicted proteins | sample IncBWC30OmetaG_FD_161057 | JGI IMG/M metagenome (GOLD analysis project Ga0210392, IMG submission 161057) | Forest soil microbial communities from Barre Woods Harvard Forest LTER site, Petersham, Massachusetts, United States - Inc-BW-C-30-O ...
CGATTCCCGTGGTCGGCGGTTTACATCACCGCTATATCCGAGTGGCAGCCTAATCTTTTGCTCCACCAAACGAACGCGAAATAAAATGAAGACAACTCACCGGGACCATCACTGGAATCGACAGTAAAAGGGACTGTGTCGTGGGCTCACGCGCAGTCTCGATTCTGCAACCACACTGACGGGCCGCCCAAGATCAGACTCCCCTGAGGTTTTTCGGGTGGACACGCTCCTTTAGAACTTTCTCAAACTCCGGGCTCGTCAGCAACCCTTACCTAATCGCGTTACGTCAGGGTTGCCCGTCATCCGCCCAGGATGCTCAATTACCAGCGGACTCGTCGATGAATCCTATTCGGCGCGCAGCGCCTCCGAGGGAGATACCCGGCTTGCACGCACAGCGGGAACTAATGCTGCGACCAGCGTCGAGAAGCTGAGTGTCAGGATGGCCAGGAGAGTCGTCGCGGGGTCATACGGATTCAAGCCGTAGAGTTGGCTGCCTAGGAATTGGCCCACTCCTAGAGCCAGCGGAAATCCGACAACCAGACCTATAGCTACCAGGGCAAACGCTCCTCGGACTATAAGGGCCGCCGCCTGCGCGGGAGTGGCCCCGAGCGCCAGCCGCACCCCAATCTCGGTGGTGTGTCGTCCGACGTTATAGGCAGTAACTCCATACAGCCCGACGGAAGCAAGGACAAGCGAAAGTATCCCGAAGAATGATGACAGCTGTGCAATCAGGCGCTGTTGCCGGAACTGATTGGATACTTGCTCACCCAGAGTTCCAATCGACTCGATCGGAAGACGAGGATCTACCGAGATTATCGCCTGGCGAATTTCAGCAGCGGATACAGTGGCGCCAGGCCGCGCCACCAGGATGATGTCGTGCAGGTGATGTGAGCCGGGATTGCTATCTGCCCCAGTCTTTGCCACCACATCGTGCTGCGCTTCGGCCAGAAAAAAGAATGGAACAACCGGCTTGTCGAAATCGAAGTCCAGGTAGCGTGCATCTTGCGCTACACCCACGATTTTGTAGTTCCGCGATGATCCCAGTTCCGGACGTCCGAAGTATTGTCCAATGGGGTTTTCATTGTTGAAATACTTCTTCGCGAACGCCTCATTGATCACCGCAACGTGCTGCGAAGTCGCAGTATCTTCCTCAGAGATGCTCCGTCCTTCGATGATTTGAGTTCCGATAGCGCTGAAGTATCCTGGCGTCACTCGATCCCAATAAACCATGTTTTCAACTTTATCCGCGTCAGGCCCGGGAGCCGGGCGCCCGTCCAGCCACACGCTGCTAGCCCAATTATTTCCGCTCAACGGGGAGTACTGGCAGATCGCCGCGGCAGCCACGCCGGGAATGGTGGATAAGGACGCTCGAATGCGATCGTATAGGATGGTGAACTGGTTTGGTTGGTAGTCGACCAGACCTGGATCAATCCTGACGATCGTGCGTTGCTCCTGGAGGAAGCCAAAGCGTTGATTCTCGAGGCGGTGCACAGCGGTAGTCAGTAATCCGGATGCTGCCAACAAAACCAAGGAAAGAGCTGCCTGGAACACCACCAGCATCTTGCGAGGAAGTGCACCCGTGCGAGCAGTGGAACGGCTCGCTCCCCGAAGGGCTTCGATCGGATCTACCCGCGTGGCCATCCATGCCGGAGCGACGCCGAAGGCCACGGCCGCGATCAACGAGACGCCGAAAGCAAAGAACAACACTGGCATGGAAGGCGACGCATTGATCGGTATACCCGCCACACCCCGCGCCGATGGAAATGCAAAGTGCAGAATAAGCTGCGTCCCGGCAAATGCGACCACCAAACCCGTCAAGCCTCCCGCCAGTGAGAGCAAAATGCTTTCGGTAAGAGCCTGCCTCACAAGTCGCGACGCATGTGCCCCAAGCGCTACGCTGACAGATATCTCCCGGCGACGCTGCATGCCGCGAACGAGCATGAGATTGGCCACATTGGCGCAGACAATGAGCAGCACAAACGCCGAAGCCATCATCAGAATCTGAAGCCAGTGTTCATATTCCTCGCGCATGCTGGTTATGCCCGAACCCCCGGGACGCAGGAATAGGGTTTGCTCGGGAAACTTCGCGCGATCGTTGGCGCTCATCTCACTCCAGTGCGAGCGCAGCCACTGCTTGAGTTCCACCCGCATTTGAGCTTCTATTGCTGCGGACTCAGCACCGGGCCTGATGCGTCCGATCAAATCCAACCAATACTGGTCAGCCTGATTAAGATCGCCAGCATCCGCTTGGGGCATCAATGATTCCGAGTTGAGCGGCAGAAAGAAATCGGGTGGATCGCTGCGAAGCGTATCGCCAAAGAAGCTGGGTGGAGTGATTCCCACGATGATGAATGGCGTGTTATCTACGTGGAAGACACCACCAATGATGGAGGGATCCGATCCGTATTGCTGCCATAGTCGATAACTTATCACTGCTACCGCCGGAGCGCCGGGTTGATCGTCGGTGGAAGTCAGCAGCCGTCCGCCATATGCACTGATGCCGAACATGGAGAAGTAATTGCCCGAAACGAACTCCCCAGGATAGCTTTGTGCTGACTCTGTGCCGCCGGAACGCTGCACACCAAACAGCGGATCGGAGGCCTGGAACGCCGCCAATTCCGCAAAACCCTGGGTGTGGTCCCGAAAATGTTTGTACAGATCGTAAGAGACAAGAGAATACTCATTCTCTTGACTGTACCCGCCCCAATAGCAGCAGCGTGCCTCTTTGCCCAGGCGGTACAATTCGCCGGGATTAGCCACTGTCAGCGACTTCAGCAGAACATCGTAGAACAGAGTGAAAATAGAGGTTGTTGCGCCAATGCCCAGCGCCAGCGTCAGAATGGCTACGGCCGTAAAAAGAGGACTCTTCCGCAGGCTGCGAAATGCGTAGCGCAAATCTTGACCTGCTTGCTCCAGCCAGATCCAGCCCCAGGTCTCACGAGCATTTTCTGCAACCATTGTGTGATTGCCAAAAAGCCGCATGGCGGCGTAACGCGCTTCTTCTTTGCTCATGCCAGCGGCAACGTTCTCCGCAATCTGCTGTTCGAGATGAAATTGCAACTCGTCGTTCAACGACTGACCGGCTCGCTCGCTGCGAAACAAGGTCTGCAACTTGATCCACAATCGTTGAATCCACAACATAACGTCGCGCTCCTACGTTGTTTCCACTACCAGATTGATCGCCGCAGACAAACGGCTCCAATTCGCAGCTTCTTTTTCAAGTTGCGCGCGTCCGGCCGCCGTCAACGAATAAAATTTGGCTTTCCTTCCCGTCTCGCTTTCTGCCCACTTGGCTTTGATCCAGACTTTCTGTTCGAGCCGGTGCAGCGCGGGGTACAGCGATCCTTGCTGAACCTGAAGTACTTCACCGGACATTTGCTGAATGCGTTTGGCAATCGCCCAGCCGTGTTTCGGCTCAAGCGAAATGGTTTTGAGAATTAGGAGGTCGAGAGTTCCCTGGACAAGATCGCTTGGTTTTCCCATACTATGATTATCTACACTAACGATTGTCGATAGTCAAGGGGTGACCGAGTTCGCCGCTTGGACTGTCGTAAGAACCGGGCACCTCACGAAGACACTCAATTCCTTGATTGTCGGCTATACCGAAGTAATCCAAGATGGGCAGCGTGCGGATCAGGACCCGGAAGTCAGCTAGCGGACACCAATTTATACGCCTGCTCCTCACGAGGGCTCATCCGGCTCCAGCCCGATGTGATCGTTGATCGCATCGCGAAAACGCTGCTTGCACCCCAAGTATCGCTCCGTCGTCTGAATTGAAACGTGGCCGAGCAGGAACTGAATCTGATCTAGTTCACCTCCTGCCTGATGACACAATCGCGCACAGGTCCTTCTCAAATCGTGTGGTGCCACCGATGGCAGACCACAGCTTTTCGTGTTTGCTTTCACGATTGCCCAGATGACCTTGGGTGTAAAGCCGCGTCCCCAAATTCTGCCTGCTTTGTTGATAGATCGTAGCAACGGGCCCGGATGAGCTCATACTGGACACATCCGGGCCTTTTCGAGGGAGCAGTTATGCCGACATCATCTTGGCAATTGCGTCGTTGAAGCCCTTTACCAAGGCGTTGTAGCCCTCTGTTCCATTTTCAGCAGCAAAGCGCTGCGGCTTGACGTTTTCGACGAGAACTTCCGCGACCTCGGGCTGGGACTGGAGAATCTGCATCGACTCCGCGATGAAGTCGTCGAGCGGCATCGCCATCGGATCGCTTGCATGACGAGAACCGGTAAGCTCGGTCTGAACATAGGGTGGCACCAGTTCGATGACCTGTATTCCCGTCCTGCCCAATTGGTAGCGGAGCGACTCTGTCCAGGAGTGAAGTGCGGCCTTGGTCGCCGAATACACAGCCGCAAACGCCAACGGTGCGAACGCCAATCCGGACGTCACGTTCATGGCGACCGGGTGGCTCTGCTTGGTGAGATGAGGCAGCAGGGCCGAGGTCAGGCGGATAGGCCCAGCAGGTTCGTGGTAATGGTGGCCTCGGGCGCTGATAAATCCTCGGGGTGGTTGACCAGGTCGTCCAAACGCATGATGCCCGAATTGTTGATCAACAACACATTGAGTGCAGGATGCTCGGTGACAACCTTCTTCGCGAATGCGAGGATGGCTGCTGGATCATCAATGTCCAGGGAAAATGAGCTCATTCCAGGGTTAGCGCTGGTCGTCTGGTCCAGAACGTCCTTCCGGCGCCCCGCGATGATGACCTTGTTTCCGAGCTTGTGAAAGGCTTCCGCGAGGCGGCGACCGAGTTCTCCTTCGTAGTGGTGCGGGGGGTGAGGGTAATGAACACCTTCCTGAACTTCATGCCACTGCTCCTTCTTTGCTGGGGAAATGGGTCCTGACCGTTGAGCTCCGTGCTGCTTTAGCCAGAGCTGCATCAGCTCAATTTCCGATTGTTGGTCGCAATGATTTCTTGCGCGAGTCTGCGCATCTGCGGATCCTGTCCATGTACAAGTTCAGCCTTCGCCATGTCGATCGCGGCTTGATGATGTGGAAGTATCAGACGAACGAAGTCCTCGCCATCGTTTCCCGTGGAGTGGATGGACGACATTGATTCGTGCATTGCCCGCATGCTTTGCTGCAACGCGGACCAAGCCGTCAACCCAGCATGTTGTTATTCTTTCGAATAGGTCATTGAATCTCTGCGACGAACGGATCGTACGATCCTGTAAAGCAGCCACCCCGCTGGGCCTAACATAAACGTCAGCAGGAGACATGGAACCACCATCAGCTGAGGGATGTCGCGCTCACGCGAGTCCTCCAATTCCCATGAGCCTATGAGAAGGTCAAACGCCAGGTAATGCACCCATCCAGCCAGCAGCAGCCAGGGATTGGAGAACAGTACCCCGACACTTGCAAGAGTCGAGAAGCCGCCAGGAGAGCGCCAGAACAGCGAGACGGCAATCGCCGTGTAGAGAATAGCGAAGAGTCCTGGAACGAGCTTAGTCGTGACCACCTTGGTTACCCAAGGTCTCCCGGGCAGGATTGCGAGCATGATCCAAGACACCAACGCGAGAGAGCTAGCGATGGAAAAAACCTGTTGTGGAGACATATTGCACCTCAGATGGTCTCCGGGGTCGTTGCCGCCGAAGCGAGATTAGCGGAGTTCCAGCCACAGATCGCAGTGACGAGGGCCCATGCGCCGAATAGCCCGATTGTGAGCGCGTCTGGCCTTAGAATCGGCTGCCCCCGGAGCGCCTGTATGAGCAGCAGCACGACCAATGTGAAGTAGCTCCCTGCCGCAGTCAGCGTCAGATCGACTCGTGTATCGCTTGAGCCGGCGGCGCCTCATCATGAAGGCAATCAGGGGAAGTATCTGCAGCGCATGCAGGCCTATGAAATGTGGAATCCGCAAGTCGCCGTGCTCAGTGCTCCAGCCAGTCCCAGAAAGTCCGGGGCCACCGTCAGGCGCACCCACGGTATGCGCCCCCATGATCGGCATTCCCTGTCCGGCGTGCACGCCGTCCAGCTGAGCAGTGGTCGGGTGCGTCATGAAACCCGCACTAAAAGCACCGACGATCGTGATGATCATCCCGAGTCGAAGGGCCCGGCCCATCGCAGGATCTTCAAACCTCTGCCGGGCGGCGTCCCGCGATTAGGCGAGTTCCCTAAGTCCTGGAAAACGCGCTATCAAATAGCGCAGCTCTTATAGTGCGTTAATTCAGGCCCCTGTGGGCTAATTGCATGGGCGGCGTTTCCACTCTCGAAATCCCGCGTAATCTCTGGTGCATTCACACTGCCCCTTAAAGAGATAAGATGTGCTTGCGTTGTGTCGTAGGTGAGTCGTGGTTGCACAATCGAATAGCCAGAGACGTGACTGGACTCTAGCGTTGCTAGGCGCTACTGCTGGCCTAGTCTCAGCATTGATGACAATGTGTGTGAGCTATCCTTTTGGACACTACGCCGCATCGCGGGGCGGTTTCGTGGACTTCTGTCAAATCCTTGTGCCCGGAACAGTTTTTGCTGTAATGGTTTCGTGTTGCTTCGCAGTGCTTGGATATTTGCATCATGTTTGGAGGGCGATTGGCATCGTTCTGACGCTTGCTTTGTCTTACTGTTTGTCGGTGTGGGTGGCAACGGGCGTCGAGCTCAATTCTCCCTTTCTGAGTAATAGCAACCCGGGAAATGTTTCCGGGCAGGCATTGTTCGTCGGCGGGTTGGTCGGCGCGTTCTTCACGTTGTGTGCGGTCTCATTTCTGTTGAGTTCGGGGGGGAGCTGGCAGCGGCGACTCGCCAAGGTGCTCTGCTGGACTCCGCTCGGAGGTTTTCTGGGTGTCGCGGGATGGGCATTAGGTCCTGTTTTGGGGATGGCCTTCTGGCAGGTCGTCCACGCAATGAATCTCACCGGTCCCACAGAGACATTTCGTAATGCGCAAGGCCAGACGAGTCACATGTACTCGCTATGGGCAGTGTGGCAAATGGGGATGGGTTTTGCCTTTGGCTTGTTCGTCGATCGGAAGCGACGACCCAACGCACAAGCTGCGGTTTTCCAAGCTCCAGGAATCACCGGTGGTGACTCCCGGTAACGCCGTTACCGTCAGTGTGAAGTACTACTCTACTTCTCTTATTTCCCGACTAACCAGGCACGAAGCAAGCATTGACGGATTTTTTCTGCAATTGGAGCTAGAATTCCGGCATGGTTCGCCAAGAACGTGTTGACAGTTGGTTCCGTTCGGCCTTCTCGGATTGCCGCTTAGCCTTCCGGCTCCTTTGCAAATCTCCCGCCTTCACCACGATAGCTGTCCTTACACTCGCCCTCGGCATTGGCGCTTGCAGTGCCATTTTTAGCGTCGTTTACGGTGTTTTGGAGAGGCCATTGCCGTATCCGAATGCCGACCGTGTGGTGAGGGTCTACATGCATTTTCATCCGCAGGACATGGATTACGGAACGATGTCCCCTGCCGATTTTCAGGATTGGGAAACACAAAATCGATCCTTTGAAACCCTGGGAATCTTTAATGAGGCCGCGCCTTTTGAAATCGACGGTAAATCAGAGTCCGAACTGGTACCTGGAGCGTTTGTCACAGCCGGCTTCTTCTCGACTCTCGGAGAACGCCCCTTAGTAGGTCGAGTTTTTCTGCCTGCGGACGACAAGATGGACAGCACCAATGTCGTTGTCCTAAGCGAGAATTTGTGGCGGCGGCTTTTCAGTGCAAGCCCGGATGCCATTGGACAGTCGCTGCGACTGAATGGGGAGGCCTACACGGTGGTCGGTGTGATGCCCCTCAGTTTTCGGCTCCCCTCAGAGAAAGATGAACTCTGGGCCAACTATCCGCTCGATCCGGCGGCGAAACGCAGTGGTTGGTTTTCGTACGGTATCGCGCGACTGAAACCGGGTGTCACACTGGAGCAGGCGCAAACAGAAGTCAATGAAATCGGCCGCCGTATCGAGCAAGCAAACCCGATGTGGTACTCCGATTTGACCCTGCCACTTGTTCCTCTTCGCGAATCTATCGTTGGTAATGTTCAACCGGCACTGCTGTTGATGTTCGGCGCTGTATTCTTCGTGCTTTTGATCACTGTCGCGAACGTTTCCAACTTACTTCTTGTGCGGGCTACGTCACGGGTGCGGGAAGTCGCCATTCGCAGAAGCCTGGGCGCTGGACCTGCTCGAATCGCGCTGCAATTTACTCTCGAGAGCACGCTTCTGGCTCTTGTAGGCGGCACTCTGGGCGCGTGTCTGGCGTATTGTGGAGTGAAGGCGTCGCAAGTCTGGCACCCCGCAAATCTCCCACGCGTTGAGGACATTCGACTCGATGGAATCGCCCTCGCCTTCACCTGCATCGTTACGCTTGCTGCGGCAGTGTCCTCTAGTCTCCTGCCTGCCCTCCTAAGCCTCAGGGTAGATTTGAATTTGGCTTTGAAAAAAGGCAAGTCGGCCAGTATCGGAAATCGGTCGCGCCTTCGACCGCACTCTGTTCTGGTTGTCTCCGAAATTGCCCTTTCGGTGGCACTATTAGTTGGTGCCGGATTGCTTGTGCGCAGCTTTCTGCAGCTCCAGCGAGTCGACGCCGGCTTTCACGCGCCTCCGGAAAATATTCTCGGATTGAAGCTTTGGATTACCAGGGCCAAGCCCGTCGATTCCGCAGGAAGAATTGCAATTTTCGAAAGCCTTCTTAAAAAAGTCGCGTTCTGCCGGGAATTAGAGCTGCAGCTTTCTCAAGAACCGTTCCGCCAGATGGAGGCCCTGTAGGCTGGTCACCATTTATGATCGAACGGCAAGCATGGGACCCTGGTGCCCACCCGGCTTTTCCCTACTTACAAGCGAGTGAGACATATTTTAGTGCGCTTACTATTCCTCTGCTGAAAGGCCGCTACTTTACTCAGGATGATAGGGCTGATTCCGCCAAAGTAGCAATTATTAGTGACGCGTTTGCGCGACGTTATTTCCCGAATGAAGATCCTCTAGGAAAGCGGATCAAACTAGGGGGCCCCGAATATCCTCAGTTTCCATATTTAAAGATCGTGGGAGTCGTCGGCGACGTGAAGTATTTTGGATTGGCGCCCGTTGCTGAACCCGCCGTGTATGTTCCCCTAACCCAGGACGTTCCCATAATCACGTTCCTTGTCGTCCGGTCCAGCCAGTCGGCCAGCAGCGTGGCGCGGGAAGTGCAACGCTCTATCCAATCGATGGGTGGGGATATAGTTCTTGTACACACCGACACGATGGGGGAACTCCTCGCGGATTCTGTTGCCGAGCCACGCTTCCGAACAATCTTACTCGGAGTGTTTGCCGGAATCGCACTAGTGTTGGCGGCCATCGGGATTTACGGTGTCCTGGCGTACTCCGTCGTGCAACTTACGCATGAAATAGGTATTCGCATCGCGCTAGGCGCTCAGTGGGGAGACATCTCGCGATTGGTTATAGGTCAGGGACTGCGATTGACAACCGTAGGTCTCACAATAGGTATCGCAATTTCGTTAATGCTTTCATCCGTTCTGCGAGGCTTACTGTTCCAAGTGAAGCCAACAGACCCTGAAACCTTGGCTTTTGCTGCACTTCTTTTAGGATTTACCGCCCTCGCAGCGTGTTACGTGCCTGCGCGCCGCGCAATGCGTGTCGATCCAATGGTTGCCCTACGTTACGAGTAGGGTCGATCTAAATTCTTTTCCAGTGCAGAAGACTTGAATGCATGAATTTGTGTGGCACATGCCTGCTAAACGCCGTACTCGTCCATCACATGGATTTCAAGTTTCCGAGTACGCGACGAATCAGGAGTTGAGAATTATTCTGCTAGGATTGCTTTGAGCAAAGACCGCGTTAATGTAAGGAAAAAAACAATGAGTGAAAACAGCCCTCGGCAATGGCTTGAACTGAGCGAGGAAGGCCCGAGAAGAGTAGTGGCGATTGCATCCGTGGCTGCGCTACTTATCGCGACTACACTACTCCACTCTGAAATTGGGCGATTTGTTTCAGTCCATCCGTTGTGGCTGAGTTTTGTCGCTTCGCTGCCCGGATTCGGGCTTCTCCTCATGGCCTACCTTGGGTGGCGAGACGCTGGCGAAACGAACCGGCTTCGCATTGAAGCAAACCGGCATTTAAAAGATGCAAATGGTCTCCGGGCCGAGGCCAACGAGCTTCAGCAAGAAATTACACGTCTCCAAACCGAACTCAACAAGCACCTTCAGCAGATCGCGGACAATACGAAGAGGGCCATCACACCTGCGGAACGAAACGCAGGAATTCTGCGGAAATATCTCAGGAAAAATGCGTCCGTGAGCGAAGGGCAAGGAGTATTGGGAAATGCCCCTGAAATTGTAGAAATAAGCGACGACCACGTCGTGACACTATTCTCACCTTCTTCTCCATCTTCCTCGGTGGCGTGGTGCGTCGGGGTTCATTGTGATGATTTGCAAGTCGTAGAAATTCCACACGGCTCATGTCCTGTAAGGTTGACGGTGTTGAAGCGATATGGCCCCAACGTCCAGCTTGGGGAAATCACCAGATGGGAAGATCGTCTCACGCCAACGGCTACCGTGTTCCCCAAGGGTGACACCGTGTACTACGCTCGATTTGTGAAACCGGGTTCACCCGAAATCAGAACTCTTGCTGTGTATGCCGACAAGGTTGGAGCAAATTCATTCCTGCTTGAAGGGTCGGCTGGGGATAGAGCTGTCGGAGACAAAAAGGAAATCTCCAAAAAGGCCTTGGCTCTCTTGGTTGACTATAAAGATACAGGTTTCACCCACAGTACGTCAAACGGACCAAACGGTCGCTTATTTATTTGGTGAGAAGCCAGAACCCACCCGGACAGACTTTACTTTTTGCATTCGCAGGAATGAACTGTAGCACCGCAGCGGCTCGCCTCGTACTAGGAGCGCGTCTGAGAATTGACTTTTGAGGGTCGTTCCTTGGTGCGAACGAGCCCAGATAGGGCTGTGCGCTACCGTGCGCGTCGCTTGATGGTAGG
>Ga0210392_10001857_pt1 | contig 10925 bp, 8 predicted proteins | sample IncBWC30OmetaG_FD_161057 | JGI IMG/M metagenome (GOLD analysis project Ga0210392, IMG submission 161057) | Forest soil microbial communities from Barre Woods Harvard Forest LTER site, Petersham, Massachusetts, United States - Inc-BW-C-30-O ...
TGTGGGGCATAGGATGCTGAAGTTGAACGAAAGAATTGGGTGGTACGGAGGAGGTAGTGGTGACGGTTGGGAAGAACCGCACGCACGAAACCAATGGTTGCGGCACCCTTTGGCGGACAGAGCCTGGGAAGGGTGGTAGGAAGCGACCCCCTGCCCCATGGGGCAAGCAGAAGGCGGCACCTACAAAGGCAGCGGCACGGGGATGGGATGAGGTCGGAGGCAAAAAATGGGTGACACGTTTCGGGGTGATGGCGCACTAGCTGGCAAGAACTGGCGCAGCACTCAGCCATTCCGCACGCTAGCGGCAAACTTCCCTCCCCCTGCAGCCCGCGTGTTCCCTAGGGCCGTGGCAGTGAGCGCCTCTTGGAAGGAGCAGGTCATGGAAAAGAATCACCTTACAAAACTGGATACGCACATTCGCTCTTTAAAGTCGGCGCACTCGGCTTTCGGGAACACTGACGATTGGGACGAACTGCAAATCCTGATTCACCGGCCAGGATGGACTACACCGGCGGAGCAGTTGTTCGTGGTTGCGACTCTTGAATCCATCCTGGAGCAGACCAAGCAACTGAACACGTTGCGCGAGGGGGTGCTGGCTGGCGCGCGCGCCGTAGGAGCCATCCCTGCACGCGCTGCCGGCGTTTAGCCTGCGCGTTCAAGTAGACCTAGATAGATCCGGTACTGATTCATCGCGGCAAGCTTCCCGAGGCTTGCCGCGTTTTTGTTGTTAGCGCCTATTCACAAGTAGTGCACTCCGGCTGTACGAATACTGTACGACGGTACAGTTGCCTGGGTTTTAAGCGAGTGATAGTTTCCGCGTCACTGGCGGTGACTCGAAGTCGCGAAAATTGAATCTCGCAACAGAACCTTGCCACGCCGTGAGCCCACGCGACTGGTGCGAATTTTCTCGCGGTTTCCTTCCGATTCCATCCAGTTTCTATGATTCGCAACGAAATCGAGACATAGCGAAGAAGGAGAATGTCATGATCGACGAGAAAAACGGTGTGGCAAATGCGCCTAAAGAAGGGACCGTAGCGACGGAAAATATGCAGAAGGCTTCGAGTCGTAGAAAATTTTTGGGACAAGTGGGAGTGGCAGCGGGGCTGGCGGCTGGAACGCTGGCCGCTCCTATTACCTCCGCAGCGCAATCCGAAAGTTCTCACGTCGCAACGCCAGCGGCACCGTCCGGCGTCAATAGTCCACGCATTGCGGAAGCATTTGCGCTGCGCGTCTCGGAGGCCACCACGGATGCTTTGCTGGGGCCAGCGAGGAATACCAACAACGGGGACATCAATCGGTACGCGGATCATGGAGGAACGTACACCAAAGGGTTAGCCCATGATCAGTATGGACGTGTAACGACGCAGTCCTATCAAAGCTTCACACACGCGTTGAATACGGGAAAGGCATCGGCGTTCGAGGAAATCGTGATGGGCGGAACGCGCACGCTGAACGGGCCGCAAGGCTCCTACGCGTTCGATTTAGACGTGCCGGATAATTCACAGTTTGGACAACCGCAAGTGCCTCCTGCACCACCAATCGCCAGCGCGCAAAGCGGGACTGAATTGTTGGAGCACTACTGGGGTGCACTGTTGCGAGACGTCTCGTTCGTAGACTACGCAAGCAACCCACTGGCGCAAGCGGCGGCAGCGGAACTCGGCTCGCAACCAACGTACCTTGGACCGCGTGCCAGCGGCGGACAAGTAACGCCCGACCTGCTGTTTCGCGGTACGTTCCCCGGAGAAACACTGGGGCCGTACCTCTCTCAACTGTTCGTGATTCCCACCGCTTTCGGTTCCCAGCCGCTAAGCCAGCAGCAGACTACCTTGGCACCCAACGTGGACTACGGAACGGATTTCGGCGAATGGCTGGACATTCAGAATGGAGTAAATACTGGGAGACCTCTGCAGTTCGACTCGCAGCAACGCTGGCGGCGCAATGGCAGGGATTTGGGGGCTTACACACATTTAGACGTACTGTATCAAGCTTACTTCACGGCCCTTTTGACGCTGGGCACGATCGGGGCGCCGCTCAATCCCGGAAATCCTTACGTGCATTCGACGACAGAAAATGGTTTCGGCACGTTCGGAGGACCCGACTTCTCGGCGTGCCTTGGCGAGATTGCGACTAAAGCGTTGAACGCCGTTTGGTACCAAAAGTGGCTCGTGCACTTGCGTCCGCGGCCGGAAGCTACGGGTGGACAGGTGCATTTGGTGAAAACCGGACAGGGCGCGTTCACGGATGTGAAACCACACGCGACCATCTTGAACTCGGTAGGGCTGCAGACCAGTTTTAACAAGTATGGGACCTGGTTGCTGCCGCTGGCATTCCCCGAGGGGTCGCCCTACCATCCGGCGTATCCCACGGGACACGGAGCGGTGGGCGGAGCGTGTATCACGATGCTGAAATTCTTCTATGACGGATCGTTTGTTATTCCGGAACCGGTGGTTCCGAGCAGCGATGGACTCTCTTTGCTGCCGTATACGGGATCGGATGCGAACCAACTGACGGTGAACGGCGAATTGAATAAGCTGGGACACAACGTGAGCTTCGGACACGGAACGCACGCCGGGATTCACTGGCGCAGTGACAGCGATACATCGCTATTGTTGGGCGAAGCAGTGGCGCTGGCGTATCTGAAGAACAAAGCCAGAACTTACAATGAGCCTTTTACGATACATCTGACGAAGTTTGACGGGACAATTGCGACGATTTCAAATCACGGGAATCCGTAGTCTGCGATTGGCACAATCGATGGTGGCGGCAAACGGGGCGACCGGATGGTCGCCCCGTTTGCTTTGGCGGACCGATCGTTGCGCGAACAAAGGTTACGCGGCGACAGGTCGCGGGGCGCACCGAGGCGATCTTCCGAATCGGATAGGGAGTTAAATCAAGACGCGAAAAGTGGATCCGAAAGAGAGAGTTGAACTCGCGACCTGCCGATCACGAAATAAATCGTTCTGGGCCATCTCATTTGTTTTCCGTATCAAAGATTTAGCAAAATACGTGCTCCTCCGGGGTAATTTGGCAGACAAGCTTGCAACGGAACTTGCAACCGTTCTCCTCTAATTCCTTGAAATGAGTCCGTACGTGAAGAACCGGATTATCCATCGCGGCAGGTGCGGAGAATTGCGGCGGGGTATCTAGTTGTACGAAACTCAGTTTTTCTTCGCCGGCTCGAACAGCTCTGGCGGGTCGATGGAGATCTGCTGCCAGAATGTTTGATCGTTGATTTTTCCCGAAGTCCATTCGTGCAACGTTACGAAGGTGGCGGAGACTTGCCCGCCGTCAGGCGTATCGAACAAAACCACCACGCCTTGCGAATCGCTTTGCGTGGAGTCTTTACCGGCACGGAGCATCAAGTCCTTAGCGAAAGTGCGCTTATCGACGGCGGAGGTCGCGGCAGTGGGTGACGCGGCGGGCTGAACCCAATACACCTTCGTTGGTTTGCCCTTGAGCGGGGCCCACGTGCCGGGGAACGGCTCGTCATCTTCGCGGATTACCTTAAAACTGCCTGCGCTTGCCGGTGCCGGCTCGTCCGTGGGAACCACGATGGTGCCGTGGGTCTCCATGGGCTCGACTTGCGAACGGCGCAACCAGCCGCGCGACGCCCCCGAAATCTGAACATGCAGCCAATCGCCTTGCGTCTCGATATATTCGAATTCATCGTATGCCGCAGCAGAAAAGAGAACTCTTCCGCCTTCGATGGGCTTTGCCAGGATTGGCGTCCCTGATTTCTTAACGGTGACTAGATTGTGGGGATGCACTTGATTGTGCTGCGCTTCCTGCAGGCTCTCCAATTCGGATTTGAGAGCGGCCATTTTTTTCTGTTCGGCCAACCGCTGTTCGCGGAGCGCAGCCGTTTCGTTGGACTCCGAATTGCCGCTGGCAATTTTCCCGCCTCCGGAGGGAGTGGCCGAAACTGGACTTTCTGGCAAATAATTGCCGGCAGCGTCAATCTTTGGCTTTGGAGCGACCAAACTGGCGTTGCGGGGAAGCACTAGGCCCGCCTTGACTCCGAATTTTTCGGACAGCCTATCGAGCATGTCCATTTCCAGTCTGCCGTTGGAAGGTAGCACCTCATAACCGGACTTCGCTGGATCCGGGTCGGCATACCACGCAGTGATTTTGGCGGTCAGCCGCACGATCGTGGCAGAGGCGGTGTTCGGGAGAATATCGACAGTGAACTGGTAAAAAGCGCGCTGATAACGATCTAACGGGTGGTTCGGGGTTCCGACAAATCCATCTACGATCGGGAGCTTTTGGCCAGAATACGCCTGGAACTCTTTGAGAGCCGCTTCAACATCCGCTTGCGGACGCTGAAACGTCTTGGCGTACGGGACAGCTTGGGAGCGAGTCGTTGTGGTTCCGACGCACAACGTTGCAATTAGAATGAACGTTAGCATGCACGAATTCCGAAATGCGGCGGTGATTGTCACGGAAGCGGTTCCAATTGGTCGACCGGGAGCCACCCGCGATGGCCGTCGGGGGTTTCAACGCCATACCAACGAGGTGTGACGATGACCAGCAGTAACTCGGTATAGGCTGGAACGGTGGCCAAACCCGCGGACGAAAGAAACGGGGCGGCCTTCATTTGCGCCCCGGGGGCTTTCACTCGGCGCTCCATTTCGCGGCGCAGTGCCAAAATCTGCCGCTCGAGATCCTGCACCGAACTTTGCGTATGCTCCAACAATTTAGTTTCTTCGATGTGCTGGCGTAATTGCATTTCCCTCGCCAGTTCAGCACTCTCGCGGCGGCGGTTGGCCTCGGCCGTTTCCTGTTCAGTAAACTGGATAGTATTTAGATGATCTTCTATCGCCTTAACCTCGCTGGCTTCGACCGTGCCATCAGAGATATGGACAACGCGATGATTTTTCTCGACGTACAACGCGTCGATACGCAGGCGTACGCGATCCGGGCTAATTGTGGTCAAGATGTAACGAACGGCGATAGTGCCTTGATCCGCGCTGTCCAGAAAATGCCGCGGCGCGATAGCGTCCGGACGGACCTTGTAGAAAACTTTCCCGGAACCGTTGTAGCTCCCAAAAACAGGCGTCGAATCAACCGATTGCGCGCCATCGAGCACCGGCTGCTTATCATAAATAAGCGTGCCGTGAATTATATTGTCCCCGAGGACTTCGCGGAGTGCCTGCATCATGTCTTCGGGCGACGAAGAAAATTCCTTGGTAACGCCTGCGCCGAGTTCGGGGTCCTTCGCGCGCGCAGGGGAACTCGTGGCGACGGTGACCGTAAATAAAACAACCGTGAGCGCTGCCAGCATCGCGGAGAAAACATAAGTCAGTTTTATGTATACGTTTTCGTTAACACGGCGGAGCACGCAGATCGGAACTAAGGAAAACCTGTGGCACTGAGGAACTTGGTTCGCTTGCTTAAGGCCGAAAGCTATCCATCGCATAAAAAAACGCACTCGCTCTTACTACTGCACTTGTACGAGAACTGTCAATTCCAAAATTGTTGCCCTAATCTGGCCCAGCGGCAAACCTTTCGACGACATCGGCGATTTTTGGTCATTCCAGATGCTCTGATATAGATGGTGTTGCACGGTTTTCGTGACCCTCTCTTTCGAGAAAAAACTCTGCATCAATAAAATTTTGCGAAGGAATAAGAAAACTCTTGCATTCCTATTTTTGTGGAGTTAGGATGCGCGCGGTTCAGGGACGTGGGGAATTGGCTCGCAGTTTGCCTCGCGGCAAATTGCTGCCAAGAATCTCTATGGGTATGTTGTGCGCAGTTTTATTTTCGTGCTTTGCCGCAATTCAGATACTTTTCGTATCTGCATGTGGATTTTTATTCACGCCCCCTCCCTCCCAAGCAGTATCCCTTTCCACGGTTCCGTTGTTCGAATTGCAACACATAGGCTTCACGATCAGGAGGGGCTATGTCGGGCGATCTCGTTTTGCGAAACCGAAGAATGCTGTCTTTTGCGTTCTCGGTGTTCCTTGTCTGTGTTGGATTGACGACGCTGTTGGCGGATCGGCAGCCCGTTCTTGCGGGTCCGCTACACACTGCTAACATTCGAGCCATCCCTGCCTTCGCACGAAAGTACGGTATGCCATGCTCCTCCTGTCACTTGGCGTGGCCGATGCTCAGTCCTTTTGGGCAATCCTTCAAAGACAATGGCTACCAGATGGGGAACGATCGAGACGCCCCCATCTATCAAAATCCCTCGTATTGGCCAGTTTCCATGCGCATCACGCCGAATTGGCATCGTGAGTCCACGGATCACGTGCAGGTGGATGATCCGGCTACTGGCGGCCAAACGGAAGCGCGAATTACGAACCATGGCTTTGACTACAGCGGTTTGGATATTCTCACCGCCGGCACATTGGCGAAAAACATTAGTTTCCTTTTGGTTCCCTCAGCGGACGAGACCGGCGCATTTCACATGGAGTCCGTGAACGTCCGACTGGACAATCTCTTCAACTCAACCTGGCTGAACCTGAAGTTCGGCAAGTTCGAGCTGGACAACCTACTTTCTGAAAAGCGAATTCTGACGCTCTCCTCAAACGGCGGTTCCTATCTGAACTACCACTTTCAGCCGCTCTCTTCGCCCGGCTCACCGGAAACTTTCTACGGTTTCGGCATCGGCGACAACCAGGTTGGCGTGGAGTGGATGGGTCATTCCGCAGACGACCGTACACGAGTATCTGCGTCGCTACTCAGCTCGACGGATGGGAATCCCGATATATCCGTCAATCGCACTTACGACGGCTACTTCGCAGCGAGCCGCGCTTTCCAAGCGGGCAGCTTAGGCTTGCAGCGCATCGGCGCGTTTGCCTACATCGGTCAGGCACCAACATTTTTTCAATATACCGAAGGCGGCGCACCAATTCCGGGTGTAGGCATCGGGAACAAAACGTTTTACCGCGAAGGGTTGATCGGCCAGTTCTATATCAAGAAATATGATTTAACAGCCATGTATTTCCATGGATCAGACAGCGCCTTTCTCAGTACCAATACGCCGGCGAACACTCCGCTCCCGATTGGCGGACGAGCCGGGATCTGGAACGGCGGACTCTTTGAAAGCCATTACACGTTTAACCCGCAATTTATTTTGATTCAGAGATACGAATTGATCCGCATGTCCCAACAGCCGTTTGCCACGAATCCATCCGATTTGAGCAACATGGATGCATTCACCGTCGGTTACCGCTACTACCCGTTTATTTCAACTCGCGCGGGCTTCGCGTTTCACAACGAATACTCCATCGTTCGTGAACGAGGTGCTGCGCCCGTGACCGGGCGTGACCTGACTTCCAGCAGCGTGTTTGTTGGATTTGACTTTGCTTTCTAAGGTGGACAACATGCGCAAACTCAATGACAGCTTGAAAGTGTTATTGGCTGTGGGTGTTTTCTTAGCCACTCCGTTGCTGCTTTTGGCGCAAAGCGAATCCCACATCGGCAAATATAACGGAGACGCTGGCGCCGGCAAGCAGCTTTATTATCGCTACTGCTGGGGTTGTCATGGATTCCGCGGCGATGGCAACGGCGAGAACGCGCAGTACCTGAACATCTTGCCGCGTAATTTCGTAGCCGCCACCTTCAAGTGCCGCTCCACACCCACCGGTACGTTGCCGACCGATCAGGATCTATACAATTCGTTGGACCGTGGCTTGGTTAATTCCAATATGCCTTCATGGATCACCCTTACAAATCAAAACCGGGCGGACCTAGTGGCATTTATTAAGACATTTTCACCGCGATGGAAGAATGAAAAGCCAGGCGATCAAGTCCAAGTCCCTGAGGAATCCCCCGTCACGGTCCAAAGCATTCAGCATGGCAAGGAACTCTTTACCAAACTGGAATGCTGGAAGTGTCATGGTCCCGAAGGTCGTGGCGATGGCCCGTCCGCATCGACTCTTACCGACAGCAACGATCAGCCCATCCGCCCCTACAACTTCTCCGCGGGCTCACGTTTCAAATGCGGAGCGACCAACCACGACCTCTATAAGATTTTCATGACCGGACTCGATGGCACACCGATGCCCTCCTTCGCCGATGTGATTAAGCCCAACGACGCTTGGGATTTGGTGCATTACTTGCGCACACTCCAGGTTAAACATAAGAGTCCAGAACTGACACTTTGGGAAGGCACTCCCGAAGGGGCAGCAATCGTCAAGGCGCAGCGCATCGCTGGCACGCCAACCGGTTCTGGAGTGAAGCAGTAGCTTCGAGCAGCGGAGAACGAATTCCCAGAGGAGTAATCGCATGCGTATCATAAAGTTAATTCTCGTAGCCGCCGCAACTCTTGCCGTTTCAACGGCAACTTCCGGTGGGCCGGCCGGTGGCGGAAGCGTTTCCGGAAAAATTACTTACGAAGGCACTCCTGCGAAACAAAAGGTCATCGACATGTCCAAGGAGCCGACATGCGCGAAACAATACACCACGCCGCCGGTTACGGAGACGGTGGTGACCGGCCCGAACAATGCTTTGGAGAACGTGGTGGTATATATCTCTGCTGGCGCTCCCGATGAGAGCGCCCCGTCGCAGCCGGCCGTATTCACACAGAAGGGCTGCCGGTATGTGCCTCACGTGATTGCCTTCCAGACAAATCAAGAACTCCAGATCGTGAACGACGATCAAACGTCCCACAACATCCACCCGCTCGCGAAACTGAACCGGGAATGGAACAAATCGCAGCCTCCCGGCACGCCTCCGATCACCGATAAGTTTGATAAGGAGGAATTCATTCCCGTGAAGTGCAACATCCATCCTTGGATGCACAGCACGTTCGCCGTTATCAAGAACTCTCACTACGCCATTTCTGGCGACGACGGCGGATTCAAGCTACCCAATTTACCGCCAGGAAAGTACACCATTACCGCGTGGCATGAATCCTATGGCGAACAGACTCAGGATGTCACCATTACTGGTTCCGACGCGAAGACCGTTAATTTTACGTTTAAAGCCAAGCCCTATTAATTCTAGGGGCCTAACTCAAGAATCCCTTACCGGCTATGCTGCTGTCGATCACTGAAAAGCGCCACTCGCTGCATGCGCGTTTCGTTGTAATCGAGGTGTTATGGGAAAAGTGTTCGCGGTCATTCTTACGATCATCGCGCTGCTCTCCGCTTATCCAATCGTGAGCCACATGTACGTGCAGCCCGTGGATATTTCCACACATGGGCACGCCATTGATGAACAACTCTCTGACACGATGGCTGAGGCCGGCCTTTCCTTCGTACTCGCCCAGCTTTTATTGGCTTTCTTCGTTTTCAAATTTTCCAATCGTAAACCCGGCTCCAAGGTATTTCACATGCCTGGCGGGGCAAAACTCGTCGTTGTCACCGCTTTCATACTTGTCGGTACCGAAGTCCTCGCTCTCGGCGTGCTCGGACAAAAGGCGTGGGCTCAAGTGTATTTCACGGCGCCCAAACCCGACGCTCTTCAGGTTCAGGCGCAGGCGGGGCAGTTTGCTTTTTATTTCCGTTATCCGGGAGTCGACGGGAAATATGGTCCCCTTCATCCCGACAAAATTGATGAAGGGAACCAGAATTATTTTGGACTGGATCCCGCCAATGACGTCGAAGCGCGCGACGACATCGTGGCCGCGGAACTAGCGATCCCAGTAAACCGCGAAGTTCACATGTTGATGCACTCCAAAGACGTGGGGCACTCCTTCTACGTGCGCGAACTTCGTATCCAACAAGATTTTGTGCCCGGCCTGGACCTTTCTTTGCATTTCACCGCCACCCAGATCGGCAAATACGAGATTCTGTGCACGCAGCTCTGCGGCCTTGGCCACTACAACATGAAGGCCTATTTGAACGTTATGTCGCAAGACGATTTTGATAAATGGATGAAGCAGAAAATTTCAGAGCAATAGTTTAGAGATAGTAACTCGCTCCAGGGAATGCGAAATTCGGCAGGAATTTCGCAGTGACAAGGGTGGATTGATGGAACCAGCGCTGAAGCCGCAAGTTCACGTGCATGCTCCGCCGGAAGGTTTCTGGAGCAAATACGTTTTCAGCCTCGATCACAAGGTGATCGGCAAACAGTACTACGCCCTCGCGCTTGCCTCCGTGTTTATCGGGATGGTGCTTTCCTGGCTGATGCGCTTTCACTTGGTTTGGCCGAACGCCAAAATCGTCGGGCTCGAACTCATCTCCAAAAGCGGCGCCCCCGGGGGCGTCATCACTCCGGAATACTATTTGTCGCTGCTCACCATGCACGGAACGCTCATGGTGTTCTTCGTACTTACCAACGCCCCATTCGCCGGCTTTGGCAACTACTTCCTACCCATTCAAATTGGCGCGGAGGACATGGCATTTCCCCGATTCAACATGATGTCTTTTTGGGTCACGTTCGTTGCATTTGTGATTCTGATCACCGCTTTTTTTATCCCCGACGGTCCTCCCATTTCCGGCTGGACAGCGTACGCCCCGTTGAGCGCCATCGGAAAAGATGCCGGGCCCGGGCTCGGTTGGGGGCAAAACCTCTGGGTTATGTCCATCGCGGTTTTTTGTATCGGCCAACTCCTTGGCTCGCTCAATTTCATTTCCACCACCCTGGATCTGCGCGCCAAAGGCATGACACTCATGCGTATGCCGCTCTCCACTTGGGCGTGGTTCATCACCTCCACCATCGGACTACTGGCCTTCGCGGTGTTACTACCTGCTTGCCTTCTTTTGTTGCTTGATCGCATGGCCGGAACTAGTTTTTTCATTCCCTCCGGTTTAGTGGTCAGCGACCGCCTGCAGAATCATTCCGGCGGTTCGCCGCTTTTGTGGCAACACCTCTTCTGGTTTTTTGGCCATCCAGAGGTCTATATCGCGATCCTTCCCGCCGTCGGCATCGTCTCGCACATCCTCACCAACAGCATTCGCAAGCCGCTGTTGAGTGCCAAAGTTCTGATCTATTCGATGATGTCCATTGGGTTCCTTAGCTGGATGGTGTGGGGACAT
>Ga0210392_10001858_pt1 | contig 10922 bp, 8 predicted proteins | sample IncBWC30OmetaG_FD_161057 | JGI IMG/M metagenome (GOLD analysis project Ga0210392, IMG submission 161057) | Forest soil microbial communities from Barre Woods Harvard Forest LTER site, Petersham, Massachusetts, United States - Inc-BW-C-30-O ...
GCCAGTGACTTGTCTGGGGAGATGGTGAGCTTGGCGCGGGAGCGCAACCGGGATTTGCCGAACGTGTCGGTCGAGCGCGCGAATGCGATGCAGCTCGAGACGCCTGACGTCGCAGCCGTGCTGAGTGTGTTCGGTCTGCAGCTGCTGCCGGATCCCGTAGCGGCTTTGGGCTCCTGGCTGAAACTATTGAGCATTGGCGGCCTGGCAGCGGTCGTGTACTGGCCGCGCAACGCCGAGCCAAGCGGGCCTTTTTTCAGTATGCGCCGCCTACTGCGCAGCGCGGGTGTGCTCGACGGCAACTGGGAGAGTGAGCTGCTGTTCGCCGCACAGGCCGCCGGAGCCCGCGTGCTCGCGGACCTGCCGCTCGCGTTTGAGATCCAATACGAAGATTCACGCGCACTCTGGCACGCGCTGACTCAGCTCGGACCACTGCACGGGCTCACGATGGCCCGTGGCCAAAGGCTGGTCGACGACCTCGGCGAGCAATTCGTCGCTGAGCTCCCGCACGGCCCGCTCAGCCACACGCCGGAAGCGCGACTGCTGCTGCTCTCGCGTCGCTAGCAAGGAGCGCAGTGCCCCGCGTGCAGCGCATTTCAAGTTCGTATTCAAACTTGAAATGCGCGTTCGAGACAGGGCCCCGCGCGAGACACGGCCCCGCGCGCTGCCCGCTGTGACAGGGCCAACTTCTCCCCTAGTTTCGGGATCTGCCGCCGAAGGCTGCGCCGCCACGAGCGCGCTGCGTGACCATCAATAAAAAATCAGACCGAGCGCTATTCGAGCGTCACGACATGTTGCTGCACGTTGATGCCCAGTGCAGACGTGGTCACGATCGTGAAGTTCGCGTAGCCGCCGCCCGGCGCTTCGCCCACCGAGCCAACGTTGACGATGCGCACGTCCGCGACCGCGCGGTCGAAGGGCACGTGGCTGCCGCCGCAGACGATGATATCGCCCGGTTGGTCGCCCAGGAGCGCGATCAGCTCGTCGTCGCTCATGTCGATCGCGAACGGCTCGCTCGGGTCGAGCGGCGAGCCGTGCACGGCGATCATGGTGTGGCCGGATTCGATGGGCAGGTTGGCGATCGCGGGCAGTTGACCGATGCGTTTCACGATCAGCTCGCCCAGCTCGTTCTGCACTTGGCGCAGCCGCTCGATGCGATTGCGCTCCACTTCAGTGGTAGCGCTGAGCTTGTTCGGATCGACCTGGGCCAGGGCGCGATCCCCGACGCCTTGCACGCACAGCGCGCGGTGGCCGACCAGAGTCTTCCACACCGCGAGCGGCGCCGGACCGGGGAAGCACAAGTCGCCGCAGGCCACGAGTTGATCCCAGCCCAGGCTGTCGGCTTCTTTGAGCACCGCGTCCAAAGCGGTCGCGTGTCCGTGGATGTCCGAAACGCACAAAAAGCGCATGCCGCACACTTCGTACGGTCAGGCGGCCCCGAGGACAAGAGGCTATGCTGGGAGGCCTCCCGCGAAGCGGGAATTGCACGCGAAAAGCCCTGTGACCCTCGCCGAAGAGCTTCGAAATCTGGCCCTGTCGATCGCCCCCGAGCGAGCGCGCATGCTGCTCGCTGAACAGAGCGGACGCGCGGGCTCTGCGCTGGGCGTGCTCCTGGGCTCGGCGTTCCCCGCGCTGACGCCGACCGCCGGCTATCAACACGACGCACTCGACGGGCTCGCGCACGAGGGCTTCCGCGCACGCCGCAGGCGCCTCGAGCTCGGCATTGCGTTGCGCGCCGCGATCGACACGCCGCAGAATCCGGAGCTCGGCATGTCCGCGCTGCGCCGCAAAGTGTGGGCGGAAAAAGCTCGCATCGCCTTGCGTGAGCTCTTGCCCGTCCGACTCGGCGGTGCCGGCATCGAGGTGACCGCGAGAGAGCTGAGCGCGTTGGCCGCCGCAGCCTTCGACGCCGCGATTGCCGAAGCCGAGGTCGCGATCGCGCGCCGCTTCGGTCCGCCGCTGCGCGTAGGCGGCGGGCGCTCGACGCTGGTCATGTTGGGTGTGGGCAAGCTCGGCGGAAATGAGCTGAATTCCGGCTCTGACGTCGATGTCATCTTCATCTACGACACCGACGAGGGCGAAAGCCAAGTGTCGTTGCACGAGCACTTCAGCCGCATCGCGCACCGCGCCGTCGCCACCATCGACTCGCCGAGCGCAGACGGCCGAGTCTGGCGCGTCGACTTGCGACTGCGCCCCGAGGGAGCTGCAGGACCGATCGTCAACTCGGTCGCTGCTGCCGAGCGCTACTACGAAACTTGGGGCCGGCTCTGGGAGCGCGCCGCGTTACTGCGCGCGCGCCCGTGCGCTGGCGACCTGGAGCTGGGTAAGCTGCTGAGCCGCGAGCTGCTCACGCCGTTCGTGTATAGGAACACCGTCGACCCGACGATCGCCGAGGCCTTGACCGAGCTCGTGCTTCGTTCCAGGAGCGAGCTCAGCCCTGACCCGGTGCGCGATCTGAAGCTTGGTCCGGGCGGCATTCGGGAGGCTGAATTTTTCGTGCAATCCTTGCAGCTGGTGTGGGGCGGGCGCGAGCAATCGCTGCGCGTTCAGGGCACTTTGCCCGCGCTTTCGCGGCTGCGCAGCCAGGGCCTGGTCAGCGACCGCGAGGCGCGCGGCATTGCCGAATCGTACCTGTTCTTGCGGCGCGTCGAGCATCGCGTGCAGTGGGCGAGCGGCATCCAGACTCATCTGCTGCCGACGGATGACGAAGAGCTCGCACGGCTGTCGCGCAGCTTGGGCTTCGCGAATAGCGCGGGGCTCCGCGCAGAGCTCGAACGCGCCCGCGAGCGCGTCAACACGACCTTTCAATCACTGACTCACGCGGCGGCGCTACGCGCGGCGCCGCGCGCGACCTTGAGCAGCGAGCTCGAGGGCGACGACCCAGATCTGGGTCGATTCGCCGAAGAGCAATTTCGCAGCACCGACATGGGTGAGCACATCGCCGCTCTGGCGCGCCGCCCCGACGGCTTGCTCGGCGCACTGACGCGCGAACGCCATCCACAGCTGATGCAAGGCGTGCTCGACGCACTTTCGAGCTCCGCCGATCCGGAGCAAGCGGCCCGCTATTTGCGCGCATTTTTCGCGCGATTTCTGGCTCCCGCGGCCTACGTCAACGCGCTCGGCGAAGATCCGCGCGCGCTGCAACGGCTGATCACGGCTTTCGGCGCCAGCGCCTTCGTGGGCGACGCGGTGGCCAGCCGACCCGAGCTCGCGGATGTGATCTTGTTCGGCGGCGGCGCCGTCAGTGATCCGCACGCAGCCGTCGAGGCGGAAATTTTGAACGCCGAGCAAGCGCTCGGCTTGGACGCAGATCGCGACGAGCGCGAAGAGTCGTTCATCGGCGCGCTGCGCGCCGCAAAACGCCGCGTCACGGTGGAAGTCGCGGTCGCCGATCTCGCCGGCACGATCGGCGTCCGCGACGCGACGCGCCTCTTGGCCGACCTCGCCGAAGAGATCCTGGGCCGCGCAGTGCATCACGTGTTCGGCGACGTGCCAGGCTTTGCCGTGCTCGGCCTGGGCAAGCTGGGCGGGCGCGACTTGGGCTACGCCTCGGATTTGGACGTGATTTTCAGCTTCGTGCCGAGCGCCGCGCCAACGATGGAAGACGCCGCGACCTACTTCGTGCGCGGCGCGCAGCGTGTCATCCGCCTGCTCACCGAGCCGCACGCGGCGGGCCCTGGCTACGAGCTCGACACGCGGCTGCGCCCCTCCGGCTCGCACGGCATGCTCGTCACGTCCCTGGCCTCTTTTGCGCGCTACCACGGGCAACCCATCGACGGCCCCGACGTCGAGCCGGGCCCCGCCGTGTTCGCCTCGGGCGCGCCCTGGGAGCGACAAACCTTGCTGCGCGCACGCGGCGTCGTCGGCGATTCGGAGCTCTTGCAGCGCGCGCTGAACATCGCTTGGCGCGCCGCGTACGAGGGCGGCGCGCCCGCACCGAGCGAGATGCACCGCCTGCGCACGCGCCTCGAAAAGGAACAAGGTCGCGAACGCGAAGGCCGCCATCAGCTAAAAACCGGCCGCGGCGGCCTGCTCGACATCGAGTTCGCCGTGCAATGGCTACAAATGAAAAACGGCGCCGATCCGCGCGTGCGCACGCCCGATCTGGGCGTCGCGCTCAACGCCCTGCACGACGCCGGCTACCTCGGCAGCTCCGAATTCGAAGTCTTCAGTGAGGGCTATCGCTTCCTGCGTCAGCTCGAGCAACGCATCGTCGTCAAGAACGGCACCACCAACACCGCCGTCATCGATACCCGCGTGAGCGGCCTCGCCCAACTCGCCCGCCGCATGGGCTTCCAAGACGGCCAAGGAGAACGCGCCAGCGACCAACTCATGGCCCGCTACAAAGACGTCACCGACGGCGTGCGCGCCAGCTATGAGCGAGTGCTCGGGCTGAGCTAGAATTGAGATTGGCTGGGCCACGAAGGGACGGGCGCGCTTGCCGAGACCTACGGCGATGTGGCCTGCGCGCTGGGCGCAGCCTCGACGCTGCAGCCACGCCTGCCCTCGCGGAAACGCCCGCGCTTTACGGCAGTTTGCGCTTTGCCCAGACGAAGTACGGCAGGTCGTTCGACGCCACGCCGCGGGGGCTATGCCCGAATCGTCTCAATCCGCGCGCTAGCCCACACGCCCTCGCGTCAACGGGCATAACGAAATCGTACGCACACGCGCCGCCGACAACCCCAGCCGGTCGCCAAAAAACGCCCCGTGCGGCGTGGCGTCGAACGACCTGCCGCACTTCGCCGAGACGAAGTGCAAGCGCTGTGCGATGCACCGTCTCAACGCCGGGCACGCGCGGCCGCAGCTCCGACATTTGTCGGCCCTCGCAGCTCACTTCACCGCGCACCCCGGCAAGCGCGCCCGTCCCCACGCATGCCCCCAACCCAATCTATAACCCGCTCACTGACACGCGATCCCGCGCTCAACCGAGCAGCTTCGCCGCCTCAATCGCCGAATACGTAAAAATGATATCCGCTCCCGCGCGCCGCAGACAGAGCAGCGTCTCGAGCAACGCTTCGTCGTAGTCGAGCCAGCCGTTTTGGGCGGCGGCTTTGAGCATCGCGTATTCACCGCTCACGTGGTACGTCGCGACCGGCAGGGCGGTCAGGTCGCGGACGCGGCGGATGACGTCGGCGTAAGGCAGGCCTGGCTTCACCATCAGCCAGTCCGCACCCTCGGCTTCATCGAGGCGCACTTCGCGCAGCGCCTCGCGCACATTCGCGGGGTCCATTTGGTAGGTCTTCTTGTCGCCACCGCGCGGCGCGGAATCGAGCGCCTCGCGGAACGGGCCGTAAAACGCGGAGGCGTACTTCACGCAATAGCTGCAGATGCCGACTTGCGTGAAGCCCGCGGCGTCCAGCGCAGTGCGGATTGCCGCAACGCGGCCGTCCATCATGTCGCTCGGCGCGACGATGTCGGCGCCAGCGCGGGCTTGCGCTACGGCCATGTCCGCCAAGATTGGCACGGTCACGTCGTTGTCGATGCGGCCGTCGATCAGCACGCCATCGTGGCCGTCCGACGAATACGGGTCGAGCGCGACGTCCGTGATCACCAGCAAGCCGGGCACCGCAGACTTGAGCGCGCGCACGGCGCGCGGCAAGAGGCCCGCACTGTTCGTGCTCTCGGCCCCGCGCGAATCTTTCAGCTCGTCGGTCAGGGCTGGAAACAGCGCGACGGCTGGAACGCCGAGCGCAAAGGCCTGCTGCGCCGTCTCGACGAGCAGATCGATGGACAACCGCGCTTGGCCGGGCATCGACGAGATGGGCGAACGCATGTGCTCGCCGTCTTGTACGAACATCGGGTAGACGAGGTGCTCGGGGCTGAGGGTGGCCTCGCGAACGAGACCGCGGATCTGCGCGTTATAGCGGTTGCGGCGAGGGCGGGCGAGCATGGCAGCTCTAGCCTACCACGCAGGCCGAAAGCGCAACCCGACGAGACGCGCCGAAGGCGTCAGCCGCCTTCTAAAGTGAAATCCCAATTCTCTTGGTCGCAAGCTGTCGAAAGCTCGCGACGCAGATCCGCAAGCGCCAACGCCGAGGGGATCTGCAACGAGGCCTCCAAGATGAACATGGGAGTGCCGCTCTCCGGCGCATATGCCAGCCGACTCTCGAGCGAGGCCACGTTGACTCCGCGCCCAGCCAGCACCGAAGCCACGCCCTGGACGATGCCCGGACGATCGACTCCGGTAACGCGGATCCGATAAGGCAAAAAATCGCGCGCCGCTTGCGGCGATGAAGTCGGCTTCGAGAGCAACTGCAACCCGAGTCGCGCGCCCAACTCCGCCTCGCGCGACTCCACGGCTGCGATCGCCTTCGCGTCGCCCGAGAGCAACATCAAGAGCGCAAACTCGCCGCCCAAGATCGCCATGCGGCTGTCCTCGAGATTCGCGCCAGCAGCCAGCACCATGGCCGAAATCTCATTGACGAGGCCCGGCCGGTCCGGACCAAGCGCGGTGAGCACGAGGTAGCTCTTGTTAGTCATGATCTTGAGCTACCTAGTAGCCAACGCGAATCGCCCCCGCAAGTGCCGCGCAAACCGCCGGGCCAGTCCGCGCAACATCGCCCGGCCCGCTCCTGAATTTGGTTGGTGGTCACGCGACAGACGCGGTCGTCGCAGCCTTCGGCGTCAAAGCTCGAACGCGCAGCCCACCATAAGCCGATCCTGCGACGACAAGCCACGCCACCCGTAGCTATCTATGTAAACCGTAGCTATGTAAAATATTTACATAAGATTCGCTTACGCGGGGGCCTTCCACGCGAACGACATCGCTGTGCAACGGACCGAATGCAAGCGCGACGCTGCGAGAGAAGCACGGCCAAACCGCGTCGTGTCGGCGCGACGCGACTTCGCTTCGTCGAGCGAGGTGCGGCCGCGCGCTCTCGTTGTCGCAACTCACCGCCGAAGGCTTTGCCGCAAAGTGACGCGAAGCGTGACCATCAACCCCTTCCCCTCAACTCCCACCAATCACTCAAGTTCGAAGCCGCGCCGCCAGTCTCTCGAAATCTTCCAAAAACCTCCGCTCATCGGCGGTCTTTTGAATCGCGCCCACGGCGCCGGTGGCGCGCAGCTTGTTTTGCAGCTCGACGGACTCCAAGGACGAATACAGGATGATCGCGACGTCTTTGGTGGCGCGGCGCTTTTTCAAGAGCTGCGCGAGCTCCGGTCCGGCGAGCGCGGGCATGTTCACGTCGAGCAGTAGGATGTCTGGTTGGAACTCGGCGGTCCATTGCGAAGTCCCGAGCGCTTCCTCGCGCGTGTGCACTCGGTAACCCGCGCCCTCGAGCCGCTCCCTCGTCACCTCGAGCACGATCGGGTCATCGTCGACGATGAGCACGGTTCCGCGACTCATCGCACCTCCTAAAGGCGCGTTCTTGGGCGAGGAGCGGGGTTCGGTTGACACTGAGGAGCGGTCTCGACAGCAGCTCGGCGCTGCCATTTTAGCTATGGCCTCGAACGGCCACGAGGCACGCAGAGATAAGCCTGCGCCGGTGTAGGTGCACGTTGCTCAAACCCCGAGAAATTCGAAGAAGTCTGCGACTGTCTGGGCCTTCCGCCCGCGCCGCTTGCGCTCTGCCTGGCGCTCATTCCAAGTGGCAACTTTGTCCTGATAGGCCTTTGTCGCGGCTTGATGCTTGCCGTGCAGCGCTTGGATCTTCCCGAGGTCGTTCTCGCCGTCCAGCTCGTACTTACAATCGGTCGCGTCGATCAGCTTCAGCCGGCGCAGCTTGCCCGCGTCCTTGCCCGTGTCATGAAAGGTCGGATCGAACGGGAAGATGCGACAGCCGAGCGGGCGATGACTGTAGATCGTGCAGCGGTCGTCCGAGCCCAAGTAGCGGCAACCGCCGGCTTCATGCTTCAGCACCATGACGCGCTTGCCCTGGCGAAGCATGACGAACGCCTCGGGCTCGTCGTCCATGTCGATGCCGTTCTTGTCGACCCAACGCACGAGCTCGTGCGACGGCTCGCCGGTGTGCTTGACGATGCGTTTGATGTCCGAGTCCGTCAGCGGCAAGAGCGGATCTTTGCAGCAGTTGCCACACTGCGTGCAGCGGAACTTCAGATATTTCTCGCCCGTGGCCACTGCTCACCGTTCTATCAAAGACTCGGGCTTGGGTCGATAGCGCGCGGCGAGCGCGCCCGAGTCCGCCGAGCTTCACTGACAGGGCGGCACGCCGTTGAAATCTGAGCCTTCAGCACAGACAACCTCCGGGCCCTGACCGAAATGATTCAGATAAAACTGTCGGAAACGTTCGTCGTCGACACAATCAGCACGCAGAGTGTGTCCCCAGGCGCTCACGCCCCAACGCACGTCGAGCAACGGGTCTGGTGTCAACACGACGCGCCGGGGCTCGTCCGCCACGCAACCTTCGTCAATCGGCAAGGCGTCAATCAGCGCCTGCACGTCGGCGACCTCGCCCGGGCAACCGTCGGCGCAGTTGTAAGTGTACACGACCGCCCCGTGCTCCAAATTGTGCACCCAGAACCCGCGTGGCACGGCAAACGAGAACGTCTGATACGCGGCCCACACTGGGTAGTGATTGCCACCTGTGGGCGGGTTATCCGGGTAGGTGATCGGCGAGCACTCGTCGATGTGTATGCGCGTCAAACCGCTGACCGACTTGGGTACGACGTTGCAGGTACCGCCTGCCAGGTCGTCACCGCCGGAGCCCTGGCTCCTGGTTTGCCCAGAGCAAGCGACCACGAGCCCGCAGGGCAGGCTAGCCAGACACGACAAAACGACGCCAAATGCTCGATGCTCGAACCACACAGTGCGCAACATAGCGCAGTAGACCAAGCGGTGCCCGCGGCATACACTAGCCTTTGAATGTCGCTCAAGATCGATCAGGACCATTCACGGTTCCGCAACATCGTCCGCGGCAAGATTCGGCAAAACCTCCGGCGCTACATTTCGCAAGGCGAAATGCTCGGCCGCAAGGGTAAGGATCTGGTCTCGATTCCGATCCCGCAAATCGACATCCCGCGCTTCACCTTCGGTGACAAGCAAAAGGGTGGCGTCGGCCAAGGCAAGGGGGACGCTGGCGACCCGGTCGGCGGCGAGCAGCAGGAGGGCGAAGAGGGCGCAGGCCAAGCCGGCAAGGACGCGGGAGACCACATCCTCGAGGTGGACATCACGCTCGAAGAGCTGGCCGACATTCTGGGCGAAGAGCTGGAGCTGCCCGCGATCGAGAACAAGGGCAAGAGCCGGATCATCGCCGCCAAGGATCGCTACACCGGCATTCGCCGCGTCGGTCCGGAGTCACTACGCCACTTCAAGCGCACGTACAAGGAAGCGCTTCGCCGTTCCATCGCCAGCGGCGTGTACGACCCGGGCAATCCGGTGATCGTCCCTCAAAAAGAGGACAAGCGCTTTCGCTCCTGGAAGGAAGACCACGAGCCCGTCGCCAACGCCGTCATCGTGTACATGATGGACGTATCCGGCTCGATGGGCGACGAGCAAAAAGAGATCGTGCGCATCGAGAGCTTTTGGATCGATGCCTGGCTGCGCCGTCAGTACCAGGGCCTAGAATCCCGCTATATCATCCACGACGCGGTCGCCCGCGAGGTGGACCGCGAGACGTTCTTCAAGACCCGCGAGTCCGGCGGCACCATGATTTCCAGCGCGTACCGACTGTGCGCTCAAATCATCGACGAGCACTACCCGGCGTCCGAGTGGAACATCTACCCGTTTCACTTTTCGGACGGCGACAACTGGTCGATGGACGACACGCTGACGTGCATCGAGCTGATGAAAAAAGAGATCCTGCCCAAAGTGAACATGTTCGCCTACGGGCAGGTCGAGAGCCCGTACGGCTCGGGGCAGTTCGTGAAAGATCTGCGCGAGCATTTCTCGAGCGACGAACGCGTGATCACGAGCGAGATCCGCGATCGCGACGCGGTCGTCGGGAGCATCAAAGAGTTCTTGGGCAAGGGTAAGTAATGTCGCAATTTGCTACGAACACCACGCTGCCGCGCTACCTTCGCGAAGAACAAGACAAGATCGAAAAGATCGCCAAAGCGCACGGGCTCGACTTCTTCCCAGTCGTGTTCGAGATGCTCAGCTACGACCACATGAACGAGATCGCCGCTTACGGCGGCTTCCCGAACCGCTATCCGCATTGGCGCTTCGGCATGGAATACGAGCGGCTGAGTAAGAGCTACGAGTACGGCTTGTCCAAGATCTACGAGATGGTGATCAACAATAACCCCTCGTATGCCTACCTGCTCGAGGGCAATAGCCTCACCGATCAGAAGCTCGTGATGTGCCACGTGTTCGGCCACGTGGATTTCTTCAAGAACAACTTCGCCTTCCGGGCCACGGATTTGGACGCGGGAGAGCACATCGCCGACCCGATCGGGCGGCGCAAGGAGGGCTACGACCCGAACCGGCGCTGGGTCGATAAAATGGCCAATCACGGCTCTGCCGTGCGCCGGATCGTCGATCGCTACGGCATCCAAAAGGTCGAAGAGTTCGTCGACATCTGCCTGTCGCTCGAGAATTTGATCGACCCTTGGTCTCGCTTCGTGGTGCGCCGCCGTGATTCACGCCCCGACGAGGAGCCCGAACAAGTCGAAGTGCCGCGCCTCCGCTCCAAGGACTACATGGAGGAGTTCATCAATCCGAGCGAGTACATCGAGGAGCAAAAGCGCAAAATCGAAGCCGAGCGCGAGCTGGAGAAGGGCAAATTCCCCGCCCAGCGCGAGCAAGACGTGCTCATGTTCTTGCTCGAGAACGCGCCGCTCGAGCGTTGGGAGCGCGCCATCCTGAGCATCATCCGCGACGAGGGTTACTACTTCGTGCCGCAGATGCAGACCAAGATCATGAACGAAGGCTGGGCTTCGTACTGGCACTCGAAGATGATGACGGGAGACGTCTGCGACTGGAGCGAGATCGTCGACTACGCCGAGAACAACGCAGGCGTGATGGC
>Ga0210392_10001859_pt1 | contig 10922 bp, 9 predicted proteins | sample IncBWC30OmetaG_FD_161057 | JGI IMG/M metagenome (GOLD analysis project Ga0210392, IMG submission 161057) | Forest soil microbial communities from Barre Woods Harvard Forest LTER site, Petersham, Massachusetts, United States - Inc-BW-C-30-O ...
CGCGCTGACCACCGAAGATCCAGAGCGTCGCCGTCCGCTGAAGAAAGCCGGCTTCCTCACCCGCGACGACCGCAAGGTCGAGCGTAAGAAGTACGGTCAAGCAGGCGCCCGTAAGCGCTTCCAGTACAGCAAGCGGTGAGCTGAGGTCGAGCGGGCCAAACAGCGCCCTCCCGGCTGCGATATTTCTGGCCGAGTGGTGTGCTTGCCCGCTTGGCCCCTCTGCCTGCGCTGTAAGATCGCATGCGCCTGTTCACCCCGTCGGGTGTCTCGAAGCGAGTCGGTCAGACTCTCGGGGGTTTTGTCCTCTAGCGAAAACTGAGATCAGCCCGCCAAGCCTGCGGCGTAGTGTTATTTCCGGGCAGGCTGCGCATGGCGTTGGGGGAGCGCGCCCGGGGTGCGTCAGCTTTGCGGCTCGGGCACCTTGAAAGGTGAGCCCATCGTGACAAGCTGCGAGGTTCTCCGAGATGCCTGACTTCAAGCTGCGCAGTGAATTCGAGCCCAAGGGCGATCAGCCGGCCGCAATCGAATCCCTGCTGAGCTCGTTCGAGGCGGGCATCAAGCAACAGACGCTGCTCGGCATCACCGGCAGCGGCAAGACATTCACGATCGCGAACGTGATCCAGCGGCTGCAAAAGCCGACGCTGATCATCGCGCCGAACAAGACGCTCGCCGCCCAGCTGTACGCGGAAATGCGCGATTTGTTCCCCGAGAACGCGGTCGCCTTCTTCGTCAGCTACTACGACTACTACCAGCCCGAAGCGTACATCCCAACCACGGATACCTTCATCGAGAAGGACGCGATCATCAACGACACGATCGACCGCATGCGCCACACCGCGACACATGCGCTGCTGTCGCGCTCGGACGTGATCATCGTGGCCAGCGTGAGCTGCATCTACGGCATCGGCTCGGCCGAAACGTACTCGGGTCTGGCGATCGAGCTCGTCAAAGGCGAAGAGACACGCCGGGACGAGCTGCTACGCCGCTTGGTCGACATCCAATACGAGCGCAACGACATCGATTTCCACCGCGGAACGTTCCGCGTGCGTGGGGACGTGGTCGAGATTTTCCCAGCGTATGAAGAGGCGACGGCGATCCGCGTCGAGTTCTTCGGTGACGAGATCGACGGCATCAGCGAGGTCGATCCGCTGCGTGGCAAGGTGCTCGGCTCGCTCGATCGCTACTCGATCTTCCCGAGCTCGCATTACGTCACTCCTCGCCAGCAATTGAACCGCGCCATCGAGGGAATTCGCGAGGAATTGCGGGAGCGGCTCGACTATTTCGACAAAGCGGGCCGCTTCCTGGAGAAGCAGCGCGTCGGCCAGCGCACCTCGTACGATCTCGAGATGATGGAGCAAATGGGCTTCGTCCAGGGCATCGAGAACTACTCGCGCCACCTCTCGCAGCGCAAAGCCGGCGACCCTGCCCCAACGCTGATCGACTACTTCCCGGAAGACTTCCTGCTCGTAATCGACGAGTCGCACCAGACCGTGCCGCAGATCGGCGCGATGTACCGCGGCGACCGCTCGCGCAAAGAGACGCTGGTCGAATACGGGTTTCGCTTGCCCAGCGCCCTCGACAACCGCCCGCTGAAGTTCGAAGAGTTCGAAAAGCACATGCGCCAGACGATCTTCGTCTCCGCAACCCCGGGTGACTTCGAGCTCGAGCGCTCGCAAGGCGTGGTCGTCCAGCAGGTGATTCGCCCGACCGGGCTCATCGATCCGGAAATCATCGTGCGTCCGGTGGCGGGCCAGGTCGACGACTTGCTCGGTGAGATTCGAATTCGCGTCGGGCTCGGCGAACGCGTCCTGGTCACCACCTTGACCAAGCGCATGGCCGAGGACCTGACCGAGTACTACGCCGAGCTCGGAGTTCGCGTGCGCTACCTGCACTCCGACATCGACACGATGGAACGCATCGAAATCCTTCGTGATTTGCGAGCGGGCGAGTTCGACGTGTTGGTCGGCATCAACCTGCTGCGCGAGGGTTTGGATCTGCCCGAGGTGAGCTTGGTGGCCATCCTCGATGCGGACAAAGAGGGATTTTTGCGCAGCTCGCGCTCGCTGATTCAGACCATCGGCCGCGCCGCCCGCAACTCGCGCGGCCAAGTCATGATGTACGCGGACCGCGAGACCGACGCGATGAAATTCGCGATCAGCGAAACGTACCGCCGCCGCGCCATCCAGGTGGCTTACAACACCGAGCATGGCATCACGCCGGCCACCATCAAGCGCGCCATCTTCGACATGAACCCCGCCAGCGGCACGACCGACTACTACGCGGTGCCAAAGAGCGGCTCGCGCGAGAAGAGCGCCTCTGGCGCGCCCAAGGAGCCGAGCGAGTTCGAAGTGCTGGAGCGCATCGAAGCCGTGCGGCAAGAGATGTTCGCGGCCGCAGAGAGCCTGCAGTTCGAGACCGCCGCGCGCCTGCGTGACGAGCTGAAGCGCCTGCAGGGGCTGGCCGGCGATGCGATCCCTGCGTCCACGCGAAGCGGAGTCCAACGCGCAGAGCGTCGCTCCGATCGGCCGTCAGCGCGGCCCAAAGCGCGCTCGGCGCAACAGCCGCGCAAGCGCAAGTAAGCGGAGCCATGCGTCGGATCGTCAACGACAGACGCCGTTAATCTCTTTTACTAGAGGGGCTTCGCCCCGGGCCACGGTATCGAATTCGACCCGTTTTTGCCGCGCTTTCTCCAAATCCCCATGGTCGAGAGCGTCGGCCACGTCCCGCAGCGTGCGGGCGGCGCTATCGGCAATGTCCTCGTAACGTTGCACGCGCGGGCCAAGCTCCTCGCCCTGGATGTGGAGCCCGGCCAGGGTCTGCGAAAGCTCTGCGTAGTGTTGCGCGGTGCGTCGGCTCTGCTCGGCGAGCTGCTTCGGATCGCTGGACGTGCCGGCGTCGGCCGCATCCGGCTCGGCGAGCCACGCGTTGACGGTCTTGACGAAGGTCCCGCACTCGCGCGCCTGCTGAAATTTCCCGCAGCTCACGCAAACGAGCGAAAGCCCAACGAACACCGCGCGAACCCTCAAACGGGATCGCCTCGGCGCTTCAAGGCGTCGACGATCGCGCGGACGTCTTGGCAGCGTTCGCGCGGGATGATCAAGAGCGCGTCGTCCGTGTCGACGACGCACAGGTCGTGCACGCCAACCAAGGCGATCACGCGCTTGCCGCCCGGCACCGTGCGCAGATTCTCGATCAGGTTGTTCTGCGCGTCGACGAGCACTGCGGCTTCGTGCGCTACGTTGCCGTCGGCGTCTTTCTCGCCGAGCTCCCAGACGGTGTGCCAGCTTCCGAGATCACTCCAGCCGACGTCGGCGGGAATCACGGCCAGCTCGCGCACTTTCTCCATGATGCCGTAGTCGATGCTGACCGACTCGAGCGCTTCGAACACCTTCACGGTTTCGGCGCGCTCGGCCTCGACGCCCTGTTTGGCGGCTTTCTCGATGCGCGCGATGCCTTCGGCCAACTTCGGCATGTGCTCGTCGATCGCGTCGAGCATGCTCTGCGCGCGGAAGAAGAACATGCCCGCGTTCCACAGGTATTTACCGCTCGCCAGATAACCCTCCGCGACTTCGCGCGTCGGCTTTTCGACGAAGCGCGCGACGCGGCTCACGCCCGGGCTGAGCTCGCTGCCGACCTCGATGTAGCCGTAGCCAGTTTCGGGCCGGTTCGGCTTGATACCCATGGTGACGATGGTGCCGCTCTCGGCGACCTCCAGCGCTTGCGTGACCGCCCTGCGAAAGCCGGGTTCGTCGTCCATCAGTTGATCGCTGGGCAACGCTGCTATCAGCGCCTCGGGATCGCGACGACGGATGATCGCGCTCGCCCAACCGATGCACGCCGCGGTGTTGCGCGCGACGGGCTCCGCCAAAAATGCACTCTCCGGGAACCAGGGCAGCGCTTCGCGCGTCACGCCGACCAGCGACGTGCCGGTCGCGATGTACGCGCGATCCGCCGGGCACAGCGCCTCGATGCGCCGCGCCGTACGCGCAATCAACGGATCCTTCGCCCCCGGGCCAATCGCCAGCACTTGTTTCGGCCGAGTGGTTCGAGATGCCGGCCAGAAACGAGTACCGCTACCCCCAGCGAGGATGAGGGCGAATGCTTGAGACATGCTTTAAGTCTTCTTAGGCAGATTGTTGAGGGCCTTCTCGAGCGCGTCGAGGGCGGCATTGTAATCCTTTTCGAGCTTACTGCTACGCGCATCCATTTCATCGACGGCGCGCTTGGCTTGCTCGACCTCCGAGTCGAGGGTCGCGCTGGCCGCCCTGGCGGTGTTCGAGCGAGTCTGAGCGGTGGCTTTCGCTGACTTCGAAGCGGCTGAATCCGCGAGCACGGCCTGGGCGTCTTGGTCGCTCCGGGCGAGTGTCTTTTTTACGTCGGAAGCTTCGTCGACTTCCCGCGCCAGCTCGAGCTTGATCTGCTTCACGCGAACGTGAACCAGGTAACTGGCCAGCGCGATGTCGTCGGCTTGTTTCTGCAGTTTTTCGAGGTTCGGTTTGCCGAGCGCGTCCTGGTGATCCTCGATGTAGCGCTCGGCTTCGTTGTGGCCGCGCAAGCGCTCTTCGAGGGCTTTGTCCACGCCGTGGTCGAGCGCGCCGATGGCAGGGCTCGCAACGTCGACCGTGCACTCCTTCTGCTTGGCCGCATACTGCGCGGCGCCGCCTACTTTTTGGTTCAGGCTGTCCTTCTCGTCACTGAAGAAGTGAGCCACGTTCTGCTGCTCGTTCATCTGCACGGCGTACGAGCCACTCTTACCGGCGGCGTCCGCGCGAGTAACCACAGCCAGCACCTGTTGTCCGTCCGGGGCCGTGAGTGCCCCCGGGTAGTTCGAGAAACCGCTGAAGATCTCGATCGCGTGCGTCTCATCGCTGGCGTACTCGGTACGCAACGCAAGCAAGGAGGCTGGGTAGTGCTCGGCGTAACTCGACTCTTTCCCAGAGGAGGCGAACACGGGTGCGGGCTGCGAGCTACAACCGCTCAACACCGCCGCAACGAACAAGGCAACTGAAGTCAGCTCAACTTTCTGCATGGCGGCGACAGTTCACCAAGCGGCCCGATCGGGTCAAGCCGGGCTCGCCCGGTAGCGTCTAGATCTCGCCCGCGAAGAGACATTTTTCGCGCCTGGGTGGAGCCGCGACGCCAAAACGCCGCAGGAGGAAGCCCGAAGCGTGAACCTCAGCTGCCGGCGCGCACGCTGTCGAGCAGCTTCAGGAAGGCCGGGCGCGCGGCAGCAATGGTTTTCGCCGGCCCGGTCATCTTGAAGAAGTACGCGCCGCTCGGCGCTTCCACGATAGCGCCTTCGAGCGCGTAATCCTTCTTCGGTCCGGCGCTGGCTCCCATGGACATCTGCCCCGCGTCGAACGTGCCGTGCTGGATCTCGACGGTGTGCTGACGAAGGCCGTTGGCCTCGCGATTGGCGCGCTTGACGTCCCCGGGATCGACTCCCGAAAATTGCTTCACCCAACGGTCGACGTTGGCGTCGATGCTGCCGCCTTGTCCGGGGCCGAAGTAGAAGACTGCGAGCTCGCCGTCCTCTGCGTCTCCCGCGGCCTTCGGGACTTCGTAGCTTGCTTTGCGCATGGGGCTCTTGGGCGCCACGCGCTTCAGCCCCGGTGGATCGAGCCAGGTAATTTCGACGGGCGGCAGGGCCGAAACCGCCGGTTGGGGCACGCTCTCAGCCTTCGGGGCCGGAACGAGCGGTGCGGCCGAGCTCGAGCCGGTCGGCTCTGGTGTCTTCCGACAACCCAGCACCGAGCCCAAGCTCGCGCAAACGACCAGCCCTGAAACCATGCAAAATCCTCGAACAAAACGGCCTGCCATGCGTTTCCCTGCTTCTAGCATGCGCGCGCCCATCATGATAGCAAGGCGAAGATGTCTACGAGCGCGGGCTCTGTCGAATGGGCCGTGTTTGCCGCCGTGGTGATCGGCGTCATGACGCTCGACATCGCGCTCCTGGGCAAGAGCGGGCGACACATGTCCTTCCGCGAGGCCGCCGTGCGCAGCCTGTTCAATATTGCCGCAGGGCTCGCATTCGCCGGCTTCATTTGGTGGCGCATGGGGCGGGACCTGTCGGCAAGCTACCTGGTCGCTTACCTGGTCGAAGAATCGCTGTCGGTCGACAATCTGTTCGTATTCCTGATCATCTTCAACTACTTCAAGTTGAACGAGGGTCGGCAGCACCGCGTGCTGTCTTGGGGTGTAGCTGGCGCCGTGGTGATGCGCGCCATCTTCATCTTCGCCGGCTCCGCGCTGCTGCACCACTTCCATTGGATGACCTATGTCTTCGGCGTGTTCCTGGTTTACACCGGGCTCAAGCTCGCGTTGCGTAAGGAAGAAAACGCGGTCGATCCGGAAGACAACGTGGCCCTCAAGCTGGCGCGCCGCTTCTTGCGCACGACCGAGGAGTACAACGACGATCACTTCATGATCGTGAAGGAGGGTATCCGCTACGCGACGCCACTGCTACTGGTGTTGGTCGTGATCGAGGTCACTGACCTGCTGTTCGCGGTCGACTCGGTGCCCGCCGTGCTGGCTGTCTCCAAGGATGTGTATGTCGTGTACACCTCGAACATCATGGCCATTTTGGGCCTGCGGGCGCTGTACTTCGTGCTCTCGGGCATGATGAATCGCTTTCACTACCTGGGTACCGGGCTGTCGGTGATTCTGATCTTCATTGGCGTAAAGATGGTGATCGTGCACTTCATGAAGATCCCTAGTTTGATCTCGCTCGCGGTGATCGTGTCGGTGCTCACCGCGGCAATCGTTCTGTCACTGCTCCGCCCGCCGGATGGCGCCGCGGGGAATTCCGATTCTTAGCTTTTTGGAGTGTCGTCGATGAATCCTTTTTCCGAACGTTGCAGCGGGATCCTGCTCCACCCGACTTCCCTGCCCGGGCCACACGGCGTCGGGGATCTGGGACCTCAAGCTCGGCTGTTCGTGGATTTTCTGGTCCGCGCGGGGCAGCGCTACTGGCAAATGCTGCCAGTCGGCCCGCTCGGCGCTGGCGCGTCGCCGTACGACAGCCCGTCGGCTTTCGCTGGCAGCCCGCTGCTGCTCAGCTTGGAAGTGCTCGTCGAGCGCGGGCTGCTCGAGCCGAATGAAGTGCTGGATCCGCGCGCGTTCAAGAGCTGCCGAAACGCGCGCTTTCCGGCCGCGTTTCGCTATCGCGAGCGGCGCTTGCGCAAGGCCTTCGGCCGTTTTCAAGCCCGGCTCGGGGACGCCGAGCGTGTCGAGCTCGCCCGGTTCATCGAAGAGCAGCGCCACTGGCTCCCGGATTACGCGCTGTTTCGCGCTCTGAAGGCAGCCCGCGGCGCACAGCCCTGGACCACCTGGCCGAGCGAGCTCAAGCGGCGTGAAGCGCCGGCCTTGGAACGGGCTCGACGCGATTTGGAAAGCGAAGTTCAGTATCACGAGTTTTTGCAATTCGAGTTCGCGCGCCAATGGTCCGCGCTGCGCGGCTATGCCAATGAGCGCGGTGTAAAGCTCTTGGGCGACGTACCGATGTTCGTCGCCCACGACGGCTCGGACGTGTGGGCGCACCAGGCAATCTTCCAATTGGACGAGCACGGTGAGCGTCGCGTAGTGGCCGGTGTGCCGCCCGACTACTTCAGCGCGGACGGCCAGCGCTGGGGCAACCCGCTGTACGACTGGAGCGTGCTGCGCGAGACCGGCTACGCCTGGTGGCTGGATCGCTTTCGCACCACGCTTTCGCGCTTCGACGCAGTGCGCCTCGACCACTTCATCGGCTTCCACCGCTATTGGGAGATCCCAGCCAGCTCGGACAGTGCGCGCGATGGCCGCTTCATCGAGGTCCCAGGGGAGGATTTCTTCGCCAAAGTAAATGGCTCGCTCGGCCACCTACCATTCATCGCCGAGGATTTGGGGCTAGTCACGCCGGAGGTCGGCGCGCTGCGCGATCGCTTCGAGATGCCGGGCATGCGCGTGCTCGAATTCGCATTCGTCGACAACTCGCGCGATTACCAACCGCACCGCTTCCCCAAACAAACCGTCGTCTACACCGGCACTCACGACAACGACACGATCGTAGGCTGGCTCACTTCGCACGAGCGAAAGCGCGCCGAGCACGACGCACGCACGCTGCGCGATGAACGCATGCGCGCTTTGCGCTACGCGGGCAGCAACGGCAACGAGCCGCACTGGGACATGATCCGAGTGGCGCTGATGTCGGTGGCCAACACGGCTATCTTCCCACTCCAGGATCTGCTGGGCTTGGGCACGGAGGCGCGCATGAATATCCCGGGCACAGCCTCTGGAAATTGGGAATTTCGTGCCCTAGAGGGCGAATTCAAGCCCGTTATCGCCGACCGTATGGCCAGCATGTGCGAGAGTTACGAGCGAATCCCGGCAGATATTCGCAGGAATGGCTGAAGGCCCAAGTGATGCAGCGCGCGCGGCGTTCCCCATTGAATCGAAACGGGCGAACGCTCGTCTCATGCGGAGTGCGGCGTGCGTTGGCCATTGCCCTAGCCGTTCTCGCCGCGGCGCAGGTTGCCCACGCCGAGCCGTTGCCGGTCAGCCCGAGCCCGGATAGCGCGGCAGCATCTCCGCCACCCGCGGCCACTGCCGGCGATACCTGGGGCGCGGCGGATGCGCCGCCGGCTGTGGCCGCGCCGGCACGCGCCGCCGAGCCCGTGGCTTTGCCAACTAGCGAGCGCTCTTGCCCCTGCCCAGAGCCGGGGCTCGAGACACACACGGGCCCGACCGCGCTCGCCGTCCGCTACACGCTGGAAGGCCTCGAAGTTCGCGGCAACACGCGAACGCGCGCGCGCGTCGTGCTGCGCTACGTGCCCTTCAAGCAAGGGGACGTATTCGACGTCGACGACCCGGAGGTCGAGCTGTCGCGTTACCGCCTGCTGGGCACGGGCTTTTTTCGCGACGTGCAATTCTCGCTGCGCAAAGGCTCATCGCGCGGCCTAGTCGTGCTGGTGATCGACGTCGTCGAGCGCAACACCATCGTGCTCAACGACGTGCGCATGGGCATCTCGGCGGACGCCGACACACAAGGCAATCGCCGCCCGCTGACGGCTTACGCCGGCATCGACGTCGCTGAGACCAACCTGCTCGGCACGGGCATCACGCTCGGCTCGGCGATGGCAGTCGCTCAAAATCAGCTCGCGCTGCGCGTTCGCTTCCTGGACCCGGCGTTCCTGGGCAGCTCGTGGATGACCAGCGGCACGTTGCTGTACAACGACGCGCGCGACTTCTTCGGCAACGCGGCAGTGCTGAAAGACGACCCGACCGGAACTAGCAGCTCGGAGTCGGCGGTCGTCAGCTACAAGCGCTTCGGCGGCTCCGTCGGAGTCGGTCGAGATCTGTCGATTGCCACGCAATTTTGGCTGAATTACCGGCTCGAATCGATCGACGCCAGCTACCCGCTGGAGGCCTCGCACATGCGCGGCTTCCGCACCGAGCCAATCGACTTCGACATCGTGCGCGGGCGGAGCGTGCTGTCCACTCTGCGCGCGACGCTAGACTACGACACTCGCGATCACCCGTTTTTGCCGACGCGCGGCTGGCATGCGTCGGTCACGGCCGAGGTCGGCCTACTGCCCGCGGCCTCGGACTACGAGTATCAGCGCGCTGAAGTCTCGGCGTCCCACTGGTGGCACCTGCCTTGGCACGATCACGTGCTTCGGCTCGAGCTGTTCGCCGGCGCGATCTCCGGCAACGCGCCGTTCTTCGAACAATACTACGTGGGGGACTTCAGCGATTTCTTGCCGTCACGCGTGCTGGGGGTGAACTTCGATCGCAGGCCCGCGCCGAACTTCCTGGGCACCGACATCGTCGAGGTTCGGTACGGCAAATATGCGTTCAAGTTTGCGGGCGAGTACCGCATCCCGCTATTCCGCGGTCGCCGCTCGATCTACGGCATCGACCTGTTCGCCAGCGCGGGCATCTACGGCGTCGCGGGCGACCGTGACATCACGAGCCCACCCGTCGGCTACTCCGGGCTCTCGGAAATCCCCGTCGATTTGACGGGAAATCTCGGCTTCCGCATGGACACGAGCGCCGGCGGCTTCGTGTTCGCCTTCTCCAACGCGCTTGGTTTCGTGCCAGTCCGTGGCAAGGGGCCCGCTGGTGGTCAGTAGGGGGCTCGAGCAAGGCTCGGGGAGACGCCTTTGGCTCGCGGCTGTCGTGAGCTTGGCGCTCGCGCTCGTATGCCTGTTCTCGGCCAGCCGCGCCTATGCACAAGAAGCCGACGATGACGTCGTCACGCGCGACGCGCACTTCGACTGGGACGCGGATACTAGCCTTTTGTATTTGGATTTGTCGTTTCGCGATCTGGTCGACGACAGCTTGCAGAACAAGCTGAGCCGTGGGCTTCCCACGACCATCGTGCTGACCGCGACCATTTCACGCGCAGGCAACAACCGACCCCTGTCGACGACGGCGCAGACCTGCAAGGTCACGTGGCACGTCTGGGAAGAGGCCTACCTGGTGGAAGTCATGCGGCCCGGCTCGACGCGCCAGAGCTGGACCACGACGACCGAAGGCGTGATTCGTCGCTGCACCGAAGTGCACCATTTATTGGCCGGTGACGCTGCGGAGATCCCCCCGGGCGTACCCCTGGTCGCCGCCGGTAAAATCCAGGTAAATCCCGTGAGCGCCGAGCTTTTGCTGAAAATCAAACGCTGGGTGATGCGCCCCAGCGCCACTGGAACCGCGGCGCCGGGTGACGCACTATTCAGCACCTTCACGGGTCTCTTTTTGCAACGCATCGGCGACGCCGAGCGACAGCAGAAGTTCACCACACGCATCCTTCTGCCTGCCATCATTCACTCCAAGAGCCAATGACCAAGCCCGTCTTCCCAATCGCCCTACTGCTCGAAGGTCGCGCTTGCTTGGTCGTCGGCTCGAGCGCGGAAGTCACGAGTCGCGCTCACGCTTTGCTCGAAGCACGC
>Ga0210392_10001862_pt1 | contig 10918 bp, 5 predicted proteins | sample IncBWC30OmetaG_FD_161057 | JGI IMG/M metagenome (GOLD analysis project Ga0210392, IMG submission 161057) | Forest soil microbial communities from Barre Woods Harvard Forest LTER site, Petersham, Massachusetts, United States - Inc-BW-C-30-O ...
GTGCGCGAAAGAAGAGCCGAGAAGACCCGAAAGCGCGTCTCGGACGTCTAAGCACGTAGCGCCAGCAGGCGTCGTCCTGCCTCGAGCAGCGTCTCGTCCCGCTTCGGGAAACAGAACCGCACGCGGCGTGTCGCGTCGGCGTCGCCCGGGCGACTGAAGCTCGAAGCGGGGACGACCGCGACCCCGACCTTCTCGATCAAGTAGCGAGTGAATGCGACGTCGCTGCCGAAGCCCAGCTCGGGATACTCGGCCATTACATAGTACGCGCCTTGCGGCACACTAACGCGAAAACCCGCGGACTCGAGCATCGGCAAGAACAAGTCCCGCCGGCGCTGGTACTCGGCACTGAGCGTCGCGTAGTACTCCTCGCCCAACGCGAGCGCGCTGGCGGCCGCCTCTTGGAGTGGCGCAGGTGCCCCCACCGTCAGGAAATCATGGACCTTACGGATGGCGGCGCTCACGTCCGGTGGCGCGATTGCGTAGCCGAGACGCCAACCGGTGACGGCAAACGTCTTGCTGAGCCCGGAAATCATCACCGTACGATCGCGCAGCCCGGGCAGTGTCATCGGGTATACGTGACGCGCGCCGTCGTACACGATGTGCTCGTAGATCTCGTCAGTGAGCAGTAGCACGTCGAACTCTCGGCATAGATGGCCGATCTGTTCGAGCTCGGCTCGCGTGAACACCTTCCCCGTCGGGTTGTGCGGAGTGTTCACGATGATGGCCTTCGTCCGCTCGGAAAATGCGGCACGCAGCTCGGTGGGGTCGTAGTGCCAATCGGGCGCGTGCAGCTTCACATACACCGGAGTCGCGCCCGATAAGATGGCATCAGGCCCGTAGTTTTCGTACCACGGCTCGAACACGATCACCTCTTCGCCCGGATCGACGGTGGCAAGCAGCGTCGCCATCATGGCTTCGGTCGAGCCGCAGCACACCGTGATCTCGCGCTCCGGATCGACGGCGATACCGGTCGACTGCTCGTGCTTGGCCGCCACGGCGTCGCGAAACGACTTGGCGCCCCAGGTAATGGCGTACTGATTCTTGTCTTCGTCGAGCGCCCGCTTGGCTGCTGCCTTGAGCGAGCTCGGCGCTGGGAAATCCGGAAACCCCTGGGCGAGGTTAACGGCCTGGTGCCGCTCTGCCAGGCGCGTCATCTCCCGGATTACCGATTCCGTAAAACGCGCCGCTTTGGCCGAGATACGCGACTTTTTCATGCGCGAGAGGTTAGCAGAACCTCGGCGCCTAAGGACCAGCTCAGGTGCCTTCGGCGGGTACTCACTCGATGGCTCGAGTCAGCTCTGCACCCTCGCTGTCGACCTTGGACGGGAAGAACTTCGGGTCAGGGTCGAGCGCTGAAAGCGGCGGAAAGCGCGTCTGCGCAAGCGGCATGGTCTCGACGACTGGAGCGCGCCGTTCGCCGCGCCGGAAGGCTTCCCACAGCTTGGCATAGCGCCCGCCCGCGCGAACGAGCTCGTCGTGCGCGCCCTGCTCGGCGATCAGCCCGTCTTCGATCACTACGATGCGATCGGCGACGCGCGCGGTCTGCAGCCGGTGCGCGATCAGCAGCGTAGTGCGTCCGCGCGCGACACGACGCATGGCGCGCTGGACCTCGGCCTCCGTGTGGAGATCGAGATTCGAGGTCGCCTCGTCCAGAATCAGAAATGCCGGGTCGACGAGCTCGGCTCGCGCCAGACACAGGAGTTGCCGTTGACCGGCCGAGAGCGAGTGCCCGCTGGAGTTGATAGCGGTTAGGTAGCCCCGGGGTAACGAGGCGATGAAGGTGTGTGCGCCAACCGCGCGCGCCGCATACTCGACGTCGAGGTCCGTGGCATCCGGGCGACCGTAGGCGATGTTGCTGCGAATCGTGCCTGAGAACAGGAACGGCTCCTGAGGGACGTAGCCGAGCTGTTCTCGAAACGCGCGCAGTGAGAGCTCGGTGATGGGCACGCCATCCACGAACACCGTGCCCAGGGTGGCGTCGTAGAAGCGAGCCGCGAGTTTCACGAATGTGGACTTGCCGGCTCCTGTCGTCCCCACCAGAGCAACGACCTCGCCCGGTGCTATCTCGAGATTTATGCCTCGCAGTGCTTCAGGCGCGTCCGGAGCATACGCGAAGCGCACGTTCTCGAAACGGAGCGCTCCTGTCATCCGTCCGAGATCTCTCGGCTCGAGCACTTCTGGTGTGCCGCTTTCGGTGCCGAGCAAATCTCGAATGCGGCTCAAAGACACGCGCGCCTGAATCCACTGGTCGAACACCATCGAGAGTTGCTGGAGCGGCGTGAAGAATTGGTCCAGATACAACAAGAAGGCGATCAGCACGCCGGCGCTCAGGTGCCCTTCCGCAATCTGTCCGGCGCCGATGGCCAAAGTCGTAACTTTACCGAGCACGGACAGAAATTGCAGGAAGGGGAAATAGAGCGAGAGCAACTGCAGCGAGCGCAGCCGTGCGTCGCGGTAACCGCTCGAGAGTTTGGCAAAGTAGTCGAGGCTGGCTGCCTGCCGCGACCAAGCTTGCGTGACGCGCACACCCGCCAAGCTTTCCTGCAGGTTGCCGTTTACTGCTGAGATTCGCTCGCGTGCTTGCAGGTAGGCTTTGGCCGAGAGCCGGCGAAACACCAGCGTTCCGACCAGCAATAGCGGCAAGATGCTGAACGCAGCGACGCTCAGGCGAGGGTCCATCACACACAACAGCACCAGCACGCCGCTACACGTCAGTAAGCTCACGATCGCGGTGAGCAAGCCCTGCTGCAAAAGCTGCGCGAAGGCCTCGATGTCGGTCGTCATCCGGGTCATGATCCGGCCGCCGAGCTCGCGATCGTAGTAGTCGAGCGAAAGCCAATTCAAGTGGGCAAACGTGCGGGCGCGCAGAGCAAAGAGCAGCCGCTCCGCAGTGCGAGCCGTTTGGAATTGCATCGCGTTCGCGTTGACCCAGCTGAGCAGCTGAACCGCGAGTAAAAACGCCGATATGGTGAGCAGCTCCTTCGAGCTGCGGCCAACGATGGCCCGGTCGACGCCGCGACCAATGAGTAGCGGCGCGCATAGCGTCGTGAGCGCGTCGACGATCACGAGCGCGAGACCGAGCAGCAGACTGAAGCGGAAGATGCGCAGCAGCGCGCGCACCGAAAATGCGATATTCGGTTTGGTCAAAGCTGCTACGTCCACGTCGGGCTCGCCCTCGAGCGGGGGCAGTGCGGCGACTCGGGCGAGTAGCTCGGGAGTCTCGGCTACGAAGGCTGCCCGCGCCCCGCCGAGATCTCGCGGTCCGCCACCACCTCCGCCGCTCGCGCTGGCGCTACGCAAGGCGCTGAAGCTCACCTGGCTGGCCACGCTGGCGACTCTGCCGACGTCGTCGCGGCGCCCGTCGCTCGGCCAGGCGCACTCATCCAACCCCGACGCTTCTTCAGGCTCCAGCTCCGGCTCCGCATCGGGGTCTGGGCCCGCCAGCAGCTCTCGGTACAGCTCGCTCGATTCGAGGAGCTCCTGGTTCGTGCCTTGCGCGACGATTCGCCCCTCGGCCAGCACGACGACGCGCGTCGCCAAGCGCAAGGTGGACTGGCGATGCGCGATGACTACGGTCGTGCGGCCCTGCATGACCGTGTCGAGTGAACGGTGGATGGCCTCCTCCGTATCGGCGTCGATCGCCGATGTCGCGTCGTCCAGGATCAAGATCTTCGGATTGGCTAGGATGGCGCGAGCCAGCGAAATGCGTTGCCGCTGTCCGCCAGAGAGCGTCGAGCCGCGCTCGCCGACGCGCGTCGCGTAACCTTGCGGTAGGGCTTGGATGAAATCGTGCGCTTGTGCCGCTCGGGCGGCGGCTTCGATCTCACTCGCGCTGGCGTTGGGTCGACTAAACGCAATGTTCTCGGCGATCGACGTCGAAAACAGAAAGCTGTCCTCGAAGACGACGCCCACATGGCGGCGCAGAGAGTCGAGCGTGTACTCGCGCACGTCCCGTCCGTCGATCTGCAGACGGCCCGAGTCCGGATCGTAGAAGCGCGCGATGAGTAGCGCGAGCGTCGTTTTACCGGAACCCGACCCGCCGACGATGCCAAGGCGTTCACCAGGGGCCACGCTCAGGGAGACGCCGTCGAGTATCCGTTCACCGCCGCTGTGCCCGAACGCGACGCGCTCGAGCTCGATGTGTCCGGTACAGTGCGACAGTGGCTCGCTGCTCGCATGATCGCGGACGCTGGGCTCGAGGTCGAGTAGCTCCAGCACCCGCTCGGCACCCGCTCGCGCCTGTTGACTGCTGGCGAGCATGCCGGAAAGAAGCCGCACCGGCGCGAGCAACTGAATCAAGTAGCTGGAGAAAGCGAGGAACACGCCCAGGGTGATGCGGCCGTGCAGTGCCAGAATACCGCCCAGGAGTAGCACCCCGAGCTGCGCGAGCGCCGGTAATGCCTGTAACGTCGCCGAATAGCGCGCAGTCAGGCGCGCGGTGCGCAGGCGGGAGCGGAAGAGCTCGTGGGCATTCTTGATCAAGAGCGAAAGCTCGCGCCGCTCTTGGGCGAACGCCTTGACGACCCGCGCGCCGGACACTGCCTCTTCGACCACGCCGGCAACGGCGCCGAGCAGCCGCTGGTCGTTCCAACTCGAGGGGAAGATCCGATCCCTGAAGCGAACGGCGAGCAGCAAGAAAACGGGCACGAAAATGGTGATGACTACGCTCAACGCGGGTGACAGCGCGAGCATCACCGAAAGCGCGACGAGCAGGAGCGTCACGTTGGCCGCGAGCATCGGAACTTGATTCAGGAACATCTGAATCAGGGTCACGTCGCCAGCAGCGCGCGACATCACGTCGCCTGCCGAGAGTTGATCGTGGCGCGCGAAATCGAGCGCGTGGAGGTGGCGATGAATCGCCAGCCGCAGGTCGTGCTGCAAGTCCAGGCTGGTGCGCGCGCCCAGGTAGCGGCGGAAATACTGCAGCACGAACCCGACCGCCCCCACGCCGAGCAGCAAGCCGAGCCATGGCAGCAGCGGGCGTCGGTGCCCGATCACCGCGTCATCGACGATGATCTTCTGCAGCAGGGGCAGGAGTCCCATCAACACCTGCCCCAGGATCGACAGGACGATGGTCAACGTGAGGCTGCGCCGATAGGGCCTCACGTGCGGCGAGAGGCGCTGCAGCCAGCTCTGTTTGGGGGCGTACGTCGGCTCGGGCGCGCGCGCGCTGGCCGAGAAACTAGACGAGGAAGACACGCGGATTGTGGAGCTCCGTCGAGGGGTCAGGCGTGGGCCGCGCGAGTCGTCATTCGACGTCTCCGGATAGGGCAACTCCTTCGCTCTGCGCGGCGCGTGGCGGCTGGGGGCTAGCAACTGACCATGCGTTCGCGCCTAGTCGCGCCGCGGTGTAGCGGTTCGTCGGGATGGGCAGGCCGAGATGACCGCGCAATGTCTCGTGCTCGTAGTCACGCCGGATGAGCCCCCGGGCGCGCAGGAGTGGCAGCACGCGCTCGGTGAAGTCCGCGAAGTCCTTGGGGTTGGAGATCCGGAAATTGAAGCCGTCCACCGCGCCGTCGCGGAACCAGCGCTCCATCTCGTTGGCGACTGTGAGCGGCGAGCCCACGAACGGCGAGCGTTTTGCGGCAAATCGCCAAGCCGTCTCGCGCAGCGTCAGGTTTCCGTCGCGGGCGACTCGCTTGATTCGCTCGGCGGCTCCTCGGTAACCGTTGAGGCCGAGCTCCCCGAGCTCCGGGAATGGCTCGTCGAGTGGGTACTTGGAAAAGTCATGATAGTTGAAGGGACGACCGAGTTGGACCAGCGCCTTCTTCAGGTCGAGCTTGCCGTTGATGTCCTCTTCGCGACGTCTGGCTTCTTCGTCGGTATCGGCGATGATCGGCACTAGCCCCGGGAAGATCAGCAGCTCGTTCGGATCGCGGCCGTGCGCGAGCGCTCTCTGTTTGATGTCGCGGTAGTAGTCCTGCGCTTCCTCGAACGTCTCTTCGTTGGCGTAGATGCCGTTCGCGACCGCTGCTGCTAGATCGCGCCCTTCCTCAGAAGTGCCAGCTTGAAAGATAACGGGCTGGCCTTGCTGGGATCGCGAGATGTTCAGCGGCCCGCTGACGGAGAAGAACTCGCCGCGATGGTTCAACGGGTGTAGCTTGCTCTTATCGAGAAAGACGCCGCTGGCCTTGTCTCGCGGAAAGGCGTCGTCCTCATAGGAGTCCCAAAGACCCTGCACGACTGCCAGGTGCTCTCTCGCCCGGCGGTAGCGCACGGAGTGATCGATGTGCTCTTCCCGGCCGTAATTGCCCGCGGCTCCCTCCAGCCCCGTGGTCACGACGTTCCAACCGGCTCTGCCTCGGCTGATCAGGTCGAGCGAAGCAAACTGACGCGCCACGTTGAACGGCTCGGTATACGAGGTAGTCAGCGTCGCGACGAGGCCGATACGAGACGTCGCTCCGGCCAAGGCGGAGAGCAGCGTCAGCGGTTCCAGGCGATTGAGAAAGTGCGGGGCCGAATCGGGCGTGATGTACGGGCTGTCGACGATGAAGACGAGGTCGAACTTTGCCGCCTCGGCCTTCTGCGCGTTCTCTCGAAACCAGTCGATGTTGACGCTGGCGTCGCCGGGTAGGTCTGGATGGCGCCAGCCGTTTTGCGTCGTACCAACGCCGCTCAGAATCGCGCCCAGTCTCAATTGCCTGTTTGACATTTGTTCTCTCGCTCAGAAAAAAGGCAGACGTTGCCCCGCTGACCCCCTAAGCCTTTCGGAGTAGCAGCAGCGTCGTGCGGCTGACGCCAGCTCCCCTCGTATTACCGGTCCAGGAAGCGCTGACCTGGACCGGAACGAATGCAGTCGCGGCTCAGAGGTCCGCGTACTGTGGCTCGTCTGCGATCAGCACCCGATCGAGCAGGCGCGGGAAATCGCCGTAGTTGCGAATCGCAATGTGCACTGCCGCGCGATTGTCCCAGAAAGCGATCGAATTCGGGCGCCAAGCGAAACGCACCTGATACTCGGGCTTCTGGTACTGCGCCAGAACGATGCCCAGGATCTCCCGGGCCTCGGCCAGATCGAGACCGATGATGTGCGGCCGTTGTGTGAAGTTGACCCACAGGATCTTCTTGCCCGTCTCACGGTGGGTTTTCACGATCGGGTGAGCCACGATCGGATAGTCGTACCCGACGCGCTGCAGCGCGCTCCGAAAGTCGTGCGTGACGTGGAGATCCGTCAAGCGAGCCTTCACCTGGTCGGAGAGACCGTCGTAGGCGGCGCCAGCGTCGACCCAGATCGTGTCGCCGCCGACCTCAGGCAGATGCAACGCGCGCAGCACGGCGCCCCAGGTCGGGACGAGCCGCCAGCTGGTGTCGGTGTGATAGCCGGCCTCGACCGTGGTCGGATCTTTGACGCGCTCGTACTTGGCAAAATCCTCGGCTGAGATCTTGTGGATGTTCGCGATTTTCTCGTCACGCTTCGTATTCGGGTGTACGTACAGCTTGCCGAAGCGCGCCGCGAACGCAGCGTGCTGGTCGGTGTTCAGCTCTTGGTCGCGGAAGAATACGACCTTGTATTTCAGGAGTGTGCTCTTGATTTCGTCTCGCACGGCATCCGAGATCGGATGACGCAAGTCGACGCCGCTGATTTCGGCGCCGATCGTGGGCTGGAGCGGGCGGATGCTCAGCTCGGCTTCGGGATTCAATTTATATGCTGTGCTCATGGCGATACCCTTTCCCTGCTGTTGTTTGGAACGAATCGATGGCTCATGTTTTCGAGCGCGTCACAGGTTGACCCCGAGGCGCGCGTAGTAAAAGCCGCCGCTGAAGCCGAAGGGCGCGAACGTGCCGTAGGCTCCCGAGCCATCGATCGCGATCTGGCCGTGCTTGTCCGGGTAGACGTCGAACAGGTTGTACGCGCCGAGCGCGACCGAAGTATTTTCGGTCAAATCATAAGCAACATCCAGGTCGGTGATGCCCTTGGCACCGAACTTGGCGTCGCTGCCGGCGGTCGTGCTGGCTTCGGTGTAGGTGCCGTAGCGAGTCAGGCGCGCGGTAGTGTGGAAGTGCCAGACGTTCCAGTTTCCGGTGAGCACGAGCTTGTCGCGTGGCGCACCTTTGACCAGATCGATCTGCCCTTGTCGACCGAAGAGCACGACGTTGAGCGCCGACAATTGGCCGGGATTTGCGGCAACGCGCGTAATCTTCGACTGTGCGAAGCTGTAGGCGACGCTCGGCCGGAAAGTGCCGAAGTCGTGGCTGTGCAGCGTGTACTCCGCGACGGCGTCTACGCCTTCGGTGCGCGTGTCGATGCCGTTGACGAAGAACTGCGCGCTGTCCACGCCGTTGACTCCGTTCGCCTGCAAAATGCCGGCGACCGCGGTTCCGCCGTTGTTGGCGGTGCCGATGAAGTCGGTCTTCACGATCCGATCCTTGATCTGCAAGTGATAGGCGTCGACCGTGACCCTGAGGGCGTGCGCGAGCTCGTAAGTGAGGCCGCCGCTCAAATTGAACGATTTCTCCGGTTTGAGCGCTTGCGCGCCGAGCGCACGCGCGGCCGCGCTGTCCACGGGCAAGAACTTGGACGTGGTCAGGATGCGATTGTCGCCGATGATGGTCGCGGTATTTTGCGTCGTCGAGAATCCGCTCTGCGCGAGAGACGGCGCGCGAAACCCGTTGTTGATGCCGCCGCGCACAGCGAGTCCCGGCAGAAACTCGTAGCGCGTCGAGAACTTACCGGCCACCGTGTTGCCAGCTCCGTCGTCGTAGTGCTCGACGCGCCCGGCAACGCCGGTGAACCATTTCTTGACTGGATTGGTCGAAAGATCGACGTAGGCAGCCTCGTTGTCGCGATGCAGTCGGCGCGCGTCGGCCGGGGAAGTGCCGGTGAAGGAAGCGAGGCCAGGTGAGGGCGACTGCCCGCCGAATTTCTGGTTGAACGGGTCGGGACCCGCTGGAACGACGTAACCGCCGTCCTCGTAGCTATTCGCGTCGCCCGCGATGTTGCGGAAGCGCTCGTAGCGATGCTCGAGGCCACCCGACACGGTGAGCGGTTCGGCGAGGCCAACCGAGAATGGTTGGCTCAGGTCGAGATTGTTGATCCACAGATCTTGAATTTGCCGACCCATGAAGAAGGAGGTCGGGCTGGTTGGCCCGAGTGACGGATTGAGCGTGTTTTCAGCGCCCAATTTGGCATTGTCGCGGCCGTAGCTGGTGCTGAGATCCCAATCCCATTTCGAGAGTGTACCGCGCGCGCCGAGCGCAGCCTGCCCGTCCCACTCCCAAATGCGACGGTAGGCCTGGAAGCCATTGGGATAGATCTCGGGCAGCGACGCGATGTTGTTGGCGGGAAAAGCACCTCGCTTGTCTTTGATATCGCGATAACCGAGGGTCGAAAAGCTATACAACGTCACATCCGAAGCCACCGGCAACTCGGCGTTGTAGGCGCCAGTGATCATCAGATCGCGATTCGATCGACCGTAGCCGCCCGCATAAACGGTGCCCTGTTTATTCGCCTCACGCGGATCGGGTTGACCGTTGACGGTCGGGTAATATGGGTTTGGCTTGCCCGCGAAGGTCTCCGGAAAAGGGTTGGCCGAGGATGTGCCCGCGTCGTGGAATTTCCCTTCTGCGGAGAGCCTCAGGAACCCTCCGTCGTGACCGAGGGGGATTCCGTAGCTCACGGTTTGTTGGAGGAGTGGCGCGCCGTGGTCGTAACTCTGACCTGCGACTTGCGTGAAGGTCAGCCCCTTGGTGTCGTTGTCCAGAATGATATTCATCACGCCGGCGATCGCGTCGGAACCGTATTGCGCTGCCGCTCCGTCGCGCAGAATCTCGATTCTGCTGACGGACGCCGCCGGGATGAGATCGAGATCGACGGGTGTGCTTCCGCCCGATAAAAACGAGAGATTGTTGATCAGTGCGGTCGTGTGACGGCGTTTGCCGTTGACCAAAACCAACAAATAATCGCCGGAAACTCCGCGGTAAGCGTAAGGTCGCACGCTGGCAGAAGTTCCGCCGCCGCTCTGCGCGATCAGCGTGAGTGAAGGAACGAGCGCGCCCAGTGTCTCCTTGAGACCCGTGTGACCGGAGACCTGCAACTCTTCGTGCCCGATGACGTCGATCGGTTCCGGGCTGTTCGCTACGGTGCGCGTTCGACCGCCGCGAACGCCCGTCACGACGACTGCGTCGAGGTCTCTTTGCGGCTCGGCTGCGGTTTCTGCAGGCGGCGGTTCGTCTGGGGTCGTTGCTGCTGGCGCGTCCGCGACCGGGGGAGTCGGGGCCACGGGCGGCGCGGCGTCGGGAGTGCTCGCGGTTGGAGGTGGCGCTGCAGCGGGCGGCGGGGCAGGAGGTGCAGCTGGGGCCGCTGGCGGTTGAGCTCCCGCTGCAGGCGGCGCCGCGGGCGCTGGGGCCGCAGGCGCTGGAGCCGCGGGCTCTTGCGCATACGCGAGCCCGCTCTTCCAGCACAACGCAGTCAACAAAGACAAGGCCGTGAGCGAATAATTGAACCGAAGTCCGTGACGGGGAATCATTAAGCGGAGAACCTTTCGAACTGAGACGAGTGCGGTCGGCTATCAGGCGCCGAGCGATACGTTCGATGCCTTCGGTTTCGGGGCGGCGGAGAGGCTGGCGACCGCGGCCAAAATCGGCTCGGCCTCCGTGCGCAACAGCCAATCCGGATGCACGTCTACGAACCGCACGATGCCGCCTTGTCCAATCACGACGGCGGTCGGTTGAGGGAGCTCCCAGGTGCCGGTGCCCGTCGTCTCGCCGATGGTCTTACCGCTCGCGATGGAAGACTGCTGCGATGCTTCGTCGAAGGTGTAGAGGATCCCGAATTCACGCCCGAGCGCGTTGTTCAAATCCGACGCCACCGAGAACTCCAGCTTGTGGCGTTCCTTGATGGCGCGGAGCTTCTCCGGAACCTGTGGGCTCACCGCTACCAAGCTCGCGCCGAGCTCGCGCAGCCCCGGCAGCCGGTTGCGTT
>Ga0210392_10001863_pt1 | contig 10915 bp, 18 predicted proteins | sample IncBWC30OmetaG_FD_161057 | JGI IMG/M metagenome (GOLD analysis project Ga0210392, IMG submission 161057) | Forest soil microbial communities from Barre Woods Harvard Forest LTER site, Petersham, Massachusetts, United States - Inc-BW-C-30-O ...
GGAATCGTCTGAGAGGCTCTCTAACAAGATCAAACACTAGGGTAGGTCTCCTAGTCCAGGATGGTACCAAGAGGCTGCGAGAGGTGGCGTCTAGCCCCTTCCTGCCCCATGCTAGCGGTTGGCACCGTGGTTGAACTCATGGGTATGTATGGCTATCGCCTGAATCTGTCTACGTGCAGTTGCCTTGGATTGAGGGTGATTACTGAATGTCTTATCAGTTCCCTTGTGAGCGGCTTTGTATCCGCCTTTTACTTTACGAATTTCGTATGGCATTTTGATTATCCTTTCTGACAGTTGTATGACGGACTGACTGAGGGGCTCTGTACGACGCTGTTAGAAGTCGGTTGGGGTGTTGTGTCCAACTGGCCACGAAAGGCGCACACAGACACCGTTACAGCGCTTGCTAGGACCACTGAGAGGGCAGCACTCTGCAATGTGCGCTTGTCCCAAGTACGATGAGGTTGCATAATTCTCCTAATAAACGACAAATAGACCTTAGCATCCATTTTACTCGGATGCTAAGGTCTATCGTGGTATTAGGTTATCTGAGATTTACCACTCGTCTATGGTGTCCTCGTCAAGAGTGATGGTGACTCGGGTTTCAGGACCGTAGGCCCGGTAACGTCCGTTCTCATCAAGAATGTTGTAGTCTCCCCACTGATCCATCTCAGCGTCAGAGTGCGCCGTGAACACACCATCCCGTGCACCTACGATGTCTCCCATGCGAATATCCTTGGGGGAAGCATCAGCATAAGTACGCAGAGTCATTCTAAAGCCTTTCGTAATGAAGACCAGCCACTCAGCTAGCCATAACCACCTAAGGTTTCCCTTAGATGATTAAAGCGCTCTGATCAGTGATTCAGAAAGACGTAAGTCTCGTACTCGAAATCAAAGGTCTGAAAATCAGACTTGACATTCTCGAAAGTCTGAGTCCAGTCAATAGCAATCCAGTCAGGAAAACCATCCGGAATAATGTCAGTGTCACGTGCCCACTCCTGAATGAAGTCAGCCATGTCAGAGTGGGTCCCATAGAATGCCTCCATGTATCCCTGTCCCCAGCGAGTCTGAGTGAAAGGCTCCGCGTCATTCCAACCGAACAGCTCACCAAAAGCAATGATAGTTCCGGCATTCTCAGGATCAGTGACAAGTGCCTCGAACACTGCACCCAGAACCTTGGAGTCCTTGATATCCACATCCACACCATCACGGGTACGCTCAGTGTGGATGGTGACGCTGAAAATGTCCCAACCGTTGTTCGTCATGCTGGTGATCACAGACTGAACACGGTCATAGTCGTGACTGTCGTCAAACTCCAGCTTACGAAAACCAAACCACTTACTTTCGTTCCCTTTACCAAGACCAATAGTAGAGAACTCAACCGAAAGGTACGTGAACTCAGCCATTTCAATTCTCCTTCTCGCTTCCTCCCTTAGGAAGCTAACACCACTCTCCCACACTGTGGAGAATGATGCAAGCTCACTACGGTGTTACTACGGCTGGTAGCTGAGAACCTTCGTGAGACCACAGGTTCCGCCACACAGGCAGATCATCTCAGAGACAAACCCCTCAGTACCATCGTGGGAGAGCCACTGACGCATGAGGTCAACCACAATCAGTGGAGGCAGACCGTCCACGATTCGTGCAACCTCAACAACCATCTCTTCCCACGTCTCAGCCTCAACAGCGGCCAGCATGCTGTCTTCGGGAGTCGGGCCAGTGACAACAAGCAGAGTGCTAGGCATTTTCGTTCCCCTTCGTTGGTGTTGGTTCTAGTGAACCAGACGGCTCTAGGAGTGTCAAGCCCTAGAACCATCTTACCCACTAGTCCCTGTCGTAGTCCACGTCAGCGTCATCATCGTACACTAGACTCAGCGACGGCCAGTAGAAAATGATCTCGTAGCCCATGTTGTCAGTGCAGAGGTTGTCAGCCAACTGACAGGCTGCATCAGTGGCGTTGTGAACCTCTCCCAACTGCTCACGAATAGCCTCATCAAGAGCCAGCAGGAACAGAGCAAACTGAGAGAGTGAGCCAATCACTCCAACACAACCCTTACCATACATTCCCCGTCCGCTGTAGTCCTCACGAACGTCCATGTAGTTCTCTTCAGCGACATCACAGAATATCTGACGGTCAATCTCGATCATGCCGTTTCCCTCTCTAGTGGTCCAGTACCGCCAACCTACAGGACACAGGCTGACGATACAAGAGGACTAGCGGGACAGAAGCAGAGACAACCAATCGAGGATCAGAACCATGGAGTCAGGATCAATGTGCCAGTCTTCGACACCATCATGCAAGTTCAGTCCATGATTTCCATGTTCCAGCATGGTCTCAGGAAGGTAGTCAGAAACGAACTGACCGTATTCCTTGTGCGGACTCATAGGGTAGCGTCGATCGTAGAAAGAGACGAGAGTACGTTCTGAGAGCTGATCTCCAAGGTACCTACGGCGACCGAATACTACTCGAAACGGTACACCGTTCCTTGCCCTAATGTCTAGTACGAAATCCATCAGATTCTCCGTTCCTCTGCCCTGTTGGGCTGATGAACAGAACACTAGCCAGTTAGGGAGTAGCTGTCAAGCGGCAGTCTTAGGGAGTGTACTTAGCTGTTGCACCGATGCTGGACCCAAAGTCCATGACGTGCTTGGAGAGGGCTAGATAGGTGCTCTGACGTGTGCTGAACGCTGTTGCGTGGGTGGCGGCCGGACCACTTCCTACGATGGCTGTAAGGGCTGTCTGTAGCTTCGTGGTGGCATCCGCTACACTGACGCAGGCAATGATCTGCGGATCTCCGTACTCCTGCTGAGAGGCGTACTTGGCTGACTGTGCTGTGACACGTGTGTTGTAGATCGTTAGAGTAGGCATGAAATTTTCCTGTCTTAGATGTTGACTTGTGGTTTCAAGTGTACTAGAGTCTATACCAGCAAGACGTCAGGGTGTCCCTCCCCGTTCCGAGGTGACAAGATGGCATCGTACCAAGCCTGCCATAAAATAATTGTCCTATTTGTCCGAAATGGGGAGAATAATGCTTAAGTCGCAGATAGATTATCTTGCAGCATATGCCAGTGTAATTATCCTGGTAGACAGCCAGAAGAAGCGGCTCACACCAGAAATCTTCGTACATGCCTTTTCTGGTACCCGCGACGGTGATCAGGAGGAAATGGTAGAGATGCTGCATACTCTTGGCCTCATCGACAGGATGAAGATGAGCGAACTCTCCCTAGCTAAATGGAAGTAATTCCACAAAAAAAAGCCAACCATTATCGATAAGATTCTGGTTGGCTTTTTCTTTGTATTATGGGTTAATTTCCGATTAACAATTCATCCCAATTAATGTTTCCGAGGTTCTGTCTTGCTACAAAGACGGCTTCTAGAAGCAGATGGAGAGTATCTATCTCTTCTCCAGTCAGAGTTATGTCCACAATAGCTTCCTCATCCTCGTAGCATATCGCCACCTTTTCCATATCAGCAGACAAGGTGATTCCTGAGTCAAAATCGGCTATCAAAATCTCACCATTAGTAAGCTGATCGCACATGTCATCAAAGATATCCATTAGACGTATCCCTCCCCAAAACAGATCATACAATCTGTATCATAATCCCGATCCATTCCCGTTCCGTAACAGGACTGGCATTTCTGTCCTTCTTCAATGTCATACCATTCGGCTGACCAGTTGTTGTAGTCATCTATGTTGTAGTCTAAGACTTTTTCTGCCTCGTACTGTTCTTCCAGTTTCTTACGGCGTTCGACTACTTCTCTAAGAATTTCTATGGACATGAGTTAGTGTTCTTATCTCTCTTCCCAGACAACTGCATCAATAACATTCTCGTCAAAACCTAATTGCTTAGTGGCATCTTCCACTTGAACAGGGGCAGGAAGTGCACCGAAGGAGTAATTGGTCATGTCCCCAAACAGTGCATCTAGACTGTTGGCCTTACCCTGCTGCTTAGCAGTAACAGTAAGAGAGAAACCTTCCTGTTCCAGATTGTGCTTCTTCTCTATGAGTTTTCCCAGTCTGTCTATTTCACCGGAAAGAATAGGATCAGCACCCTGTCCTTCCATGTCTTCGGCGATTTTCATAAAGAAAACACGCTGAGTCTGCATGGATACCAAGGAATTCATCAGTGCTTCCACCTGTTCCCTGGTCTCTATCTGAATAGGAATGTCATAGGCGCAAGTACTGTTCTCCTCAAACATAGGACACTTCGGCGCAAGGAAACAGGTATCGCAGACACGCATACTCTCACTGCGAATCTTTACCTTGGGAACAATGACATCTTCCTGTTCCCCAGTGACCTTGTTCTTTCTCTTTTCCGTGTCATAGTCGAAATCCAGTACCGGAATAACGAGTTTTCTAGAGGGATCTCTAGGGATGGTAGTTAGTGCTCTATTCGGCACCTTATCTACGACACCACCAACATCGTCATAGTCTTTTTCCGTAAAGTCCTCATCGGACGAATCCATGGGTGAAGTTACTCCTGTTAGTTTTTTATTGATTTGATTCTCTAATTGTGTCCATGACCACAGAGATAATCTTAGTAATTCCTTGGGATCATCAATATGTATTTTGTCATAATCGAATCCAGCAGAGATAATTGTGTTCTTTTCTTTCTTACGTGCCTGATCCTTCATACTCTGAGGATATCTCTTCAGTTGATTATGGGACCAGATTATCGTATCACCATAACGCTGAGGAGTAGTCCAAGAAGTTGATGAGACACTGGTCCATTTGATTGCCTGCATAATATCAGGCTTGGTCATGGCTAAACCATGCAAGTGGATACCGGTTCCACCCATTCTATTGAGAATTGGCAGCAGGTCTCGTCCATTGAGAGAAGTCTGGCTAATTCCGACACGTCCGAATTGTTCGCCCAGACGTTGAAGCTCGTTGATACCGTCTTCGGCATTCCAGATTGGTAGGAACTTGTCGAAGTCAATATCGCGAATAGTATCTCGTTTCTCCTGCAAAAACCCTCTACCAAGCTGTCTGGCATCGAATTCGGAGAACATATCAATGTCTCCGATATTTGCATGTATCCACTCATAATAGTGGCTGGCGATAGCGTGTAACTCGTCATTTGTGTATCTTTCTTCCTGAGAGTTATTCAGAGTTTGGCACCCAGAATCCACAAACAAACTATGTCCTTCTGGGAAATAGTTCGATACAAGCCATGGCTTTGTGAACTTGGTTCGTTTTCTTAGTCCGAGATAGGAAAGGGAACTATTCTGCGTACCAGTCTCTTTAATAAGATTACGATACGTAGGTAGTTCCGCTCCCTGGAAGTATATCTTCACTACTCTCCTCTTGCTCGGTTTCTCATTTCTATAGCAGATTGCTCAAGCTTTGATCCCATTGCCCCAATTCCTGAACCCTTCACGTTACGAGATCCCACAGTAAACTCGTTAGGTCTACCAGGTGAGCTGTGGGATGCCGTTAGATGGGGCAGAATAGCGTTACTGGAGCCCTCAGGATGGTTGTGGGTAGGGAAGGGACTGTTGTCCTTAGAGGACACGTCAGAGAACTGTAGAGAGCTTCTGGCAGGAGAACTAGGAACTGCTGGAGCAGGTGAATTCTCAATACGATTAACCTGGAATGGATTAGTAGAAGGCTTTGGTGCAGATGTAGGAGTATTAGGTACCTCTGAAATAGAAGAGAACTTGGGTGAAGCATGAGTTTCAGAGGAACGGAATATATTAGCTGGTGGAGAAGTATGTGTCTCTGCACTGCTGAATTGTGGTGACAGATGTGCAGTAGGACGACTAGTAGGCATTGCTGGAGCAAAAGGAACTCTACCAGAAGCCTGAGTACGACTAGGAGTAGAGAATGGAGTCTTTCCGGATGCCTGAGTAGTTCTAGCAGTCGGAGTAGTAACACCTGCTCTTGCCTGTCGTCTTGCTCTACCTGCTGAAACAGCGTCGTCACTCAATGGACCTGTTCCGGGAGGAGCTGAAGACATTGATCTAGGGAACTGAGTAGGCTGTCCAGGATTAGCAGAAGCGCGCTGTTTTGCCTTTACTGCTTGTGCTGTCTTAGCCTGTAGCTTCTTGGCACCACCAGCAAACACATTGTGAGTGAACTGAGAACCTACAACATGAATAGCATGAAGGTTGGGAATAACGTTAACCATATTTCCTCCCTGAGGAAAACTTAGAAGATTTCTTTCAATCTAGTGTCGGTAGCTCTGGCTTCTTGCTGTCTGACCTTCTCAGTCAACAACTGGTTCCAAGGGGTCGGTTCACTGGAGAATCCTGGTCGGTGCTCAGGATGAGTGTACTGAGGATGAATGAATAAGAAGGAAGCAATTCCTGCATTCAATAGAGCAGTGGCAACTTCTGTATCCGATTCGAATACCAGAGTAAGAGGACCGTTCTTTCTCAGTCTGCCGATCTGTGCAAGTCTGCGAGAAGGTGCGTCCTCTGGGTCCATGTCATCCCAGTAGATTTCATTGACATGATCTGTCAGAGAATTCATGAGAAGCCAGTACTGGACCTTCTCCTTTGCTGCACTGTCTATAATCAAGGATACTCTGTGGTCTTTGACAAGTGACTTGTATAGTAGAAGGCCAGGAATAATCAGAGACTGATCATTGGGTTGTCTCAGTACACCTTCTACCACTATAGCTACGTGATTACTCCATGTTTCAGCCATTTACTGCCTTACCATTGACTCTTACAATATCTGAGAAGAGTATGTGACTAGATCTACCATCTATTGTTACTATGATTCCGTTACCTGATGGATGTAAATCCTTGACTTTTCCATAAACGACTGTGCCTCTTCTTTTTACTGCTACTTTGTCCCCTATTTTTATATTCATATTATTCTCCATTTATTATTTCTTTAAGTGTTGTTATTAAACCATCACGCTTAGCTCTTTGCCATTGGTAGTTATAGAAGTCACTATAACCACCGCCATTAGGATAGAAGGCAGCCTTACGTCCGATATGAATACTATCGTATAAGGTCGATGCCTCAGCCTTTATATGGTTAATATGCGTCTGAGCGTTAATACCTTGTGGGCTATTAGGCATGGATAAAGCTCTATTACTGTTAACAGCGTTGTATCTATCGGATAAGATTCTGACCAGCGCAATATTGTCGTTGGCCTGTCTATCGAACTCCGCAGGAAAATCAGCTTCTGGAGTCTTAGGAGGCTTAGTGGTCCACTCATCGAGGGTTATATTATAAGCAGCATAAGGTCTTATATTGGTTATCCCGTCAGCCTTATTGTCAACCATAGGGTTAAGGAAGAAAGTAACCTCATAATTCTGACCGTTATAGAAATAACCGTCATTACTGTAATCAAACGTTACATGAGAAGTCATAGGCCATAAGTTAGCTCTGAGATCCTCATCGATACGTTCGGCAATCTCATCACGAGTCATATAAACGTACTCTTGATTGGATTCCAGGAACTTGTCATAGTCTATCCCGAAGAGCACGTCAAGATCCCCGTTACCACGATCTGCACTCCATTGATAAGAGATTCCAGAGCCTGCCAGCCATACCATAGTCCAAAACTCAGGATCACGGTAGCGAAAACTAAGATAGTCCAGTAGAAGATCGTTGAGACGTGTGCGTACATCAGGCTTTAGGTGCTCATTACTTTCGAAGAGATGTGGATCAAGAATTTGGGAAGGCTTACTGAAATAGCCGGACTGGCCGGGCTGAATATTTATCATAGTCGTATAGTATCCTAAAAACTAAAAGAAGGGAAACCCTGCTGCTTAAAGCATACTAGGGTTTCCCTTCTCTATTGCAGTACTACTTTACTGTGCCGTTTACTTCTACAGTCGCAGTAATAGCAGTGTTCTTAAGTGCATTCTGAATAGCTGTCTGTAGCTCAGTGATCACAGATGGATCAAGCTTTCCAAGAACAGCCTTCAATTCCTTCTGAAGAAGGTTGACCTCGGAAACAACATTGGCAGTTCCAGTCAATGGTACAAAACTGAATACATGCTCCAAGAAGTACATATTGGCAAAAGCTAATCCATCACGTACTGGTTGAGAGGTAACGGCCTTGGTCACCTCAGAATTGATAATGGTTCGTAATTGTGCCTCTGTATATGGCAAGTCATCCTCCGCTGATGGTGTAGTAACAGGTGGAACAGTTACTGGTGGTGTTGTAGGGCTGAAAGAGTTAACCCAAGTCTTTAGTGCCGCAGCATTTGCGAAATTACCGTAGTCCTTGTCAACTCCGCCTGCTCCGTACTGGTGGAACTTCCATGCTGCCTGAATACCTGGTGAACCTGCTGGCTTACCAGAAGTGGCAATCCACAAGAAATCACCTGTGTGTCCTGTCGTATCAACATTCCACCAGTAATCAGTATTACAGTACATCCCTACTGGGTTGTGAGGAAGCTTTGTCTTCAGATATCTGAGGAACTCTTCCTTGTAAGTAAGTCTCTGTGCATTGGTAAGTCCCGCATTGTTGGCGTCATAGCCTTCCCAGTCAAGTACAGCCATTTCACCAGTCTTGAACTTGGCATTGGCAAGGAAGTAATCTACTTCAGCATCTGCATTGTTGTGCATATGCGGATAATGGTACTTTCCTAGGACTGCCTTGACGGAAGCAACATCATTGGCCTGAGATTCCCAGTAAGGATTGACATAGGATTCTCCTTCAGTAATCTTGAGAAAGACAAATGCCAGTCCTGTAGCAGAAGGCCAGGAACCTTGATAGCTTGCCCAGTCCTGTCCGTAAATTCCCATGTATCTCCTTAGTTGCGAAGCTTGCTCTGGTCGATAAGAGAAGCCAGCTTCTGATTCTCAGCAGCAGCACGCATTTGCTGTGCCTGCTGGTTCATAGCCATGACAGTGTGGAAAGCTGTCTGCTGTGCAGTACAACCACTCATGACAGCAGCACTTCCACCAAGAATGTCATCCAAGGTAGCGGCTCTCTCGGGTACTAGATTGTGCTGGTCGAAATCATGTAATGCTAGCCATTGTCCAGATGTGTCCTGTACTACTAGGAATGCTGTAGTAACTGGCTTTCCCTCAGCTTCGTTCTGAGCCTGTAGTTCCTCAAAAGCCTTCTGCTGACGAAGTTCCTCTAGATCAATTGTCATTTATGTTCTCCGTATTGTTTCTGTTTATCTTACGATGTATGGCTAGGTGGCTTGCTGCCATGGGATAGGCCCATATGAATGACGCTTCCAGATTTCCGAACACATTCTTCGTCTGGTATATGAGTATCCACAATACCACAACAGTATAGATTATGTCTACTAGTATCCCGAAAGGGGAAGCGTATCTCTTCATATTACTTTCCTAGGGCAGACTTAACACTTTGATGGTAGGGGCAATATTCACAAATAAAGGACTTCTTTACCTTGGTCTCATCATATGTAGGAAGACCAGCCTTATTACGCTCACGAGAAGTATTGGGCTTGATCTCCTTGTCGTGGCCAAGGTAGTCATTGCACTTAGGTTGAGTATTGGAATTGTAAGCAGGCTGGTTGTGTCTGTTCCAGCACTCTACAGCATCGGCCTTGAACTGGTTCTGTACGTCATAGAACTCATCCCCAAGACCAGTCTTACCCATTCCCTCAAGAAGCTTGGCAGTAATGCCCTTCTGGTATTCAGGGTCCTTCCAGTGACGAGTGGGAACAAAAGCCAAGCCACACCACTCAAGAACGAATCTGTCCTCAAAGGATGGATGACGACGCAGGTGTCTCTCTAGAATATGGCCGATGCGAGGATCGTTGTCAGCATCATCCGGATTGTAATTTGGTATTTCATCAATCGTCTGGCAAGGATGACAGAAAATGAGTCCAGTCTTATTGACGTTCTTGTCCTTGTAGGGATCAAAGGTGTCAGTCATATAATGCCTTTCGAATAGTTTCTCGTAACTCATTCATGGTAACAGAAATAGCCACCCAAGTCTAATGACCTAGGTGGCTATCTGGTATTAAATTAGTCCTTGACATTCAGAATGCACAGTTCCCAACCAGGATAGATTAGGTTAGGGTTCTTGATCCAAGGATTGATGGACCACAGAATCTGCCAGGTAGCGTAAGGACCATCCTGACGAGCAATGCTGGAAAGAGTATCACCAGGCTGTACTGTGTAGACGTTGAACCAGTCATAGCAAGTGGAGTGATTACCTGGCTGTACTGGAACAGGTGTCTTTACAGGCTTGAAAGGCTTTAGGATCTTAGCCTTCTGAGAGACCACAGGGGGCTTTGTGGGAGCCTTGTACACCTTCTTGGTACTTGGAGTGCTCTTTACGCTGTAAGAGCTTGTAGACCCTGCTCTAGCCCCGCAGACAGGCCAGTTTGAGAGGGACATGTGAGAAGCTACAGAAATCTGCTCAGACTCAGTGGCCAGATCAGCACGAGAAGCATACTTTCCACCACCCTCAGCTATCCATGTGGAATTCGTGAACTGTAGGCCACCGTAGTAACCATTACCCGTATTGATATGCCAATTGTTTCCGGACTCACACTGTGCAATCGCATTCCAGTTCACAGAAGATGCATGTGCCTGAGATGGAGCAGTCACCGAAAGGGTGGCAACAGCAGCAATGCCAAGTGCAATCTTACTAAACGTGTTCATTAACTAATTCTCCCAAAGTAGATTCCAACACCATTCCACCAAGAACCGTAAACAGGTTCAACGCGTACTCTAGCACCTGGATAAGGTGCAGCAATCATCAAAGAACGATAAGCTCCCTGGTACCAGTGAACCCCAATGTAGATTCCTACATGGAAGATATCACGTGTTCCATATCCGTAGAATACAAGATCCCCTACCTTTCGCTGACTGTAGGAAACCTTGTGGGAATAGTTGTACTGTGCTTGAGCGGTACGGGGAACCTTGTAGTCTCCCACATTGCGATAAGAATAGTACACAAGACCAGAGCAGTCAAATCTGGAGGGTCCGGCAGCTCCATAGCTGTACCAGTCCCCAA